>R26__coassemble_151_pt1 | contig 46698 bp, 47 predicted proteins | sample R26__metabat2_low_PE_037 | metagenome-assembled genome bin R26
CGACTTGTTTTTATGCTTCTCCATTTCTGTTGGTAGATTTTTGGGGAATTTAGGAATTATTCGAGTCCCAACGGGTCAATGCAAAAAGAAAAGACATCCTTTCGGATGCCTTTTCTTTTTGGTGACCCGTACGGGACTCGAACCCATGTTACCGCCGTGAAAGGGCGGTGTCTTAACCACTTGACCAACGGGCCTGGTAGCGGCAATCTGACTCGAACAGATGACACTCCGGGTATGAACCGAATGCTCTACCAACTGAGCTATGCCGCCATCTTTTGCCGCGGAAACAGCATGATGAATTATATATGATGTTTTCGCGTTTGTCAAGTGTTTTTCTGCAAAAAACACAAAAAATAAACAAGTTTGGAAAAATCCAAAACAGGGAATACTCGAAGCATCAAATCATTCGGAGGAATTAAGATGAAATCACGCGCTTACCGCATTTGGAAGGAATGCATCGTCTTTTACATCGGCGGAATGTTCTACTGCGCAACGGAGCTGCTTTGGCGCGGCTGGACCCATGGGAGTATGTTCCTTTTGGGCGCATTGTGCTTCTACGTTGTCAGCAGCTTAGACCGCTATTTTCGGCTGTCCCTGCTCGGACAGATGGCGATCGGTGCGCTGATCGTGACCTTCTTTGAGTTCTGGTGCGGCGTGATCGTCAATCAGATCATGCATCTGCACGTCTGGGACTATTCTGCCGTGCCGATGAATCTGATGGGACAGATCTGTCTGCCGTTTACGCTTTTGTGGTTTCCGCTTTCCGGTATTGCTATTTTGTGCGAAAAATATCTGCGGTATGCGCTCTTTCATGAGCCAAAACCGCAGATATATTGGGTACTTCGCCCTGAGGTGTAATTATAGAGAAGACTCGGTGATTTCTTCGTCCGTGGGAGCTTCGGCTTCTTCGGACGGGATTTCTTTACAGAAAAGCAATTCAACGCTGCTGACTGCCATCAGAAGAAGCAGGGATGCGGTGATGATCAGATCGTCCGCCGTTCCGCTCAGATAGGCATCCGGTATGCTGATGCAGCAGAAAACAACGGCGCACAGCGTCCAGAAAATCGAGATGCGGCGGTGTCCTTTGCCGAAGGAGAAGCCGGCAAGCTGGAAGGTGCCGAGCATACAGCAGATGGCGGCAAGGAGCTTGAAGCAGTAGTCATGGATGGACGGGTCGGTGTTCCATGCCTGAAAACGGACGATCAGGCGAATGATCAGGTAGATGCTTGCGACCATGTAAAGCAGGGGAGAGGGCTTTTTCTTCAAAACGCACATCACGGCAAATACGGCGATGCAAATGGCGCTCAGGATACCAAGCGGGAGAAGCAGCTTGGAAAGAACAGCGGCAATTTGCGGCATTTGCGACATGACCGGAATTTCGCCCAACGAGCCGCTCAGCCAGAGCAGGGCAGTGCCGATTGCCAGACCTGCGGCGGAAAGAATGATCAGCACATTCGGAATCGGGTGCGTGGGGAAGACCTGTTCCCAGCTTTCGCGGTTGGAAAGCGGAAGAAGAAGGCAGATCAGAGCGCCGACCAACACGACGCTGATAAGAATCAGGACGATATGCAGGTAACTTCCGTCTGCCAGACTGCCGTCCGGCAGAAGCTCGGTTTGAAGCTGGCGGTAACGGACCAATGCGCCGGCAATTGCCGCGGCAACGGTCACAAGCAGAATATACCACTGCGGATGAAAACTCTTTTTCATGCAGAAAAACCTCCATTCATGTCTGACATTATAGCACATGGCGCAGGGAATTTACATAGCAATCTGAAAATATTTTTTCATACGCCTGAAAATCGACCTGTTTTTTACCAAAAAGTTTCCGAAAGCCCTTGCAATTCCGGTTTCGGGGTGGTATAATATGGACAATCAATAGTAAACTTTACTAAAGAGAGGGTTTTTCCCTCTCTTTCTTATTGTAATTTTGAGGATGGTACGAAAATGAAAATTACCGAACAGGTCTGGCAGTTTGCTGAGCCTCTCGTCAAAGAAAACGGCTGCTCTCTGTGGGATGTGGAATACGTCCGCGAGGGCGGAGAATGGTTCCTGCGCCTTTATATCGACAAAGAGGGCGGCGTTGATATTGACGACTGCGAAAATGTTTCGCGTGCAGTCGATCCCGTTCTGGATGAAAAGGATCCGATTCCGGAAAGCTACCGCTTTGAGGTCTGCTCCGCAGGTCTGGAACGCCAGCTCAAGCGTCCGTCGGATTTTGAGCGTTTTATGGGCGAACCGATCCTGTTAAAGACCTATCAGCCGAAAAACGGCACAAAGGAATTCCCCGGCGTGCTTGCCGGATATGACAACGGAACCGTCACCGTGGATATGAACGGAAAATCCATTGCCTTTGATAAAACAGAAATCGCGCTGGTTCGCCTGCGCGTGGAATTTTAACAGACAACAGATATTTATATAAGGAGATATCACAATGAATTCTGAAATCTTTGCTGCTCTGCGTCAGTTGGAAAAGGAACGCGGTATTCCGGTCGATTACATGGTCGACCGTATCACGCAGGCTCTGGTTGCCGCCTATAAGAAGGACAAGGACGGCTACACCGATAACGTGTACGTCGAGCTGAACGAGAGCAAGATGTTTATGTATGCGCAGAAAGAGGTCGTTGACGAGGTTATCTCTCCGGCAACGGAAATCGCTCTGGATGCTGCAAGAAAAATTGACAAAAAAGCGCAGCTCGGTGATCTGATCAATGTTGAAATCCAGACCAAGAATTTCGGACGCATCGCTGCCCAGACTGCAAAGCAGGTTATTATTCAGGGCATTCGTGAGGCAGAGCGCGGCATGGTCTTTGAATCCTTCTCCTCCAAGGAGCATGAGATTCTGACCGGTACCGTTCTTCGCATTGACAATTCCGGCGATATGACCATCCGCATCGGTCAGGGTACAGACCGTACCGATGCCCTTCTGGCAGTTGGCGAGCAGGTGCGCGGCGAGCATTTCGTCGAGGGCGACCTGATCCGTGTCTATGTCGTAGAAGTCCGCCGCAGCAATCGCGGTCCGCAGGTGCTGGTTTCCCGTACCCATCCGGCACTGGTCAAGCGCCTGTTCGAGCTGGAAGTTCCCGAAATCGAGTCCGGCGCTGTGGAAATCCGCTCCATCGCCCGTGAGCCGGGTTCGCGTACCAAGCTGGCTGTCTATGCAGCAGAGGAAAATATCGATCCGGTCGGCGCCTGTGTCGGCGCACGCGGTGCCCGTGTCGGCGCTGTTGTCGATGAGCTGCAGGGCGAAAAGATGGATATCGTCGTCTGGTCCGAGGACATCTGCGCATTTGTCGCTTCCGCACTTTCTCCGGCGGATGTCATTTCCGTCACGCAGCTTCCCGGCGCGAAGGCATGCCGTGTCATCGTTCCCGATGATCAGCTTTCTCTCGCCATCGGCAAGGAAGGTCAGAATGCACGTCTGGCTGCCCGTCTGACCGGCTGCAAGATCGACATCAAGCCTGCTTCTCAGGCAGATGCTGAGCCGGAAACGGCAGAGGAAGAATAAGTTTGTAATTTATCGCAAAGGAAGGTGAAAACCGTGCCGAAGAAAATCCCCATGCGTCAGTGCTTAGGCTGCCGCGAAATGAAACCGAAGCGCGAGCTTCTGCGCGTGGTACGCAGTCCGGAGGGTGCGGTTTCGCTGGATTTGCGCGGCAAGGCTTCCGGCAGAGGCGCTTATGTCTGCCCCAGTACGGAATGCCTGAAAAAAGCAATCAAGGCAAAGGCAATTTCCAGAGCCTTTGATGCTGAAATTCCGCAGGAACTCTATGATGCCCTGCTGGCGGAAATGGAGGCGGAAACGAATGGAAAGAGATAAGAGTCTGGGCCTGCTGTCCATCTCGCGCAAGGGCGGCAATATCGTCCTCGGTGAAGAGCAGGTCGGCTCCGTAACCAGAGCAGGACGGGCAAGACTGGTGGTGCTGGCAAGCGATGCCGGTCCCCATACCGTCCGAAGAGCGAAGAGCTTTGTGGCAGGTACGCCGCAGCCGGTTTTGAGCGTCCCGTACACGAGAGATGCATTGGGCGATGCGCTCGGAACGACCAGCTGCGCGATCGCGGCAATTACGGATGTCCGACTGGCGCAGGCGTTTGTCAAGACGTTGGGCGAGCCGGAAAAGTATGCAGAACTTTTGCAGGATTTGGATGTGCGTGTCAAGCGCGTGGAAAAGCGCCGCGCGGAGGAAAAGGCGCACCGCTACAACGTCCGACACGGTAAGAAGTAATCAGGAGGTGGCTTTATGAGTAGTTTAGTGAAGTATCGAGTAAAGGAAGTCGCGGCAGATTTCGGTATGCAGCCGAAGGAAATTGCCGAAATTATCGGGATTTATTTTGAAAAGCCGAAGAGCAACACGCAGGTGCTGACGGATGAGCAGCTCAATGCCGTGTTTGATCATATTACATTGAATCATCAAATCGGTTCCATTGCGGAGGTCTTTGCAGTAGCACCGGCTCCCAAGAAAGAGGAAGCAAAGCCTGCACAGCCTAAGGCTGACGACAGCAAGGCAGCAGAGCCGAAGCAGGATGCTGCAAAGGCAGAGCCGAAACCCGAAAAGCCGAAGCAGGAGCAGCGCAAGCGTGAGCGCCGTGTGGTCGATACCAAGGCGGTCACCGTCAACGCAGACCGTTTTGATGACCGTGTGGACAGCCTCGTTTCCGAGCGTGTGCAGAATTATTCCGGCGGCAAGCAGAAATTCGGGAATAAAGGCAAGAACAAGGGTAAGGATAAGAAAGCTCCCATGGGCAACAAGCGCCGCAATGAGGAGCAGGAAAAGATGCGCCGTCTGCAGCTTGAGATCATCAAGAAGACGCCGCTTACCGTTAAAATTCCCGATGAAATCACCGTTGGCGAGCTTGCTTCGCGCATGAAGAAAACCGCCACCGAGCTGATTAAGGTCCTCATTAAGAACGGCGTGATGGCTTCCATCAACCAGACGATCGACTTTGATACGGCAGAATTTGTCGCAACTGAGCTTGGCTGCAAGGTCGAGCGTGAAATCGTCGTTACCATTGAAGAGCGCCTGATCGATGACCATGTTGACAGCGAGGATGAACTTGTCGGACGCAGCCCGGTCGTTGTTGTTATGGGTCACGTTGACCACGGCAAGACCAGTCTGCTCGATGCTGTTCGTGAAACCAATGTTGTTTCCGGCGAAGCCGGCGGCATTACGCAGCACATCGGCGCTTACACCGTTTCCATCAACGGCAATCCCATCACCTTCCTGGATACACCGGGTCATGCCGCATTCACCTCCATGCGTGCGCGTGGCGCAATGTGTACCGATATTGCAATTCTGGTCGTTGCTGCCGATGACGGCATCATGCCGCAGACCATCGAAGCAATCAACCATGCAAAGGCTGCCGAGATTCCCATTATCGTTGCAGTCAATAAGATGGATAAGCCGGGAGCAAATCCCGACCGCATCCTCACCCAGCTGACCGAGCATGAGCTTGTTCCGTCCGAATGGGGCGGCGATATTGAAGTCTGCCGCATCTCCGCAAAGACAGGCGAAGGCATTGACGAACTTCTGGAAACGGTCATCATGACTGCCGAGCTGCAGGAGCTCAAGGCAAATCCGAACCGTGCTGCGAAGGGTACTGTCATTGAAGCCCGTCTGGATAAAAACCGCGGTCCGATCGCAACCCTGCTCGTGCAGAACGGCACGCTGCATAAGGGCGACCTCATCATTGCCGGTACGGCTGTTGGTCGTGTCCGCGTGATGACGGACGATAAGGGACGCACGATTTCCGAAGCAGGTCCGTCCATTCCTGTAGAAATCACAGGCCTTGCAGAAACCCCGGCTCCCGGCGATGAGTTCAACGCTGTTGCCGATGAGCGTATGGCACGTCAGCTTGTTGAGCAGAGAAAACAGGCCGAAAAGGACGCTGCTGCAAAGCTTGCAAGCAAGGTCACGCTGGATAACCTCTTTGCGAAGATGCAGGAGGGCGAGATGAAGGAACTCAACCTGATTGTCAAGGCGGACGTACAGGGCTCTGCCGAAGCGGTCAAGGCAAGTTTGGAAAAAATCTCCAACGAGGAAGTTCGTGTCCGCGTTATCCATGCGGCAGTCGGTGCGATCAACGAGTCCGATATTCTGCTCGCTTCCACTGCGAATGCAATTATCGTCGGCTTCAACGTCCGTCCGGATAATGCCGCGGCTGCCTCTGCAAAGCGCGACAATGTTGACCTGCGTATGTACCGCGTCATCTATGATGCGATCGACGAGATCGAAGCGGCTATGAAGGGTATGCTTGCGCCGAAATTCCGCGAAGCTGTCATCGGTCATGCGGAAGTCCGTCAGACCTACAAGGTTTCGTCCATCGGCACCATTGCAGGCTGCTATGTTAAGGACGGCAAGATCACCCGCGACGGTCAGGTCCGTGTCCTGCGTGACAATATCGTCATCTATGAGGGCAATATCGGCTCTCTGCAGAGATTTAAGGATTCCGTCAAGGAAGTTGTTGCAAACTATGAATGCGGTATGTCCATTGAGAAATTCAATGATATCAAGGAAGGCGATATCTTTGAATGCTTCATCATGGAAGAAATTCCGAGATAACCATAATATAAGTGGGAGCGCGGATCGCTCCCACTTTTTCAAAAAGGAGATATTTTTATGGCATCGAATCGAATCGGACGCATCAACGAGGAAATTCAGCGCGAGCTGGCTGATCTGCTGCGCGAGCTGAAGGATCCGCGCGTCCACAAGACTATGCTTTCTATCACCCATGTGGAAACGACACCCGATCTGCGTTATGCGAAGATTTTTGTTTCCCTGCTGGATAAGGAATATACCAAGGAAACGCTTGCAGGACTGAAATCCTCTTCGGGTTATCTGCGCCGTGAGCTGGGCAGAAGTCTGCAGCTGCGCTATACGCCGGAGCTGCAATGGCAGGCAGATGATTCCATCACGCAGGGTGCGCATATCCTCGACATCCTCTCCAAACTCGACATTCCGGAGGACAGCGAAGATGATATTTCTGACAATAGCTGAACTGGCAGAGCAGCTGCTGAATAACGATAACTATATTATGTTAACCCATCGCAGACCGGACGGTGATACCATCGGGTCTGCAGCAGCATTGTGCGGTGGTCTGCGTGCCATTGGAAAGCGGGCGGCGGTGTTGGAAAATCCGCAGTTCACGGAGAAATACCGCCCGTTTTTAGAGGGACTGACAACTGACAGCGTACCCGAAAACGTAATTTTTGTAAGCGTGGATGTGGCAAGCGCCGGAATTGTGTCTTTTTCGGGAGAGAATTATGTAAACCGCGTTTCGTATGTGATCGACCACCACGGCATGAACCGTGACTTTGGCGAGCAGGGCTATGTGGATTCGTCCGCGGCTGCTTGCGGCGAGATCATTCTGGAGCTGCTCCATGCGATGAAGGCACCGATCGACAAGAAAATTGCCGAGGCACTCTACTGTGCAATTTCCACCGATACCGGCTGCTTCCGCTACAGCAATGTGACGGCGAGGACCCTGCGTGCGGCTGCTGAGTGCAAGGATTGCGGCGCGGATACGTTTGCGATCAATCAGGTGATGTTCATGACAAAGCGTCTGGCGCGGCTGAAGCTGGATGCCTACCTGACGCAGAATACGGAATTTTTCGCAGACGGACTTGTTGCCGTCAGCGCCATTCCGCCGAAGCTGAAGGAGGAGCTGGGCATTACCGAGGACGATATCGACGATATTTCCGGCTTCGGCAGAGAAATTGCAGGGGTCGAAATTGCGGTCATGCTGCGGCAGGTCAGGGAGGGCGGCAAGATTTCCGTCCGCACCTCTCCGAATTACGATGCTGCCATGCTCTGTGCGGTGCTCGGCGGCGGCGGTCATAAGGCGGCTGCCGGTGCAACAGTTGCAGGCGGTATTGAGCAGGCGAGAGCGGCAATTCTCCGCGCGATCGAAGAAAGCGGTGTGGCGCTCTGATGGCAAACGGTATTTTAATCGTGGACAAGCCGACGGATTGGACATCGCAGGATGTGGTGAGCAAGCTGCGCGGCGTGTTTCATGAAAAGCGCGTCGGTCACGGCGGTACGCTTGATCCGATGGCGACGGGAGTTTTGCCGGTGTTTTTCGGTAGGGCGACCCGTGCGGTGGAGTTTTTTGAACACGCGGAAAAGGCGTATGTTGCCCGTCTGCTGCTCGGTACGGTTACCGATACGCAGGACACCTCCGGCAATGTGCTTGAAACAAATTCCGTTTCGGTCACGGAGGAACAGCTCCGGACGGTTTTGAAGCAATTTCTCGGAGCGCAGAAGCAGATTCCGCCGATGTATTCCGCAATTAAGATCGGCGGGAAAAAGCTCTATGAGCTGGCACGTGCCGGAAAAGAAGTGGAGCGCAAGCCGCGTGAAATCACGATTTTTGACTTAGAGCTTCGTGATTTTTCGGGCAGCGAGGCGACAATCTATGTCCGCTGCTCCAAGGGTACTTATGTTCGCACACTTTGCCATGACATCGGCGCGGCGCTTTCCTGCGGCGGCTGTATGGCGGCACTTCGGCGTGTGCAGGCAGGCGCGTACTGTGAGAGTGAAAGTATTTCATTGGAAGAAATCATCCATCATCCGCATCCGGAGGAGCTGCTGCTCCCGACGGACAGCCTGTTTGCAGAATTGCCGCGACTGATGCTCAGCGAAAATCAGGAAAAATGCGTGCGCAACGGCGCGGCATTTACCTGCAAGGCGGAGCCGGGGCGTTACCGCGTTTACGGCGGCAATGGAGAATTTCTGGCGCTGTGCGAGCAGGCAGACGGAAAACTGACAACGGTAAAAAGCTTTTTTATTCCTTAGAAGGGGAAACGATATGAAACCATGTGTGCTGGCGCTCGGCTTTTTTGACGGCGTGCATCTGGGGCATGGCGCTCTGCTTCGGCGGACGCGTGCGCTTGCAGATAAAAAACACCTGACTGCTGCAGCGCTGACGTTCGACACGCATCCGGATACTTTGGTGCGCGGCGAAAAAATTGCACTTTTGAATACACCGGAAGAGCGCACGCAGCTCATGCAGGAGCTTTACGGCATTGATGAGGTGCGGACGCTGCATTTTGACCGTAAGACGATGCAGCAGCCGTGGCAGGATTTTGTGCGTGACACGCTGCGCGATACCTACAACGCAGCCTATGTTGTCTGCGGCGAGGATTTTCGTTTTGGCGCACGCGGCGAGGGAAATGCGGAAAAGCTGCACAGCGAATGTGAAAAGCTCGGGATCGGCTGCGACTGCATTGCGCAGGTGAAGTTAGAGGGAGAAACGGTTTCCTCCACCTATATTCGCACGCTGTTAGAAAACGGAGAAATGAAAAAGGCGGTGCGGTTTTTGGGACATCCGCATCTGCTCTCCGGCACGGTCATCAGCGGTCAGAGGCTCGGACGGACACTCGGCATTCCCACGGCGAATTTTGAAATAGCAGACGGCATTTTAACGCCGAAATTCGGTGTCTATGCTGCCGATGCGATTTTGGATTCCGGACGTTACCGCGCTGTGGTCAACATCGGTACGCGCCCGACGGTACACGGAAAAACCGTGACGGTAGAGCCGTGGATTTTAGATTTTGACGGCGATTTATACGGGAAAACGATACAGTTGGAATTGCTCGATTTCCTCCGTGCAGAGCGGAAATTTGACTCTCTGGAGGAATTAAAAAGTGAGATTCTCCGCAACGCGGAAACGGTAAGAAATATGTAAGGACAGACGTTATATCGCCTGTCCTTTTTTCGCGCGATTTCGCACCGTCCATGATATTTCATGCGATGCACTTGACACAATATGGAAATTGCTCAAAACAGCTGGCCGTCCGTTTTGCATCCGTACGCAATGATTGCATTTTCCTGCTGTGTCCGAAGATAGCTTGTGCAGGAGAACAAAAAATATGTGCGGAATATTTTTTCTCCTTTGCGGAAAGCTACTGCAAAAGGGGCTGATTGCATGAAAATGACCAAACAGGAATACGGACGCTATGCCGATTCGCTTGCACCGAAAAGCAAGTGCGTGAAAAACTGCTTCAATGCGTTCTGGACGGGCGGACTGATCTGTACATTGGGGCAGCTTGTGATGAACGGTGCATCGGCGATGGGACTGGACGAAAAAATGAGCGCAACGGCGACAAGCATCTGCCTGGTGCTGCTGTCTGTCATTCTTACGGGCTTTGCGGTCTATGACGATATTGCAAAATTTGCAGGCGCAGGTACGCTGGTACCGATCACGGGCTTTGCAAACTCCATTGCCGCGCCGGCAGTCGAATTTCAGACGGAGGGAATTGTTCTCGGTACCTGCGCGAAGATGTTTACCATTGCAGGACCAGTGCTGGTTTTCGGCACGAGCGCAAGCGTTCTGTACGGTATTATTTACTGGATCTGCAAGCTGTGCAAGTTGGTATAACTAAATGACCAAAGTCCCATAGACGGACTTTGGTCATTTAGTTATAGTAATTCTTCCATTCTTGTCATTGCGAGGTTGCGCAGCGACCGTGGCAATCCTTCCGTATCGTTTAAGCGATGCAGTAATTGAAGGAACAGATTGCCACGACCAGTTTGCGAACTGGTCTCGCAATGACAGAATTGGAAATCTTTGCTATGTTCCGTATTTGCATCCGTAGGGCAAGGGCTTGTCTCCTGCCCGTTTTTATTTTATACATTATTTTCCTGCTCGCAGAGTGAGATCGCCGCTTGCGGTATCAATTTCATATTTTGCGCTGCCGTTTCCGCAAACGAATTTTCCGTCAGAGAACGAGCCGACAAAATCGGAAATATTTGTATTGCCGGACAGCTTGTCATATTCCAGAGTGAACTCAGCATCTGCCGGAATGGTGAGATCGACATCGCCGGAGGCGGTATCAACGTCGATTCCTGTCGGGGCGACATCGGTCACAGCGGTCAGATTGCCGCTCGCAGCATCAAAGGAGATTTTGCTGATGCTGCCTGAAAGGATTGCGTTGCCCGAGGCGGTATCCATTTCAAAGTCTGCGATGGTGCAGTTTTCCATGCGGCATTTACTGCTTGCACCGTCATAGTCTACATTTTCAAAGACACAGTTTGTTGCCGTTACATCGCCGGAGGCAGTATCGATTTCCAGTTTTCTGACGACCAGATCTTCCAACGTGGTCGTTGCGCTTGCAGCATCAATTTCTAACGAAGAAAGATCCTTTGCAACTTTTGGAGGAAGCAGGACTTCCAGAGATTTGCTGCCGATATTCAAAAGACTGCCGTTTCGCTCACGAATACACAGTGTGCCGTTTTCAACCTGATAGCGCAGACGGTCAGAGTCCTTTGCCTGTACGGTTTCGCGCAGGATGATCTCATTTCCGTCATAGACGGTAACATGGATGCTGCCGCTGCTCCACGAAATATCCAAAGCGCGAATACTGTCGACAATCGACACTTCACCGCTTGCATCCATGACGGTATAGGCAGAATCGTCGAACTTATCACCAAAATGCAGGACGGGAATTCTGACCTTAAAGACCAGAAGCAAAAGCAGCACAACGATCAGAACAACGGCTGCAAGAGAGCAAAGAATTATTTTCCATGCAGATTTCATGTTATATTTCTCCTTTTCTTTATTTCAAAAATGCCGGATACGACACCGTTCAGCGCTGCACCGATGGGGAAGCAGAGCCAGGTGATAAAGTATGCCTCGGTTTTTAATGTAATGATGAGATATGCCAGTATGACGAACAGCCACAAAAATGCGGAGCAGATTTGCTTTACAGAGTTCAGACCGTCACGGTGGACGATCGCCCGAATGATTCCGAATAAAGCGCCGGCAATCGGAAAGACCAACCATGCAAAATACCATTGAACAACAGTGCTTCCGAGCAAGAAGAACAAACCGGATGCACAAACCCAATAGACCGGAACAAAGATCTTCCAATAGAGCGATGCACCTGATTTGGAAGAAAATTCCTCAGAAGGAACGTCATTTAATTCTGCGGGCGAGGCTGCTTCCTGTGTCTTTTTCCGCTCCCTGCGACCGGCAGAGGCGTAGACGACAAGCGCGGTTGCAACAGCTGCGATCAGGAACATCAGACACACGCCAAGCGTGTCGCCGAGCTTTCCGTCTATGATTGCTGAAAAGAAGATGACGGGTGTGACGCAGATGATATACAGCGCAATACCGAGCGCACGCAGCTGTTTGGTTTTCCTCGTTGCTGGCGTGAGCCGGGCTGTCAGAAGCAGGTAAGTGGCAATCGCTGCAAGGAAAAACATTGCGCACACGCCGATTATGGCGCCAATGTTGCCAAAAGCATCTCCGATGATGACCGGAGCAACACAGAAGACATACAGCGCAATGGCAATCACACGGCGAAGCGTTGTGACGGATTTTGCCGGAGCAAGAGAGTCCAGGATCTCATCCACGCTGCCGATGCTTTCAGCTGCCACGCGATAGGCTTCTTCTTCACTGTGACCGTCAGCAATTTCCTCGTCATAGCGGTCAAGGGTATTTAATAAGATTTCGTCATGAATTTCCTGCGCCTGTGCGGTTTTCGGCGCATGAGAAAACAGACCGTTCACATGGTTTATCAGCTTTTTACGCATCTGTTTCCACCTCCATATCCAGAAGTTTATCAATAATTGTTTTTGTTTCTTCCCAGAGCTGTATCTGCTCCCGATATGCCTGACAGCCCTGCGCGGTAATGCGATAGTATCGCCGTCGCGCACCGGTAGTTTCGCCGCCCCAGTAGGATTCAATCAAACCGCTTTCTTCCAGACGGCGAAAGGCGGTGTATAGAGTGGCTTCTTTCAATTCGAAGCGGTCTTCTGATATTTCGCGGACAAATTTGTTGATTTCATAGCCGTAGCTGTCATGCTGCATGAGCTGCGCAAGTATGATGGTTTCGGTATGTCCGCGTATCAGATCGGCAGAGATTGACATCTGCATACCTCCTCTCTGTGTCCCGGCAATTCAATTCTGCCGGTACGAGCATCCGCATTATAGCACGAGATACCTCACCTGTCAAGGTATCTCGAAAAATAAAAATGCGTGAAGAAGAGAGCTCCTCCACGCATGAAAGATTGTTTATTCCAGATTCAGATGCTTGCGAAGCAAACATTCGCTGATAAAGAAATATGCACAGCCCAGAGCCATTTCCGCAATAAGCACAACTGTAAGCAGTACATTTTCACCGCCGCTCAGAAGGAGGTGATTGATGCTGTCCGTGCCGATAAATACTGCCATCAGCAGTATGGTAACGATATCAACGGTTACATCAATGGCATAGTAGAAGAGAATAGAGAAGAGAATTCTCTTTCTGCGGAAGAGGTGACCGATGGAGCAGGACAGGTAAATCTGCAAAATCGCAATGCACAGGCTGACAACCGTCAAAAGAATCGTCAGGACCAATGTAATTCCGGTAGGAATATCGCTTGCACTGAGCAATGCGGAGAGCATATCCAGCAGACCGTCGATGCCGCCGAATACGAAAATGGCGCAGAGAATGCTCAATCCGATCGTAACTGCCATCGTCAGCAGGGCAGTGAGGAATTTGGAGAGGATCAGCTGCCAGGATTTGACCGGCAGTGTGAACATCAGATAGCCTTCGTTTCTTAAAAGTCCGGAATAGAAACGAATGATGGAAATAATCAGCGCCAGAATGCAGGCGGCAATCAGTGCCAGAACAAAAAGAAATGTCGTCATTACGGCAAAGATCGAGCCGATGACACCGTTAAGATTGACAGTCAGAACAAGACGGTCAATCAGCGCAAGGGTTATGATTGCCGGCCAGACAAAAAGATAGATTTTCAGATTGGCGCGGAGGTCGTATTTCAAGAGTTTACTCAGCACGGCCATGCACCTCCAATCGGAACGGTACGGAAGATTTCGCGGAATACCTCGTCTACGGATTTTCCTTCCGTTTCACGAATATGATCGACGCTGTCGTAGCGGACGATGCGGCCTTCCTTCAAAAACAGTGCTTCATCGAGAACGGGCTCGACATCCGCAATCAGGTGCGTGGAAATCAGGACGGTGCTGTCCGGAGAGTAGTTTGCCAAAATCGTGCGCAGGATAAATTCACGCGCAGCGGGATCAACGCCTGCAATCGGCTCATCGAGCAGGTACAGCTTTGCTTCACGGCTCATCACCAGAATCAGCTGCAGCTTTTCCTGTGTGCCTTTTGACATTGTCTTGACCTTCATATTCAGGTCGATTGCCAGCGCGGTACACATGGCTATCGCGCGATCCTTGCGGAAATCCGCATAAAAATCAGCAAACAGATTGATCAGATCCTTGCCTTTCATCCATCCTGCATAGTACATTTTATCCGGCAGGTAGCTGACAACTGCCTTGCTGCCAACGCCGATGTCCATGCCGCAGATTTGTGCAGTGCCGAATGTCGGGCGAAGCAGACCGGTCAGAATTTTCAGCAGGGTGGTTTTGCCGGAGCCGTTCGGACCGAGCAGTCCGATAATTTTTCCGGACGGCAGACGGAAATCTACATGATCGAGCGCGGGGGTGTTGCCGCGGTAGATTTTCGTCAGGCCGCTGCAAACAACGAAATCACTCATTTCTTTTCCTCCTTTTGTTTCATCAGCTCCGTGATTTCCTCTTCGGAAAAACCGAGCTGATACAGTTTATGATAGAGCTTTTCCAGCTCACCTAATGCCAGCTTTCGGCGCGTAAATCCGATCAGGTCAACATCCTCGGTAACGTAGCGTCCGCTGTTGCGCTGTGCGGAGACCAAACCGGAATCCTCCAGATAAACGAGCGCACGTTGCATGGTGTTCGGATTTACGCCGGCAACAGAAGCCAGATCACGCACGGATGGCATTCGAACACCGGGCGGATACTGACCCGAAACGATCTGCTGCGTCAGAATTTCCGCAAGCTGCAGCCAAATCTGACGGTCGGATTTGAGTTCCCAGGGCAATCAGCTCACCTCCAATGTATTAGTGTACTAAGATACTAATACACTAATACAGATTTGTCAAGAGGGAAATATAAAAATTTTCAATATTTTTTCTTTGCTTCTGTTAAAAGGCAAAAAACAGCCATCGGAGCCGATGGTATTTTTGCATTTTAAAATGTTATTTTAATAAACCGAGAGATGACGGTGCCATCCATGTCATTCCGAGCCGATGAAATCCGCGTGGGAATCTATCGGCATCATAGTTCGGGAGATGTACGAACTGGAACAGGCAAAGATTGCCACGCTCGCCATGCTCGCTCGCAATGACACGGAAAAAAACAGCCGCCGGAAAACCGACGACTGTTCAGAAAAATTATATCCGGTGTGTTAAGATACCGCGCTTGTCGTGAATTACGTTTCGCGGACAGACCATTGCGCAGGCACCGCAGCTCAGGCACTTATCGGAATAAATAAATGCACGGTTTTCGGAAACCTTGATCGCGCCGGCAGGGCAGGTTTTTTCGCACAGACCGCAGCCGATACAGCTGACCTCGCAGTCGTTTTTGCAGACAGCATCCTTGTTTGAGCAGAGGACAACAATGGGGTTATCCTCCAAACGCAGATGAATTACACGCTGCGGACAGGCATGGTAGCAGGAGCCACAGCCGACACATCTGCTTTCGTCCACTTCGGCAACGCCGTAGGAATTCAGACTGATTGCGCCGAACGGGCAAACCTCGATACACGTGCCGCAGCCTGTGCAGCCGTATGTACAAAGATCGTAGCCCTCCGGGGATTTTTTAGCGCGGCAGCCGCCATTGCAGTGAACACAGGCGACTTTGGCCGGAAACTTCTTTTTGACGATCATAAGAAACTTCCTTTCTAAGGTAAGGTGCAGCGAAGATTACTTGCGCTTATAAGGTGTGTTTTCAATCGGGAGGACAAAGCGGCGGTCGCCGTCCAGACGGAAGTATGCATCGGCGACGGCGGGAGCGGTGGGAATTGATGTGATCTCACCGATACCGATTGCACCGCAGGCAACATTCAGACCCGGCTTATCCACAACGATCGCTTTGATTTCGGGCGGAATTTCGTGCGCACGGAACAGTCCGAGCTCGCCGAATTTTTCAATCGGCTTGCAGTTGGAATCAATGGGGTACTGCTCACGAAGTGCATAGCCCAGCGACATCACAACGCCGCCTTCGATCTGACCTTCGCAGGAAATCGGATTGACAGCCTTGCCGACATCGTGCGCGGCAACAAATTTTTCGATTCTGCCGGTCGCGCGGTCGAGGATGCACATCTGTGTGGCATAGCCGTATGCAACATGGGAGACCGGATTGGGAATATCTGCGCCGAGCGGATCGGTCTTTGCAAAGTATTCGCCGTAGAATTCCTGACCTGCCAGATCGGCAAGCGTTTTGCCTTCCTTGGCAGCCATCAGCTTTTCACAGGCTCTGCGGCAGGCTTCGCCGGTAACGACGGTCTGACGGGAGCCGGAGGTATCGCCGGAATCCGGTGCGATCCATGTATTACTGCGTTCGTAAACGATATCATCACGGGTAAGATCGGTGTTGGTGACGATCAGCTGGACCAGAACGGTGCCGAGACCCTGACCGATACAGGAAGCACCGGTATAGATATGCAGCTTCTGATCGTCTTCAACGATCAGCTTGCAGCGACCGTAGTCGGGAAGACCGACACCGACGCCGGAGTTTTTCATTGCGCAGGCAAGACCGACAGGCTTACCGGCAGCAACGGCCTCGTCAAAATCAGCCTTGACGGCTTCGAGCGTTTCCACAAGACCGGTGGAATCGTCTACGATCTGACCGTTCGGCAGGACGCCGCCCGGACGGATGGCATTGCGGTAACGAATTTCCCACGGGCTGATGCCGACAAGATCCGCCATCATATTCAGCAGGCTTTCGGTTGCAAAGCAGGTCTGTGTGACACCGAAGCCGCGGAATGCGCCGGCAGGAGGATTGTTGGTATAGTAAGCCGTGCCTGTAATTTCAAAGTTTTCATAGGCGTAGGGACCGGCTGCATGGGTGCAGGCACGTTCCAGAACAGGTCCGCCCAGAGAAGCGAATGCACCGGTATCGGAGCAGACATTTGCCTTAACGCCCTGAATGATGCCGTTTTCATCGCAGCCCATGGTGAAGTCCATTTCAAAATGATGGCGCTTCGGATGCACAAGGAGCGATTCTTTTCTGGACAGCGCTACCTTGACCGGACGACCGGTGCAGAAGGCAGCCAGTGCGGCATGATGCTGAACGGACATATCTTCTTTGCCGCCGAAGCCGCCGCCGACAAGCTCATTCTGGACCTTGATCTTATCTGTTCCCAGAAGGTTGCGGCATTCACGCAGCGTGGTGTGCGTCGACTGGTCGGTGGTTCGGATCATGATCGTGCCGTCTTCTTCGAGGTAGGCAACAGCACATTCCGGCTCTAAGAATGCATGCTCTGTCCATGGCGTTTCAAAATGCTGCGTGAGCACGTATTTGGAATTTTTGATGGCTTCCTCCGCATTGCCGCGGGAAACATGGCGGTAAGCCTGAATATTATTGGGTTTCTCTTCGAAAACGAGCGGTGCGCCCGGAGCCGCTGCTTCCTGAATACTGTTGATTGGAATCATCTGCTCATACTGGATTTTAACGAGCTTCTTGCCCTTTTCCAGAGCGTCGCGGTTTTCGGCAACGACCAAAGCGATCGCATCGCCGAGATAATGCGTCAGCTTTCCGATGGGGACGAACGTGTACTGATCCTGTTCGATATGTCCGATCATGTTGCTGCCGGGGACATCCTCTGCCGTGAGGACGGCGATGACACCGGGCACCTTCAGAGCCAGCGTCTTGTCGATCGAGAGGACGCGGGCGCGGGCATATTTACTGCGGACAGCAGAGGCATAGCACATACCGTCAACATAGATGTCATCGGGATACTTGCCATAGCCGAGAACCTTTTCCTCTACGTCAAGACGGTGTACGCTCGAGCCGAGCTTCCAGTCAGTTGCAGAGGGAAGAGGAATCTTTCCGTCGCGGAAAATCTTTGCTGCAAGACGAATAGCGGCAATGATTTTCACATAGCCCGTGCAGCGGCAGTAATTATTCCGGATTGCGAAACGAATCTGCTCTTCGGTCGGGTCGGAGCATTTGTCGAGCAGACTTTTTGCGCACAGCACCATGCCCGGAATGCAGAAGCCGCACTGTACGGCACCGGCTTCGCCGAAGGCATAGGTAAAGACGGCCTTTTCAAAATCGGAAAGACCTTCTACCGTAAGAATGTGCTTGCCGTCAAGACGGTTGGTATCGGGAATGCAGGCACGGCACGGCTCACCGTCGATCAGGACCGTACAAGCACCGCAGGCACCCTCGCTGCAGCCGTCTTTCGCGGATGTGATATGCAGCTCGTCACGCAAAAAGCGCAGGAGCTTCTGATTTTTGGTAACGGTGATTTCTTCGCCGTTCAGAAAGAATGTAGACATATTACAAGATCCCTTTTCGTGTTAATGCACAAATATGATTGAAAGAATCCCTATTTTTTTAGAGCTTAAGTGCATTATACAATAGAACGCCCTGTCCTGCAAGGACAGAGCGTTTGCTTTTTCAAAGAATAAAGCATTTTTGCAATATAAAGCGACAGAATTACAAATTGTTCGTTATTATCGAACAAAAACAGACAGAATAATCGTCGCTATGGGGCAAAGAATTTTCACGGAAATCGTGCAAATATTCGGCAACGATGGAAATGTTAGGCACAGCGTTCGGCATTTGCGAATAATTCATGTAAAATATAATTTATATTCGTAATATGCGTATAAATAGTTATTCTTTTGCAGTCAGGTACTCCATTGCCATACGGTAACCCTCAAAACCGAAGCCCTTAAAGGTTTTCCTGCAGGCCATTCCTGGGTAGGAGATATGCCGGAAGGATTCTCGTGCATCGACATCGGAAAGATGTACTTCAACCGCAGGAAGTCCGACGGCCTTGAGCGCATCGAGGATGGCGACGGAGGTATGTGTATAGGCTGCCGGATTGATGACGATGCCGTCAAATTTGCTGTACGCCTCCTGAATCCAGTCGACCAGATCGCCCTCATGGTTGCTCTGACGAATTTCTGCCGCGCAGCCGAGGTCGGCAGCGCATTTGTTCAGATAGGAAACGAGATCGGCATAGGTTCTTTTTCCGTAAATTTCCGGCTCACGAATGCCGAGCATATTCAGATTCGGACCATTCAGTATCAACAGCTTCATAGGAAATCTCCTTTTCTCAAATTGCTGTCAGGATCGCATCGACAGCATCGTGCGGCTCGGTATCGTTTGTAACGATCCGGTCACAGAACTGCTTGTAGAGGGCTTTGCGCTGTGCATAAAGAGTTTGTATCGGTGTGGTCTGACTGATCGGACGACCGTCAGAGGGAAGGCAGGAAAGCTCGCGTTTGAGCCAGAAAATCGTGCCGTTCTGATGCAGCAGGGGATGGTTTTGTGCCTGTGTGACACAGCCGCCGCCGGTTGCAATCACGCAGCCGGAGCGCTTGCCCAGCTCGGAAAGGACCTCTGTTTCGCGCTGACGGAAAGCCGCGTCGCCGTATTTTGCAAAATAGGTTGGAATGTCGCAGCCGATCAGGGTTTCAATTTCGCGGTCGGCATCGAAAAACGGACGGTCAAGCGCCTGCGCCAGAAGGTTTCCGACGGTGCTCTTGCCGCAGCCGGGCATACCGATGAGAATGATATTCTGCATCTGCAAGCGAAGTTTACATAATATCTCGTCACACCGACTGTCGGGAATTGTTGTTCCGGTAAATAATTCCGCAGCACGTTTTGCCTGCGCAACGAGCATGGAAAGACCGTTTTCCGAGCGGATGCCGCGTGCCTGTGCATCGAGCAGCAGACGGGTATTGGCAGGATTATAAATCAGGTCGAGCGCGCAGCGCAGATTCGGAAGTGCGTCAAGGTCGATCAGCTTCTGACCGTTGTTCGGATACATCCCGACAGGCGTTGCGTTGACGGCAAGGACGGCATCGCGGTGCTGCGAGAGCGTGGAATAATTGTTTTCTCCGTTTCGGGAGATGGCAACGACCTCCGCGCCGCACGAACGCAGAACGGTCTGCACGGTGACGGAGGCACCGCCGGTGCCGAAAACAAGTGCCTTTTCTCCGGGGTGAATGCCGCCGTTTCGGGCAAGCAGCCATGAAAAGCCGTCAAAATCGGTATTGTCGCCGTAAAGCGTGCCGTCCTTTCGGCGCAGCAGGGTATTGACGCTGCCCATACGCTGCGCCGTTTCCGAAAGCGCCGCGCAATATGTCATGACGGCTTTTTTGTAAGGAATCGTCACATTGAGTGCATCAAAACGGTCGCTTTTCAGGAAGCTTTCAAGGTTTTCGGGCGCAATTTCAAATAAATCATAGGAATAGTCACCCAAAAGGGCGTGAATCTGCGGCGAATAGCTATGCTGCAGATGTTCTCCGAGCAGTCCGCAGCGCATCACACGACCTCCGAATAGCTGCCGAGATACTTAAATTCCTCGCAGAAGCTGCCGATATCGCACATGAGCTGGACGAATTCATCGGAATAAACGGAGGTTTCCAGATCGAGATAGAACGAGAATTCAAAATCACGGTCGGGAAGCGGTCGGCTTTCGAGCTTGAGCAGGTTGATACCGAGCGCATACAGGCGGGCAAGGACTTTATAAAGAGAGCCGGGCTTATGCGGCAGGACGAGCATCAACGTGGTGCGGTCCGCGCCGGGATAGATTTCCGGCTGCTTGGAAATGCAGATGAAACGGGTATGGTTGTTCCCGACATCCTGCACGCCGGACTGAACAATTTTCAGACCGTAAAGCTCTGCGCACAGACGGGAGGAGAGTGCAGCCACATCATCGCGCTCTGAATTTGCGACCATCTGCGCTGCCACAGCGGTATTTTCGCAGCAGGTGATTTTGACACCGTCGAGAGTTTTCAGGAAGTCAGCGCATTGAGAAATGGCCTGTTCATGGGAAAATACTTCGCGGATTTTGGTATTTGCGGATTTTGCCAGCAGGCAGTGATCGACCTTTAACCGTACTGAGCGGACAATGGAGAAACGGTGTGATACCATCAGGTCATACACACGCTTGACAGAGCCGGCGGTGCTGTTTTCTACCGGCAGGATTCCGTAGCGGCAGAAGCCGGATTCGATTGCGGAGAAAACGCCCTCAAAGGAGCGGAAATACTGAATGTTCGGTGCTGCGAACAGGCGTTCGCAGGCAAGCTGAGAGTAGGCACCCTCAACGCCCTGACAGGCAACACTTGCCGAGCGCGGAAACAGCTTCGGCGTATTTTCAATGGCATCGGCGATCTGCTCATAAAGCGCAGTACGGCTGCCGCGTGCCTGATAGGTACGGCTGAGCTCAAACAGAAGCGAATACAGCACGCGCAGATAAGACTGTAAATCCTCGCGCGTTTTGCCGCTCAGATCAGCAAGCTTTTCACGCTCACGCCCTGCCTGTAAAATCGGGAGGTTATGCTCTTTTTTATATGCGGCAATTTCCGAAGCAATGTCCATACGCTGCTGAAACAGGCGGACAATTTCATCGTCAATGGCATCAATTTGATTTCTATAGTCTTTCAGTTCCATTTTTTTGCCTCCAGTATTGCATCTAAAATGGCAATCGCAGCCGCTGCCTCGATACAGGGCAGCGCACGCGGAACAATGCAGGGATCGTGGCGTCCTGTAATTTCCAATGTGGTTTCAGTGCCGTCAAAACGCGCTGTTTTCTGTACGCGCGCAATGGACGGCGTGGGCTTGATCGCGGTGCGGAAAATCAGCGGCATAGACGTGGTAATGCCGCCGAGAATGCCGCCTGCGTTGTTGCTTGCCGTGCGAAGAACGCCATTTTCGTCTGCGAAGAACGAATCGTTATGCTCGCTTCCGCGCATAGCTGCGCAGGCGAAACCGCTGCCGAATTCCACGCCCTTGACTGCCGGAATGCCGAACAGAATCTGTGAAAGCCGGTTTTCCATACCGCCGAACATCGGCTCACCCAGACCGGCAGGAAGTCCTGTTACTGCGCATTCGATCACGCCGCCGATGCTGTCACTGTCGGCTTTCGCGGCGGCAATTTCTTCCTGCATGGCATCCCATGCTTCTTTTTTTACGGTGTAGCCGTTTACGCAGGAGAGAATCGGATGGACGGCATCAAAGGGAGAATCTTCAACCTGCCCGATGCGCAAGATGTGTGCGCCGATTTCAATTCCGAGCGTTTTCAGGTATTGCAGGCACAGACCGCCGGCAATGCACAGCGGTGCAGTCAGACGGCCGGAGAAATGACCGCCGCCGCTGAGATCGGCACTTTCGCCGTATTTTGTCCGCGCCGTCAGGTCTGCATGGGATGGACGCGGCGTGTCTGTTAAGTTTACATAATCTTGAGAACGCACATTGGTATTACGAATGATCGCGGCAATCGGAGCGCCGCAGGTTTTTCCGCCTGCAAATCCGGAAAGAAACTCCGGCTCGTCAGCTTCGCGGCGCGGTGTGGAAAATGCACCCTGTCCGGGCGCACGCCGTGCCATAAATTTCTGCAGAGCCTCAAAGTCGAGGGCAAAGCCGGACGGGAAGCCATCCATGCACATACCGATGGCAGGTGCGTGCGATTGCCCGAAAATCATCAGCTTCAGGGCATTTCCGAAGGTGCTGCTCATATTCGTTCCTCCTGTGTTACGCTGCAAAGCGTGAAATTTAGAATTTGGAAAGGATTTTGAGATCCTGCCAGAAGCCGGGGTAGGATTTTTTGACGCAATCTGCGCCGATCAGGGCGACCGGCTGCGAACAGACCGAGGAGAGAATGCCTGCCAGCATGGCGATGCGGTGATCGTTGCAGCTGTCAATTTCTCCGCCGTGCAGAGCGCTTCCGGTGATTTTCATGCCATCGGGTGTAATTTCCACCTGTCCGCCTACCGCTTTTATGGCATTTGCAATAGATTGCAGACGGTCACTTTCCTTGATTTTCAGGCGTTCTGCGCCGAAAATCACAGTCGTGCCTCCGGCGCAGGCTGCAACGGCGGCAATCGGCGGCACCAGATCGGGAATGTTCCGTGCGTCAATTTCGGTAGCGTGCAGGTCAGAGGGTGCAACCGTTACGCCCTCCTGTGTGACCGTGACCTCTGCACCGAAGCGGCGCAAAATTTCCAAAATTTCGCGGTCTGCCTGCAGGGATGACATCTGAAGTCCCGTCACAGTGACAGGGTTGCTGATGGCACCGGCGCAAAGCCAGAACGCAGCGTTGGACCAATCGCCCTCAACTGCGGCTTTGCCCGGAGAAAGATAGATGCTTCCGGAGGGAATATGCCAGCCGGATTGTGTGGCTTCTGCTTCAATTCCGAATTGGGAAAGCGCAGAAAGTGTCATTTCAATATAGTTGGCGGACTCCACATTCGAAGTTAACATAATATCTGAGTCTTCGCCGGTCAGCGGAAGCGCGAACAGCAGTCCGCTGATAAACTGTGAGGAAACATTGCCGGCAATCTCATAGGTTCCGCCGCTGAGTCTGCCCTCACAGCGCAGGGTGTCCGGTGTGGGACGCGAGAGCTTGCAGCCGTGGCGCTCCATCTCTTCCCACAGAGGAGAAAGCGGACGCTCGGCAAGTCTGCCGTGCAGCCGGAAGGTCGCGCCGACACCGAGCGCTCCGACAACCGGAAGTAAAAATCGCAGGGTCGAGCCGCTTTCTCCGCAATCGAGCACACGGTCGCCGCGCGGAAGCTCCATCGGATAGACCGTTACGGTATCGCCGCAGTGGGCAAAATCCGCACCCAAAGCTGCAAGGCAGCGAACGGTCGCGTCAATGTCCTCCGAGGATTCCGCGCAGATAATTTTGGAAGACTGCCATGCCAGTGCGGCGCAGATCAGGAGACGATGCGCTTGCGATTTCGAGGCGATTGCGGCAATTCTGCCGCTGATCGGATGGGGAGAAAGGGTCAAATTCATGTTCAATAACCTGCCTTGATGACGGTCAGAAGCTCGCTGACCGGGATTTTCTTCAGAGAACAGCTGCCGATTTTGTCGGGAACAACGATCGTGATGCTGTCACCGGCGCGTTTTTTATCGGAAAGGGCAGCGTTTGTAAGGGCTTCCGGAGAGAAATCGGTATGTGTCGGAAGTCCGAATTTTTCCAGAACGGAAAGAATTTCGTCTGCCTGCGGACAGAAGGCACGTGCCATAATTGCCGTGCCGATGGCAACTGCCTGTCCGTGTGAGGTGCGGTAGCCGCTGAGCGCTTCCACTGCATGGGCGGCGGTGTGACCGAGGTTGAGCTTTTGCCGCTCTCCGGTGTCAAATTCGTCTTTGCAGACAACATCGCGCTTGTGCTGTACGCATTGGGTGATCACATATTCGCGGTCAAAATCCGTTCCGTGCTCACGCAGGTGCGCAAAGAGTGCTTCGTCAAATAAAATCGCTGTTTTGATGACCTCTGCGCAGCCGTCGCGGAAGATTTCGTCGGGGAGGGTGCTCAGCACCTCCGGGTCGCACAGGACCAAGGACGGCTGATGGAATGCGCCGACCAGATTTTTTCCGGCAGGCAGATCGACAGCCGTTTTGCCGCCGACGGAGGAATCGACCATGGCAAGCAGGGTGGTCGGAACCTGAATGACGGGAATACCGCGCAGATAGGTCGCTGCGGCAAAGCCTGCCAAATCACCGATCACACCGCCGCCGAGCGCGATCACGGCATCGGTGCGCGAGAGTTTTTTTGCGGCAAGAATATTCAGAAGGTTTACATAATGTTCAAGACTTTTGGAGGCTTCTCCTGCCGGAACGGAGGCTGTACTGACGTTTAAGCCTTCCTGTTTCAAAAGGTTGTATACTTTGGCAAGGTAGAGAGGTGCAACGGTTTCGTCTGTGACGACCAGCACCTTGCCGGAGGTGATATTTTTCACTTCCGCGCCGATGCTTTCCAAGATACCGCTGCCGATTTTCACTTCATAATTTGCAGAGGCATTGACCTGTACGGTATTCATCCGACTTCCTCCTTGCGTTTTTTGCCTTCCTCGAGCAGACGGCAGAGCGTATCGCCGTCACCTGCGGAGAGGGCATCACGGTATTTTTTCAGTTCGTTACAGATGCCGTCCACCTCCGCAATCAGGTTGTCGCGGTTGTCCAGAAACAGCTCTGTCCACATCTGCGGATTGAGCCACGCAACGCGGGTCAGATCCTTATAGCTTCCGGCGGAAAAACCCTTGTGGCTTCCGGCGGTCGGACTTTTGATATAGGCGTTGGAAACAACGTGCGCAAGCTGCGAGGTAAAGGCGATCATGGAATCGTGCTTTTCGGCTGTCGTGACGGAGTACTGACCGAAGCCGGGCGCCTCCAAAAGCTTACAGACACGCTCAATGAGCTGCATATCGTCCAGCACGGGCGGCACGAGAACCATCGGTGCGCCCTTAAACAGGGTGGCACGGCTGTATTTATAGCCGGAAAAATGTGTGCCTGCCATCGGGTGACCGCCGACAAACAGGAAACCGTGCTTTTTAGCAATCCGGAAGCCGGCAGCGCAGATTTCACGCTTTGTGCCGCAGCAATCAACGACAACGGCGGTTTTCGGCAAAAGTGCGGCGTGTGCTTCAAGATAGTCAATGGCAGCCTGCGGATAGACCGCGAGCAGAAGCAAATCGCACTGCGAAATATTTTCGTTATTCAGCGGCGCATCGGTCACGCCTGCCATCTGTGAAAAGGCGGTGACGGAGGAATCCAAATCACAGGCAAGTACGCGGTGACCTGCTTCATGGTAGGCCTTTGCCAAAGAGCCGCCGATCAGTCCGAGTCCGACGATCCCGACGGTCATTGTGTGACCGCCTTTCGGACAATGCGCATTTTCTCTGCAAGTGCGGCAAACTGCTCAGGCTTTAACGACTGTGCGCCGTCACACAGAGCACGCATCGGATCGTTGTGGACTTCGACCATCACGCCGTCTGCACCGCAGGCAACGGCTGCCATTGCCATCGGAGGTACGAGATGCACCTTGCCGGTTGCATGGCTGGGATCGACAACAACGGGGAGGTGACTGAGCTCATGCAGAACGGGAACGGCAGTCAGATCGAGCGTGTTGCGTGCGAAGGTGTCAAAGGTGCGGATGCCGCGCTCACAGAGGATAATATTCTGATTGCCCTCGGACATGATGTATTCTGCGCTCATCAGAAATTCTTTTAAGGTGTTTGCAAGACCGCGCTTGAGCAAAATGGGCTTATCTGTCTTGCCCAGCTCCTTGAGCAGGTCGAAATTCTGCATATTGCGTGCGCCGACCTGAATGACATCCACATCTGCAAACAGGTCAAGATAGTGCGCGTTCATAATTTCGGTCACGATGGGAAGTCCGGTCGCCTTCTTGGCTTCGAGCAGCAGACGGATACCCTCTGCGCCCAGACCCTGAAAATCGTACGGGGAGGTACGGGGCTTGAATGCGCCGCCGCGCAGAATAACGGCACCGGCTGCTTTGACCTTCTGTGCAACCTCAATGATCTGCTCCTCCGTTTCCACGGAGCAGGGACCTGCGATCATGGCAAAATGTCCGCCGCCGATTTTGGCGCTGCCGATGGAAATTACGGTGTCCTCCGGATGGAACTGGCGGTTGCACTGCTTATAGGGCTCGGTGACACGCTTGACGGATTCAACAATATCCAGACTGCCCAGAAGCTCCATGTCGAGCTTGCTGGTGTCGCCGATCAGACCGAGAATCGTATAGTCATGGCCGTGAGAGATATGCACATCCAGATTTCGGGTTTTCAGCCATTCGATCAGATGCTCCATCTGCGCCTGTGTGGTGCCCTGCTTTAATACGGTAATCATAATTTTACGCCCCTTTACGAAAAAAATAAGCTGCACGGAAGTTTCTTCGTGCAGCTTAAAACATCATGTTTTTCAGGAAAGATGAGAACCGGCGGTTTCCTGTTTGCAGCACGAATCGCTATTACCGCAAAAGCAGTAATAGTAACCGGTAAAAGCAAACATTGCGTTACGCATCGTGGTTCTCCTTTCTGATTTTTTAATAGGATAGCACATTCCCTGTCGAATTTCAAGGGGTGATTTCAGGAAATTCATACAGCGGCTTGATTTTTTTGCGGTAAATGGTAATCAGCATAAAAACGGAGACCAGCATGGAGGCAATTTCCGCGATCGGGAAGGCGACCCAGACAAGGTCGATATTGCCTGCCAATGAGAGCAGATACGCTGCCGGAATCAGCACGACAAGCTGACGTGCAATGGAAACGAACATACTGTAAAGACTCTTGCCGAGCGCCTGAAATACGCCGCCGAAGATGATGCACGGACCTGCAAATACGAAGGGCAGGCACAAAATCCGAAGCGCCGGAATGCCGACCTCCAGCATTTTTGTATCGGGATTAAAGAAGGAAAGCAGCGCTTCCGGGAAAAGCTCGAATGCAGCCACACCGAGCAGCATCAGCGTTGCCGCGCCGAATGCACCGCAGCGAATGACCTGCATGATACGCTTGGGCTTGCGTGCGCCGTAGTTGAAGGCGGAGATGGCAAGCACGGCATTGTTGATGCCGAATACCGGCATGAATACGAAGCTCTGCAGCTTGAAATAGGCGCCGAATACAGTCTTGCCGACCTCACCGAGACCTGCAGAAACGTCATTGAACGTGCCAAGAACAAGGTTGAAGCTGTAGTTCATCAGCGAGCCGATGCCGACCATAATCATGGACGGAACGCCGATGCCGAGAATCCTGCCGATCATTTTGCCGTCCGGACGGAAGGAGCGCAGATTGAGCTGCACCTCGGGATTCTTTTTCGCATTGAGCAGAATTGCTATACCGAATGCAACGATCTGACCGATGACGGTAGCCGTTGCAGCGCCGGCAACCTCCATTCTGGGAAGACCGAACATACCGAAAATCAGAATCGGATCGAGAATGATATTGATGACTGCGCCGAGACCCTGTGTGAGCATGGTATAGCTTGTACGACCGGTGGATTGCAGCAGACGTTCAAACAGGATTTCTCCGAAAATGCCGAAGGAAACGATGGTGATGATGCGGATATAGTCAATGCCGTAGCGAATCGTCTCTGCGTCGGGGGTGATCGAGCGCATATAAGGCTCCGCACCGAAAATTCCGAACAGCACGCAAAGCAGCATACCGCAGAAGGAAAGGAAAATGCCGTTGAGTGCGCTGCGGTTGACTTGATCGGCATTTTTTTCGCCCAGACCGCGCGAAAGCAGCGCATTGACACCGACAGCAATACCGGTCGCAATGCCGATCATAATATTCTGCACGGGGAAAGCAAGAGAAACTGCCGTCAGCGCGTAGTTGTTGACCTCCGAAATTCGGGAGACAAACACGCTGTCAACAACATTGTAAAGAGCCTGTACGAGCATGGACAGCGCCATGGGAAATGCCATGGTAAACAGCAGTCGTCCGACAGGCATCACACCCATTTTGTTTTCTTTCAGGTTGGACATGGTAGCGAATTCACTTTCTGTTTCATATTCTAAAGTATTATATCCATCTGCCGGACAAATTGCAATCATATTTCCCGTTTCTTTTGAGGAGATTGTCGCAGAGTATGAAAAGTTGCGGATTTTTCAAGCGCATACGGACAAAGTGCTATATTTTGCGCGAAGAAACTGGCACCTTGCACAAAGATTTTTTGGGGGATACCAATTTCTTTTACTGATATGATATAATACTATAATCTACACAGAAAAGAGGAAGACTTTATGACGACTGAACAGTTAGCCGCTTTATTGACAGCAGATCCTGCTGCGGTGATCGAGAGCGATCGGCGGCATTACTATAATCAAATTGGTCAGGCGGCGGAGCTCATTGCCGCCAATGCATCGACCCGTCCGGTCATTCTGCTTGCAGGACCGTCCGGCTCCGGAAAGACGACAACGGCACTTCTGATCGAGCGTGAGCTGAAACGCCGCGGTATGCCGACACATACGCTGTCGATGGACGATTATTTCCTGCCGCTGACGCAGGAGGAGCTTGTGCTTCTGCGTGAAAATAAGCTTGATCTGGAAAAGCCGACCAGAGTGGATATTCCGTTTTTCCAGCAGCAGCTCGGCGATATTCTATCGGGCAAGGAGGTCCGGCTTCCGCGCTACGATTTCCGCACGAGCAGCCGTGTCTTTGAAGGCAAGACCCTGCGCCGTAATCCCGGAGAGCTGGTCATCATGGAGGGTATCCATGCGCTCAATCCGATGGTAACGGGCTATGCAGACCAGACCACGCGCCTGTACGTCAGCGTCCGCACGAGAATTTCCGCCGCGGACGGTACGGTGCTGCATCCGTCAAAAATACGCCTTGCAAGACGGCTTCTGCGCGATTTTACAGGCAGAGGACGTGCGCTGACGGAAACGATCGGTATGCGCGAAAAGGTCGATCGCGGAGAGCAGAACTATATTATGCCCTTTAAGCAGTACGCCCATTTCAGCATTGACTCCTTCTATTCCTGCGAGATGAGCGTATATCGGCATTTCCTGTATGAAAATCTGAAGCCGCTTTTGCCGGAGTATCCCGATCTGGACGATATGATAAAGATTTTCGGCGAGCTTCCGAATACGGATGCGGCGCTTGTCCCGACGGATTCGCTGCTGCGCGAATTTATCGGCGGCAGTGAGCTCAATTACTGAGCGCGGAGGATTTTTTATGAAAAAATATGTCATAGCTCTCGATCAGGGAACGACCTCGAGCCGGGCGATCATCTTTGACCGCGAACAGAATACGATCTCCGTCGCGCAGAAGGAATTTCCGCAGATCTATCCGCAGTCGGGCTGGGTGGAGCATGATCCGATCGAAATCTATTCCAGCCAGTACAGCGTGATGATGGAGGCGATCGCTCACAGCGGAATTGATGCATCGGAAATTGCGTCTATCGGTATTACCAATCAGCGCGAAACCACGATCGTCTGGGAGAAGGCGACCGGAAGACCGATTTACAATGCGATCGTCTGGCAGTGCCGCCGCACGGCGGAAATTTGCGATGAGCTGCGCAAAGCCGGTCTGGAGCAGTATATCCGCGACACCACCGGTCTGGTGCTGGATGCTTATTTTTCGGCAACGAAAATCAAATGGATCCTCGACCATGTAGAAGGCGCGAGAGAACGTGCGAAAAACGGCGAGCTGCTGTTCGGCACGGTGGATACATGGCTTTTATGGAAGCTGACGGGCGGCAGGATCCATGCGACAGACTATACCAACGCTTCGCGTACCATGCTGTATGATATCCATAAGCTTTGCTGGGATGAAAAGCTTGCCGCAGCGCTGGATATTCCGCTTTGTATGCTCCCGAAGGTCTGCGACAGCAGCGGGATTTTCGGCTGCTGCAACGTGCAGGGCTATGAAATTCCGATTTCCGGCATCGCAGGCGATCAGCAGGCGGCGCTGTTCGGACAGTGCTGCTTTGAACGCGGTGAGGCGAAAAATACATACGGCACCGGCTGCTTCCTTCTGATGAATACGGGGGAGGAAGCCTGCGTGAGCAGTCACGGTCTGGTCACGACCATTGCCGCCGGTCTGAACGGAAAGGTCACCTATGCGCTGGAGGGAAGTGTATTTGTCGGCGGTGCGGTCATTCAGTGGCTGCGTGATGAGATGCGCTTTTTGAATGAATCGTGCGATGCGGAGTATTACTCCCAAAAGGTCAAATCTACCGAAGGCGTCTATTTCGTTCCGGCATTTACGGGACTCGGCGCACCGCACTGGGATATGTACGCCAGAGGCGCGATTGTCGGCATTACGCGCGGAACACGCAGAGAGCATATTATCCGCGCCGCACAGGAATCCATTGCCTATCAGAGCCTGGAGCTTGTGGAGGCGATGGAAAAGGATACCGGCTTCTGTCTGCCGGAATTGAAGGTCGATGGCGGTGCAAGCCGCGACCGGTTCCTGATGCAGTTCCAGTCGGATATTCTGAACAAAGAGGTACTTCGTCCGGTCGTCCGCGAAACAACGGCGTTGGGCGCGGCGTATCTGGCAGGTCTTGCCGTCGGATTTTGGAATGATCTGAACGAAATCCGGCAGATGTGGAAATGCGATGTGACATTCGCGCCGGAAATGGGCGAGGAAGAGCGTAAAAAAGGAAAATGCGGCTGGGCAAAAGCGGTCGGCCGCAGTATGGACTGGCAGGAACACGCTTAAAACAAAGCAATTTCCGGATTCAACCAGCAGTTGAATCCGGAAATTTTCAAAGATAAACCTTTGGATGATTGCTTTTTCGTCTCAAAAGTGGCATAAATAGACCTGCTTTGAGAGAATCCACATTTTGAGATTCCGAAGATAGAAAAGGAGAGATGAAAAATGAACAACACTTCGTTGGGTGACCGTATTAAGTACCATCGGAAAAAGCTCGGCATGACGCAGGAGCAGCTTGCACAGCGCATGGGCGTGAGCACGCAGGCGGTCAGCAAATGGGAGAATAACCTCTCTTGCCCGGATATTTCCATTCTTCCGGAGCTTGCAGAAGTATTCGGTATTTCCATTGATGAGCTGCTCGGCAGAGAGACTTCCGGCCGTGTATTCACGGCAAAGGAAGCGGAAGTTGTTGATGAGGAAACAAATAAAGAGCTGCATTATGAATGGAAGCTGGAAAAGAAAAAGGGCGGCATCATTTTTGCCCTCTTTATTCTGACCATCGGTACGCTGCTCCTGCTGCGCGGAATCGTTCCGGCAATGAATATTTCCGTTTGGACGATCCTATGGACGACGGCGCTGATCTATATCGGTATTTCCGGTATGATCGGTCATTTTACGCTGTTCAGCACGGTCATGACGCTTGCAGGTACCTATTTCCTGCTTTCGGCCTATCAGGTTTTCGGTTGGTCGCTGCGTTGGAGCTATGTGATTCCGGCTGTAATTCTGTTATGGGGCGTGTGTCTGCTGATCGATGTTTTAGTCGGCAAGCGTTTTCGCAGAAAGAAAAAAGTCGTCCATGGGGACAAAAAGCTGCATCATGAATACGGCTGTGAAAACGGCTATCTGCACTGTGAGTTGAGCTTCGGTGAATGCCGTGCGGCGGTTGTAACGCCGATGCTTCGCGGAGGAAGCATTGACAGCAGCTTCGGCGATTTTACCGTGGATTTTTCCGCCTGTGAATCAATTCAGCCGGGCTGCACGATTGACGTGGATAACAGCTTCGGCAATCTGACACTCCTGATTCCGGACAGATTTGCAGTTTCGCTTGAACAGGATTCTTCGTTTGCCTCTGCACCGGAGATCAAAGGCAATCCGGCACAGGAAACGATGGGTACGCTGCATATCAAAGCTGACCTGAGCTTTGGGGCAATGGAAATCCGGTACATCTGAAATTCAAAAAGCCGTGAGGGAATTCCTCACGGCTTTCACAGCGTGTCGAAAAACCCTTTTCGGCACGCTGACAGGCTGCCAAAAAGTTCGGAAGACAAGCAACTCACGCCCGTCGGCGTACATAGGTACGGTAGGGCGTGAGTTGCGCAGTAAGTCAAAATCCTTGTAAAACAAGCATTTTTTGGATTAAAATATTTGAAAATGCTCTCAATATGGAATATCGTATAATTATCGCTTTGTGCCAAAAAAGTTTGACTGATTTTGACGGTTACGGACTTTTTTGACAGTCTGAAAAAGCCGTGAGGGAATTCCTCACGGCTTTCAATTTATGCTTGTGGTTTGTTTCCGCCGGACTTGCGGCGGTGATGATAGCGGTGGTAATTTTTCTTCGGCTTCTGATTTTCGCCGGCTTCCTTGACGGGCTTTTGCTCCCGTTCGGGCTTTGCAGGACGGTCCGGCTTGTCTGCCTTGATGATTTTCTCTGCCTTGAGCGGCTTTTCGGATTTGACCGGCTTCGCTTCCTGCGATTTCGCGGAAGCGGTTTTTCCTGCCGGCTTATGGTTTTTGCCGCCGCGGCGGCGGTGCTTGGACGGTGCGGCAGGAGCTTCTTCCGTGGACTTTGAGGTGACGGATTCGGCAATTGTTTCCGCGCTGCGCTTCAAAACGACCGGCTCAAGATAGGTGGAAAAAGAGGATTCTGCAGGTTTCTTTTTCAGGCTTCCGGAGATCGGAGCAAGATCCTCGGGAATCGGCTCGTCCGTTTTCTTTGCCTTACCGCTGCGAAGGACACAGATATCGCAGTTTTTATGGCAGACGATGGTATCCGGCTGCTTTTCCAGACGGACATGAACGCTCTGACGCAGAAGATTGACATCGGTAATGGTACCGCGTCCGTCGGGCGTATCGACGAACGATTCTGTTTTCGGACTGGTGCGAAGCAGATCTTCATAGGCTTCCTGCTCATAATTCAGGCAGCACATCAGTCTGCCGCAGGTGCCGGAAATTTTGGTCGGATTCAGGCTGAGATTCTGCGTTTTTGCCATCTTAATGGAAACAGGCTGGAAATCATCTAAAAATTCCTTGCAGCAGAACGGTCTGCCGCAGATGCCGAGACCGCCGACCATTTTGGCCTTGTCGCGGACACCGATCTGGCGCAGCTCAATTCTTGTCCGCAGGACAGCGGCAAGATTTTTGACCAATTCGCGGAAATCGACACGTCCGTCCGCGGTGAAGAAGAAGAGAATTTTGCTGCCGTCAAAGGCATATTCGGTGGAGACCAGCTGCATATCCAGAGAAAGCTCTTCAATTTTCTTCAGGCAGATTTCGTGAGCGCGTTTTTCACGGCTGCGGTTTTCTTCGTTGGTTTTTTTGTCCTGTGCCGTAGCAATGCGGATGACCGGACGCAGCGGTGCGACCACTTCATTTTGAGCAACCTCGTGGTTTCCGCGCACACACAGACCGAATTCCGGACCGCGGGAGGTGTCAATAATGACGTCATCGTTCGTCTGGATATTCAGGCTGCCCGGATCAAAAAAGTATATCTTAGCATTGTTGCGGAACTGAATGTCGCAGACAATGACCGAAGATTTTTCGGGATGTTGTTCCATAATAACTCCTTAGTGTTGATTCAGTGTAACGGTCAGCATACCGCAGATGTGTTTTCCGCCGACATTCGCTTCTAAAAGGTCCAGCGCATGGCGCAGACCTTCCAGCATGGAAAACAGGGCTGAAGATGACCGATGATTTGCAATTTCTTTTGCCTCCGGACACAGCGCAATCTGTCCGCGCTGACAGGCGGCGGCAGAGGCGAGTATGCGATACCATTCCTGCAGAACGGAACGAAGCTGCTCACGCTTGAGATTCTCCATGGAAAGGAGAACGCGCAGGAGTGCGACCTCGCTGTCTGTGCAAAGCGCCTGTGAAAGCGCCTTGGATTGCGGCAGAATTGCTGCCGATTCCTCAGCAAGCGCGATTGCCTGTCCGAGGTATCCGCCCGAACGCAAAATGGCGGAGGAGATGGTATCTGCATCTGCCTTCGGAAAGCGTGCGGCAAGCTCTGAACGAAGAAGACTGTCCGGAAGCGGCGACAGGCGAAGCTCTGCACAGCGGCTGCGAATGGTGGGGAGCACCTGCTCTGCGTGCTGCGTGAGGATAAGGAAGCTGCCGTAGACAGGCGGCTCTTCGATGGATTTCAGGAGCGCATTCTGTCCCTGTACATTAAGCTCCTGATCGAAAATATAAATCTTACGGTTGCCCTCGTTCGGACGGACATAGAGATCTGCACAGGCATCACGGACGATTTTTACCGCAACGGCTTTATGCTCCTTGTCAGATACACGGATCAGATCGGGATGTACGCCGTCAAGCACCTTGCGGCATTGGCTGCAGTGCAGGCAGGGCTTAACATCCTGCGTGCACTGCATCGCAGCAGCTAACAATCGGGCAAGCGTGTGTTTGCCGGAGCCGTTTGGTCCGGTAATGAGAAAAGAGTGGGAAAGGCGCTGATTGGAAAGTGCGCGGATCAGACGCTCTTTCAGAGCATCGTTACCAAGCAGGTCATCAAAGCGCATAGGACATCCTCCAATCTTTTCTGAATCACTATTATACAACGAATGAAACAAATTTTCTACTGAAATTTCGCAATTCATCAAAAAATACCGGTTTTTCCAATATTTTTCCTGTTGGAATTTCAGTCAAAGGCAAGTCCGAGATATGCCTGCTCCGGCACAGGCGTATCTGAAAGCGCCTTGATCATGCCGAAGGGCTGCTGCATGGCATTTGTGCGTACCTCTGCATTGCTGCAATGCAGACGGAATGCAAGCGCGGCAGCGGCTTCGGGGCAGTCGGGGAGCAGCTCCTTGATAATGAGGGTATCGCCGTATTTTTCTGCGGCAGCGCAGCAGATTTCCTGTGCGGTTTCAATTCGGTAGAGTCCTGCACCGCTGTTTTCGGAAAGATATTTCTGCCATTGCAGCAAAGGCGCATCATAGGACAGAAAATCGCCGTAAAGCTGCATTTCACGCAGATTGCGGTAGCCGTCAATATCCAGCTTCGCAATTTTTGCGCTGCCGGATGCATTGATGCGATATTTTTGGTGATAAAAAGCGGTTTTATAGCCGAGTTTGCGATAGAAATCAAACAGCTTTTCGCCGGACGGGACCAAAACGGCAAATGCTGCCGATTTTTTCAGCTCCTTTTCCGCGTAGGCAAGCAATCCGCTGCACAGTCCGCGACCGCGAAACTCCGGCGCAGTGCAGACGGCGTAAAGATAGGCGGCAGGCATACTGTCGCCGCAGGAATCAATCAGCGGCGCGGAAAGTGCGCAGAGCATGGCAACAGTGCGTCCCTGCTCCTTGGCAAGAAAGACTGTCGGCTCTGCAATGCGCCAGAAGGCTTCAATATCTGCCTCGCTGTCGCCGAAGCAGATGCGCCAAAGTGCGCTCAGTGCAGCGTAGTCCTGCTTTTGCGCGTATTGAAACTGTGCCATTTATTTCTCCTCCGCGACGAGCTTTTCCAGCAGAGTATCCGGATAATAGCTTTCCTTTGCCTTCCTTAACCCCTCAATGCCCATGTCATCCTCACGGTTCAAAAAGCTGACCTCAGGATATTTGGCATGGATTATGCGTGCAAATTCCCGATTGACCATCGGATATGCGCCGTTGATTTCAGCCAATGCCTTTTCAAAATTGACATCAAAGGTGTCCTTGCGAATGCGGTTGCCCATGCTGAAGGCAACAATTCCGTCCGGCGTGTCAATGGCAATGCCTTCCATCTGCAGTTGTGAAAAATTGTCAAAGGCTTTGTTGAGCGCAGACTGTTCCTCGGTCATGTCGGAATAGGGATGCATGGCAAGATGCTCTTCATACCAGCCTTCTGCAAATGCGCGGCAAAGGGGAAGCGTTTCCTGCGTCAGCGGCAGAACGCGGTAATCGGGATAGTCCTGCTCAAAACGGTTGCAGTGATTTCGCTTAGCCTGCAATTTTTTTCCGTGCAGTCCGGTCAGACGGACAATATCGTAGACGTAATCGTAGCTGTCGCGCAGAGATCGGAAACGAAATTCGCCGGGAAAAGCGGATTCCAGCGTGTTTTTATCTTCTGCCGTCAGACCGAAAATGCGGAACGGAATATTTCGTTCGTGCGCATCCTCGCGCAAAATCTGCAGCAGAGAGAAACGGTCTTTGCATTGCGGAAGAAGGTAGGAATACCATTTTCCGTATCGGGTGAGAATGACCGGAATGCCTCCGAGCATCGCCATACGCTGATCGCCCCAGAGATACAGATTTGCGAAGCTATACTCACAGCCATAGCCGTTTGCTTCGTACATATTCTGATGGATCAGTTGCCGGTGTTCCGGGGAAATCGGGTTAAAATCGAGCATAAAGCGCCTCTTTTCTGTTTGCTTGCTATTATTTTACCACGAATCGTCAAGCCGTCAACCGCGCTCTTGAAATTTTCGCCGGAATGCGGTATTCTGTAGGTAAGAATCTGTCCTGTAGGGAAGTGATACAATGAAGAAAATTCTGGTCGCCATGTCCGGCGGCGCTGACAGTGCCGGTGCCTGCCTTTTGCTGAAACGGCAGGGCTATGAGGTCTGCGGCGCAACCATGCTTTTGCGTGACGGCGGTGAGGGCGAAGTGGAAGATGCACGCCGTGCTGCGCAGAAAATCGGCGTTCCGTTTTACTGCTTCGACCTGAGAAAAGAATTTTATGAAAATGTAATCGTTCCCTTTACGAAAACCTATCAGGCAGGCGGTACGCCGAATCCGTGCGTTGTCTGCAATCGGACGATGAAATTCGGACTCTTCCTGCAAAAAGCGTTCGAGCTTGGCTGTGATGCCGTTGCGACCGGACACTATGCGCGGATTTCGGAAAAGGACGGAAGATTTCTGCTTTCCGTTGCCGATGACCGTGCAAAGGATCAGACCTATATGCTCTGTATGCTAAGCCAGTTCCAGCTGGCGCATACGATGTTTCCGCTTGCGGATGTGCAGGATAAAAATGAAATCCGGGAAATGCTGGAACGCGAGGGCATCGAGCTTGCACACAAGCATGATTCGCAGGACATCTGCTTTGTTCCGGACGGCGATTATATGGGCTACCTGACGGCGCATGGCTTAACGCCGCAAAAGGGAAATTACATTACCTCCGACGGCAAAATCATCGCGCCGCATAAAGGTATGGAGGCCTATACCACCGGTCAGCGGCGCGGTCTGGGCATTGCCTTCGGTGAACGTGCCTATGTGCTCGGAAAGCGCGGCACGGATGTGATCATCGGCGCAGAAAATCAGCTGTATTCCACGGAGGTTTTCGTTTCCAATGTCAATTATATTCCGTTTGACCGTCCGGACGGACCGATTCGCGTGCAGGCAAAGCTGCGCTACACAACGAAATTTTCCGATGCGACCCTGATTCCGGGCAGAACGGGCTGTCAGCTTCTGTTTGACGAGCCGCAAAGAGCGGTTACGGTCGGGCAGACGGCAGCATTTTACGATGGCAATACCGTCATCGGCGGCGGTGTGATCTGTACAGAAGAAATGTATAGTAAGGAGAATGAAGATGAAAAAATGTAAGAAATGCGGACGCCCGATGGGCAATAATGAATTTTGCAGTGTTTGCGACAAGGATAAGATCCGTGCGGCGGCAAAGAAAAAGCAGAAGTCCAAAAAGCCTCTGTTCATTGCGCTCGGAGCAGCTGCCTGCGTGGCAATCATTGCAGTCATTCTGATTTTGGTCTTGGGCGGCGGCAGTGAGCCGCAGACAGTTCCGGAGACAGTCGAAACGACCGCTGCGGCAGCGCAGAGTGATATTTCCGGTAAACATCATGTAGAAATTGAAGTTGCCGATTACGGCACGATCAGCGTAGAGCTGGATGCAGATGCAGCGCCGATCACCGTAGAAAACTTTTTGAAGCTTGCAAATGATGGCTTCTATGACGGTCTGACCTTCCACCGCATTATGCAGGGCTTTATGATGCAGGGCGGCGATCCCGAGGGAACCGGCATGGGCGGCGCTCCCGAAACGATCAAGGGCGAGTTTTCCGCCAACGGCGTTACCAACCCCTTGAGCCATACCCGCGGCGCGATCTCCATGGCAAGAAACAGCATCAGCATGGACAGCGCAAGCTCTCAGTTCTTTATCGTGCAGGAGGATTCCCTGTTCTTAGACGGTCAGTATGCCTGCTTCGGCTATGTTACGGACGGCATGGATATTGTCGATGCAGTTTGCAGCGATGCAAAGCCGATTGATGATAACGGCACGATTGTTCCGGAGGAGCAGCCGATCATTACGGCAGTTCGGGTGATTGACTGATGGCAAAATCACTGGTATTGGCGGAGAAGCCCTCCGTCGGACGGGAAATTGCCCGTGTTCTCGGCTGCCGGAAGGGCGGCGAGGGCTATTTAGAGGGCGACCGTTATGTTGTTACATGGGCGCTCGGGCATCTGGTGACGCTTGCCGATCCCGACGTGTACGAGAAAAAGTGGGAGAAGTGGGAGATGGAAGACCTTCCCATGCTTCCGCAGAATATGAAGCTGGTCGTGATTCCGCAGACCGGAAAGCAGTTCCGCGTGGTGCAGGGACTGATGAAGCGCGGAGATATTTCCGAGCTTATTATCGCTACTGATGCAGGGCGTGAGGGCGAGCTGGTCGCGCGCTGGATCATGATAAAGGCAGGATGGAAAAAGCCGACACGCAGGCTGTGGATTTCTTCACAGACCGACCGCGCGATCAAGGAAGGCTTTGCATCCCTGCGCCCTGCGGCAGAGTATGATAATCTGTTCCGCTCCGCGCAGGCAAGAAGTGAAGCAGACTGGCTGGTCGGCTTGAATGTCACACGCGCGCTGACCTGCCGCCATAATGCGCAGCTTTCCGCCGGACGCGTTCAGACACCGACGCTGGCGCTGATCGTTGCAAGAGAGCGTGAGATCCGCAGCTTTGTCCCGAAGGATTACTGGGGCGTGAAAGTAAAGACAGGCGGTTTTTCTGCCGTCTGGCGCGATAAGAATAACAATTCCAGAACCTTTGATAAGGCGTTTGCAGAAAAAATTGCCGCTTCCTGTCAGGGCAAAGAGGCGGTTGTGACGCAGGTGAGAGCTATGCGCCGTATGACACCGCCGCCTGCTGCCTATGACCTGACGGAGCTGCAGCGCGATGCCAACAAAAAGTTTGCCTACAGCGCAAAGGAAACGCTCAATATCATGCAGTCGCTGTATGAGCAGCACAAGCTTCTGACTTATCCGCGCACCGATTCGCGCTATATTTCCGATGACGTTGTTGCAACCATTCCGGAACGCCTGCGCGCAGTCATGGTGGAGGATTATAAGCCGCTTGCGCAGGAGATCATGCGTAAGCGTCCGCTGCAGACAAAATATATTGTCAACAATGCAAAGGTCACAGACCACCATGCGATAATTCCGACGGAGGAATCGCCGGAGCTTTGGCGGCTTTCCGGTCCGGAACGCAATATTTACGATTTAGTGGTCAGACGTTTCTTGGCGGTGCTGCTGCCGCCGTGTGAGTATGAGGAAGTTGATCTGACGCTGAATGTCGGCGGCAATGTATTTACAACAAAGGGCAGAATCGTCAAGAATGCCGGTTGGAGAGCAGCCTATGACCGCAGCTTCCGCTTTGATGAGGACGAGGAGGAAACGCAATCGCTTCCGCCTGTGCAGCAGGGACAGCGCATGAAGGTCGCTTCCGTAACGGTCACAAGCGGCAAGACACCCCCTCCACCGCGTTATACGGAGGCAACGCTCTTAACGGCGATGGAGCATCCGCAGTCGCAGGTGACAGACAAAAATCTGAAAAAGATTTTGGAGGAAACCAGCGGTCTCGGAACGCCGGCGACCCGTGCGGATATTATTGAAAAGCTGTTTTCCGCATTTTATATCGAGCGGCGCGGCAAGGAGCTGGTGCCGACATCAAAGGGTATGCAGTTAGTTGAGCTTGCACCGAAGGATTTAAGAAGTGCGGAGCTGACGGCGCAGTGGGAGGACCGTCTGGCACGCATTGCCAAGGGGCAGGAGCGTGACACGAAGTTTGTCGAGGAAATGCGCTCTTATGCTACAAGACTGGTTGCCGATGTCAAGGCAAGCGATGCAAAATACACGCATGACAACCAGACACGCAAGGCCTGTCCGGATTGCGGAAAATTCCTCCTGCTGGTCAAGGGCAAGCGCGGCGAAATGCTGGTCTGCCCTGACAGAGAATGCGGCTACCGCAAGAGCGTGACGCAGGTTACGAATGCACGCTGCCCGAACTGCTTTAAGAAAATGGAGCTGCGCGGCGAGGGTGAAAATCAGATGTTTGCCTGCGTTTGCGGCTATCGGGAAAAGCTCTCTGCATTCAAGGAGCGCAGAGAGAAAACCGGCGCCGGTAAGCGCGATGTGGCAAAATATATGGAGCAGCAAAAAAAATCAGAGCCGAAAAACAATGCCATGGCAGATGCACTTGCCAAATGGCTTGAGAATCAGAAAAAATAAAGAAAGAAGGATTTATTATGGTATTTTTCTCTATCGGGATTGCATTGACAATTATTTTGTTCATCGCTTTGGGCTTCGTTCGCGGTCAGGGCTGGAAGATGAATCCCAAGCAGCTGATTTCCCTTGTCGGCGTTCTGTTCATTCTGGGATCGTGCTACACATCCATCCCGACCGGACATACCGGCGTTGTTACGACCTTCGGCAACGTGGAAAACTACACGCTGGAAGCCGGTATCCATTTTAAGCTTCCGTGGCAGGATACCATCAAAATGGACAACCGCGTGCAGAAAAACACGCAGGAGCTTGCCTGCTTCTCGTCCGATATTCAGGAGGTCAATATGACCTATACCGTGAACTATCAGATCAGCAAGCAGGACGCGATGACAATTTATAAGACCATCGGAACGAATTATTTTGATACCGTGATCGCACCCTGCATTTCAGAATCCGTAAAAATCGTAACCGCGAAATACAGCGCTGAGGCGCTGGTTGCAAGCAGAAGCCAGATGGCGGAAGAAATTGAGAGCGTTCTGAAAAATAAGCTGGCACAGTATCATATCGAGCTGGTCGGCACCTCCATTGAGAATATGGACTTTACCGATGCCTTTACCGAGGCTGTCGAGGCCAAGCAGGTCGCGCAGCAGAATAAGCTGCGCGCTGAAACCGAGGCAGAGCAGAAGGTGATCGAAGCAAAGGCAGAAGCGGAGATGAAAAAGGTCGAGGCAGATGCGGATGCTTATGAGCTTCTGAAAAAGGCTGAGGCCGAGGCAGAAGCCAATCAGAAAATCGCCGATTCTCTGACGGATACCTTGATTCAGTATACATACATTGAAAACTGGGATGGAAAGCTGCCCACCATTATGAATGGCAGCAACGGTATGAATACCATGCTGGATATTTCCGGTCTGGTCGAGGGTGAAACGCAAACACCGTAAAACAGAAAAACGGAGAGAAAAAATGGAAAACAGACAGATACAGAAGGAGAGAAATCTCGGAATTGAATTATTGCGGATCGTTTCGATGTTTCTCATCATCGTTCTGCACTGCCTTGGTCTGGGCGATGCCGGAAAATGTGCGCCGGAGCACAGCGTGCAGAACAGCATCCTGTGGCTGATGACCGCGGCGTGCTACGGCGGTGCAAATCTCTATGCGCTGACGAGCGGCTATGTCTGTATCCGTGCAAAGCATCGGTGGGAGCGGCTGATCGAGCTGTGGCTGCAGGTGTTCCTCTATTCTGTCGGGATTTTTGCGCTTGACCGCATTGTCGGCGGCGGCGGAATTACATGGCGGCAGCTGATTTCTTTGCTGCTTCCGGTAACAACAAACCGCTATTGGTATTTTACTTCCTACTTTTTCCTGTTTGCATTTCTGCCGTTTCTCAATCCGCTTCTCGAGCGCCTTTCCAAACGGCAGTACCGTGTTTTGCTGCTATTGCTGTTCGTGTTCTTCTGCCTCGGCGGCTGGATCAGCGATACGCTTGAAACCTATGCTTTTTCTACATCTGCCGGTTATTCTCCGGTGTGGCTGATCGCCCTTTATTGCACGGGCGCCTATCTGCGGCGCTTTGAAGTCCGGCTTTCCGACGCCGGAAAGTGGAAGGCGTTTGCCTGCTATGTGATCGGCACCCTCCTGACATGGGGAAGTATGCACGCGATCAATCTTGTCTCTGATTTTGTGATCGGACGTGAGGTTCAGAAACGCCTGATGTTTTATTCCTACCTGTCTCCGACTGTCGTGATCGCAAGCATCGGTCTGTTCGTGTTTTTCTCGCAGGTAAAAATTAAGCATGGGAAAAAGCTGCTGACAACTGTTTCGGCAACGACCTTCGGTATTTACCTGATTCATGTGCATCCGTCTTTTGCTGCAAGATTTGTTGACCATTTCTTCCTGCAATTCAACAATCTGCCCTTTGCCGGATTGCTTGTCTGTATTTTTGCGTATTCGATATTGCTGTTTGCAGTCTGTGCAGCGGTGGATTTCTTCCGCATTCAGATTTTCCGCGCCTTGCAGGTACGAAGATTCTGTGGGTGGATCGTGAAAACGGTAAAGAAACCGTTGGGAAAGCTTTTGAATAGAAAATAAACAAACCCGCTCTGCGAGAAATTCGCAGAGCGGGTTTTCAACGTGCCGAAAAATCATTTCCGACTTACTGACAGTCCGGAAAAAAGATTCGGAAGACCGGCTGTTTTGTCATTCTGAGGGAGCAAAGCGACCGAAGAATCCTTCTGCCTTTTACATTGCGAAGATTCTTCGCTGCGCTCAGAATGACAATATGGGCATTTGTGCAGAAAATCCGTTCTTGCTTTATCCGTCTTCAGTTGATTCATTTTCCTGTTCTTCCGTACTGTTTAAGAAAGCGTCCTCTGCCGCCTGCTGCGCTTTGATCAGGATTGTAATTGCCTGTTCGGTCGCACGGAAAAGAGAAAAATATAATTCTTTATAATCTGGCATATCGTATCACCACCTTGAATATTTTAGGACATATAGTCCTATAAGTCAATAGTACAATATGTACTATTGTATGATATGCAGGGTGATAAAAATTGAAACTCAGGATCCGTGATTTACGGGAAGATCATGATTATACGCAGAAAAAAGTTGCGGACTATCTTCTCTGTGATCAATCTTTGTATTCAAAATATGAGCGAGGCGAGCGTGCCCTTCCGCTGGAGTGCGCGATACGTCTTGCACAGCTATACCATGTCAGTCTGGATTATCTGGTCGGCCTGTCTGACAGGAAATAACGAACCCGCTCTGCGAGAAATTCGCAGAGCGGGTTTTCACACATTCAATTAGTCTGCTACGTAGGGCAGCAGAGCGATCATGCGTGCGCGCTTGATCGCAACAGTGAGCTGACGCTGATGAGCAGCGCAGGTGCCGGTAGTACGGCGGGGCAGGATCTTGCCGCGCTCAGAAGTATAGCGACGGAGCTTGGCGGAGTCCTTGAAATCGATGCTCGTAGCCTTATCGACACAGAAGTTACATACCTTCTTGCGCTTACGCGGACGAGCCTTCTCGTTCATAGCCATGAATGAAATCCTCCTTCTTCTGATACTCTAAAGGAAAAGTACTGATTAAAAGGGCAGCTGGCTGTCGTCATCCTCGATCATGGAGAAATCGGAAACAGGAGCGGGGGCTGCAGGAGCGGAATAGCCTGCCGTGGGAGCCGGCGCTGCGCCATAGCTCGGAGCAGAATAGCTATCTCCGCATTCGCGTTTGGAGTCGCCGAAATAAACATTATCGGCAATGACTTCTGCGCTGCGGCGCTTGTTGCCCTCTTTGTCGGTCCAGGAACGAATCTGGAGACGACCGGAAACCACCGCCATACGGCCCTTGGTGAAATACTTGCTGACAAATTCAGCCGTATTGCGCCATGCGACGATGTCGATGAAATCCGTTTCTCTCTCGCCGGTAGTGCTGTTCGCGAAATCGCGGTCTACTGCGATAGAGAAGGTGGCCACTGCCACGCCGGAACCGGTCCGACGGAGCTCGGGGTCACGGGTAAGACGACCCATAAGAACGATGTGGTTCAGCATACTTGGTCTCCTTACTCTTCGACTGCGACGATGATGGAACGCATGATGCCTTCAGTGATCTTGAAAACACGGTCCAGCTCAGCGGGGAGCTCGGGCTTGCATTCGCAGTTCATGAGGACATAGTATCCTTCGGGCAGATCGTTGATGGGATATGCCAGACGGCGCTTGCCCCATTCCTCGATACCGGTAAGAGTACCTTCTGCCTCAACCATCGCCTTGAACTTTTCCACGAGAGCGGCGATACCTTCTTCACCCTTAGCGGGGTCGATGATATAGACGATCTCATACTTGCCGGAAATCTTAGCCATTGTTGTGTGCACCTCCTTTTGGACTTTTGGCCGCCGATCTCGTCGGCGGCAAGGATTGTCTGCTTTTCGCAGGCTTATCTATTTTACTTGGAAAAGCTTGTTTTGTCAACTGCTATTTTGCGTATTTTGGTAATTTTCTGCGGCTTTTTCGGTAATTGCAAGCCGATTTACCGGCGAAAATAACCTGTTAAGGCATCTTTTTTGACGAATCTCTTGACAAGTGGATTCTTATGTGATTTAATACAGAAGAATTAAATATGCTATATGATATCCGCAGAAGATGCATATGCAACCGAAGGAGTAACGCTCTCAGGTGTCCCTCACGGGACGGGACTGCGGATGGATAGGGCTTTGGAGAATCCCACTTTGAGTGGGTGCCGAAGGTGCAAGAGCGGAAGCGATTCCGTGCGAATCTCTCAGGCAAAAGGACAAAGTTTCAAAAAGCAATGCCGTGTGTTACGGTCAGTTGCTTTTCCTGTTGTTTTCTTTGAAGATGCCCTGTCGTGCGGCATCTTTTTTTGTTTATTTTATTGACCGTTTACCCGGTCGAAAGGATGTTTCTATGTCAGAATTTTTTGCAAAACTCGCTGAGATCAACGATGCCATCAACGGCTTCGTCTGGGTGAAAATCGGCCTGGTGATCCTTATCGGCACCGGCATTCTCACCACGTGCTGCACAAAGTTCTTCCAGCTGTCGCATCTGCGCCACTGGTGGAATAGCACCATCGGCACACTCTTTTCGAAAAAAAGCAATACCCACAACAAGGACGGAAAGTCCATCTCTCCGTTCCAGGCGCTGTGTACGGCGCTTGCTGCAACTGTCGGTACCGGTAATATTGCCGGTGTTGCGGCTGCAATCTGCATCGGCGGCGCAGGCGCTGTCTTCTGGATGTGGTTTGCCGCATTCTTCGGAATGATGACGAACTACTCTGAAAACGTACTCGGCATCTACTATCGTCGCCGCAACAGAAACGGCGAATGGTCCGGCGGCGCTATGTACTACTTAAGGGACGGTCTGGGTGCAAAGAAGAATTGCAGGAAGATCGGCGCCGTGCTTGCGGTCCTCTTCGCCATCTTTGCCATTCTTGCTTCCTTTGGCATCGGCAACATGGGTCAGATCAACAAGATCGTGGCCAACATTGCAGGCGCATTTGACATTCCTGCGCTCTCAAGCATCACGCTTTTCGGCAGTGACATCACGCTGTATGCCGTCATTATCGGCGCTGCCCTGATGATCCTCACTGCGCTCATCGTCCTCGGCGGTCTGAAGCGTATTGCGGCGTTTGCAGAGCGCGTTGTCCCCGTTATGGTCGTTGCGTTCATTCTCGGCAGCCTTGCCGTGATCGGTGTCAACTTCCAGAACGTTCTTCCTGCGTTCAAGGCGATTTTTGTCGGCGCATTCAAGCCCATTGCCGCAATCGGCGGCGGTATCGGCGTGCTGATCAGCACCGTCGTTACGCAGGGCTTCAAGCGCGGCGTTTTCTCAAACGAGGCAGGTCTTGGCTCCTCTGTCATGGTCCACTCCAACTCCAGCGAGAAGGAGCCGGTCAAGCAGGGTATGTGGGGCATCTTCGAGGTCTTTGCCGATACGATCATTGTTTGCACCATGACCGCTCTTGTCGTGCTGACCTCCGGAATTTACAATCTTGAAACCGGCGCACTTGCCGAAGGCGTGACCGATGCAACGCTTGTTGCCTCCGCATTCAATTCCGTGTTCTCCTGGGGCGATATCGGACAGAAGTTTATTGCCATCGCAATGCTGCTCTTCGCATTTACCACAGTTCTCGGCTGGTCGCACTATGGCTCCAAGGCTGTGGAATATCTCTTCGGCGACAAGGGCGTCAAGGTCTACCGCGTAATTTTCGTTCTGATGATTATGTCCGGCGCTCTGATGACCTCCTCTCTTGCGTGGGACATCTCCGACACCTTCAACGGTCTGATGATGATCCCCAACCTGATCGGTGTTGTCGTTCTCTGTCCGCTGGTCATGAAGATCACAAAGAACTACATTGCCCGTAAGATTCACGGCAAGAAGATTGCGCCTATTCTCTCCTTCGATCCTGAAATTCAGGCAGCGCAGGCAGCTGCCGTAAAAGCGGAAGAAGAGGAAACCGTCAGCTGATCATATATCATTGATAAAAAAGAACTTCGTAAGTCTGAACAGCGGTCTGCCGATCATCGGCAGACCGCTGTTCAGACTGTCAAAGAACCTCTGCTTTTATTTTAATTAAGGCTTGAA
>R26__coassemble_154_pt1 | contig 46375 bp, 41 predicted proteins | sample R26__metabat2_low_PE_037 | metagenome-assembled genome bin R26
ACCGCGCGGCGGCTGATTGATAATGCGTTTCAGGCGCAGATCGTCGCTGCGGTTATTGATGACACACAAATATGCAAGCATATCCTTGACCTCAGCACGGTCAAAGAATCGTGTGCCGCCGATAATGCGATAACGGACGCCCGTTCGCTTGAACGCATATTCCAAAGCGTTGGACTGTGCATTTGTTCGGTAGAGAATTGCAAAATTCTTCAGATTTTGACCTTTTGATTCTGATAGAATATTATTTGCAACGAAGCTTGCCTCATCGCTTTCGTTCATTGCCTCGTAATGAAGGATCTTATCGCCCTCACCGTTGTTCGTCCAAAGGCGCTTACCTTTTCTGCCGATATTATTGGCGATCACGGCATTGGCAGCATCCAGAATGGACTGCGTGGAGCGATAATTCTGCTCCAGACGGATCACCTTTACGCCGTGGAACTGTTTTTCGAAATCGAGAATGTTCTGAATGGTTGCACCGCGGAAACGGTAGATACTCTGATCGTCATCACCGACAACGCAGATGTTTTCATACCGCCCTGCAAGCAGCGAAGCAAGCTGATACTGCAAATTGTTGGTGTCCTGATACTCGTCAATCAGTACATAGCGGAATTTTCTCTGATAGTAATCACGCACATCCTCAAATTGCTGCAAGATCTGCACCGTCAGAAGAATAATATCATCGAAGTCAACAGCATTGGCGCCCTTCAGACGGCGCTGGTATTCTTCAAACAGCTCTGCAATGCGTTTGAGTCGGAAATCATCGCCGGCATCGAGCGCAAATTCCTTCGGAGATTTCATTTTGTCCTTTGCCTTTGAAATCATCCCCAGAATTGAACGTGCCGGAAATACCTTTTCATCAAGATTGCGTTCCTTCAGGATTTCTTTCATCACCCGTTCGGAATCCGCTGTATCATAGATCGTGAAACTGCTGTCATAGCCGATCCGCTCGATTTCTCTGCGCAGTATCCGGCAGCAGGCACTGTGGAACGTCATCGCCCAGATACCTTCCGCCTGCACGCCGAGCATAGCAGTCAAGCGGTCTTTCAGCTCATTCGCTGCTTTATTGGTAAATGTAATTGCAATAATCGTCCACGGCTCGACCGGCTGCAATCTGCAAAGCTCATCCGTCTTCCACGCATTATCTGCGCTCGGCGAAGCAACCTCCCGCTCCAGAAAAATGACATCTTCTTCTGTAATATCATCGGGAATCTCATTGCTGTCCGAGCCGCATCCGAAGCGAATCAGGTTTGCAATCCGGTTAATGAGAACCGTCGTTTTTCCGCTTCCTGCTCCGGCAAGCAGCAGCAATGGTCCTTGCGTAGTTGTCACCGCCTCAAGCTGGCGTGGATTCATGTTCTTAAACTGCTGTGCAATATATGCTTTTCGCGCATCTATAAAGCGCATCTGATAATTTGTATTCATAGTGTCTCCTGTTTTTTGTTCTTCCAATCTTATATTTTAGTACATTTTAAGCAAGAAATAAAGTCCTACTTTCAAATCTTTTTACAGAAAGCGATGCATCACAATGTCTGATTACTCAAATGCGCCGTGGTATCAGTTCTACGGCAATATCCCCCGGCATCTCGATTATCCGCATCTTACAATGTATCAGCTGATTGCAAAAACAGCGCAAAAACACCCGAATCTTCCGGCGTATGACTTTATGGACAGAAAAACCGGCTACCGACAGTTTATCCGGAAAATTGACTGCGCAGCAAAAGCCCTGTACGCTCTGGGTATCCGAAAAAATGACCGCGTTACGATCTGCCTTCCGAATATTCCGCAGGCGATCGACTGTTTTTATGCGCTAAACCGAATTGGTGCGATTTCAAGCATGATACATCCGATGTCCGCAACGCAGGAAATTCTGTCATGCTTAAATCAGTCAAAAAGCAAAGCAATTTTAACGCTTGACAGCTTATTTCGGAAAGTATGCGCTGCTGCTGAAATGGCTGACTGCAAGCCGCTTATTCTGGTCGCAAGAATTGAAGACGAATTACAGTTGCTGAAGAAAATCGGGCTTGCATTTTCCGGTCATAAAAAATCGCCGATAATTCCTCTGAATCACAATGTCTGCTTTTGGTCAGAGGTGGTAAAAAACACTTCGGCCCGACTTCCGAAGGATGACGGAAAATATACGGACTGTGCAAGCATTCTGTATTCGGGTGGAACGACCGGAGCTGTAAAAGGTATTTGCCTTTCCAATCTGAATTTTAATGCCCTTGCACTGCAGACAATCGCCGCAAGCGGCTATCAATCCATCTGCGGAAAAACAATGCTTTCGGTCATGCCGATTTTTCACGGATTCGGTCTGGGAATCGGTATCCATACTCCACTTGTCGGCGGTGCCTGCTGTATCCTTCTTCCGAAATTCAGCATTTCCGGTTATGCAAAGCTTTTACGGAAAAAACGTCCGAACTTTATTCCGGGCGTTCCGACAATATTCGAAGCGCTTTTACGCACAAAGAAGCTGGAAAAGCTGGATATGTCTTTTCTGATGGGTGTATTCTGCGGCGGAGATTCGTTGTCAGGCAATCTGAAATGCAGGGTGGACGCATTTTTAAGCACGCACCGTGCCAATGTGCAGATCCGGGAGGGCTACGGCACTACCGAATGTGTAACCGCCAGTTGTCTGACCCCTGTTTCCTGCGCAAGAGAAGGCTCCATTGGCATTCCCTTTCCCGATATATATTATAAAATTGTAAAAACCGGTACAACGGAAACGCTTCCTGCCGATGAGGAAGGCGAAATCTGCATTTCCGGACCAACCGTCATGATGGGTTATTCAGGCAATCCGGAAGAAACAAAGCGCACGCTTCAACGCCACGCCGACGGGCGCATATGGCTGCACACAGGTGATCTCGGAAAAATGGATAAGGACGGTTTCGTCTATTTCCGGCAGCGAATAAAACGAATGATCGTTACCTCGGGTTACAACGTATATCCAAGTCAGTTGGAGGCCGTTATCAACGGATATAAAAAGGTACAGCTTTCCTGTGTAATCGGGGTGAAGGATTCCTATCGAATGCAGCGAGTAAAAGCATACATCGTTTTACGGTCGGGTTATTCCGGCTCGGACGAGGTTCGGGATGAAATCATAAACTATTGCAGAGAACGTGTTGCAGAATATGCCATTCCGTCTGAAATTGAATTCCGTGACACACTGCCGAAGACTTCGGTCGGAAAAATCGCATATCGGGTTTTAGAACAGGAAGCCGAGGGCGCAGCGCAATGAAGAAGGAACGGATTTGGGAGTTGGATGCGCTTCGCGGACTTCTGATTCTCGGAATGATGATCATTCATTTTATATTTGACCTTCGGTATTTCGCGCAAATAAACGTCTATACACCTGCGTGGTTTGATTTTATCGGAAGCTATGGGCATATTCTCTTTATTTTATTATCGGGAATTTGTGCAACACTTTCGGTTCACAGCGTAAAACGCGGTATTATTGTCTTTGCTGCAGGACTGCTCGTTTCCTATGTCACGGTATTTCTTGATTTTGTTCTGCATATGGATCATCTGCGTATCTGGTTCGGGATTCTGCATCTGCTCGGCATATGTATGATCCTTTATCCGATATTCAGAGGATTTCCTTTTTGGATGCTTGCGCTGCTCGGTGTAGTGTTCATTGCGCTCGGTTTGTGGCTTCAGACTTTACGCGTTTCCGTCGATTTCCTGTTTCCGTTTGGACTGCGTTCACAAAATGGATACGCAGGAAGCGATTATTTCCCAATATTTCCGGGACTGGGATGGTTTTTGATCGGCACAGCTTGCGGAAAACGAGTATATAATAAAAAAACAACTTTATTTCCGGCAGTCAATTCGCAATTCATCCTATTACGAATGCTGCGTTTTATCGGCAGACATTCTCTCGAGGTATATCTTTTGCATCAGCCCGTTTTTGTTATTATTATGATTATTTTCAATAAATAGCAAAAAATCACACTGTTTTTCAGCGTTCAACTTTGGTCAAACTCCCTTAAAACAACTGTTTTTCTTCCGTTTCTGTGGTTTTTTACAAAATTCATTGTATTTATATGGATGTTTTGTACATATTTACAATTGACTTTTGTTCGCTAACAAGATATAGTATAAAAAACTAATTTAAGCAAGCATGAAAGGAGGACGCACCCATGAAAAAGCAGTTTTCTATGAAGAATATGATGACAAATTGTGCGTCCTCTATGAACGCTTGTTTTGCTGCGGCTATTTGCATTATTATGATGGGTGCCATTTCCATGGTATCCATCATTTTGCTTATTGGAGTTATTATTAGCGTAATTATGATTGTACGCGGCTTCCTCCTTAGCAAGCAAAGTCGAAAGTGCACGATGGTTGTCAGTAACGCTTAAGCGTATACTTTACCGGCCACGTCCTTTCGACGGAGGCCGGTTTTTGTATATATTTTTTTATCGTATATTTTGAAAGGAGAAAATGAAAAATGAAAAAACTCGTATCCCTCGTACTCGTACTGGTCATGGTGGCCAGCCTGTTCGTCGCTTGCGGCGGCAGTGATGCAGAACCCTCCGGAGAATCCGGTGCTCTGAAGATCGGCTTTATCGGCCCGCTCACCGGTCCGGCTGCTGTTTACGGCAATGCTGCAAAGCACGGCGCTGAACTCGCTGTCAAGGAAATCAACGCTAAGGGCGATCTTCAGATCGAGCTGAACACGCAGGACGACGAGCATGACGCAGAAAAATCCGTCAATGCTTACAACAACCTGATGGACTGGGGCATGCAGATTCTCTGCGGCACCGTTACCACAACTCCCTGTATCGCTGTTTCCGCTGAATCCAACAAGGATCGCGTATTCACTCTGACCCCGTCCGCTTCCTCTCCGGCTGTTACTGAAGGCAAGACCAACACCTATCAGATCTGCTTCAACGATCCGAACCAGGGCAAGGCTTCCGCTCAGTATATCGGTGAGCACTTCCCCGATGCAAAGGTTGCTATTATCTACAACAACGCCGACGCATATTCCGGCGGCATTTATCAGACCTTCGCTGCTGAAGCCGAGACACGTAATGTCAACGTTGTTTCCGTCAGCACCTGCACCGATGATACCACTGACTTCTCTGTTCAGATCTCCGATGCACAGTCTGCCGGTGCAGACATCGTCTTCCTTCCCATCTACTACACTCCTGCTTCTCTGATCCTCAACCAGGCTAATGCTGTCGGTTATGCTCCCACCTTCTTCGGTGTTGACGGCATGGACGGCATTCTGACCCTCGAAGGCTTCGACACCACTCTGGCTGAAGGCGTTATGCTCCTGACTCCGTTCGCAGCTGACGCTCCCGACGCACAGGACTTTGTTGCAGCATATCAGGAAGCTTACGGCGAAATCCCCAACCAGTTTGCTGCTGATGCCTATGACTGCATCTATGCAATCGTCGAAGCATTCGGCAAGACCGGTATGGATACCACTGCTTCTGCTGCAGATATCTGCGAGGCAATGATCGAACAGTTCAGCTCCATGAGCTTCAGCGGTCTGACCGGCAAGAACATGACTTGGGCTGGCGGCATGGTTGACAAGGCTCCGGCTGCTGTCGTTATCAAGGACGGCGTTTATGTCGATGCCGGCTAATTCATAGCTTGAATCTACTTCTACCCCTTGCAGAAATTCTGCAAGGGGTAGCCCCCTGTTTATTCCTTTCAATAAAATAGATATTTTGGAGGCTATCCATGGCATTTATTTCCAATTTCATCAATGGCCTCAGCCTCGGCAGTATATATGCAATTATTGCGCTTGGCTATACAATGGTCTACGGCATCGCAAAGATGCTGAACTTCGCTCACGGCGATGTTATCATGGTCGGTGCGTATGTTTCATTCGTGAGTATTTACTCGCTTGGTACTCCCCCGCTTCTTGCATTGCTGATTGCAATGTGTGTCTGTACGATTCTCGGTGTTGTTATTGAGCGTCTTGCATACCGTCCTCTTCGCTCCGCCGCTTCTCTCGCAGTTCTGATCACCGCAATCGGTGTCAGCTACCTGCTACAGAATATTGCGCTGCTGATCTGGACTTCCAACACAAAAGTATATCCCTCCATCGTTACCTTCGGCTCCCTGCACATTGGTAGTCTTACCGTTACCGGCGAGACCATCGTCAGCATTCTGACCTGCATTGTTATTATGATCGGTTTGACAGTCTTTACCGGCAAGACAAAGACCGGCAAAGCTATGCGTGCTGTTTCCGAAAACCGTCAGGCCGCTGAATTGATGGGTATCAGCGTCAATCGCACGATTTCCATTACATTTGCAATCGGTTCTGCTCTGGCAGCAATTGCCGGCGTTCTCTATTGCTCCATGTATCCCGTTCTGGTTCCGACAACCGGTTCCATCCCCGGCATCAAAGCTTTTACGGCTGCTGTTCTCGGCGGCATCGGCTCCATTCCGGGTACGCTGGTCGGCGGTCTGCTGCTCGGCATTATCGAGATTTTCGGCAGAGCTTACATCAGTCAGGATTTGAGCGATGCCATCGTTTTCGCCGTTCTGATTATCATACTTCTTGTCAAGCCCAACGGTCTGCTCGGCAAGAAAGTTACTGAGAAAGTCTGAGGTGATTGCAATGCGTCTTTGGAAATCCAAAACTTCTCGAAACAATATCATTACGCTCGGCTCGCTGGCAATCATCTTTGCTGTCACTTTTATTCTGAATTCTAACGGTGTTTTAAGCCGCAGCCTCAGCGGTCAGCTTGTGCCGATCTGTGTTTACATTATCATGGCACTTTCCCTGAATCTGACCGTCGGCATTCTGGGTGAGCTCAGCCTCGGTCATGCAGGCTTTATGAGCATTGGCGCGTTCTCCGGTGTTGTGGCTGTTGCTTCTCTCGGACAGTATATCAGCAGTCCCATTCTTCTGATGGTTGTTGCAATCGTTATCGGCGGTATTATTGCTGCGATTGCAGGCTTCCTGATCGGTATTCCCGTTCTGCGTCTGCGCGGTGACTATCTTGCAATCGTTACGCTGGCATTCGGCGAAATTATCAAGAACATTCTGAACTGTCTGTATGTCACACTCGACGGCACTTCCCTTCACGTTTCCATGTTCAGCGGAAACGATCTTCCCGGTCAGTTTGTTATCAACGGACCGCAGGGTGCTACCGTTTTCAGCCGTATTTCCGACTTCGGAACAGGCATCGTTCTTGTTTTTATCGTTTTGCTTATCATCATGAACTTTGTACACAGCAAGGAAGGCCGTGCGATCAAAGCCATCCGCGATAATGTGATCGCTGCAGAATCCGTCGGTTTGAACATCACCGCCTATAAAATGAAAGCATTTGTTCTTTCCGCTGCTATGGCAGGTATGGCCGGCGTTCTGTTTGCAATGAACTACTCCGCAATCGAAGCAAAGAAATTCAATTTCAACACTTCGATCAGTGTTCTGGTTATGGTCGTCCTCGGCGGCATGGGTAATCTGCGCGGCTCCATTATCGCCGCAGTCCTGCTGACAGTTCTTCCCGAATTGCTGCGTGGTTTCGACGATTACCGTATGCTCATTTATGCGCTTGTCCTGATTCTTGTCATGGTTCTGGGCTCCAACACCCGTTTCCAGCAGATTAAGATTTCTGTTACCGATAAGTTCAAGAGCATCTTCAAGAAAAAGGAGGCGACATCGAAATGAGTCAGAAAGAAATGACAAAAATGGTTCCCGTTCCTACCGATGTTATCATTCCGGAACGCGATGTCGGCAAGCTTCCTGTTCTTGATATCCGTAACCTCGGTATTGACTTTGGCGGTCTGACCGCAGTTGACGAATTTACCCTTACCATCGGCAAGACGGAAATTGCCGGACTGATCGGGCCGAACGGTGCCGGTAAGACAACGATTTTTAACCTCCTGACCAATGTTTATCAGCCGACCAGAGGCTCTATTCTTCTGCAGGGCATTGATACAAAGGGTATGACTACTGCACAGGTCAATAAGATGGGTATTGCCCGTACCTTCCAGAACATTCGTCTCTTTGGCGGTATGTCCGTTATCGACAATGTTAAGGTCGGACTTCACAACAGCATTAAGTGTTCTGCGCTTTCTTCCATTCTGCATACTCCCGGCTATTTCAAAGCAGAGAAAGCTGCTCGTAATCGCTGCCTTGAGCTGCTCGATTTTATGGGTATGGCTGATATGGCGCAGTATCAGGCAGGCTCTCTTCCCTACGGTGCGCAGCGCCGTCTGGAAATTGTCCGTGCGCTTGCAACAAATCCGGCTATTATTCTTCTGGATGAGCCGGCCGCAGGTATGAACCCTTCGGAAACTGCTGAACTGATGGATCACATCCGCCGCATCCGTGATGAATTCCAGATCGCCGTTATGCTGATCGAGCATGATATGAATCTGGTTATGGGCGTATGCGAAGGTATTGCTGTTGTTAACTACGGCAAAATCATTGCAAAGGGTACTCCTGATCAGATTTGTAATAACCCCACAGTTATCGAAGCTTATCTCGGAAAGAAAGGAGCGGAGAAAGATGCTGCTGAAGGTTGATGATATTCACGTCTATTACGGCGCTATTCATGCCATTAAAGGCATTTCCTTTGAAGTCAATGAAGGCGAAACCGTCGCACTGATCGGTGCAAACGGTGCCGGCAAATCGACTACACTGAAAACCGTCTCCGGTCTGATGCATCCGAAGAGCGGCTCAATCCACTTCCTCGACGAAGACATTACGCACACGGATGCGTATAAGCTTGTCAGCCGCGGTCTTGCTCACGTTCCTGAAGGACGTCATATTTTCCTGCAGATGACTGTTCAGGAAAATCTTGAAATGGGTGCATACACCAGCAAGGGTGATTTTTCCGCAGCGCTCGACAATGTTTATCAGCACTTCCCCCGTCTGAAGGAACGCCGCAAGCAGATTGGCGGTACGCTTTCCGGCGGCGAGCAGCAGATGCTTGCAATGGGCAGAGCTATGATGATCTCCCCGAAGCTTCTGATGCTTGACGAGCCGTCCATGGGTCTTGCTCCGATTCTGGTTGAGCAGATCTTTGATATTATCCGCGAACTTCGCAAGGCCGGTACTACCATTCTTCTCGTTGAGCAGAATGCGGGCATGGCTTTGGATATTGCAGATCGTGCCTATGTTTTGGAAACCGGCAAAATTACACTTTCAGGCACCGGTGAAGAGCTTGCACAGAGCAGCGAAGTCAAGAAAGCATATCTCGGCGGCTAACGCAATTATAAAAGGGGCTGTACAATACAGTCCCTTTTTTAGGCATTTTTTCGCATTTTTTAATATGCAGGTCCGGAGGTGATGAAATGAAAAAGCATAAAATGAATGCATATTCTTTTGCGGCGAATACTTTTATTTGCCTTCTGATGCTTTACCTGCTTTGGTTTAATTCCGGCGGACTGACTTCGATCAGTTCAGCGAAACAATATGCTTTTTATAGCATTTGCTTCTTATTCTTTGCCTCGATGTTCCTGATTCTGCTTATCGAAGTTCTGAAAGGCAGACGAACGCTTTTGGATTTCAGGTATTTCCTGAAAAGAATGTCTTTTACACAAATCCTGATCGGGGTATATCTCCTGATTACCCTGATTTCGTCATTTCTTTCGCCATACAGGCAGTATGTTCTTTTCGGAGCGAGCAGATGTGAAGGTCTGCTTACCATTTTCTGCTACTGTGTCAGCTTTTTCCTGATTTCACAATTTGCACAGCCTCGAAAATGGATGCTATGGCTATTATCAGCCGTAATGATTGTTTTCTGCACCATTGGGATTCTGCAAAGAATGAATTACAATCCACTTCTTCTGTATCCGCTTTCAGACTCACCTTACAATTACAGTTTTACATTTATCAGCACCATTGGAAATATTGACTATGTTGCTGCTTTTCTGTGCATTGTTATTCCTATACTGTGGGTCACGATGCTTCGAGCCAGCGGAAAGGAGCGCCTTTTCCTGCTGATTCCGACAATTATCTCCCTTTTCCTTCTAATACTGATTGATGTTGCTGCCGGATTTGTCGGCATTCTGTTCGGAACGCTTTTATCGCTTCCTGTTGTCATTCCTTCAAAACGCAGAACACGCCGAATTATTTGCTGCACCGTTATTTCGGTCATCCTGATTGCAATGATTCTTTTTCATTTTCTCGATTATTCAAACAAAACTCTGCATGAATTCCACGAGGTTCTGAATGGACGAATTCGAAATCGCTATGGCTCCGGTCGGATCAGGATTTGGAAGCGTGTATTTGAAAAACTGCCGGAACGAGTTTGGTTTGGATATGGGCCGGATACCATGTCTGTTGCCGGACTTCGAAAGATTACATTCGTAAATAAAAACAATGTTGTCGTTCGCGTACAGAACGTTGATGTTGCTCATAACGAGTACTTAAATATTCTGTTCCATCAAGGTATTTTCGCTCTGCTTGCATATCTGGCTGCGATCTTTTCCGCTCTGAAAAAGTGGATTCGAAATGCCCTTAAAAACCCTACTGCCGCGATTTTCGGGGCTGCTATCCTTGCCTACTGCATTCAGGCGTTCTTCGGGATCAGTCAGTTAATTACCGCTCCGTTTTTCTGGTGCGCTTTTGCGCTGTTTGAAAACAGTCTAAATAACAAAAACAGACCTTCCTGCATTTGAAAAACAGGAAGGTCTGTTTATTCTTATTGTCCGATAGAAGAAATCATAACAGGACGCGTCCGATCAAGGATCGTACTTGCATCAAAAAGATCCGACAAACTGTCATCATCAAAGAAGATTGCTTCTCCGGTAATCGGAATACGGCTCATACGGAAATAATCATCATCGAACTGCACCCAATTCCCCTCGCTGCTGAATGCGCAGAAATAGCGGAAGCCGGTATCATAAAGCAGATCATATTCCTCGCCGGAATAGAAATCCTCATCCTCAATATCACAGCCGTACGGGAACATCAGAATATCCGTCTCTCCGATAATCGGCTGTACCTGATTTTTCCACTTCTTGACATCCGAAGCAATGCCTTCAACAGACATTGCGCTGTAAGAATCATGAGAATATCCGTGGCTCGCGATTTCCCAACCATGCTCCTTCAAGCATTTGGTAACATCCTGCGCCGCTCTGATTTCTTTGGAATAATCATCCGCGCCGAGAATGGATTCCCATTCCATACCGGTATGATAGCCAAACACGCCCTCATATCCGGTAACCGAGAGAACAGCACGCGCTCCGAGATAGGAAAAATCGGGATGCTCGCGAATAAATGCTTCCAAAATCGGTACAAGATCATATTCTCCGGTTACACATTCTCCCGAAGATTTATAGTATTCACAGGTCGGGTATCCGTCAGCGCCGATAACGATTTTGCTCGCAAAACCTGCGCCTCTGCCGTCCGGATAGCGGTCGCTGTTTCCGTCCGTCATGTATTCATAATAGTTCACATCATCCTGAGAAATGACAAGCGGTGTTTTCCCCTCCGGCAAATAGATATTTCCCGGAATATACATCTCGTCGCCTTCCTCAGTCACGCCGTAGCGAGCAACATCATGTAAGCGGACAAGAACAAAGCCTCTGTTGTACAGCTCCTCAAGAATTGCGCGGAATTCAGAAACGGTAATCATATTTCGGTTAAAGTCCGCTGCATACTGACTCTTGAACGCTCGATCAGAATCAACGATCAGGCTGTGGAATGCAAGATGCGGAATCTCCGCAGTGTCTTCCCACAAGGAAAGACTGTCTTTCTCTTCCAGATAACGGTCGCGTGCAGCCGCAAGCTCCGGCTGCTCTTCCCAGTTATCGCCATATTCACGCAGGACATCGATCGCCCCGTCATAATCATAGCCCAATGCAACCGCATCGGCGCGATTGATAAGCTGCATTGCTGCGCTTAACGGTGCTTCTGTCGATTCCGCCTGAATGTTTCCGGATACAGAAACGGTTTCCGTTTCAGATTCAGGAATCTCTGCGGTATCCGGCGAAACTGCCGCCACGATCAACCAGATAAAGGCAACTAAAATCGCCACCGCAACAGCACCGAGACCGATCAGGATAAGCCATCCGCGAATATTCGATTTTACAGGGGGCTTCCTTTTTCCGCCGCTTTTTTTTCGCACAGGTCGGGGCGCAGACTTGGCAGGTTCTTCTTCCTGCTGAGAATAAGCATTGCCGGAAATTCTATGATACTCTTCCCGATGCTCTCCGGTCTGCTCTGTCCTGGTCTGGTACGGCTTTTGCGGCTCACGCAATGCCTTTTCAACATCCCATTCAGAATCAAAATCGTAGGAATAAAGGCTGTCGTTCAGCTGCCTTTCTTTGTCTGTCATGGATTTCCCTCCGGATTTATTACTCCTTTAACAGTCTGCGGCGTGCAATATTTATGGTATCTTCCTTCATGTGGTTCATCCACGAAATACTCTTGCCGCAGCCATATGCAACACAGGAATCGGAATCGTCAGCAAGCATACAGCGCATTTCCGTACGCTCCTCGATGAGCTGATCCATTCCGTAGAGCTGGCTTGCTCCGCCGGTCAGGACGATTCCGTTCTTGGAAATATCAGCAACCAGTTCCGGTGTTGTCTGCTCAAGTACCTCCAGCACCTTATCGGCAATCTGACGTGTCGGTCGCTTTAACGCTTCCATTACATCCTCGGAAGCAATTTCAAATTCCTTGGCAAGTCCGGTCTTCAGATCTCTGCCTTTGACCTTCATCGTAAGCGCTTCCGGTCGAGGCATAATGCAGCCGACGGTCATTTTGATGTCCTCTGCCGCATTATTTCCGATAACAACACCGAAATGCCGGCGCACGTATTTAATAATTGCCTCATCAAAATCGTTGCCGGCAACCTTTATAGAGTCAGAGAATGCAACACCGTTCATTGTAAGAACGCCGATATCCGTTGTGCCGCCGCCGATATCTACGATCATATGTCCTTCCGGAGAAGAAATATCGAGCTGTGCGCCGAGCGCGGCAGCAAGCGGCTCTTCAATCAGATAAACACGTCTTGCACCGGCTTCCATCGCAGCCTGAATGACTGCACGCTCCTCAACCTCCGTCACACCGCTGGGAACGCTCACGATCATACGCGGCTTGACAACTGCATACTTAACGACCTTGCGGATCATTTCCGTCAGCATTTTTGCCGTAAGCTCATAATCGGAAATAACGCCATCCTGAAGCGGATGAATTGCGACAACATTACCGGGCGTTCTGCCAAGCATATTTCTTGCCGCTGCACCGACCTGAAGCACCTTACCGGTATTTTTGTCCAGTGCAATGACAGCAGGCTCACGCAGAACAATGCCTTTCCCTGCCGCATAAATCAGCACATTCGAGGTACCGAGATCGATACCGAGATCTTTTGAGAATAATACCATAATGTCACCTACTGTTTTTTCCTGTCGGAAATTTGTGTTGCCGCAAGTGTTGCACATTCTACCCGTTCAGCACCTGCAGTAAGAAGCACACGGCTGCACTCAGACAGAGTTGCGCCGGTGGTAATCACGTCATCAATCAGGAGCACGCGCTTACTCCGAAAATGTTCCGGAGAAACCGGCCTATATGCTCCCATCACGTTTGCTCTTCTGGCAGCCGGTCCTCCGATAGAGGATTGCGCTTGGTTATCGGTAATTTTCCGAAGCGTTCGAATGCACGAAACGCCCAGTTCTTTTGCGACTGCCTGCGCCAGAAGATGTCCCTGATCGTAGCCGCGCTTTCTGCGGCGTTTTTCGCTGATCGGCACCCATGTCAGAACATCAAAGCTGACCTTCTCACGCAAAAGCATCATTGCAATCAGTTTTCCATACGCTTCGGAATACTGCTGCATCCCCGAAAACTTATAGCGCAGGACAGACTCTCTGACTTCCGTATCATATTCGTATACGGACCAGCACTTCTTGAAAAACTCGCCGTTTATGGTCTTTTGGGAAAATTCCGGTAATATAACTCTGCATTTTCTGCAAATATCCGTTTCATTTTCCTGCAAAAGCTTCCCGCAGAAAACACACTTCGGCGGATAAATCAGGTCGAGAAGCCGATGAAAAAGTCTGATCATAGCCGATACTCCATCAGCCTGTGGCGTAAGCCGCTGTATCGCTTATTACGCCGGTTGTTATTTGTCATCTGTGCGACAACGTCCTCGTTTCCGACCATTACAAGCAATTTTCTTGCGCGTGTAATTGCCGTATAAAGGACACCGCGCGTCATGAGCATCGGCGCTCCCGCAAATGCCACAAATATTACCGCACGGTATTCGCTGCCCTGACTTTTATGGGCTGTGATGGCATATGCAAGCTCAAGCTCGCTCATCAAATCTGCATCGTAAAGCACTTCTCTGTCATCGAAAGCAATCCGAATTGCATCATCCTGCGGATTTATGGAAATGATTGAACCGATATCGCCGTTGAAAATACCGGTACCGGCACCGCCGCCGCGTTTTTTCCACATTATATCATAATTATTGCGAATCTGCATCACCCGATCTCCCTCACGGAAGCAGGTTTCGCCGCAAATTATTTCTTTTTTTGACGGATGTGACGGATTCAAAACCGCCTGCAGCGCCTGATTCAGATGCATTGTACCGATTTCGCCTTTTCTTGTGGGACTGATTACCTGAATTTCACTCCAGGGAATGCCCATATTTTTCGGCAGGCGCGTTGCGCACAAATCAGAAACCGTCTGAACAACAGATTCTGCACTGCGGCGTTTCATGAAGAAGAAATCCTTATCGTTACATGACAAAACCGGAAGCTCGCCGTGGTTTACCGCATGAGCATTCATGACGATCAGGCTTTCGCGTGCCTGGCGGAATACTTCCGTCAGCGAAATTGTCGGAATTACCTCACTGCGAATCAGATCGGCAAACAAATTTCCGGCACCGACAGACGGAAGCTGATCGGGATCGCCGACTAAAATCAGCGAAGCTTCCTTTGGAAGTGCAAGCAGGAGGCTGTGCATCAAAAGTACATCGACCATGGACATTTCATCTACAATCAGCGCATCGCAGTCAAGCGGCTCATCTTCATCGCGCAGAAAATACATCTCGCCAGTCTCCGGCGATATCTGTGTTTCCAGCAGGCGGTGAATTGTCGATGCCTCTCTTCCGGTAAGCTCGGAAAGCCGTTTGGCAGCGCGTCCTGTCGGCGCGGCAAGCAAGGTCTTTCTCTCCATGCGGTCATACATGGAAAGGATGCCTGCTAAGGTCGTCGTTTTACCCGTACCCGGTCCACCGGTCAGAAGCATGATTTTACGCTCGGCAGCGTATGCAATCGCCTCTTTCTGCTTGTCCGCATAGGAAATATCGTTTTCCTTCTCAATAGAGGCAATCGCTTTTTCGACATGCAGCATGGAACGCGGTTTCGTATTTGCCATTGCCGCAATACGCTCCGTAATGGAGCATTCGGCCTCATAGTACTCAGGCAGATAAATTGCTTTGATTCCTGCGATTTCATCCAACTCAAGGCTTCCCATCGTGCAGAGTCTGTCCATCGCATCAGCAACGGTATCGTAGTTAAGTTCAAGCATTGATGCCGTAGCTGCGGCAAGCTTGTCCATCGGCAAAAACGTATGCCCGTTATTCAGATTGTAACGAAGCTCGAAAATAATTGCAGCTTCAACGCGGCGATCATCATCCGCATCAAATCCGAGCTCCAATGCCAGCGTATCCACTGCCGAAAAAGCAGCCCCGAACTGTGGAAGCGTCATCAGATAGGGCGTTTCATGTACATTATCCAGCGCATTCTCGCCGTATACACGGTAAAGACGCACCGCAATTTCCGCCGGAATGCGATATGTGGATAAAAACTCAATCAGCCGCCGTATTCCGACCTGTCTGCGGAAAGAGGCACTCATCTCCATCGCTGATTTCATGGATATTCCGTTGATCTGCGACAGAAGCTGCGGCTGCGTATCAAGAACTTTGAGCGAATCGGCACCGAATTTTGCAACGATTTTCTCCGCCGTTTTCGGACCGATTCCGCGCACGGCTCTCGATGAAAGATATGCCAGAATATCATTGGTATTATCCGGCAGGAGCCGATCTAAAAACTCGGCCTCGAACTGCTTGCCGTAGGAGTTGTGAACCGTCCACCTGCCGGTAATAATCAGTCGTTCGCCAACGATCGGCATTGGGATCGTGCCGACAACGGTAATCAATGTGCCGTCCTCACTGTCCAGCTTGATCACCGCATATCCGTTTTCCTGATTCTGAAACAAAACAGCGGCAATCGTTCCGCTAATCAGTTCCTGCTCCAAGCGTATATCTCCTATCGAATATAATCAGCAGCTTGATTTACGGCGCATAAAACCGCCTCGGGATGATTTCGCAGCAGAAGCTCTGCCGCAAGCTGCGCTTCCGTATCTATTCCGCCATCGGTAAAAACCAGCATTTCTCCGTACCCGCGATGTTCGCGCAGACGGAAACAGGCGCGTATCGTCTGCTCTACCTTTGAGGCATTTCCCTCCAAGCGAACAATGAAAACCGTGTTTTTTCTCGGGATGGGATAGGTCATAGCATCCATTACCGTCCATACGATCAAAAACAGTCCGCAGGCAGCAAGTGCTGCAATCAGAATTGTCAAAAACACAAGCACCACCTCATGCCATTGTATGTCATGGCAAGCATAAAAGTGCCCATCTTTTATTGTACAACAGATGCTGACAATTCGCAACCGAATTTTTCTAAAAAAACGGTGGATTTCCGTTCTGAACGAAAATCCACCGAAAAAATGACCAATTATTCGATTCCGGCAATTATCGCCTCTGCGCACAGCATACCGTCGACCGCAGCGGACATGATTCCGCCGGCGTAACCTGCACCCTCGCCGCACGGATACAAGCCGCGCAGTCCGATGCTTTGGAGCGTTTCGCCGCGCAGAATTCTGATCGGAGATGAGCTGCGTGTTTCCGGTGCAGTCATCACTGCTTCCGGCACGGCAAAGCCTTTCAGGTAACCGTCCAACGTGGGAATTGCCTGCTCTAATGTTTTTGTAATCTTTTCAGGCAGGACCTCATGCAGATCGCACGGTTTCACGCCGGGGCGATAGGTCGGCAGAATCTTTCCCAGGCTGTCTGATGCACGTCCTGCAAGAAAATCACCGACAAGCTGCGCAGGCGCATGATAATCCGCTCCGCCGGCTTCAAATGCCTTGCGTTCCAGCTCCTCCTGCCATAGCATTCCGCCAAGCGTTGTTTTGTCGGGGAAATCCTCCGGCTTCAGCGTAACAAGCAGGGCTGCATTCGCATTTTCACCGTCTCTTGCCGCGTAGCTCATGCCGTTTGTAACAACGCCGCCCGTCTGCGATGCTGCGGCAACAACCTTACCGCCCGGGCACATGCAGAATGTGTAGGCGGAATTTCCGTCCGGCAAACGGCAGGAAAGCTTATAGTCTGCAGGCGGAATTCCGTTCGGACGCTCGCTGCCGTACTGCGACCGGTCGATCATGGACTGCTTATGCTCAATACGGACTCCCATGGAAAACGGTTTCGGCTCCATCGGAAGCCCGATTGTATTCAGATAACGAAACGTATCTCGTGCGCTGTGACCGATTGCAAGAACTACATTGCTGCAGGCAACGGCTTTCTTTTCACCGTTCTGTGTGTATTCTACCGCAGTGATTTTTCCGTCCGCGCTTTGCATACCCGTCATTTTTGCAGCGAAAAGAACTTCACCGCCAAGCGAAATGATCCGCTGACGGATATTCTGCACCACTTCAAACAGGACGTCAGTACCGACATGAGGCTTTGCATCATAAAGAATATCCTGCTGCGCACCGGCGCGGACAAACTGCTCTAATACCCATCTGCCGCGTTCGTTTTTCGTTCCCGTATTGAGCTTTCCGTCCGAAAACGTACCTGCGCCGCCCTCACCAAACTGGACATTCGATTCCGGATCAAGTGCGCCCCCGTTCCAAAACGCCTCGACCTTTTCTTTCCGTGTCTGTGCGCAGTCTCCGCGCTCTAAAACAATGGGTCTGAGCCCGGATATTGCCAGAACCAGTGCCGCGAACATTCCCGCAGGTCCGAAGCCGACAATTACCGGACGGTCTAAACTTTGTTTCTTTGCAATCCGATAAAAATACGGTTCTTCTCTCGTTATCTTTTTGCTCTTCACCTGCCGCAAAACACGGCTTTCTCCGGAACGGAGCGTCACATCGACTGTATACACCCAATGCAGCTCCGGCTTTTTTCGGGCGTCCAAAGAACGGCGAAAAATATCCAGCTTTGCAATGTCTGCGCTTCGAACGTGCAGCGCCTGTGCCGCGTGATACAGCAATGCATTCAAATCGTGCTCCGGCGGCAGAATCAAGTCACGTATGCGTATCATGTTTTTCCTCTCAACTCTCCTGCAAGATGACCGGATGACCACGCCCACTGCAGATTAAATCCTCCGCAATCTCCGTCAATATCCAAAACCTCACCGCAGGCATACAGTCCGCGGCAGAGTTTACTTTCCATCGTTTTTTCGTCAAATTCTTCGGTCCGCATTCCGCCTGCCGTAACCTGTGCGCCATCCATACCCATTACGCCCTGCACCGGCAGTGCAAAATACTTGACCGTATGCGCAATTTTCGCAAGCTTCTCTGCAGGTACAGCGCTGCAAGCCTCCTCAAGATGAAGCCCCGCTGCACGCACCACAGTTCTTCCGAGACGGTTATGAAGAATGCCGGTCAGAAGGTCTTGTGCAGTCAGATGCGGTAGTGCTTTGCATTTATCTGCAAGAAGCATATTCAGCTTGTTTTCTGATACGCCGGGCAGCAAATCAAGCAGCAATGTGCCGTTTCCTCCGCCGACGGAAACCGTACGCGAAAGCTCAAAGATAATCGGACCGCTTACGCCGTAATCCGTAAACTGAACCTCACCGGTACGCTCTTCTCTGCCGTAGCGAACAACTGCCTGTGTGCGGACGCCTTTCAGAGAACGCACAAACGCCGTATCGGTTTTGATCTGCACAAGGGACGGAAACAGCTTTGTTCTGGAATGGCCGAAGGATGACAGCAGCTTATATCCAAGGTCGGTGCCGCCCAGCTTCCCTCCTGCCACACCGCCTGCGCTGACAATCACACAGTCGGCAGTATACGAATTTTCTCCTGCTAATGCGGTAAATCTTCCCTTTTTTCTTGTCAGCGAAGTTACTTCACATGCGGTAATGATCTCAACATTCTTTCTCTGTTCCAAATGCAGCCGAAGCACATCCAAAACGCTGTTTGCGCTGTCGCTGAAGGGATAGACACGTCCGTTTTCCTCCGTAACCGTTAACAGTCCGAGCGCAGAAAACAGATCAAGGGTATCGGCAACTCCGAATTCATGCAGCGCAAAATTGCAAAACCGCACATTTTCTCCATGATAATAATCAGGTGATGCATTCTGATTTGTAAGATTGCAGCGACCATTGCCGGTAGCAAGCAGCTTCCTTCCGATTCGTGCCTGACGTTCTAAAAGAAGCACGCGATTGCTTTCAATCTGCGAAGCCGTCAGCGCTGCCATCATGCCGGATGCACCGCCGCCGATTACCATGATATCCATAAGGTAACCTCCGAATTATAATACACAGACATTATAGCCCCGAATTGCTTTTCTGACAAGTCCGTTCTTGACAGCACACAGCAAATAGGCTATGATGTTTGCGGAGTGATGCAAATGAAAATGGAAGATCTGATCAAACGAATCAACGAGTTGGCGCACAAGGCCAAAGCAGAAGGTCTGACGCCGGAGGAAACGGCTGAACGCGATGCTCTGCGTAAGGAATACATTGCAGCCTTTCGCCGCAGCCTGACAGATCAGTTGGACAACACTTATATTGTCCGTCCGGACGGAACAAAAGAAAAACTGAAGAGAAACTAAAAGGGGCTGTTTTGCAGTCCCTTTTTCTGTTATGACACAATGCCGTAATGCAGCAGCAGATACGCAGCCAGAATATGAAATATCACAGCAAGCGGCAGTCCGACGGAAAACAGCAAGTGCTTTGTTTTATGATGAAACAGGCGCATTCCGAAAAATCCGCCAAGCGCTCCGCCGAGCAAAGCAAATCCGAATAATGTTCGCTCCCGAATCCTCCAATGGTGTGTTTGCGCATAGCGTTTGTCTGTAAACATCAGAATAAAACAGGCAAGATTCATGACAAGCATATAACCGGCATAAAGATATATCATAAAATCATTCCTTTCGGAGGTAAAGCATGAAGCGAATTTCAGTTTTTGCATTCATTCTCTGCATTATAGCATCGACGGCGTGTTCCGTCAAACAGTCCGATGACCGTCTATGTATATCCGATACATACACGCCCGTTCAAGCGCCGGCTTTTACCCTGTCAGCAGATATTCCGGAAGATGCCGCTCAATTTTCGGACGCTGACAGCAGCAGCGTATTTTATGAGCTGGGCGATTATGAAATCTTCCGCGAAACCTTTTTTGCCGAAAGTGCTGAGGAAGGATTGGAACGGATTACGGGGAAAAGCACGGATACTCTGAACGTTATTCCTGTTTCAGACTTTCCGCAGGAAGAATACCGTTTTACCTGGACAGCAGCCGGAGAAAATGACGATTTCGTCTGCAGCGGGACGATGTTTTTTGACGGAAGCACGTGCTACAGTCTGACAATCCAATGTCCGGCTTCTTTGGAAAACCGCTATCGCAGCGGATTCTATCATATCCTGTCGAATGCTGAGCTTCAGCCCGTTTGACTTTTTCTCTTGTTTCGTATAGAATACAGAAAAAGGTGGTGCACAAATGAAAAAATGGATGATCGCACTGATTGCAATTGTGCTTGTACTTTTACTGACGCTTTCCGTTTTTCTGATCGTTTACATCATAAAACTTGCAGAAAGCACCGATACTACAGCGCAAACGGAAGTTTCCTACGAGGACATTGAAACATACGCCGCAAACCATTGGCCGGACTACGTCTGTGATTACGATTCGGATACACAGATCCTGACGCTTTCTCACGAAACAACGATGTCATATGACAACGCCTGTTCCTACGGCGGAAATGTCTATACCGACGAGCTTGCACCGGAAACATATCTGAATCAGGTTCGGTCGATTGCGATTGATGTAATATCGCATTGCGGAAATTCATCTGTGAATGTTGTTTTAGAATACGAAAGCAGTGACGGCAAGCCGATTTTTTCCGTTAACAGCGACGGAAGCATCTGGACCTGCTGGGAATAAAACGGAGGCAATACCATGAAAGAAAAACTGCTCTCTCTGTTTGATATTAAGCTATGGAAGTTTCTTCTTGTCGGCGTGCTGAATACCATCGTTGGCGAAGGTCTGAAAGCGCTTTTGCTTGCATTCACCGCGCTCGGACCGCTTCCTGCTTCTGCAATCAGCACAGCTCTGGCAAGTGTTATGAGTTATTTTCTCAACCGCTACTTCACCTTTAAGTATCAGGGAGACAACGCAAAAGCCGTCGCACGCTTTACGCTGAATATTGTCGTATGTTATGTTCTGTCGCACGCAATCGCTCTGTTGCTGATTTATCCGCTTCTGACCGGCGCGGAAAACGGCTGGTTTGCCGGACTGAGCCTGATCGCCGCAGAAAAGAAAACCGTGACAGACTATATTGCTACCTACAGCGGCTCCGTTCTTTTTGTCGGCTTTAACTACCTCGGTCAGCGTTTCTTCGCCTTCCGTGAACCCGAAAGCAAAAATTAACACGAATTATTGTTGCAATAATATTTTTTATCTTCCCTTATTTTTTGACTTATGCATTTTTTGTGCTATAATCAGGGATGCATTATAAAAGAATTGAGGCGAGCAAATGCTTCGGCGCACCATAGGAAAAATAATTCCGGACTATGCCATTCTTCCTTTGGCACTGACCGGAATAAACAATGTCATCGCTTTTAACGGCGGAAAGCTCATCCAGCTCCTGACCGGAATTAAACCGATCGATATGACCGGCATGATGGATGATTTTTTCCCATTCTATCCGATTTGGATTCTTGCATACATCGGGACCTTTGCATTCTGGACGTATCAATACATTACTGTTGCGCGGGAAAGCCGTGAGCAGGCATACCGCTTAGTCGCAGGCGATTTTGTTGCGAAGGTCATCTGTATGCTGTTCTTCGTACTTCTTCCCACAACAAATGTTCGTCCGAGCGCAGAAGGCAGCGGCGTTTTCCTCTTCCTCACCCGCTTTATTTACTGGGTCGATTCTCCGAGAAATCTTTTCCCGTCCATCCACTGTTTTGTAGCATGGCTCGGAACACGGCAGATGTTTGAAGCAAAGAAAATCCGGCACAGAGCGCTCATTTGTTCATTGTGTGTTATCGGTTCGATTCTGGTATTTCTCTCCACCATGCACACAAAGCAGCACGTCTTCTTCGATGTAATCGGCGGCATCGCCGTTGCGGAAATCGGATTTGCTGCAGCAAAATATACAAAGCTGCCGAACCTGTTTCAGGCAATTAACGAGCGGTTTCTTGCGTCAAAGCTCTATGCTTTTCTCACCCGTTATATAGTGCATTACGAATGAAAAAATCGTCGCATGAGTTGCGTTCTCATGCGACGATTTTCATTATTACTATTCAACTGTTACCACACAGACATATACCATGTCGCGGTATGTAACAACGACCTGTGTTACGCCTTCTGCAAGACCGTAAATGCGTTCATCTCTGATTTCAAGAATTTCCGGATCCTCAACTACAAAACGAGCATCTTCAATTTCGTCGTCGTTCTCATCAAGCAGATGCAGAATGAAGTATTTATCTACATCCAGATCAAAATCAGTATCATCCAGATGCGGTCCGGATTCGCTGAAATCTACATTGAAGACAACTTCTGCAGTCTGTCCGCGAACATCAGCCGTGACCGTTGCAGTACCTTCTCCGACAGCTGTAACAAATCCTTTTTCATCGACAGTTACAACATCCTCATTTGAGCTGCTGAACTCTGCAACACCGCCGTCCGGAAGATTTACCACGCGAACGATCGCCTGTGCTTCTTCCTCCGTAAGGACTACCGTAGACAGGAAGTTCAGCTCCGGATAGAACGTCGGCTCTGCTTCGGTTGTTTCACTGGTTTCTTCGGCACAGGTTACAAGGCATGTTGCCGTCTGGTCGCCACAGGTGAAAACCAGCTCTGCCTCACCACTGCCTACTGCCGTAACAAGGAAGCTTGCCGATTTCATCTGAGCACCTTCGGATGTTTCGCCTTCCTGAGAAATAATCGCAACAGAGGCATTTGAGCTGGTGCAGTATGTCACTTCATCACAGTCTGCATTCACGCGGACTGTAACTGTCTGCGTTTCGCCGGCACCGGCGAAATCAATGCTTAACGGCTCAACAACCAGCTGGCTGCACTTAACCTGCTCGGTTACATTGGTATTTTGTGTTTCACGGACGATGTTATCCTCAAGACCGGGCCAGAGACCAATCATATCGCCGATAAAATAGGTCACAACGCATACCGCAAGCGCAAGCAGAATTACCGCTGCGATCAAAAATCCGTTCGAAGGACGCTTGCCGGGCTTCGCATATTTTCCCTTGGCTTCCTTCTTCTCCGGTTTTTCTGTATCCTGACGGTCTGCAGGCTGTTCCTCCGATTCACCGGAGGTAGCAGTACTTCCGCACAGCGGACATCTGCCCCGTTCTGCATCATAGATTGTTCCGCAATAGAAACAAATCAGCCGTTTGGAAACGGTTTCCTGATTAATGTCGTTGTTTTCCACGCGAAAAACTCCTTTCTGACCGCCAAGGCGATCCTTCATTTTCCCTATCATATCATTTTCTTTAGAATATGACAAGAATCTTATTGATTTTTTTGAAAAATTGTCATAGTATATAATTGCTATAATATGAGAATTTGTTTTAGGAGGCGTAAACGATGTCCGATCTGAAAATGATCTCTCCCCTGCTCGACAGCATGACGGTAGAGAATGAAACTACCGGGCACAACGGTCGCACCTGCTATACTGTCCGCAACGTGACTACCGGTGAGCGGTTCATTCTGAAGCGTATGTCCGTCCCCGCATCCGACAATCAGGTCAATGCTCTGATTCTCTCCGGGGCCTATGCTGATGAAGCTGCAGTCAATGAGTATTACAGCCGCGTTGTTGAAGATATTAAGGCAGAGCTTGCTGTTGGCAAAAAGCTTGCCGCATCCGGCAGTTTTTCAGGTGCCGTAGATTATCAGGTTGAACGCAAGGAATCCGGCGTCGGCTTTGATATCTACATACTCTATCCGCTCTTTATCCCGCTGAATGACCTTATTGCCAAGGGCGCAATGACCAATCTGCGCGCAGTCAACCTCGGACTGGATATGTGCGATGCAATTTCTGCATGCCGTGAAGCAGGTTATTTATTCGGTAACATCAAGCCGGAAAACATCTATTTCATGCAATCCGGCAAATTTCTTCTCGGTGATCTCGGACTGGTTACTTTACAGGATCTGAAGTATGCCTGTCTGCCCGAGGAGTATATCGGCAAATATTCCGCACCGGAATTGTCCGATATCACCGCATCACCGAACACAACCGTTGATTTGTATTCTCTCGGCATGATTCTCTTCCGAATCTATAACGGCAATCACGGTCCGTTCGAAGACGAAGAGACCAGTGAAAGCATGGCCGACAAGCTCCGTCTTACCGGCAAGCAGATGCCGACCCCGATCTATGCTGACTATGAGCTGGCAAGTATCATTCTTCGTGCCTGCGCATTTAAGCCGGAAGACCGTTTCCAGACGCCGGAAGAATTCAAGCAGACGCTGATGCTGTATATGCAGCGCAACGAAGTATCCGACACGCTGATCGTTCCGCCGATCGTTGCATCGGCTGAGCCGATTCCCGAAATGCCGGAGGAAACCGAAACTGAAGATGAGCCGATTCGTATGACGGATGTACAGACGCTCGACGAAGATTTCCGCAAGAGCTTTGCGCCTGACCTCAGCGGTGCAGGTACCGAGGCTGATATTGATCCCGAAATCGCCGTTACGCCAGTTGTTGCGCCGATTCCGGAGCCAGCCGAGCCTGTCATGGAAGCCGCCGCTGTTAAAGAAGCCGAACCGGTTGAAGAAGCCCCTGCAGTTCGGGAATCCGAATCGGAAGAAACCCCGGATCCTGAATCCGTTGACGAAAAAGAAGAAGCTGCAGTCAATGATGCCGAGGATATTGATCCCGCGCAAATTGATCTTGACGAGTTGATTGCTTCTGTTGAAGAGGTTGTCGGTACGGCATCTGCCGAAGATGCTCCTGTCGAAGATGCTCCGAAGGAAGCTGCTCCTTTGAGTATGCACATCGAAGAATCACCTGTCGCTGCTGACAAATATGTTGATGCTGCACATGACGAGCCTGAAGCACCTCCGAAAAAGAAAGTCGGACCTATTATCGGCAAGATCATCGCCATTGTTCTTCTGCTTGCTGCAATCGGCGCCGCCGTATATTTCCTCGCAACATGGTATTTTGTAGATGTTCAGGAAATCCGTGTTGAATCCTGTACCATTGAAGATGCAGTTATCAGCCTGACTACCACCGAAGATCTCAACAGATTTATCGTTTCCTGCTCCGACAACTACGGCAGCAGTTGTCCGGTCACATTGGTTGACGGAAAGTATGTGATCAACGGCTTGCAGCCCAAGACGGGCTATACTGTTACCGTAAGCGCCGCCAGCTATCATGCTTTGACTTCCGCAAGTACGTTTACATTGAATTTCACAACGCCGGAAGCTACAAACATTACCGAGTTTACCGCTGTGCGCGGTGAAGAAGACGGTCAGGCGTTGCTCTCCTTCGCATTTGAAGGGCCGCAGCCGGATGCATGGACGGTTTCTTACACCAACGCTGCCGGCGATGACGTGCAGGAGCTTACATTTACCGAAACGACCTGCACCGTTTCAAACCTGAAGCTTGATGATTCCTACACCTTTACCCTTTCCGCATCCGAAGGAATCTTCCTGACAGGCGAGCTCACCGCTCAGTATGAAGTCGTCCCCATTGTGGAAGCAAGTAACCTGAATGTATCGGAGATCACCGACGGTCGCATCACCGTCACCTGGACTCCCGGTGAAAACCTCCCCGAAGAATGGACCGTAACCTGCGAAGCCGAGGGTATGGATACGCTTACCGAAACAACAAAGCAGACCGCGTGTTCCTTTGCTCTGAGCTCTTTTGATAAGGATTATACGATCACCCTGTCCGCACACGGCATGGACGAGCCTGTAGTTCTCGTTCTTTCCCCCAATCCGATCGTTGTAAACAATCTGAGGGCTGCATCGAACGAAGACGGCTCCGTTACCATCACATGGGAAACTCCCGTTGCAGTTCCCGAAGGCGGCTGGTATATTTCCTACAACACAACCGGAAGCTGCCATGATCCGTATATTCCGAATATGGATGATGCAAACGAAGAAGAAAATGCAATAACCATTTCGAACCTGATCCCCAATGCGCAGTATGATGTTACGCTTTCTATGATTTCTGACAATACGGATCAGAAGATTTACGGTATTACCACCCTGAATTTTACAACCGACAAATCCGGTGCTCTCGAAGGATTCGGTCTTGACCCCGAAGCGCCTCTGACAGCAGAAAATGAAGGCATCGCTCTTTATACCCTTCCGGAAGAAGAGGATTGGGATTATTCCGATCTTGACGATGCAAAGGACAGCTTCGCTCCCAACGAGAAAATTGCAGTCTGCATCGATGTTGATTCCGTCAGTATGAGAGATGATGATGTCATTCTCACCTATGTTATCCGAAATGCAGAGGGTAATGTAGTCAATGATGTTTCAAAAACGCTGGAATGGTCGGATATGTGGTACAAACACCGTCATGCAAGTGCTATCCCACTTCCCGGCGGAAACAACAAGGAAAGCGAAGCCGGCGCTTATACGCTTGAAGTATATGTCAGCGGAAAGCTTCTTGCTTCGATCGCTTTCACCATTTCAAAATAATGCTTACTGTTCACAGAAATATATAAAAGTACCAACAATATCAAAGGAGATATAAAAACAATGGCAAAAAAAGTAATGATCACCGAGACTGTCCTGCGTGATGCAAACCAGTCTTTGATGGCAACCAGACTCCCCTATGAGGATTTTGCTGACATTTTGTCTACCATGGATAAAGCCGGCTATTACTCCGTTGAATGCTGGGGCGGTGCCACCTTTGACTCCTGCCTGCGTTACCTGGGCGAAGATCCGTGGGAGCGCCTGCGCAACATCAAAAAGGCAATGCCCAACACCAAAACACAGATGCTTCTTCGCGGACAGAATCTGCTTGGCTACAAGCACTATCATGATGACGTTGTTGAAAAGTTTGTTGAGCTTTCCATTAAGAACGGCATCGACATCATCCGTATTTTCGATGCGCTGAATGACTTCCGCAATCTGGAAACCGCACTGGCTTCCGTCAAGAAGTATTCCAAGAAATACAACCGCCATGTAATCGCATCCGGCTGCATCTCTTATACGCAGAGCCCGGTTCATACGGTAGATAAGTATGTTGAAATGTGCAAGAAGCTCGTTGAAATGGGCTTTGAAACACTGTGCCTTAAGGATATGGCAGGTACCATGAGCCCGTTTGAGGCCGAAAACCTGATCAAGGGCATCAAGGCTGCTGTCGGTAATGTTCCGGTTATCCTTCACACCCACTGCACCACCGGCATGGCTTACATGACCATTACGAAGGCAATCGAAGCAGGCGTTGACGTAATCGACTGCGCAACCTCCTGCTTCTCCAACGGCACTTCTCAGCCTGCAACAGAGACCATGTTCTACGCAATGCAGCAGTACGGCATGGACTGCGGTCTGAACGAAGACATCATCAACAAGGTCAACGATTACTTCAAACCCATTAAGCAGAAGTACATTGACAGTGGCCGTATCAGCCCCAAGTCCATGGCTACCGATTCCCGTGCGCTTGTCTACAAAGTTCCCGGCGGCATGCTTTCCAACATGATTGCAAACCTGACCGATATGAACGCAATGGACAAGTTTGATGAAGCTCTGAAGGAAATCCCCGAAGTCCGCAAGGATCTCGGCTATCCCCCGCTGGTCACTCCGCTTTCTCAGATGGTCGGCAACCAGGCTGTTACCAATGTTCTCGTCGGTGAACGCTACAAGAACATCTCCAACGAAGTGAAAAACTACTTCAAGGGCGAATACGGCATTGCTCCCGCTCCTGTCAATCAGGAACTGCAGGACAAGATCCTCGGCGCCGGCAACAAGCCTGTCGATTGCAGAACTGAAGACAGCAAGCGCACCGGTGACGACTTTGCAAAGGCAAAGGAAGAGCTGGGCGATCTGGCTCGCAGCGAAGAAGACATCATGAGCTATATCTGCTATCCGAAGCAGGCAAAGGAATTCTTTGAAAAGCGCAAGGCTGCAGAAGAGAATGTTGCAACCTATACCATCGAAGCAATCTGAGGAGGCCGAATATGAGTCATATTTTATTGGACCCGAATACCTTCGGTCTTTCCAATCTCGGAATTGGTGAGGCAGGTATTACCGGTATCCTCGGATATGCCGTTGTTTTTACCGGCTTATTCCTTCTGATGGCAGTTTTGTCCATCAGCGGCGGCATTTTTAAGTCGAAGGCAAAGAAAGCCGCTGCTGTCGCCGCTGCTGAAAAAACAGCCCCTGCTGCTCTTCCTGCCGCAGAGGCAAAGACCGCTCCCGGCAGCGCCGGTGATGTCAAACTCTTTGACGTTCCCGACAAAGAGGCTGCCATGATCATGGCAATCGTTGCAGATAACCTGCAGAAGCCGCTCAACGAGCTGCGGTTTATTTCCATCAAGGAGGTTAAATAAGATGAAATATAAAATTACCTTAAACGGCAAAACCTACGAAGTTGAAGTAGAAGCAGGCAAGGCTATGCTTCTGGATGAATACGAAGCATACGCTCCGGCACCGGCAGCTCCTGTTGCAGCTGCTCCCGTAGCTGCCGCTCCTGCTGCTCTCGCTGCACCTGCCGCTGTTTCTCTGGCATCCGGTGAGCCCGTTCCCGCTCCCATGCCCGGCGTTATCCTCAAGGTCCTTGTAAAGCAGGGCGACGCTGTCAAGGAAGGCGATACCCTCGCGATCCTCGAAGCTATGAAGATGGAAAACGAAATTGCCGCTCCCAAGGCAGGCACCGTTGCACAGATCGTCTGCAATGTCGGCGACAAGGTCGATACCGGCGCAGCTCTGATTGTCCTTGCGTAAGGAGGGCAAATAATGGATATTTTAGGCACACTTAAGGGTCTGGTTTCCGACTCCGGTTTTGCCTCTTTGTTGGCAAACGGCGGTTTGCAGAACCTGATTATGATCATCATCGCCTGCGTTCTGCTTTACCTCGGTATTAAAAAGCAGTTCGAGCCGTTGCTGCTTGTCGGCATCGCTTTTGGCTGTCTGCTGGTCAACATCAGCTACTTCGTTACTTCTTTTAACGGTAACGCAGATGCACTGTTCCACCAGGATCTTTGGGATGCATTCCTTGATCCGAACAGCCCCGCTTTCCATAGCTATGGTGCTATCATGGCACACGGCGGTCTGCTCGATATTCTCTATATCGGCGTTAAGTCCGGTCTGTACCCCTGTCTGATTTTCATGGGCGTCGGTGCAATGACTGACTTTGGTCCGCTGATCTCCCGTCCGTCTTCCCTGATCATGGGCGCAGCTGCTCAGCTCGGCGTTTTCCTTGCATTCTTCGGTGCTTCCGCTTCCGGCGTGTTCACCGGCGCACAGGCTGCTTCCATCGGTATCATCGGCGGTGCCGATGGCCCGACCGCAATCTTCCTCACCTCCAAACTCGCTCCTGAGCTTCTTGGTGCAATCGCTATTGCGGCATACTCCTATATGGCACTTATTCCTTTGATTCAGCCTCCCATTATGAAGGCTCTGACCACGAAGAAAGAACGCAATATCGTCATGAAGCAGGCAAGAGAAGTTTCCAAGACGGAAAAAATTCTCTTCCCGATCATGGTCACGATCTTTGTTGTTCTCCTTCTCCCCTCCACCGCTCCGCTGATTGGCTGCCTGATGCTGGGTAACCTCTTCCGTGAGTGCGGCGTTACCGAACGTCTTTCCGACACCGTTCAGAACGCTCTGATGAATATCGTCACGATCTTCCTCGGTATCTCCGTCGGTGCTACCACCATCGGCTACCGTTTCCTCGATTTGCAGACTCTGCTTATCATCGGTCTCGGTCTTGTAGCTTTCTGCTTCTCCACTGTCGGCGGTCTGCTGGTCGGCAAGCTGATGTGCTTCCTGACCAAGGGCAAGATCAATCCGCTCATCGGCTCTGCGGGTGTTTCCGCTGTTCCGATGGCAGCCCGTGTTTCTCAGGATGTCGGCAGAAAGTACAACAAGAACAACTATCTGCTGATGCACGCCATGGGTCCGAACGTGGCAGGCGTTATCGGTTCTGCAATTGCAGCCGGTTTCCTGCTCAAGGTCTTTGGCGGCTGATACATAGCACAATTCTAAACCTTGCGCTGCATATGCGGCGCAAGGTTTTACTTTTGATTGACAACCTCGCTGCAAAATGCTAAAATTCATGTGTATTCTTTCGGGAGGTGACAAAATGATTCCAAACCATCCTCTTCGCACTTTGGCGGCATCAAAGCTGTTTATGCTCGGATGTATCATCCTGTCTGTAAATGCGCTGACAACAGGTGTATACACATTTTTTGCAATGCGAGCATCTATTCCTGAGATGCTGAACGAGATTCTGAACACTTCTCTTTTCTTCTCTCCCGACACATTAGCACAAGCGAAAGAAACGATAAAATACATTGCGCCCATTTCGCTCGCCAGCAGCGTTGTTTTCAGCTTTGTTCTTTCATCCATTCCGGCATTTTCTCTATGGCTTACCTATTTCAGTGCGCGTTCTGCCAGTGCGAATCTCAAAACTATCGGATTCAGCATTTTGAATATTTATCTGCTTATTTCGGTTTTCTCTATTGGGTATAACCTTATTCTCAATATTTTCGGTTCTATCAGCGGGGGCTTCTTCTCCGTTGTTGCATCATCTCTTGAAGATCTGATGAATCTTGCAATGCTGATTTCCGCAAGAAAACTACTTTTTGCGGCAAAAGAAATAGCAAAAACCGGGAATACGCGATTTACTATTGATAACCGCTGTGCGATTCTGATCCTTATCAATCTTTGTGTCGCGGCAGGTACCCTGATTCTGCAAATTGCGGCAAATGTATATCCGCATCCGAGCGGTCAGATGCTGCAGTATGTATTCAGTGATCTGCCCTCAATGATTACCGGCCTTGCTGTATCCATTGTCAGTATCGGTGAGTATACTGTGTTCTTTTTTCTTTGCCGCAAAGGAATCAGCGCACTTTCCTGCAACATTCTTCCGCCGGAAGAAACCTCTATCATATGATCAAAACGTGCTCCGCTTCTTGAACGGAGCACGTTTTCTCACGCTTTTCCATTGACTTATGTGAACTTCGGTTGTATAATTATTGGGATTGAAACACAGATAGGAGCATGCAATATGAAAAAAGCATTGATAATATTGCTTGTCGTGCTGCTTGTTGGCGGTGGTCTGTTCAGCCTGTACTTCTTCTGCTGGACACCCGAAAACGTTTGTGCGCTCGGCGATAAAGCAATGGAAGGAGAAAAATACACCCGTGCCGAATGGCTGTATGAGCAGGCTGCAAATATGGCACCGGATGATCCCACATACATCCTGAAACTGGCAGATGCCTGTATTGCAGACGGCAGCTACACCAAAGCAGAGCGTTCGATTGTAAACGCCATTCGTAAAGAGCCCTCTGTAGAGCTATACTGCAAGCTTTCCTCCGTTTATGTGGCACAGGACAAGCTCTTTGATGCGCAGAAAATGCTTGACGGTATTTCCGATGCTGCAATCAAAGCCGAATTGGATGCCATGCGCCCTGCTGCCCCTGTTTTCTCTCCGGAAGGCGGTCAGTTCTCTGAATATATTGACCTTTCCATTACCGGACAGGGCGGCAAGCTGTTCTACTCTCTGACAAATGAATACCCCTCCGCAAAAACCGGCGTATTCATCGATTCCTTTACGCTTCCTGCCGGCGATAGTCATGTAAAAGCCATTCTTGTCGGTGATAACGGTCTGGTCAGTCCTTTGTCTGAGGCTGATTACCTGATCGTCGGTGTTGTCGAAGAGGTCAACTTCGTCAGTCCCGAATTTGAGGAATATATCCGCGATATGCTTTATATTCCGCGCACCAGCCCGGTTATGACCAGCGACCTTTGGAAAGTGACGGAGCTTGAAATGCCGGAAGATGTTACCGATTATTCAGACCTCATCCATTTCAAGAATCTGACTTCCCTTGTCATTACCTACAGCACCTGTGAAGATTATTCCTTCCTGTCAGGAACCCCTGCTATGCAAAAGCTGAATCTGCACGGCTGTATGCTTCCGGAAGAGGCTGTCAGACTTATCGGTTCTCTGACCGAGCTGACCGAGCTTGATATCAGCGACTGCGGTATTGCCTCCGTTGCTCCGCTTGCAAATCTTGCAAATCTATCCGTTTTAGAGCTTTCAAGCAACAGCATTTCCGATGCATCTCCGCTGGCAGGACTTACAAACCTGACCGTTCTCGGTCTTGCAGACAATGCATTGACCTCATTGGATGCGCTGGCTGAATTTACGCAGCTTACCGAGCTGAACATCTCCGACAATGCAATCACATCCATTTCCGCATTGTCCTCCTGCACCGGACTGACTTCTCTGAGCGCATCAGATAACCAGATTTCCGATATCAGTATTCTGCAGAATATGCCTTCTTTGCAGACATTACTTCTCAGCGGAAATGCCATTTCAGATGCAAGCGTTCTTTCTTCCTGCACGCACCTCACACGTCTTGAGATTGCAAATAACAATCTGACATCAATTGATGCCCTTGCAGTTCTGTTGGAGCTGACATATCTGGATATCAGCCATAACAATATCGGTGCTCTTCCTCAGCTTCAGACACAGGCACGATTGCAGCAATTCTATGCATCCTATAATCAGCTTTCCGATATTTCCGTGTTAGCCGGTCTTGTCGGTCTGACTTATGTTGACGTAGATTATAACGCTGAAATTACAGATATTCTCTGCCTCACCTCCTGCCCCCTGATCGTTCAGATCGACGCATTCGGCACGAAGGTTGCAGATGTAAAATCTCTGACGGATATGGGTGTCATTGTCAACTGGGATCCCACGGTTGCAGACGAATAAAGATAAAAAACTGAGCAGCTCATTACTGCTCAGTTTTTTTACGTATTATTAAGCAAATCTGCGCCATCGCAATGCCGGTTACTCCGCCAAGCGTATTGAGAAGTACATCCTCCGTTTCCGTGCAGCCGGAAGTGAAAACAAACTGCAAAGTCTCAATCATCGCAGAAAGCGCAGCCGTCAGCAAAATTGCTTTCCATGCCTTCATGCCTGTAAAACGCAGGAAAAATCCAAACGGCACAAACCATATCAGATTACCGACAAACAGGTACAGGAAATACCCGATCTGTCCGCTTGTCAGATAGCTGAAAATCGTCTGAAACGGAATCAGCACAAAGGTTCCGGAGAAAAAATCGTTCTGATACCATCCGCTGCGAAACACGGTAATACGAAGAAGAATTAACAGATATACTGCAAACAGAATACTCCATATCGGCTTTTTACGCAAAGCAGATTTCCTCCAATAATTTCAGCGCTTCTCGGCAGGCGTCCTCTCGGTTTTGCTCTCTGTTTCCATGAAGTGTCAGCTTCCTGCAAAGCGTTTTTTCTTCCGATGCACAGGCAACATAGATTTCTCCTACATTCGGATTTTTCGGGTCTGTTCCCGGACCTGCATTTCCTGTTACCGAGAGGGCATAGTCTGCATGAAGTCTTGTCCTTACACCCTGTGCCATCTGCAGCGCAACCGATTCACAAACCGCTCCCTGCTGCGCAAGTATGCCTGCATCTACGCCAAGCAGTTCTTCTTTCACGCTGTACGCATAAGAAATTACGCCGCCAAAATATACCGCAGAAGCACCCGGTACATCCGTTAAGAGCTTTCCCAAAAGGCCACCTGTGCAGCTTTCCGCCGTAGCTAAGGTCTTTTCCTGCTGTGTCAGCGATTTTATGATCCGACTGGCTTCATCCATGGTAACGCACCCGAATCATTTCGGTATTGGCAAGTGCGCGTTCGATCAAAGCATCAAAATCCAAGCCGGCACACGCCTTATCTACCTGTGCAATGGTCGGTTTTGTCTTCGGATGTCTGGGCGTGAAGACCGTGCAGCAATCCTCATAGGGCAAAATAGAGGTTTCCATCGTTCCGATTTTTCTTGCAATTGTGACAATTTCCTCTTTATCCATACCGATCAGCGGCTGGAAAATCGGCAAATCGACGCAAGCACCGGTAACTGCCATTGCTTCCATCGTCTGCGAAGCGACCTGACCCAGATTTTCGCCCGTTACAAGGCATCCGCAGCCGTGGTCATTGGCAATTCTCTCGGAAATTTTCATCATAAACCGACGCATGATGAGCGTAAAAAATTCCTCCGGACAGTTGTCGCGGATTGCTTCCTGAATTTCCGTAAAGCCGACAACATTTACCGTCATTTTTCCGCAATAGCGTGTCATCAGGCGTGCCAGCTCAAGCACCTTATCCTTGGCAAGCTCGCTCGTATACGGATAGGAAAAGAAATGTACACATTCCAGTTCTACACCGCGTTTTGCGATCATATAACCTGCCACCGGGGAATCAATACCGCCGGACAGAAGCACCATTGCTCTGCCGCCGACACCGGTAGGAAGACCGCCTGCGCCGGGATCCGCAGGTCCGTGGACATACGCCGCATGGTCGCGCACCTCGACATAAACCGTATAATCCGGATGATGAACATCGACTTCGATTCCCTCGACAGCCTCCGCAATTCTGCCGCCGATTTCCTGGGAAATACCGATAGACGTCAACGGGAAACGTTTGTCCGAACGCTTGGACTCAACCTTAAAGGATTTTGCCATGCGAAGGTCATCTCCAAGGTATTCCATTGCTTTTTCAAAAATATCATCGAGATTCTTTTCACACGGACGTCAGCGGCACAGGCTGACCACACCGAAAATATAGTGGCACGCCTCCCATGCACCGTCAAGATCGCACAGATCATTATCCGGCTCAATATAAACGGTGGACTGCACGATATATACATGGAAATCGCCAAATGGGCGCATTCTTCTGGAAACATTTGTTTTCAGACGGTTTTCAAACTGGTGCTTATTGCCGCCCTTCAGGACGATCTCACCGAGCTTTAACAAGAAAATCTCGTTCATGGTTTTTCCTCAATTCTGTGTATACTGATAAGTTCTGTATTGAATTGCCTCTGCAATGTGCTGCGGCTCAATGGTTTCGCTGCCGTCAAGGTCAGCGATCGTCCGCGCGACACGCTTGATGCGGTCATAGCTTCTTGCAGTCATACCGAGCGCGTCAAATGCCTGTTTCATCAGGCTGACACAATCGCTGCTGAGCTCGCAGTATTTTCTGAGCTCTGCCGTCTGCATTTCTGCATTGCAGCGACATTTCGTTTTCTTAAAACGTTCTCTCTGTAAAAGCCTTGCCGCTTCCACTCTGCGCTTGATTTCTGCGGAGGATTCGGGAATTGCATGGCTTCGAAGCTCATCAAAATTCAGCGCAGGAACTTCGATGATAATATCAATTCGGTCAAGCAGCGGTCCGGAAATTCTGGAATGGTACTGATTGACCGAGGTCTGCGTACAGGTGCAGCGTCCGGAAGGATCGCCGTACCAGCCGCATCTGCACGGATTCATCGCGCAGACCAACTGGAATTTGCTCGGGTAGCTGACCGTACCGTTCGCACGCGAAATGGTTACAATCCCGTCCTCCAAAGGCTGACGCATGATCTCCAAAGTATCCTTCTTAAACTCCGGAAGCTCATCTAAAAACAGGATGCCCTTATGTGCAAGAGATATTTCGCCGGGACGCGGATTGGTTCCGCCGCCTGCAAGTCCGGGGGTAGAAATCGTATGGTGCGGTGCACGGAACGGACGATATCTGACCAGCGGATTTTCGGGCGTCAGAAGTCCGACAACGGAGTGAATCTGTGTCACTTCAAGTGCTTCTTCCTTTGTAAGATCGGGCATGATAGACGGCAGGCGCTTGGCAAGCATACTCTTGCCGGAGCCCGGAGGTCCGATCATCAGCACATTATGCGAACCTGCTGCCGCGATTTCCAATGCGCGTTTTACATTTTCCTGACCCTTGACATCCGAAAAATCAAGAAGCTCTAATGTTTCCTGCTCCGGAATCCACGGCTGCTCGGGAACGATCGCTTTCTCCCCTTTCAGATGCGCCACAAGCTGTTTCACATCCGTCACGGGATAAACGGTAACGCCGTCAGCAAGCGTTGCCTCTTTTGCATTTTCGGCAGGAACGTAAATGGAAGTCAATCCGGCTTTCTTTGCCGCAATGGTCATCGGAAGCACGCCGTTGACCGGGCGAAGCTTCCCTTCCAGGCTCAGCTCACCTAAAAATGCACACGGCTCGGACGGTATCTTGCAGACATCGGTTGCCGCAAGGATTCCGAGCAAAATCGGCAAATCATACAGCGTTCCCGATTTTTTCGTATTCGCAGGTGCTAAATTCAGTGTAATCCGGCTGACCGGAAACTTAAATCCGCTGTTTTTAATGGAAGCACGTACACGTTCTCTTGCTTCCTTGACTGCCGCATCGGGTAAGCCGACAATATCAAAAGCCGGCAGACCGTTTGAAATGTAACATTCCACGCACACGGTATATCCGCTGATTCCGTTTAATCCGAGAGAATCCAATCGGCTGATCATGGGCGCTCCATCCTTTATAGAAAAATTTTTCTTGAATATCATACAACATATACCGCATAATTACAACGAATTTTTACCACACTTGTGCTATTTTACAAATTTTACGATAAAAATACACAAAATATGAGATTTGATGTGTTTTTCCGATTTACAAAAAGAGTTTTTCGTGCTAAAATATATTTTGCAAACAAATACTTTATGGAGGTATTTTATTTTGGTTAGAAAACTCAAGACCATGGACGGCAACACTGCCGCCGCTCATGTCAGCTACGCCTTTACCGAAGTAGCCGGCATCTATCCCATCACTCCGTCCAGCCCCATGGCAGACTATGTTGATCAGTGGTCTGCACAGGGTCGTCTGAACATTTTCGGCAACCGTGTTAAGGTCGTCGAGATGCAGTCCGAGGCAGGCGCTTCCGGTACCGTACACGGCTCTCTGGCCGCCGGTGCCCTCACAACGACCTACACCGCCTCTCAGGGTCTGCTCCTCATGATCCCGAACATGTACAAGATCGCCGGCGAGCTCCTTCCGGGTGTCTTCCACGTTTCCGCCCGTACCCTCGCTTCCCACGCTCTGAACATTTTCGGCGACCATTCTGACGTCTACGCTTGCCGTCAGACCGGTTTTGCTATGCTCTGCGAAACCAACCCGCAGGAAGTTATGGACCTCGGCGCTGTTGCCCATCTGGCAGCTATCAAGGGTCGCGTTCCGTTCATCAACTTCTTCGACGGTTTCCGCACCTCCCACGAGATTCAGAAGATCGCTATCTGGGATTACAAGGATCTCAAGGATATGTGCGATATGAAGGCTGTTGACGAGTTCCGTAAGCACTGCCTGAATCCTGACAGACCTGCAATGCGCGGCTCTCACGAAAACGGTGATATCTTCTTCCAGCACCGTGAAGCCTGCAACAAGTACTATGATGCTCTGCCCGCTATCGTTGAGACCTACATGAAGAAGGTCAACAAGAAGCTCGGCACCGACTATCAGCTCTTCAACTACTACGGCGCACCCGACGCTGACCGCGTCATCGTCTCCATGGGCTCCATCTGCGACGTCGCAGAAGAAGTCATTGATTACCTCAACGCTCACGGCAACAAGGTCGGTCTCGTTAAGGTCCGCCTGTTCCGTCCGTTCTGCCCGGACAAGCTTCTGGCTGCCATTCCTGAAACCGCAAAGAAAATTGCTGTTCTCGACCGCACCAAGGAACCCGGCGCACAGGGCGAGCCTCTGTATCTGGATGTTGTTACCGCTCTTGCTAACGCAGGCAAGACCGACGTCACCGTCATCGGCGGCCGTTACGGTCTCGGCTCCAAGGATACGCCTCCTGCATCCGTCTTCGCTGTCTATGACGAGCTGAAGAAGGCTGCTCCGAAGCGTCAGTTCACCATCGGCATCGTTGATGACGTCACCAAGCTGTCCCTGAAGGAACGCAAGAATGTTCCCAACACCGCAGCAAAGGGCACCATCGAGTGCAAGTTCTGGGGTCTCGGCGGCGATGGCACTGTCGGTGCTAACAAGAACTCCATCAAGATCATCGGCGACCATACCGATAAGTTCGTTCAGGCATACTTCCAGTACGACTCCAAGAAGACCGGCGGCGTTACCATTTCGCATCTGCGTTTCGGTGACAAGCCCATCAAGAGCCCGTACTACATCAACAAGGCTGACTTCGTAGCCTGCCACAATCCTTCCTACATCACCAAGGGCTTCCCCATTGTCCGTGATGTCAAGCCCGGCGGTGTCTTCATGATCAACTGCCAGTGGGATAAGAAGGAACTCGAACATCATCTGGATGCTGCTTCCAAGCGCTACATTGCAAAGAACAACATTCAGCTTTACACCATCAACGCGATCGACCTTGCAATCAAGGTTGGCATGGGCAAGCGTACCAACACCATCCTCCAGTCTGCATTCTTCACGCTGGCAAAGGTTATGCCGGAAGCTGATGCAATCAAGTATATGAAGGACGCTGCAACACATTCCTACCTGAAGAAGGGTCAGGACGTTGTTGACTGCAACCACCGTGCAATCGACGCCGGTGCTACTGCATTTGTTAAGATTGACGTTCCCGCTTCCTGGGCAACTGCAGAAGACAAGGCTGTTGACGTCAAGTACGAAGGCAAGCCCGAGCTTGTCAAGATGGTTAAGGATATCCTCGTTCCCGTCGACAAGATGGACGGCGATTCCCTGCCCGTTTCCGCATTCAAGGATTACGTTGACGGTCAGTTTGAGCTGGGCGCTGCTGCATATGAAAAGCGCGGCGTAGCAGTTACCGTTCCTGAATGGGACGCAACCAAGTGCATCCAGTGTAACAACTGTGCATATGTCTGCCCGCACGCTACCATCCGTCCGTATGCTCTGACCGAAGCCGAAGCAAAGAAGGCTCCGAAGGCTGCCAAAATCGTTGACATCAAAGCCGGCAAGGGCAAGGGCGTTTACAAGTACACCATGGCTGTTTCTCCGCTCGACTGCATGGGTTGCGGCGTTTGTGTCGGCGTCTGCCCGACCAAGGCGATCTCCATGAAGGCTCAGGAAAGCCAGCTCGACCAGCAGAAGGTCTTTGACTACTGCGTTGCTAAGGTCGCAGAAAAGAAGGATATGCAGGATCTCACCGTCAAGGGCAGCCAGTTCAAGCAGCCCATGCTTGAGTTCTCCGGCTCCTGCGCAGGCTGTGCTGAAACCAGCTACGCTCGCCTGATCACTCAGCTCTTCGGCGACAGAATGTACATCTCCAATGCTACCGGTTGTTCCTCCATCTGGGGCGGTCCCGGCGCAACTTCTCCCTACTGCACCAACAAGGACGGTCAGGGTCCTGCATGGTCCAACTCCCTGTTCGAAGATAACGCAGAGCATGGTCTCGGCATGTACACTGCACAGAAGGTCATCCGCGAAGCTCTGGCTGACAAGACCCGTAAGCTCATCGAGCTGTCCCACTATGCTCCGCTGACCGAAGCTGCTCAGAAGTGGCTCGACACCATGGCTGACGGCGAAGCCAACAAGGAAGCTACCAAGGCTTACATCGCCGCTCTGGAAGACGGCATTGCAACCATCGACGAATCCATTGCTTTCGCAAAGAGCGCAAAGGCAAAGGAAATCTTCGGTGCAGAAGCTGCTGCAAAGCTGCTTGAGGGCGAAATGAAGCGTAAGGCTGCAGGCGCTAAGTTCTGCGCTTGCCCGGCTTGCACGCTTGCTCAGGAAATCCTGAAGGATAAGGAATACCTCTCCAAGAAGTCCGTATGGATCTTCGGCGGCGACGGTTGGGCATACGACATCGGCTTCGGCGGTGTTGACCATGTTCTGGCTCAGAACGAAGATGTCAACATCTTCGTCTTCGATACCGAAGTTTACTCCAACACCGGCGGACAGGCTTCCAAGGCTTCCAACATCGGTCAGGTTGCACAGTTCGCAGCTGCCGGCAAGGAAGTTAAGAAGAAGAGCCTTGCTGAAATCGCAATGTCTTACGGCTACATCTACGTTGCTCAGGTCGCTATGGGTGCAAATCCCGCGCAGACCATCAAGGCAATCGCAGAGGCTGAAGCATATCATGGTCCTTCCCTCATCATCGGCTACGCTCCGTGCGAAATGCACTCCATCAAAGGCGGCATGATGCACTGCCAGGACGAAATGAAGAAGGCTGTTGAATGCGGCTACTGGAATATGTTCCGCTTCAACCCCGATGCAGAAAAGAAGTTCACTCTGGATTCCAAGGCACCGAAGGATGGCTACCGTGAATTCCTGATGAACGAAGCTCGTTACAGCCGCCTGACCCGTGAGTTCCCGGAACGTGCCGAAGGTCTGTTCGCACGCAACGAAGCAAGCGCTAAGGAGCGTTATGAGCATCTGCTCAAGCTCGTAGAGCTGTATAAGGATTGATCGATTCTTAACTGAAAATGTGTCGGGCATGGGTAATCCCCATGCCCGCCTTTTCGGTAAACCTCCCTGAAAGGAAATTTCATGGAAAAACAAATTCTCGCCGTTCTCGGTTCTATCGGCGCTTTACTTAGTGCTCTATGCTGTTATTGGTCTGTCTATACCATCATTGGTCTTTTCGGAACAAGAAGATTTCCAAAAGCAAAAAAGCAGCACAATCTTGCAATCGTCGTTGCAGCCAGAAATGAAGAAACGGTTATCGGAAATCTTCTTGAGAGCATCCGAAAGCAGGATTACCCTGCCGAGCTGCTGACAACCTTTGTTGTGGCCGATAACTGTACAGACAATACGGCGCAGGTTGCCAGAGAACACGGTGCAATCTGTTACGAGCGCTTTGATAACGAACACCGCACAAAGGGTTTCGCCCTTCAATTTTTATTTGACCGTATTCGCCGCGACTTTGGCATTGAGTCGTATGAGGCATATATTATTTTTGATGCCGACAACCTGCTGAAATATGACTTTATCTCGCGCATGAATGAAGCATTTGATGCAGGTGAGAAAATCGTAACTTCATACCGCAATACCAAAAATTTTGACGAAAACTGGATTTCGGCATCCTATGCGCTGCATTGGCTGCGTACCGTTCGTTTGGAGCATCGGGCACGATCGCTCTTCGGACTTGCTACCCGAATTCAGGGCACCGGATTTCTGTTTTCCAATGAATTGGTAAAGGACGGTTGGAAATATACCTCACTGACGGAGGATCGCGCTTTTTCTGCTGATGCTGTTGTTTCCGGCTACTGCATTTCCTACTGCAATGCCGCCGAATTCTATGATGAACAGCCTGTTTCCATGAAAATAGCAATGCGTCAGAGGATCCGTTGGGCTAAGGGTCATTTGCAGGCATTTACCGAAACCGGAGGATTACTTTTTAAGCACATTTTTACATCAAAAAACGCCCCGGTTTCATTTATGTCCTACGATATGTTATGCATCGTTGCACCACGCTCACTGTACAGCATCTTTGTCAACATATTGAAGGTTCTGACCGCTGTTTTCTTGTGGCTGCTGCTTGGCAGACCCTTTGGCACAATCGGTCTTGCCCTGCTTGCAATCGCAAAATCTACCGGAAAACGCTGGCTTTCCAACATGGGCGCGGCGCTCTATGTATTTATTTCCGAACGCAAACGAATTAAGCCGATGCCGATCTGGAAAAAGGCATGGTTTATCCTCACCTTCCCGATTTTCGATCTGATCGGACGACTTTCAACATTTATTGCCGTCTTTAAGAAAGTCGAATGGAAGCCGATTCCTCATAATTCGTCAGTTACAATTGACGATATTCAGTCAGAAAAAGAAGAAGTCAGACAGTAACCTGTCAAAACGCCAATAGGCATTTGCAAAAAGTTTACAAATTTCGTCTATCTGGATATTTACACTTCCGTGTAATTATGCTATGATATATGGTGAAATAAAAGGAAAGGAGGAACTATCTATCAAAGATTACGGCACAAACTCAGACGGTATTGAATTTGAAGAAGATGCGTTTGAGAACGATAATGAATTAGATGAGATTCCCTCCAAAAAGAAGAAAAAGAAACACCGCGGTCTTCGTGTGATCGCTGTACTTCTTTCTATTATTCTCTTTTTTGAGGCTGTATATTGTTTCCTTGTCTTTACTGATATTTCCGAAATCAAATACTATCGCGAAGCTTTTATTGAAACCGCGCTTTCTACAATGACCCATTCCTGGCTTGCAAAATACACGCTTCCGGAATATATGGTTGAATATGTACGTCAGCGCGAAGAATACCTGCGAAAGGCGCAGGAAGGTATTATCAGTGACCAATCTGACCGTACATCTCCCACAGAAACCGATGCTACAGAAGAAACCGAGGTTACCGAGACAACAGAAAGTGTTGAAACCGTACTTCCTGAGAACGAGCAGGAAGAAGCCTTCTATGAGCTCTATTGGGAGCTGAACCGCACTTCATTTGAAGAATACCTTGATAACCATCCGCACGTATTGGATAACGGATGGGATCATATCTATATCAATGAAGCAAGTCAGGACGAAGAAGGTACAGATATTTACACAACAATGGGCGAGCAAGTCCTTGCGATCGATGTTGAAAACAAACTGCTTCTTGTCCGCGTTAAGGGTACCGGTTATATCGGCATTCTGGCTATAGGAAAAGATCCTTCTCAGCTACGCGTTGAAGTTTCTGAGGGTATTGGCTCTTACGGTCAGGATCTCGGCGACATCGTTGATAATAACGACGGTATCATCGGTATCACCGGCAGCGGCTTCTATGACCCGAACGGTGGCGGTAACGGCGGTACACTCGCCGGCTACACCATGTGCGAGGGCAGAGAATACGGCGTTCATTACGAAGAATACGGCTACAAGCGTATTGAGCTGACAAAAGACAATAAAATGTATATTGTCGAGTCTGACTCCCCTGTCAGCGAAGACGTGACCGATGCAGTTGAGTTTATGCCCGCATTGATCGTAGATGGCAAGGTTCTTGTCGGTGACGATAGCTGGACCTCTATTAATCCGCGTGCTGCGATCGGTCAGTCTGATAAGGGCGAAATCCTGATGCTCATCATCGAAGGTCGTCTGGCAGGACGCTCTATCGGTGCCGGATTGGATACCTGCGCTGCCATTTTCAAACGCCACGATTGCTATACTGCAATGAACCTCGACGGCGGCACAAGCGCTGTTATGTATTACCGTGGCGAATATGTTACTAAGTGTTCAAACAAAAGTTTGGTTTCCAGATTTTTGCCGAATGCCTGGGTATACGGCAATTACAACGAATAATTATTAACGGGATCAGATAACGTAAGCGTCAAATCTGACGGCGGATAGAAACCGACCGTAGACTATGAGATAATATCTCCGTATAGTATCGGAGAGAATACGAGACTCGCGTATACTCTCCGGGATACGGAGGTATTTTTATATGAGTCGTGAATTACAAGCCCTAAACACACACAGCAAATTGCAGCAGTGGATGGCACAGGTAGCGGATTGCCGGAACAGTTCGCTGACGGTCAGAGACTGGTGCAGGGAGCATGATGTCTGTCCACAGACCTATTACAAATGGCAGCGGCGGGTCTATGAATATGCAAAATCACAACAGCCGCAATTTGCAGAGGTAGCAACTCCCGGCAGGGAATCCTGCAAGCGACCGGTGGCAACATTGAAAAGCGGCGGCATGGAGGCAGACATCTATTCCGGAATAGAAAAAGAAACATTGGAACTGTTATGTGGGATTATGCGCCATGCTGAATGAGTTTACGGGAGCGGAAAAGGTATATATTGCCTACGGATATACGGATATCCGAAAAGGGATAGACGGACTTGCCGCCATGGTACAGCAGCAGTTTCAATTAGACCCGTTTACCAACACGCTGTTTCTGTTTTGCGGCAGGAAGCGGGATCGGATCAAGGGCTTATACTGGGAAGGTGACGGTTTTATTCTGCTGTATAAGCGGTTAGAACAAGGTATCTACCAATGGCCGAGGACGGTTTCGGAGGCTCGGCAGTTAACACCGCAGCAGTACCGCTGGCTCATGGAAGGGCTGACAGTAGAGCAACCGAAAGCACACAAGCCGGCGGTAGGATTATGCACAGTTTCGTGAAAACAGAGAATTTTATTTTTACGGCATATACCATAACAAACCGGTAAAATTTGAACATTTTACCGGTATTTTCATTTCAAGAAGGCAGGAATTCAAGAAAAAGTGTTTTGCCGTCCTGATTACCGCAAAAAATAAGCACAAAGAAAGATAAAGTTATAAACAGTCGCACAAAAGATGCTGAATTCATTGGTGAAAATGACGGCTTTTGAAAACGACCCAAAAAAGGAATTGTGGCAATTTCCGGTGCAATATGGTAGAATACAGCTATGGGTGCGCCGGTTCGGTGTGTGCAGTATAGTCGGGTGAAACTCCCGGCCCGGTAAAGCTTGGCAAGCAGCCGGTACTCAGCCTTGGAGCCGAAGCCGCGAGGCGAGGTTTAAGCGTAGGTAGAGGAGTGCGAGAGCTGCAATGCGACAGCGTGAAGCGATTGAGCCCCGTCATTTATAAAAAGCGGAAGCCGATGTGTTCCATGGCACAGCAGGCAGCAATGCGCAAACGTTACGCAAGGATGTGCAGGTTCCGCCGGGGTCTGAGAGCGTGGCGAGCGCACAAGGTACTGCACACATACCCGGGAGACCTGCTGGCTTCCGGAAACGGTATGCAACCTTAAGCTCTTAAATGGGTGGAGGGGAGCAAATGGGCCAGCAGGAGTCGGACTGCCTCGTAGTAGTGAGGAAACCCGTGAAAGCGGGTGGAGCAAAGGGGGCAGCAAGCAGTCGTTCCCGGCGTGGAAGCAGCGTCGGCACGGGAGGCCGTAAGGACGATGGAACAGGAAACAAAGGGAATAAGGTACCAGTCAGAGCATTTTCCGACAGTGCAGGGCTTGATGCACTGCGTCAACGAGCAAAGCCTGATGGAAGAACACCGCAGGCAGAGCAGAAGAAAGGCAACGGGCGTAGACGGCGTGGATAAAGCGCAGTACGACGAGAACGCAGAGGAGAATGTACGCCAACTGGTAGAGCGGATGAAGAAATTCCAGTACAAACCGCTGCCAGTGAGACGGACATATATTCCGAAAGCGAACGGCAAGATGAGACCGCTGGGCATTCCGGCCTATGAAGACCGGCTGGTGCAGGGGGTCATGGCAAACGCGCTGAACGAAGTCTATGAACCGAGATTTCTGGACTGCTCCTATGGGTTCCGGCCCGGAAGGTCAGCTCACGATGTGGTGAGGTATATCAACCAGACCATCATGATCCATAAGGTAAACTACGTACTGGAAGCGGACATAAAAGGCTTCTTCGATAACGTAGACCACGACTGGCTTATGAAGTTCCTGGAGCATGATATACAGGACAAGAACTTCCTGCGCTATGTGAAGCGGTTTCTGATTGCAGGAATCATGGAAGGAAACGAGTTGAAGGATAGTGACCGGGGCACGCCGCAGGGCGGACTGATTTCTCCGGTGCTGGCAAATGTGTATCTGCACTACGTACTCGACCTGTGGCTTGAAAAGGCAGTAAAGCCGAGGCTGCGGGGAGAGGCATATTATGTGCGGTATGCGGATGACTTCCTGATTCTGTTTCAGTACGAGAACGAGGCAAGAGATGTGCTTGAAGTACTCAGGCGCAGACTCGGCAAGTTTTCGCTGGAAGTGGCGGAGGATAAGACAAGGATATTGCCAATAGGCCGATTCAAGGGAACAAAGGACGATTTCGAGTTCCTTGGGTTCACCTTCTTCAATGCAAAGACGAGAAACGGCAAATACCGGCTGGGAGTCCGCACCAGCAAGAAGAAGCTAAAAGCGAAACGACAAGCGGCGAAGGCATGGTTGCGAACCAGGATGATTAGGCCAATACCGGAGACAATGGAGAAAGTAGCGGCTATCATACGGGGACATTGCAACTACTACGGGGTAAATGGGAATCTGCGTTCCCTCTATAGGTTCCATGATTACATGATGCAAACGACCCACAGAATGCTGAACCGCCGCAGTCAGAAGGGCTACGTGACTTACGAGAAATTCCAAAGAATATGGGACTACTATGTAGCACCGCCCAAAATAACAAAGGACATCTGGCGATGGATACCAAAGACAGTTTGAAGAGCCGTATGCGGGAAAACCGCACGTACGGTTCCGTGGAGGGGCGGCGGCAGCAATGCCGACCGTCTACTCAACAAATGAAACAGAATTCAACCACAAGTAACACGGAAGAAACCATAACGATTTCCCG
>R26__coassemble_185_pt1 | contig 42750 bp, 39 predicted proteins | sample R26__metabat2_low_PE_037 | metagenome-assembled genome bin R26
GGTGTCGAACCGATGCTTCTCACAATGGGCCAGTAGCTCCAAAAAGAGCAACCCCGAATGGATGTACCAATAAGGGCGTTCACAAAATAGGAAATGTCATAGCTGCGCTATGACGCCGGACACCTCCGCGCTAAGAGCCGCACAATGTGCGGTTGCGCTGCGGCACGCCCGTCTGCGGACGGGTGTCGAACCGATGCTTCTCACAATGGGCCAGTAGCTCCAAAAAGAGCAACCCCATTCGGGGTTGCTCTTTTTGGAGCTACTGGCCGGACTCGAACCGGCGACCTGCTGATTACGAATCAGCTGCTCTACCAACTGAGCCACAGTAGCATAAATGCCCGGAGACAGCGCTTTTCGCGCGTGAATTATTGTATATCATCTTCCGAGCAATGTCAAGTCATATTCGCAAATAATTCCTTCCTACACTGTTTTTCGCAGCATTTCCAGCGCTTTCTTTTCAATTCTGGAAATCTGTACCTGCGATACGCCGAGAATTTTAGCTGTTTTGTCCTGCGTCATTTCATGGAAAAAGCGCAGCTTGATTACCATTTGTTCACGCTCCGAGAGCTTTTCAATTGCCTCCTGTAAAGCTATTTTTTCCACGATTTTTTCCTCCATATCTCCGTCCGTCAGCACATCCTCTAATGTAAATCCGTCCTCTCCGGATGGCTTTTGGATAGACTCCGCCGATGCAGTTGCGGTTTCGGCAATGGCGATATCCTCCGGAAGCAATCCGGTTTCTGCGCTGAGCTCTGAAAGTGTCGGCTCGCGTCCGAGCTTCGCTGACAGCTGCTGCCGCACGGTTTTAATATGCGCAGAACGTTCCTTTAAGCTCCGACTGACCTTGACAGTTCCGTCATCACGGAGAAAACGGCGGATTTCACCGGCAATTTTCGGAACGGCATAGGTTGAAAACTGCGTTCCGAATTCCGGATCGAAGCCTTCGACGGCTTTTAAGAAACCGAGACAGCCAAGCTGATATAAATCGTCAGGGTCTACACCACGCCCGAAATAGCGCCGGGCAACGGACCAGATAAGTCCGACGTTGTTTTGCACAAGCGCATCTACCGCATCACGGTCGCCCGCCTTGCTTTTCAGAAGGAGCGCTTCTTGCTCTGCATTCATTTTTTTCCACCACGCCGGATGATTTTCCGCTTCATATGGACACTTGTACCTTTTCCGGGCATAGACGAAAGACGGAATTCGGTCATAAAGCTCTCCATGATGGTTATTCCCATGCCGGAGCGATCTTCGCCGCCGGTTGTGAACATCGGCTTTCGTGCCTGCTCAATATCTGCAATGCCGACACCGCGATCCTTTACCGTAATGTCAAGAACATTATCCGGAAGAATCCTCGCTTTCAGGATGACCGGCCCGATTTCTTCCGGATAGGCGTGTACAATGCAGTTCGTCACCGCCTCGGAAACGGAGGTTTTGATGTCGCCGAGCTCATCCAGTGTTGGGTCAAGCTGGGCGGCAAAGCATGCGATTGCCGACCGCGCAAATGCTTCGTTGGATGATTTGCTCGGAAACTCCAGATTCATATAGTTTTCGCCTCTCATTTTGTGCATTCCTCCCTGATGTCTGTTATTTTTTCAATACCGGCAGCCTTTAGAACTTTGTATGGCTGCGCCGGAATATTTTGCAGGATGAGCTTTCCCTGCAGCGTGTTCATGCGGCGTAATGTGTGCAGAACTACGGCAATTCCGCTCGAATCCATAAAGCGCACGTCCCGAAAATCAAGGATGCAGCGCAATGGCATATAGACATCAACTTTTTCGGTGATCGTGTTCATGATCTGCCTTGCACTGTGATGATCGATCTCACCGGTCAATGCGATGGTCAGCTGACGCTCCTGCACATAGCTTGTCAAAGTAAAATTCCTCCCTCCCAAAATAAAAAACGCACACAGGAAATCCTGTGTGCGTCCAGTATAAAGAATGATTTGTGCGCGGATTGTCGAAAGGCTTTCGCAGCCGGAAAAAAATCGAGTTATTCGGTGAACCAGCTCTGATCGGCATGATGTACGCCGGAAAGCGCGCTGTTACGAAATGCCGGCTCCAGCCCTTCCACGAGAATATCGACAGATTGGATTCCGGACAGAGAACTGAGCGTTGCAACAATAGAACGAACTGCCAGCGTTTCCTCTTCCTCATTTGTACATCCGGCTAAGAATTCCGCAGTCAGGTCAACAACGCAGGTGTTGTTTTCCATGCGTGCAGAAAGAAGCTTCGTTCCTGCCGGAATGCAGCGTTTCATGCCGTTAATGCCTTCGTATTCCATCAGCGCTGTGATGACGCTTTCGGAAGTGTTATCCGTTTCAATCGTAAGCGGTATGGCGGCAAGAAGTCCGTTGCAGTCACTCAGGGGGAAAATCGTTACGTCGGCAATGCCTTTTTCAGATGTTGGTGCGAGGATTCTTTCATCGCGTACAACACCGGAAGAAAGATCCATCAAATAGAGGGTGTCGATCGGTGCGCCGGCGATTAAAAAGTCAACGGTGTTGATTTCCGGCAGCTCCGTCAGCGAATTGACGATAGAATAAACTGCCATTCGTTCCGCGGCAAAGCTGCGTTCCAGTTCGCTTGAGAATTGCGAGGAAAGATTGACGGTACAAATGCCGTTTTCTACATCAATGCTGAGCAGCTTGGTCCCTGTTGGAATACAAGAGGTCGGATTGCCGTTTTTGCCGGCAGACAGAAGCTGCTCCATAATGCAGCGGGGCTGATCTTTTGCCTGCTGCGCATCTACTGTGAAGCTTTCACGCACCAGATAGCGCCGCGCATTATCCGGAAGGTAGATCGTAACGGTCTCCTCCTGCGGAAGCATTCCCGTATCGGTAAGCAGAATGTCACTGCTTGTCAGCGTTATCGGCACGGAAGAACCGGGATAAGAGATACGGATGCGCTGAATATCGGGAATTTGCAGAAGCGTTTTTGCAAGACAGGCAAACGCAAGCCCCTGCGATTGCAAAGCGGCAGGCATACCGCTGAAAACCAGAATTGCAGTCGCATTATCCTGCGCAACGGAGGTGAGGACCCATTCATTCGGCAGGACCTTTTTTGCATCCTTAGGCAGAGAATGTTCCAGATAGGAACGAATGACTGCTTCAAGCGGCTGCGAGCTTAAATCTGTCGAAGCAGAAACCGTGAGAAATGCGCCGGAGTCATCGGGGGAAATACTTTCGGCAGGGTAGTAGTAGAGGAAAGAATCAGCTGACGGCTGCTGCGACTGGGCAGTACATCCGCAAAGAAGAATCAGACAGAGAATAATCAGAAGTGTTTTTTTCATGCCTCGTCCTCCTCAATTTCAAACAGCGGGAACAAAACAGAAAACACGGTACCGCCGTTTTGTCCTGCGCGGACGGAAATAGAGCCGTAGTTTCGCTTGACCATATCGTGTACGATAGAAAGTCCGAGACCTGCGCCGCCGGCTGCACGGGAACGCGCCTTGTCCACGCGGTAGAAACGCTCGAAAATATGCTGCATGGCATCTTCGGAAATACCAACACCGGTATCGGCAACGGTCAGCGAAACATCATCGCCTTCACGCTGCAGCGCAATTTCCACCCTGCCGTCATCACGATTATACTTGATTGCGTTTTCGACCAGATTGAATACGATCTGATACAGATCATCCTCCACCGTCATTACCGTGCAGTTATCCGCGGCAGACAGGGAAAGTGTAATGCCGCGCAGATCGGCAAGCGGCTGCAGCATCCGTACCACTTTCTTCACAGTTGGAGCGGCATCAATGATTTCCCGTTCATCTTCTACGGAACTATCCAGTTTTGTCAGCGTCAGAAGCTTTTGAGAAAGGCGTCCGAGCCGATCTGCTTCTCTGCCGATATCGCCGATAAACTCGCGCTGCGTCTGAACATCCATCTCGTTTTGAAGAATGGAATCGGAAAGCAGCTTGATCGAGGCCAGCGGCGTCTTCAGCTCATGCGAGGCATCAGAAACAAACTGCCTGCGGCGCTGCTCGGATTCCTCCAGACGCTCTGAAAGGTTGTTAAACTCCTGCCCCAAAAGATCAACTTCGTCATGACCGCGCAGCTCGATCTTGTGACTGTAATCACCGTCGCGCATCAGACGGATGGATTGCAGGATTCGGCGCAGACGGCGTGAAAAAACGGCAGAGAACATAAGAGAAAACAGAATAACGCCGGCTTCCAATGCGGCAGTGATACGAAGAACATTTGTCTGCAGAGCGGAAATCAGAGCACCTTGATCAGTATCGTATTGCATCAGGTAAACGATGCCGGTCGTAATCCCGTTTTTAACCAAAGGGACTGCAATGCGGCTTTCAATCGCACCATCGGAATACTTGCTGTAGAAGGTGTCGCTGCCGTCCATTGCGCTGACGATCTCAGGGAAGAGAACAAGCTTTCCTTCGGCATTTCCGGTTTCCAGAGAGTCATAAACCGCTATGCCGCTGGCATCGGTAACAACAGCACGCGTTGTGCGCAGATCGTCCAGCGAGTTGACCGTCTGCTCGGTTTTGGATGCGGAAAGCTCGTCAAGCTGCAATAGCGCAGTTGAAATCAACTGCGCTTTGCCCTCCAACGATTGCTGCTGCGCACCGAAAAACATCGTGCGCATCTTAGTTGAGGTATAGATATTCAAAAAGACCAGAACAACTGCCGTGATCAGAATGTATGCAACAGCATAGCGAAGCTGGGAACTGCGAAGCATATACGACAGTTTGATTTTAGGCTTTGAAATAGTACCCAACTCCCCATTTTGTCATAATATATTCCGGCTCAGCCGGGACGGTTTCGAGCTTTTCGCGGATTCTGCGGATGTGGACATCGACCGTGCGGATATCACTGTGATATTCATAGCCCCAGATGATATCGAGAAGATTCTCACGGGAATAGACACGGTTCGGATTGCGTATCAGCAGCTCTACCACATCAAATTCTCTGGCGGTCAGCTCTACCGGAACGCCGTTTTTGTAGACATTTCGTTCCTGCGTGTCAACCGTAAGATCGCCGATGCTGATTCGGCTTTTCTGCGTTTCATATCCGCCGCTGCGGCGCAGAAGTGCGCGGATTCTTGCTTTCAGCTCCAAAATGTTAAACGGCTTGGTCATATAGTCGTCGGCACCGTGCTCAAATCCCATCAGCTTATCCATATCCTGCGTACGCGCGGTCAGCATGATAATCGGAACATCGGAAAATTCGCGGATTTGCCGACAGGCTTCCATACCGTCGATCTCCGGCATCATCACATCAAGAATGATCAGACGGATTTCGGGATCGTGGGCAAGCTCGATGGCTTCTCGACCGTTGGAACCGCAGACGACCTGATAACCGTCATTCTGAAGATTGAACCTTATTCCTTTGACAAGCAATTCCTCGTCATCAACTACCAGTATTTTCATGGCAAATCCTCCACTGTAACATAGTCGCGGATACCGTCTAACTTTTTCTCTCCGATACCCTCAATGCAAAGCAAGTCGTCAACTGAGGAAAAAGTGCCGTTTTCCTCTCTGTATGCAACAATTCTCTGAGCGAGCACATCGCCGATTCCCGGAAGTGCGATCAAATCGGATTCAGAGGCGGTATTCACATTGAGCTTTCCGCTTTCTTTTTCCAAAACGGTTTCTGTATTTTGTTTTCCTTCTGTAGTTTCCGTTGTTGTTTCTGCAGAACGGCCTGCATTTCCGCCGACCAGCCGAGCCTGTTCATCCTCAATTTGTCGGGAGGTCAGAACATGAATTTCATCGGAAGGCTTTCGCATTCCCAGAGACCGACCGAGAAGGAAAAAGAAAAAGATTATTATCAGAAAAAGAATTATCCGGTCGAATCGAAATCGTTTCATCCTGTTTTCCTTTGCAAATTCGTTGACTTCACTGCTTTTTTTGATATAATAGGGTTTATCAAAAGATATTATAACACATCTGAATACTCTGGGGCAATCGTTATCCGCAGGGTTTTGGGGGATATTTATGAAAAAAACCAGATTTCTGTCAATTATTCTTGTTTTCCTTCTGCTGTTGAGCATGCTTCTGCCATGCTGGGCTGCAGAAGAAGAGGAAACAACGACCGAACCAACTGAGACAGAGGAAGAAACAACAACCGAAGAGCCTACAACGATGGAAACGCTGGATCCGTCAATTACTGCGCCGGTGTTCGATTCCGACCCGATCGTGGGAGAGGACGGTCTGACACCGACGCCGACCGGCTTCGAAATCCCGTCACCGCTGGCTGAATACAATTTCCAGACGGATTATTTCATCAACGCTAAATCTGCTGCGCTCATCGAGCTTAATACGCACGCGATCATTTTCAGCTATGAGCTGGACAAGCAGGTCTATCCTGCAAGTCTGACGAAAATCATGACCTGTATGCTTGCGCTTGAAAACGGCAATCTTGACGATATTATTACCATAAGCTCCACCGCCTTTACGGATGTGGATGACTACAGCAGTAACGCAGGTCTGGTGGAAGGCGAACGTCTGACGCTGCGTCAGCTTCTTTACTGCGTTATGGTCTCTTCTGCAAATGAGGCTTGTAATGCAGTTGCCGAATACATATCCGGCGATATTGAATCCTTTGTTATTCTGATGAATCAGAAGGCGCAGGAGCTGGGAATGACGAATACGCATTTTGCAAATCCGCACGGTCTGCACGATGATGACCATTATACAACTGCGCGCGATCTTGCAACGCTTGCAACGTGGGCATGGCAGAATCCGCAGTTCCGCGAATTTTCTACCACCGTGGAGTATACGCTCCCGGCTTCGGATGTGGCGGAAGAACGCTCCCTGCATACAACGAACTATCTCATGGTCAACAGTCCGGATAATAAGTATTACTATGAGCTTGCCAGCGGCGTGAAGACCGGTTTTACCACACCTGCAGGCGGCTGCCTGATCGCAACGGCAACTTCCGGAGAGCTTTCTTTCCTGAGCATTGTCTGCGGCTGCTCTACCGTTGTTCACGATGACGGCTCGCAGACCGACCAGCGTTTTACGCAGACGAAGGAGCTCCTGCAGTTCGGATTTGATAATTACTCTTTTGTGCAGGTGCTTTCCGGAACGGCAATGCTGGATCAGCCGGAAGTCCGCAATGCGGAAGGGCGCAATAATGTGGTCGTCCACGCAAAGCAGGATGTTACAGTGCTGCTGCCGAATGAATGCAAGCCGGAAGATATTACAATGAAGCTGGACTATGACTTCCTGCCGCCGCTCAAGGCGCCGTTGGAGGAAGGGCAGCGTGTCGGTACGGTCACGGCTTATTATACGAACATTCCGCTTGCTCAGACAGATCTGGTTACGCTGACCGCAGTGGAAGAAAAGCAGCCGATCATCGTCCTTCCGAAATCCGACTCGGTCGCAGGAAGCATTCTCGGCGCTGTTTTCAAATACTGGTATTTCACAATTCCGGCAATGCTTCTGTTCGTCCTGATCATCACGCTGTTTATCGTTCGGGCAGTCAATGTCCACAAAGCGAAAAAACGCGCAGAACGCAGACGCCGTGCTGCTGCAGCACGCAGGAGGCAGCAGCGATGACACAGATGGATGCGCTGAGGGATAAGTGCCTGCAATGTCAGAACTGTCCGCTTGCACAGACAAGACACAATGTCGTTTTCGGTGTCGGTCCGGCACCGTCCGATATTGTCTTTGTCGGTGAGGGACCCGGTCAGCAGGAGGATTTACGCGGTGAGCCGTTTGTCGGAGCAGCGGGGCAGCTTCTTGACGAAATGCTGTCGATCATTGATCTCGGAAGGCATAACTGTTACATTGCAAATATCGTCAAATGCCGTCCGCCGCAGAATCGCGATCCGCTGCCGCAGGAGCAGGATGCGTGTATCGGCTATCTGGAGGAACAGCTCAGACTTCTGCAGCCGAAAATGATTATCTGTCTCGGAAGGATTGCAGCGATGCGGCTGATCAGACCGGAATATCGGATCACGAAAGAGCACGGTCAATGGACGGAAAAGGATGGAATTTACTATACTGCGATCTACCATCCGTCCGCACTTCTGCGCGATGTGTCAAAACGTCCGGAGACATTTTCCGACCTTCTGTCAATCAGGCAGATGGCGCGCAAGCTTAACTGCATATAACAAAAATCCGCCGATAAAATTTCGGCGGATTTTTGTTTCAGATGCTTAGAATGCCCAGTTGCCGTTGCGGAAGATCGGAACGGTCTTTCCGTCGCGGGTAATCGCGTCGATATCCAGATCCTTCGAGCCGATCATAAAATCTTCGTGGATCATGGAATCGTTGATGCCCATCTTGCGGCATTCTTCGAGAGAATATTTGTTAAAGTCCTTGATCGTGTCTGCAAAGCCCATGCCCAGTGCCAGATGACAAGCCGCGTTTTCGTCAAACAGGGTTTCGTAGAACAGCAGTCCGGAATTCTGAATGGGAGAGTCATAGGGAACAAGCGCACATTCGCCGAGATAGGCAGCACCTTCGTCCATGGAAATGAGCTTTTTCAGCAGCTCTTCATTCTTCTCTGCGTGGACTTCCACAGCCTTGCCGCCTTCAAAACGGACGGAGAAGTTTTCAATCAACTGTCCCTGATAGGAAAGCGGCTTGGTCGAATAGACAATGCCTTCTGCGACACCGCGCATCGGGGAAATAAAGACTTCCTCGGACGGAATATTCGGATTGAAGTAGATGCCCTGCAGGGAGGTTTCGCCGCCGCCCTTGAATTCCGCTTCGGGAATCATGCCGACACGGAAGTCGGTACCGTTGCTGCTGCGGTAGACGAGGGTTTCAATATTCAGATTGTTCAGATAAGCACAGCGGTTGGCAAGATCTTCGTTGTGTGCCTTCCAGGCGGCAATCGGATCGTCATCAACACGGGAGGCAGCGAGGATTGCTTCCCAGAGCTTTTCAATCGCCTGATGCTTGCTCAGCTTCGGGAAGAGCTTCTTTGCCCATGCTTCGCCGGGAACAGCGGCAATACACCACTGATATTTGTTTTCGATCTGGTCGCGGTAGGGCTTGATAACTTTATACATGGATTGCTGCGCCTTTGCCAGCTTCTCCATATTGATGCCCTTCAGACCGTCGGGGTCTTCGGATACAAGATAGATGCGGCAGGGGATTTCTTTCAGATAATGCTTCCAGCGTGCTTCTTCCCAGTCAGATACGGTGCCCAGATTTTTCTGGCTGCGCCAACGAACCTGAATTTTGTCAAGCGGCTGATAGCTCCAGTCAACAATGACGCGTTTTGCGCCTGCACGGTAGCATTCTTCGACGACCATTTTTACAAATTCCGGCTGATCAAGCGCAGCCTGGATGAAAACTTCCTGTCCCTTTTGGACGTTGATGCCGGTGGTGGCAATCAGCTTTGCGTAACTGCGAAGTGTTGTTTTTTTCATACGGAATCTCCTTTACTTGTGTTTTTCCATAGTATACCACAATTTTAACCGCATTTCAATGTTGCAAACAGAGCGAAAAGCGTTTAGAATAGAGGAAAAAGTGAGGGATCAATATGACAAGAGACGAATTTGCACGTCTGTGTGCATCCAAAACCGTAATTCTTGATGGTGCGACCGGCTCAAATCTGATTGCACGCGGTATGCCGCGCGGTGTCTGCACAGAGCAGTGGGTCAGCGAAAATCCGCAGATTCTGCTGCAGCTGCAAAGAGAATATGTAGCGGCAGGCTCGGATATTATCTACGCTTCCACGTTTTCCGCCAACCGATACAGTCTTGCCCGGGCAGGTCTTCAGAATCAGGTGGAGGAGCTGAATACGAAGCTTGTCCGCCTTTCCAAAGAGGCGGCTGACGGAAAAGCGCTGGTTGCCGGCGATATGACAACGACCGGTGTTCCGTTGGAGCCGGACGGCACAATGGAATATGGCACGCTTTTTGAAATCTACAGCGAGCAGGCAGATGCACTTGCAAGGGCAGGTGCAGATCTTCTGGTCGTGGAGACCATGCTCGGCGTGGAGGAAACAACGGTTGCTTTGGAAGCGGCGCATGAGGTTTGTGATTTGCCCGTGATGTGCAGCCTCAGCGTAGAAGCAGACGGCAGTGCATACTTTGGCGGCAACTGCGTGGATGCCATCGAGGTGCTGCAGGAGCTTGGCGCAGATGCAGCGGGCATTAACTGCTCCTGCGGACCGGAACAGCTTGTCAGTCTGACCAGAAATATGAAGCAGATTGCAGCGATTCCGCTTTTGATCAAGCCGAACGCAGGAATGCCGATGATTTCCGATCAGGGCGAGGCAATCTATCCGATGGGTCCGGAGGAGTTTGCCGAGCATATGATGCGTCTGGTGGATGCAGGTGCAAATCTGATCGGCGGCTGTTGCGGTACCTCGCCGGAGTTTATCGCTGCGATGAAAAATAGAATTTGAAAAACTACCGCTCACAGAGGTTCCTTCTGTGAGCGGTTCAGCGTGTCGAAAAACCCTTTTCGACACGCTGACAGGCTGCCAAAAAGTTCGGAAGACAAGCAACTCCCATCCGTCGGCGTACATAGGTACGGTAGGATGGGAGTTGCGCAGTAAGTCAAAATCCTTGTGAAACAAGCACTTTTAAGATTAAAATATTTGAAAAAACCATCAATACGGCATGGTGTATAATTATCGCTTTATACCAAAAATGTTTTACTGATTTTGACGATTACGGACTTTTTTGACAGTCTGTACCGCTCACAGAGGTTCCTTCTGTGAGCGGTTTTGCACTATTCAGTTCGCTTGCTTCGAAGCTCCTTGCGCTTTTTCTTTTCGGCGGCATCGAGAGAACATCCGATACACAAGCCGAACACCAGTCCGATACACATACCGACGGAAAGCTTGTCTGCGGCAAGACCGAAGCTCGTGCCAACGGAGATTCCGAGGCACATATAAACTGCAAACCATGATGGAAGCGGCTTTTCAAGAACGTAGCGCGGACCTTCTTCTCCGAACGTACCGTCTGCAGAAAAGCCGAGCTTTTCAAGCACGCGCTGGGAGGCTGCATTATCCGGCTCGGTTTCCGCCTCAACGAAGTATACGTCGGTCTGAGAAAACGCCCAATCGATCGCTGCACGGGCAGCTTCTGTCGCATAGCCGTTTCCCCATTGGGGTTCCTCCAGACCGTAACCGATCTCAACGGCGGCGTTCTTTTGCGGTCCCTTGAAGCCGAGATCGCCGATAGAAGTTTTATCCGATTTCAGACGGATATCCCATGCGGTGTACCAAAGGCGATGCGCCGGATCGGCAATGCAGCCGTCCAGCATTTCACGGTATGCACCCTTTAACGAGTCATCCGCGGCAGAATTGATCCGCTCCTCCAGCTGTTCGTCAGATAACGGGGTGATGAGAAGTCTTTTTGTTTTTATAACAGGGTCTTTTTTCATAATCATATTCCTTTATATTTCCGTAATGATGCGCCATGCTTCAATTAGCCGCTCCAGTGACCATGCGGCATTTGCAGGACTGGAGGAGGGAAGTACCCGGGCAGGGCGATGCAAAGTCGGTTCTATATATTTCTGATAATATTTCAGCGAGGTCGCACCGTTGCAGAAAATCTGTGCAATTGGCGCATGGTCAGTAATCACGCGAAGGTCATTCGGAACAACATCACGGATGGAACTGTCCGACGAGCCGACGATCGTGCAGCTTCCGATAGAGTCCCACAATGCAAAATGATTTGTCAGGATCAGCGTTTTCTTTTCCTCCACGGTTTTGGGAACAGGGGAATCGGTCAATGCCGCCATAATTTTCCAGAATCGGTTTTGCGGATGCCCGTAGAAAAACATGGCTTCACGCGACTTGACCGAGGGAAAAGAGCCGAGAATCAGCACCTTGGAATTGTTGTCAAACAGCGGCGGTATCGGATGAACCTGCGGCAGAGCCTGTGCCATAAAACGACCTTCTTTCTGCCCGTATTTTAGTCCATCGCGTGCGGCTTGTCAATCATCCGGCGAAAAACACTGCCAAGCCAATGCCGGTCTGTGTCGGAAAATGAATTGCTCAGCAAATACGCTCCTCCGAGGAGCAAAAGATAAGCAATGCCCTTTGCAAGCGGATTTCCCGGCAGGGACAGCGTTATGAAAATGCAGAAAGCGGCGCAAAGCAGCGGACGAAGAAAATCAGACGGGCGGATACTGTGCCTGCTGACGATCAGAAGCCTGCGCAGACTTAAAAACAGGTTGATTGCGTGGGTAACGGTAAAGCTGAAAACATAGCCTGCAAGTCCCCATCGCGGCAGAAGAAAAAACAGAAAGGCAACATCTAAAAAAGAAGTCAGAGAATTATAGCGGACGGAGCTGACCTGCTCTGCAAGTCCTTTCAACATACCGTCGGTAATTGCATCGGTGTAGAGCATCAGCACCATCGGGGCGAAGATACGCAGAAAATGCCCTGCACTTTCACTGCCGTAAATCATCATGCTGAGGCTGTCGGCGCTGACATAAAAGAATCCGGCAACGGCGGCGGCAAACAGAAAGGTCATTCGCAGACACTTGTCGGCTAAATCGATGATTCGGCTTTGACCTCCGGAAACCCGGCTGCGTGACAGCTCCGGAACGAGCAGATCGGAGACGGAATAGAGGATGGTTGCCGGAAACATCAGGATCGGAAAAACCATAGCGTGAATCGTTCCGTAATCTGCCATTGCCTGCGTTCCGCTCAGACCGTACTGCGCAAGACCGTAGGGAATGAGCAGCTGCTCTGCCGTATTCAGACCGGAACGAAGATAATCATTGAGCGCGATCGGAACACATAGCTGCAGCAGCCGTTTTCGAATATGCAGCGGCTCTTTCGGCAGGGAAATACCGCGCATATCGCGGCGATAGCGCAGATAGAGCAGAAGTGAAAACAGCACCGTCCCGACCGAGCTTCCGAAAATGATGGCGGCACACGCGCGTTCTAAGCTGCTTCCCGCCCAAATCAGAAGAAGTCCGGCGGTCAGAAGCAGAGAAAAAATATTCTGCAGTAATTGCATGATTACCAGCCTGCGAATTTTTGCACAGGCAGTAAAGTAGCCGCTCAGAATGCCGCTGATACAGGAAAACGGCAGAAATACCGCCATGATTTTTAATGAAAGCGCTGCGTTGGAATCTCTGAGAAGCATTTGTGCGATCGAATCTGCGGAAAAGAAAAGAATTGTTCCTGCGATGCTGCTGATCAGCAGTCCGGCACGAATACAGGAAGAAACTGCCAGCCTGACACCGCCGATTCGCCTGCGTCCGAATTCTTCCGCGCAAAGGCACATGGCTGCAATGCGTATGCCGGAGCTTCCGACTAAAAACGCAAAAACACCGACGGTGGAGATGAGCTGCAGCAGTCCCAGTCCGGAAGCACCGATCTGATTGCTCAGAAAGACGTTAAAGGCAATCGCAATCAGGCGCATGAGAATGTTTGCGCCTGTCAGCAGAATGGCGCCGCCCAGAATTGAGTTTTTTCCTTCCAAAAAACCACCCCATGGAAATATACAAATTGTCCGCTGCAAAAATGCTTTGCAGCGGACAATAAATTTTTACAGGCGGTTTCCGTTCAGAGCGGCATAGACGAGCTTTTCGCCTTCATATTGAAGCTTCAGTGAGAAAAACGGTCCTTTTTCCTGCATCAGACGCAGAAAAATCCGGTCGCCCTCCCATTGCGGCAGCTTTGAAAATTCTGCAATCGGAATCCATTCCAAAACGCCCTCATCACATTCACGAAGCTGACCGTGAAAGTCCGTAATGTGGAAAAGATGCATATATTCGCCTTCCCAACGGTCGGAAACAAAGGTAACGATTCCGCAATAGCGAGGATTGCGGAGCGTCAGACCGGTTTCCTCAGATGCTTCGCGGCACATACATTCTTCCGGACTTTCGTTTTCCTCCAGCTTTCCGCCGATGCCGATCCACTTGTCCCGATTCAGATCATTTTCCTTTTTTACACGGTGCAGAAGAAGATAACAGCCGTCTTTTTCAATATAGCCGAGTGTTGTATTTTTCATCGTCTGTCCTCTTCAAAAATCAGTTCGTCATAGCCGGTCTCAGCATCCTCTTCAACGCCGATTTTCCAACCGTCCAGAATCCCGATGACAAGCTCACAGGTGGTGTTGATGATGCAGCCCTCTGTCAGATGACCGCCGATGGTGGAAAGATCCTCCTTCGACAGCGCGATATGCACATGACAGCGCTGCGCACTGACGGTACCGTTCAGCGAAACGATTTCGCAATGCTCGGATATATCCTGAACGGTGACACCGCTTGCATCGCGGACGCGTCCTTTTGAAATACAGCCGACACCCGAAAGAATTACGCCTGCCTGAATGTTATGCTCCGCAGCAAGAGCGCGGATGCTTTTCAGCAGATCATCGCCTCTGTGCAGGCGTTTGCAAATTGTTTTCATTTTATCCTCCGAAAAAAGGGACTGCAAAGCAGCCCCTTGCCGTTATTTTGATTTCACGATTACCTGAATGCCATTGTGCAGGTTTTCTACCACGCAATGGCTTGCACCGTCAGCGTGTTCGCCGTCGAGCGTCCAGTCGAGGTCCTCCGGCGCATCAATTTCGATACGCGAGGAGGAAACCAGCGTCAGCATCGGTGTATTATAATCCTGCGTTGTCAGCGCCAGCACGCAGTCGCTAAGCTCAATGGCGGTGTTTGGCTTGCGAATCAGAAGCAGCTCGAACACGCCGTCACTCATATCCACAATGCCGGGGGCGAGCGTTAAGATGCCTGCAACCGAAGTGGAGTTGCTGATCGCGCCGAAAATGTAGTCATCCTCGTAAACGCTGCCGTCTTCAAGCGTAAAGCGCATATGCGTGCTGCGAATTGCGGCAACTTCCTTGATGCCGGCAAGGATGTAAGCAAAATGTCCCAGTGCATTTTTCATATTCTGCGGTGTGGAGTAGGATGCACGGGTAAAGGCGCCGAATGAAGCGATGTAGGAAAAGTAACGGTCGTTAAATTTTCCGATATCAAGCGGACGGGCTTCGCCGTCAACAATATCCTGCGCCGCTTGCAGAAGATTTTTGGAAAGTCCGAGACTGTTTGCAAAATCGTTGGTGCTTCCGGCGGGAATGTACGCGATCGGCGTCTTATCGTTGTTCATCAGCAGACCGGAGGCGACCTCATTAAAAGTGCCGTCGCCGCCGATGCAGAGAATGACATCAAATTCCGATGCACGCTGCGCAGCAACCTCTGTTGCATTGCCGCGTGCATCCGTCATATGCGCGGTAACATCAAAACCGCCCCGATTGAGGATGCTGATAATATCCGCAAGCACGCGATTTGCGCGCATTTTTCCGGAGCGGGGATTCATCAGAAGTAAAAGCTTTTTCATATCTCTTACCTTACAGGAAGATTGCCAGCATAAGGACAGCAGCAATCAGAATACCGACCACAAGGAACAGAAGAAGCTCCTTCGACTGCGGCTTTCGAACATGGAAGGGAAGGACAAAGCACAGACCGACGACAGCCATGATTGCGCAGAGGATGATGCCGAGGACAGTTCCGTTGAACATATCTTTGTAGGGGTCGATCACGCCATTGGTGCAGACGCAGTACACCGCCATTGCGCAGAAGAAAAGCGGGAAAATCATGGAGGCGGAGGTGATGGGAAGCCCGGAGTAGGTTTTCAGACACTCGTCCGTAGTGCTTTGACGCATTTCTTCAGTGACATTAAAATATGCAAGACGGATCAGACCGGCTAAGGCAAATAACGGCGCGATGATATAGGCATACCAGCAGCCGCGGCAAAGGTAAAGAACAATGACTGCGGGCAGAACGCCGAACGCGATCACATCGCTCAGAGAGTCAATCTGAATGCCGAATGCTTTTTCCGTTTCACTGCGGTCTTTCTTTGTGCGTGCGACCTTTCCGTCAAACATATCGCAAAGACCGCAGAACAGCAGGCAGATCGTTGCCCAGATCGGGTGCCCTGTCATCGTAAGCCCCATACCGGTTATGGCGGACAGAGCGCTCATGTAGGTCAGTATTACCGTATAATCGTATATTCCTATCATAGCATTTCTCCACAGGTAATCTCATTTGTATACATAACATCTAACAATCATATTATCCCTCATTTCCGCGGATTCGTCAAGGGGCACAGAGAAAAAACTGCGGAAGTGAGAGAAAACGGTCGGAAATCGGTCAGAACTCTCCGGCAGCGTACATCAGCGCAGACAGTGCACACAGCGGTGCCGTTTCGCAGCGCAGAATACGTTTGCCGAGCGTACAGATTTTGAGACCGGCCTGCTCCGCCTGCCGGATTTCCTCTAATTCAAATCCGCCTTCCGGACCGGTCAGCAAGGCGGCAGTGTGCGGCTTTGCTTCCTCGATCGCTGCGCGGAAGGTCAGATCGTTTTCATTTTCGTAGAAGCAGACAGCGAGGTCAGCCATTGCAGCACGCTCCAAAGCTTCCTGATAGGAGGCAAGCGCGATCACCCTCGGTATGATACCGCGGCGCGACTGCTCTGCTGCGGATGCAGCAATTTTCTGCCAACGCTCCAGCTTTTTTGACAGCGATTTCGCATCCGGTCGGGAAACGCACCGTTCGGACGGGAAGCATACCAGCTCTGCTGCGCCGAGCTCTGTTGCTTTTTGAATTACATGCTCAAATTTGTCTGCTTTTGCAAACGCCATATAAATACTGCATGAAATGGAAGCCTCACTTTGGGCAGGAGCAGCGGCGTGTATGACCAGACTGATCTGTCCGGGAGCAACATCTGAAACCGTGCAGCGATAATCCGTGCCTTCGCCGTCGCAGAGCGTGACCTCATCACCGTTTTTCAAACGAAGCACCTTGGCGTGCGCTGCATTTTCTCCGGTCAGGACCATGAAATTGTCGCCGATCTCTTCTTTTGAAACAAAAAATCTGGGCATGAATTATCCCTCCGTTCCGTAATATTGTAGCAGAGATAGAAAAAAACCGCAAGAGGAGAAAAAAAGGCTTGACAAAATCGGTATTTCGCTATACAATAGCAAAGCAAATTGGATATGCGAGTGTGCTGGAATAGGTAGACAGGCACGTTTGAGGGGCGTGTGACAACCGTCGTGTGCGTTCAAGTCGCATCACTCGCACCAATCAGTAAGGCGATTGCATATGCAGTCGCCTTTTTCATATTCGGAGGATATCTATGAATCTTTTTGATTTGATCGTTACCGGTATTGCGCTGTCAATGGATGCTTTTGCCGTGTCTATCGGGAAGGGCTTATCCGTGCAGAAGGTGCAGGGAAAGCACAGCCTGATTTGCGGCGTATGGTTTGGCGGCTTTCAGGCGCTGATGCCGCTGATCGGTTTTTTGCTTGCAAGCTCGTTTGCAGAATACATAAAGCAATATGACCATTGGATCGCGTTTGCGCTGCTTGTCCTGATCGGCGCAAATATGATCCGGGAAGTTTTTTCGGCAGAGGAGGAGAAGGTCGATGCTTCCTTTTCCGTAAAGACCATGCTGCTGCTTGCGATTGCCACCAGCATTGACGCATTGGCGACCGGCGTTTCCTTTGCCGTTACCGAAACAAATATCTGGCTTGCAATTTCCATTATCGGTCTGACTACCTTCCTGTTTTCCGCAGCGGGTGTTAAAGTCGGCAGCATCTTCGGCAGAAAATATCAGTCAAAAGCCGAATTCATCGGCGGCGTGATTCTGATTCTTATTGGTATAAAAATACTGGTCGAGCATCTGATCGGTGCTGCATAGGAGATAATATGGAGCTTTGGGATTTGTATGATGAACAGCGCAGACCGCTCGGGAAAACGCATGTGCGCGGCGTACCGTTGGGGAAGGGCACCTGCCATCTGGTCGTTTTTGTCTGGGTGTTCTCCGATGACGGCAGAGTGCTTCTGACAAAGCGTTCTCCGGAGAAAAAGAGCTTCCCGAATCAGTGGGAGCATACCGGCGGCGCTGTGCTTGCAGGAGAAACAAGCCTGCAGGCAATTCAGCGTGAGCTTGCGGAGGAAACGGGAATTCATGCACGGCAGGAGGCGTTTCGCCTGATCGACACCTTCCACCGTGCAAGAGAAAACGACATCTGCGATGTATATTTTCTGCGCAAATATGTGCCGCTTAAACAGCTTGTGATGCAGGAGGGAGAAACCTGCGATGCCCGTTGGGTGAGCCGCTCCGAATTCGAGCAGATGATCGAACAGGGGATCGTTGCCCGTCCGGATGTGCATCGCTACCATCAGCTTGGCAGCAGATTGGACGGATATTTCAAATAAAACTCGAAAAAAATATGCCGGATTTGGAAATTTTTTCAAATCCGGCGATTTTTTAGTAATTATTGTATTGACTGTATAAAAAAAGTGTGTTAGAATAGTACTCCATACTGCGGAAATATTGCTTGAGCACCAATTCTTACCCACTATCAGCATTATAGCATGAGCTTCCGCAGAACGCAAGGGGCAATTTGAACAAACTTCCAACTGCCCCGGGCGTATCGCAAATACATGAACAACACACCCCAATGAGATCAGAAAGGCTGTGATGACCCATATGCAAACCAAGGACGTGAAGTACGGAAAGACCGAGCGTAAGAGCTATGCAAAGTATCAGGAAATCCTGAAGATGCCGAACCTGCTGAAAATTCAGAAGGATTCGTACAACTGGTTCCTGAACGAAGGCCTGCGCGAGGTATTTCACGATGTCGCGGCAATTACCGACTACACCGGTAATCTCGAACTGTCCTTCCTCGACTACTCCCTCGACGAAAAGCCCAAGTACACTGTTGAAGAGTGCAAGGAACGTGACGCTACCTACGCAAAACCCATCAAGGTCCGCGTTCGCCTGCTGAACAAGCAGACCGGCGAAATCAAGGATCAGGAAATTTTCATGGGCGATTTCCCGCTCATGACCAACGGCGGTACTTTTGTGATCAATGGCGCAGAGCGTGTCATTGTTTCCCAGATCGTCCGCAGCCCCGGTATGTACTATGGCGATACCGTGGACAAGGCTGACCAGCACACCTACACGGCAACAGTCATTCCGTACCGCGGCGCGTGGCTGGAATACGAAACCGATCTGCAGAACTGCTTCTATGTCCGTATCGACAAGAACCGCAAGCTGCCCATTACCTGCCTGATCCGTGCACTCGGCGTAGAGACCGATGCACAGATTTTCGAGCTCTTCGGCGAGGACGAGCGCATCAAGGCAACGATGGAAAAGGACCCCTGCAAGACGCGCGAAGACAGCCTTCTGGAAATCTATCGCCGTCTGCGTCCGGGCGAGCCTCCTACAGTTGACAGTGCAGCTTCCTATCTGGAAGGTCTGTTCTTCGATCCGCGCCGCTATGACGTTTCCAAGGTCGGTCGCTATAAGTTCAACAAAAAGATGGACATCTGGAGCCGCCTGAACGGTCAGGAGCTTGCTGAGCCGATCGCCGATCCGCGTACCGGTGAGATCCTTGCAATGCCCGGTGAAGTCATCAGCCGTGCTAAGGCAAAAGAGATTTCCGCACGCGGTGTCTGTGAAGCGGTCATCAAGGTGGGCGAATCCACACAGAAGATTTTCTCCAACTTCATGGTTGACATGAAGAACTTTGTTGATTTTGACCCGATGCAGTATGGCATTAAGGAAAAGGTCTGCCGCAAGGCTCTGTTTGAAATGCTCGATACCGTTGCAGACGATGCATGGGAAGAAGCGATTGAAGAGCGCAGAGATGACCTGCTTCCGAAGCATATTACAACGGATGATATTCTGGCATCCATTAACTACCTCAACTGCGTTGCCTGCGGTGTCGGCACAACGGATGATATTGACCATTTGGGCAACCGCCGCCTGCGCTGCGTAGGCGAGCTGCTGCAGAATCAGTTCCGTGTCGGCTTCACCCGGCTGGAGCGCGTAATCCGTGAGCGCATGACGGTTCAGGATCTGGATACGGTTACACCGCAGAGCCTGATCAATATCCGTCCGGTCACAGCGGTCATTAAGGAATTCTTCGGTTCTTCTCCGCTGTCCCAGTTCATGGATCAGAACAACCCCCTTGCCGAACTGACACACAAGCGCCGTCTTTCTGCACTCGGCCCCGGCGGTCTGAGCAGAGAGCGTGCCTCCTTCGATGTCCGAGACGTTCACTACAGCCACTATGGCCGTATGTGCCCGATCGAAACACCTGAAGGTCCGAACATCGGCTTGATCAACTACCTTTCCAGCTTTGCACAGATCAACGAATACGGTTTCGTTGAAGCTCCTTACCGCAAGGTTGAGAAGATTTATGATGAAAACGGCAAATATGTCGGCTCCCGTCTTACGGATGAGGTCGAATACATGGCTGCCGATCAGGAAGACGACTACTTTGTTGCACAGGCAAAGGAACCGGTCGATGAGAACGGTATGCTCATCAATTCCCGTATTACCTGCCGTCACCGCGATGAAATTATCGCTGTTGACCGCGAAGTTATCGACTATCTTGATGTCTCTCCGAAGATGATGACCTCCATCGCAACGGCGTTCATTCCGTTCCTGCAGAACGATGACGCAAACCGTGCACTGATGGGCGCAAATATGCAGAGACAGGCTGTTCCTCTGATGGTTACCGAAGCACCGATCGTTGCTACCGGTATCGAGCAGAAGTGCGCTGTTGACTCTGAAGTTTGCCTGAAGGCAGAACGTGACGGCACCGTTACCCGCGTATCTGCAAATGTCATTACCATTCGTTATGACGATGGCGAAGTGAAGGATTATTTCCTGACAAAGTTCTCCCGTTCCAACCAGGGCACCTGCGTCAACCAGCGTCCGATCGTCGAAGTCGGCGAGCGTGTCGGTTTTGATCAGGTCATTGCAGACGGTCCGGCTTGCTCTCAGGGCGAAATCGCACTCGGCAAGAACGTGCTGATCGGCTTCGTTACATGGGAAGGCTATAACTACGAGGATGCTATTCTCCTGAACGAGCGTCTGGTCAAGGAAGACGTCTTTACCTCCATTCATATTGAAGAGTATGAGACGGAAGCCCGTGACACCAAGCTCGGACCGGAAGAAATCACCCGTGATATTCCCAATGTCGGCGAAGATACCCTCAAGGATCTCGACGAGGACGGCATCATCCGCATCGGCGCCGAGGTCAAGTCCGGCGATTATCTGGTCGGCAAGGTCACTCCGAAGGGCGAAACCGAGCTGACGGCAGAAGAGCGTCTGCTGCGTGCGATCTTCGGCGAGAAGGCGCGCGAAGTCCGTGATACCTCTCTGAAGGTACCGCACGGCGAAGCCGGTATCATTGTTGATGTCAAGGTCTTTACCCGTCAGAATGGCGATGAGCTGTCTCCGGGTGTCAATAAGGTCGTCCGCGTTTATATCGCACAGAAGCGTAAGATTTCTGTCGGCGATAAGATGGCAGGCCGCCACGGCAATAAGGGCGTTGTATCCCGTATTCTGCCGGAAGAAGATATGCCGTTCCTGCCCGATGGCACGCCGCTGGATATCGTCCTGAATCCTTTGGGCGTTCCGTCCCGTATGAATATCGGACAGGTTCTGGAAGTCCATCTCGGTTACGCAGCCCATGCTCTGGGCTGGAAGGTCGCTACCCCGATCTTCGACGGCGCAAACGAGAAGGATATCCGCGAAACTCTGAAGCTTGCAGGTCTGCGTGAAGACGGCAAGACCGTCCTCTATGACGGACGCACCGGCGAACCGTTTGATAACCTCGTAACGGTCGGCTATCCGTACTTCCTCAAGCTGCACCATCTGGTCGACGATAAGATCCATGCCCGTTCCACCGGTCCGTACAGCCTTGTTACCCAGCAGCCTTTGGGCGGCAAAGCACAGTTCGGCGGTCAGCGTTTCGGCGAAATGGAAGTCTGGGCGCTGGAAGCTTACGGCGCTGCATACACCCTGCAGGAAATCCTTACGGTCAAGTCCGACGATGTTACCGGTCGTGTCAAGACCTACGAAGCAATCGTCAAGGGTCACAACGTTCCGAAGCCCGGTGTTCCGGAATCGTTCAAGGTCCTTGTCAAGGAGCTGCAGTCGCTGTGCCTGAACGTTCAGGTGCTGGACGATCAGGGCGAAGAAATCGAACTGCGTGAAGACGAAGATGACGATCTGGTCTACACTGCAGGCAGTGAGAACTTCGTTACCGATGAAAATGAAGTTCTTTCCTCCGGCTATGCGATCGACCCGGACAGCCTGGACAGCATGGACAGTGATGTGTCCGCGCTTTCCGAGATTATCGGTCTCGGCGGAAATGACGATGATGAAGCTTTCGATTCGGAAGCTGACGACGAAGAGTAAAGGAGGGGCAATACGATGAACAAAACATTCAGTGCAATCAAGATCGGCATTGCTTCGCCGGAAATGATTCGTGACTGGTCCTACGGCGAAGTCAAGAAGCCGGAGACCATTAACTACCGCACCCTGAAGCCGGAACGCGATGGTCTGTTCTGCGAAAAAATCTTTGGACCGACCAAGGATTGGGAATGCCATTGCGGAAAGTATAAGAAGATCCGTTTCAAGGGTAAGATCTGCGATCGCTGCGGCGTCGAGGTCACAAAGAGCAAGGTTCGCCGTGAGCGCATGGGTCATATTGAGCTTGCCGCTCCGTGCAGCCATATCTGGTATTTCAAGGGCATCCCGTCCCGTATGGGTCTGCTGCTGGATATCAGCCCGCGTATTCTGGAAAAGGTCCTGTACTTTGCAGCATATATCGTCACCGACCCCGGTGATGCTCCGCTGAGCAAGGGTCAGATCCTGAGCGAAAAAGAATACCGCGATATGCGCGAAAAATATGAGGACGATTTTGATGCCGGCATGGGCGCGGAAGCAGTAAAGAAGCTGCTTACCGATATTGATCTGGAAACGCTTTCCGAGCAGCTTCGCAGCGAGCTCAAGGGCGCAAACGGTCAGAAGAAGCTCCGTATCATCAAGCGTCTGGAAGTTGTCGAGGCGTTCCGCCTGTCCGGCAACAAGCCCGAGTGGATGATCATGGACGTTCTGCCTGTCATTCCTCCCGAAATCCGTCCGATGGTTCAGCTCGACGGCGGTCGCTTTGCAACGAGTGACCTGAACGATCTGTACCGCCGTGTTATCAACCGTAACAACCGTCTGAAGAGACTCATCCAGCTCAACGCTCCCGATATCATCATCCGCAACGAAAAGCGTATGCTGCAGGAAGCTGTTGACGCTCTGATCGACAACGGTCGCCGCGGTCGTGCCGTTACCGGTGCAAACAACCGTGCGCTCAAGTCCCTGTCCGATATGCTCAAGGGCAAGCAGGGCCGTTTCCGTCAGAACCTGCTGGGCAAGCGTGTTGACTACTCCGGTCGTTCCGTTATCGTTGTCGGTCCGGAACTCAAGCTTTATCAGTGCGGCGTGCCGAAGGAAATGGCAATCGAGCTGTTCCGCCCGTTCGTCATGAAGAAGCTTGTTGAAGACGGCGTTGCAAACAACATCAAGAGCGCAAAGAAAAAGATCGACAAGGGCGAGCCCGAAGTTTGGGATGCTCTGGAAGATATCATTAAGGACCGTCCGGTCATGCTTAACCGTGCGCCGACCCTGCACAGACTCGGCATTCAGGCGTTTGAGCCGGTGCTGGTCGAAGGACGTGCGCTGAAGCTGCATCCGCTTTGCTGTACTGCATTTAACGCGGACTTCGATGGTGACCAGATGGCTATCCATGTTCCGCTGTCGGCAGAAGCACAGGCAGAAGCCCGTATGCTGATGCTCTCGGCAAATAACCTGCTGCGTCCGCAGGACGGCAAGCCGGTTACGGTTCCTACGCAGGATATGATCCTCGGCACCTACTATCTGACCTATGTCCGTCTGGGCAAGAGCGAAAAGGGTGCAGAAGAGGTATTCGTTACCGATAAGGGCGATTTCGATCTGCCGGAGAACGAAAGAGTTGACGGCGATCTGGTCGAAGCTGCTCTGGATGAAGCAGAACGCTTCCACAAGAAGGCTCCGCAGTACAAATCTCTGCACGCATATGCCAGCGTGGAAGAAGCGATTACCGCCTATAGCAGCGGTGCAATCGGTCTGCATGCGCCGATCCGTGTCCGTTACGGCAAGGAGATCAACGGCGAAATGCAGTATCAGATCATCAATGCAACTGTCGGTCGTCTGATTTTCAATGAGCCGATTCCACAGGACCTCGGCTTTGTTGACCGCAGCAAGCCCGAAAACGCATTTGATCTGGAAATCAGCTACCTTGTCGGCAAGAAAAAGCTCGGCGTTATCATCGACAAGTGTATCCGCAAGCATGGCTTCACCATTGCAACGGAAATGCTTGACCGTGTAAAGGCTCTGGGCTACAAATACTCCACCAAGGGCGCTATCACCGTTTCCATTGCGGATATGGCGATTCCTGAAAAGAAATACGCGCTGGTCGAAGAAGCAGAAGCGGAAGCAGTCAAGATCGACCGCAAGTATAAGCGCGGCTTCATCACCAACGAAGAACGTTACCGTCTGGTCGTTCGTCAGTGGGAGCAGACCATTAAGGATGTTACCGGTGCGCTGCAGGAAAACCTCGACCGCTTCAACCCCATCTACATGATGGCGGACTCCGGCGCTCGTGGCAGCATGAACCAGATCCGTCAGCTCGCAGGTATGCGTGGTCTGATGGCGGATACAAACGGTCGCACCATCGAAATCCCGATCAAGGCAAACTTCCGTGAAGGTTTGTCTGTTCTGGAATACTTCATCTCCTCCAGAGGCGCTCGTAAGGGCTTGACCGATACCGCTCTGCGTACCGCTGACTCCGGTTATCTGACCCGTCGTCTGGTCGATGTCTCTCAGGAAGTTATCATCCGTGAGCATGACTGCGGCACGAAGCACGGCATCAACCTCTCCGAGGTCGTTGAAAAGGGTCAGATCATTGAAACCTTCGCTGCCCGTATTCACGGCAGATTCCCGGTCAATGATATTGTCGATCCGGCAACCGGCGAAGTCCTTATCCCGAATACGCAGATGATGATGGAAGACGATGCCAAGATGCTCGTAGCGCACGGAATTACCAGCGTGTATGCCCGTACTGTTCTCGGCTGCCGTGCTCGCAGCGGTGTCTGCGCGAAGTGCTACGGCATGAACCTTGCAACCTCTGAGCTTGTCAATCTCGGCGAAGCTGTCGGCATCATTGCTGCACAGTCCATCGGTGAACCCGGTACACAGTTGACGATGCGTACCTTCCACACCGGCGGTGTTGCAGGTGACGATATCACACAGGGTCTTCCCCGAGTTGAAGAACTCTTCGAAGCCCGTAAGCCGAAGAAGATGGCAACCATTTCCGAAATCGACGGTATTGTTGCAGTTGATGACAGCCACCGCAGTGCATTGCGTGACATTACTGTTACTGCAGATGACGGCGAGGTTAAACTGTATCAGGTGCCGTATTCTGTCGGTCTGAAGGTTGAAAACGGAAAGAACGTTAAGAAGGGTGAGCCTATCACCGATGGCGCACTTAACCCGCATGATGTTCTCCGTATCTCCGGCGTTGAAGCTGTGCAGAACTATCTGACGCAGGGTGTTCTGGCGGTTTACCGTCAGCAGGGCGTTGATATCAACGATAAGCATATCGAGGTTATCATCCGTCAGATGATGCGCAAGGTCCGCGTTGAGGATCCCGGCGACACCGAACTGCTCAGCGGTACGGTTGTTGATGTTTATGAGTTTGATGATGCAAACGAGAAGATTCAGGCGCGTCTGGATGCAGGCGAGACTGACCTGCGCTTTGCAACCGATACCCTGATGCTCATGGGCATCACCAAGGCTTCTCTTGCAACAGAATCCTTCCTGTCCGCCGCTTCCTTCCAGGAAACCACCAAGGTCCTGACCGAAGCTGCTATCAAGGGCAAGGTTGACCATCTGGTCGGTCTGAAAGAGAACGTTATCATCGGCAAGCTGATTCCGGCAGGCTCCGGACTGGATATCTACCGTGACTACACGGCAAGCCGGTGGCCTGAATCCGAGATCACGCAGGATATGATTGACAACGAGCAGAAATAATGTTTCATAAAACGTGCTGCAGAGCTTTTCTGCAGCACGTTTTAGCGTGTCGAAAAACCCTTTTCGACACGCTGACAGGCTGCCAAAAAGCTCGGAAGACAAGCAACTCACGCCCGTCGGCGTACATAGGTACGGTAGGGCGTGAGTTGCGCAGTAAGTCAAAATCCTTGTGAAACAAGCACTTTTAGGATCAAAATGTTTGAAAAAGCTCTAAATACGGAATGTCATATAATTATCGCTTTGTGCCAAAAAAGTTTAACTGATTTTGACGGTTGCGGACTTTTTTGACAGTCTGAAACGTGCTGCAGAGCTTTTCTGCAGCACGTTTTTTCAGCAGGACAGGGGGTGTCCTGGTTTTTTATGCCATTTATCCGAACATATGTTCAGATAAATGCGTATTTTGCGGAAGAAATGCGTTTTTTGACGGAAAAACGCAGACGATTCTGTGAAAAAGGGATTGCATTTTTATCGGTTTAATAGTATACTAAGCTTGAAGTGGAGCAAAATGGAGTAAAAAAGATGAAAATGGAGCGAGGTGACGGGAATGTACGGAAAATATAATCACACACTGGACGCGAAGGGAAGACTGTTCGTTCCCTCCAAGCTTAAGGAAGAGCTTGGTGCTGCGTTCTATATTGCAAAAGCACCGGATGCCTGTCTGACGGTCTATCCGGAGGCAGAGTGGCAGAAGGTGCTCGATCACTGCAATGAACTGCCGGCATCCAAGGCACGTGCAATGCGATTCTTTTTTGCCAATGTTGCAAAATGCGAGCCGGATAAGCAGGGACGTTTCCTGCTGCCGGAGTCTTTCCGTGAATATGCCGGCATTGATCAGGAGGTCGTATTCCTCGGTCAGGCCGGACGCGCAGAGATCTGGTCGGCAGAGCGCTATGCGGCGGAGGAAGCAAAATATCTGACCCCGGAGGCAATCGCCGAGGTTATGGAAGAGTTGGGTTTCTGATGGAGTTTTCACATAAATCCGTTTTATTAAACGAATGTATCGAAGCGCTTGCAATCAAGCCTGACGGCATCTATCTTGACGGTACGCTCGGCGGCGCAGGACATTCTTTGCAAATCGTTAAGCGTTTGACGACCGGCAGACTGATCGGCGTGGACCGCGATCAGGTTGCGCTGGATGCGGCAAAAGAACGGCTTGCTCCCTACATCGCCCGCGTAACGACGGTACATTCCAATTTCTGCGAGCTGGATGCGATTCTGGATAATCTGGGAATTGACGCAGTCGACGGAATGCTGTTTGATCTCGGCGTTTCTTCGCCGCAGCTTGATGATGCACAGCGCGGATTTTCCTATATGGCGGATGCGCCGCTCGATATGCGAATGAATCGGGAGGACAACCTGACGGCTTTTGATGTGGTAAACACATGGCCGAAAGAGGAGCTTCGCAGAATTCTCTATGATTACGGCGAGGAGCGCTATGCGCCGCAGATTTCGGCAGGAATCGTTCGCGCACGGGAAATAACGCCGATAGAAACGACACTTGCGCTTGTGGACGTTATCAAGAGCGCAATGCCGCCGCAGGCATTGCGGGAAAAGCAGCATCCGGCAAAGCGCAGCTTTCAGGCAATTCGAATTGCCGTAAATGATGAGCTTGGCTCGGTCAGTAAGCTGATGAAAACGGCGTTTCGCCGATTAAAGCCGGGCGGTAGACTTGCGGTGATCACCTTCCATTCGCTGGAGGACCGCATTGTAAAAAGTGAAATGCTGCAGGCGGCAAAGGGCTGTACCTGTCCGCCGGAATTTCCGGTGTGTGTCTGCGGAAAGAAACCGCTTGTGCGCATAATAACCCGAAAACCGATTCTCTCCGGTGAGGAAGAACTGGAAGAAAATCCGCGCGCCAGAAGTGCGAAGCTTCGGGTTGCGGAAAAAATCTGACGATAGAAAAATCTGACGAAAAGGAGTGCTCAGACGATGCAATACCGTGAAAATGGCGCAGCCGCCTATGATATTTACCGCGATAATACGGCGCGTCCGCTTGAGCGCCCGAACCGTTTACCCGATGCGCCCTTAAAGAGCGTTCCGGAAGCCCGTGTGCGTACAAAGCTGCATGTTTCACCGACGCTTGTTATTGGTGGCGCCGTGGCGATTGTGCTGCTGTTTTTGGTCATTTTCAGCTATATGCGCCTTTATGAAGCACAGAGCGCCGTCAGCAATCTGAAGACGGAGCGCGAGGAATTACTGGAAGATCAGGAGCAGCTGCGTTCGCAGTATGAAAATGCGCTGAATCTGGAAGAGGTTGAAACGCGGGCGAGAAAGATGGGAATGCATGAGCCGCTGACATCGCAGATTACCTATATTGAGGTCGATGCAGGCGATACAACAGAGGTCTATTCCGAGCCGGAGGAGCGCAATATTTTTGAGCAGGTCTTTTACGCTTTTAAGGACACCATCTCGGATGTGGTGGAATACTTTTCGTAGCCTGCGGCATATAGTTTAGCACGGAAGAGCATGGGCGGTGAGGTAAATAACCGCCCATGTTTTTGGACTTTTATTTGCGGAGGCAAGCATGAAGAAAAATGCCAGACAAAGGAAATCCCGTTCTGCCGTTCGACCGCAGAGCGTAACAGATACCTATGTCCGAAAGGGCATTTTGGCGCTGATGGCACTGCTTGGCGTAGTTGCTTTCGGCGTGCTTGCCGGACGGCTGGTCAAGCTGATGATCATCGACCACGATTATTATGAGGCAAAGGCGATCAGCAATCAGACAAGAAGTACGAGCGTGACAGCCTCACGCGGTACGATTTATGACCGTAATATGGATGTTTTAGCGGCATCGAGCAGCGTGGAAAATATTTTCCTCGATCCGTTGGAGCTGGAACAGAATAAAGTGGACATCAACGCGCTTGCACGGAATCTTGCAGGGATTCTGGATTTGGAGGAAGGCTACATCAAGGAACAGGCAGCGGATACCTCTATGCGCTATAAGGTCATAAAGCGCAGACAGGGTCAGAACGTGTGCGATCAGGTGCGGCAGTATATCAACGAAAATCAGATCATCGGCGTACATCTGGAGCCGGATTCTCTGCGCTACTATCCGAACCATGAAACGGCTTCCCAGCTTCTCGGATTTACAAATACCGAAAACAAGGGTTCCGAGGGTCTGGAATCCTACTATAACAGCATTTTGGAAGGCACGGCCGGTACGGTCATCACAACAAAAGGCAACAATGAGACCGAAATGCTCTATTCGTATGAAAAATACTACGAGGCTAATGATGGCGACAGCCTGGTGCTGACGATCGACCTGACGGTACAGCGGGCATTGGAAAAGCAGCTCAAGGATGCCATTGACCGCTATGACGTTCTCAACGGCGCATTCGGAATCGTTATGGATGCGCAGACTGCGGAGATCGTTGCAATGGCAACGATGGGAAACTATGACCCGAACCAGTACCTGACGATTTACAGCGACAGCGTTCAGGCGAAGCTTGACGAACAGTACGCTGCAGCCAATCAGCTTCCTGAGGGCAGCAAAGAGCGCGATGAGGCAATGTCTGCCTATAATGACGCGGTTGCCGAAGCGCGATTAAAGCAATGGCGAAACCGCTGCGTTTCGGACGGCTATGAGCCGGGCTCAACATTTAAGGTAATTACCCTCGCATCCGCGCTGGATTCCGGAGCGGTCACGCTGGAGGATACCTTCTACTGCGGCGGCGTAGAGAAATTCGAAGGACGCTCACAGCCGCTCGATTGCTGGCAGCATTCCGGTCACGGCTCGGAAACGACAGCGCAAGCCCTGCAGAATTCGTGCAATATTGCCTTCGGACATATCGGTCTGATGATGGGCGGCGATACACTTTATGATTATTGCAGCGCATTCGGACTGATGGAGCGCAGCGGCATTGACCTACCGGGCGAGGCGAGCGGCTTGTTCCATACCAAGGAACGCCTTGCAGATAACGATTCCTACGGCACAAGCTACCTGATTGCGACCTCCTTCGGTCAGACGGTCAAGCCGACACCGATCGAGCTTGTCCGCGCTATTTCCGCAGTTGTGAACGGCGGTTATCTGCTGCAGCCGTATGTGGTTTCCGAAGTGCTGGATGCAAACGGAAATGTTGTAAAACAGAACGGAAAGACGGTAATTCGTCAGGTCATTTCCGAAGAAACGTCCGCAACGATGTGCGAGCTTCTGGAGTCCGTTGTGACCGAGGGCACGGCGAAAAATGCAAAGGTCGTCGGCTTCCGTGTCGGCGGAAAAACCGGCACGGCGGAAAAAGTCGATCAGGTGGACGAAAACGGACAGACAACGAATGATAAAATCGTTTCCTTTGTCGGTGTTGCGCCGATGAACGATCCGCGATATGTGGTGCTTGTTGCGCTCGATACGCCAAATGCCGCCACCGGACAGTATATTTCCGGCGGCGTGATGGCAGCGCCCACCTGCGCGGCAGTGTTTGAGGATATTCTGCCGTATCTCGGCATTGCGCCGGAATATGCGCAGGAGGATATGAGCCGCGTCAATGTTATGATGCCGGATGTGATCGGTCTTGACGAGGCGGCTGCATCGAAAATGCTTGCAGAAAGCTCGCTGACCTACCGAATCATCGGTGACGGAGCGAATATTGTCAGCCAGATTCCTGCGGCAGGAAAGGAACTGCCGGGCAATTCTGTCGTCTTGCTCTATACCGACTCGACCATGCCGACAGATAAGGTGGAAGTACCCGACTTGATGGGAATGACGGTTTCGGAAGCTACACAGGCGCTTTCGGAGCTGGGACTGTATTTGCAGGCGAAAGGAACGGACTCCACGGCATGGCACGTTGTGGTGACCGATCAGGATATTGCCGTAGGGACACAGGTGTCCAGAGGCACGACCATTACGGTGATTTTTGCCGATACAACGGCAATGGATTAGGAGAAGCTATGAAATTACAAAAGCTGTTAGAGGGAATTGCGGTGCTGGAAAGCAATGCACCGATGGATATGGAGATACAGGGCGTGAGTTATTCTTCGCGCACAACAAAGCCCGGTGAGCTGTTCGTTGCCGTTCCCGGCTATGCGACCGACGGGCATAAATACATTCCCGATGCCGTTGCGCACGGAGCAGGAGTTGTGCTGTGCGAGCGTGAAATGCCGCAGCAGGTGCCGTGGGTAAAGGTCGCATCTGCCAGACAGGCACTTGCGCAGCTCGGTGTGAACTGGTACGCTCATCCGGCGGAAAGCATGCAGATGATCGGCGTTACCGGAACGAACGGCAAGACCTCCAGCACCTATCTGCTCAAGTCTGTTTTGGAAAATGCACTCGGCGCAAAGGTCGGTCTGATCGGAACGATCTGCAATATGATCGGTGACGAGATGATCGAAACAGAGCGTACCACGCCGGAAAGCTTTGAACTGCAGGGACTGCTTGCGAAAATGCGCGATGCAGGCTGCACCCATGTTGTTATGGAGGTTTCCTCCCATGCGTTGGTGCTGCACCGTGTCGGACAGATTCGTTATCAGGTCGGCGCTTTTACCAATCTGACGGAGGACCATCTTGATTTCCACAAGACGATGGAGGAGTACCGCAAGGCAAAAGCAATTCTTTTTCGCAACTGCGAGAAGGGCGTTTTCGACATAGATGACCCGACTGCACCGAAAATGATTGACGATGCGGCGTGCAGCGTATATACTGTAGGTGTTGCGTCTTCGGCTGATTTGCACGCGGAGAACATTTCGCTTGGCGCTGACCATATTGAAATGGATGTCTGCGAGGCAGAAAGTTCAGTGCGTGTTCGTCTGGGGATCCCCGGACGCTTTACGGTCAGCAATGCGCTGGTCGTTCTCGGAATTGCGCGTCAGCTCGGTATCTCTCTTTCCAATGCGGCAAAGGCTTTGGAAAAGGCGAAGGGCGTGAAGGGACGCATTGAAGTTGTTCCGACACCCGGAACGGATTATACCGTTCTGATCGACTATGCGCATACCCCCGACGGACTGGAAAATGTACTTCGTTCTGTGCGTGATTTCTGCAAGGGAAGGCTGATTGCGGTGTTCGGCTGCGGCGGTGACCGTGACCGTACAAAGCGTCCCATTATGGGAGAAATCGGCGTGCGATATGCGGATTTTGCAATTATTACATCCGATAATCCCCGAACGGAAGACCCGATGGCAATCATTGAGGATATTCTGGTCGGCGTAAAAGGCACAAAGACACCGTATCTGGTAGAAGAAAACCGACGCAAGGCGATTCGGCTTGCCATGCAGCAGGCAAAAAAAGATGATATTATCGTTCTTGCCGGCAAGGGACATGAAACCTATCAGATTCTCGGTACGGAGAAAACACATCTTGATGAGCGCGAGGAGGTAGCCTCGGCATTATGCGAAATGAAGGAATTACACTGAAGCAGGCGGCTGCATGGTGCGGCGGAAGTGTTGCACCGCAGTTTGAAAGCATATGCTTCAGCGGAGCTAATTTTGATACAAGAAAGCTTCAGAAGGGCGAATTATTTGTAGCGATCGTAGGCGCAAGAGACGGTCATGACTATGTGAAAAATGCGCTCGAAGCCGGCGCTGCGGCAGTGCTGGCAAGCCGCCCTCTGGATGAAAACATCCCTGCAATTTATGTGGAAAATACGGTTTCGGCAATGCAGGAAATTGCACGAAACTACCGTAAAACCCTGCATATCAAGGCAGTTGGCATAACCGGCAGTGTCGGCAAAACGACAACGAAGGAAATGATCACGGCAGTTTTGCAGACGACCTTTGCCACGCAGAAAACGAAAGAAAATTTTAATAATGATATCGGTCTGCCGGTCACGGTCTTGAGCATTACACCGGAACATCAGGCGGCGGTGCTTGAAATGGGCATGAACCATTTTGGCGAGATTTCACTTCTGACTTCCATTGCGCAGCCGGATATTGCGGTAATCACCAATGTAGGCAGAATGCACATTGAAAACCTCGGCTCGGAGGAGGGCATCCTGCAGGCAAAGCTGGAGATCCTTGAGGGTCTGAAGCCGGATGGAACGGCGATTTTCTGCGGCGATATCCCGCGCCTGTACAATGCGGCGAAAATGCATCATGCGCTGACGTTCGGCAGGAGGGAAGAAAACGATATCCGCGCTGTCGATGTTCGTTTGGAGGATAAGAGCGTGTGCTTTACGGCGCTGGCATTCGGACAGAAAATTCCGATTTGCCTTCCCGTGGAGGGAGAGCATAATGTGCTCAATGCGCTTGCGGCAGTTGCTGTCGGAGTGAAATGCGGCGTCAGCGCGGAGAATATTGCGGCAGGTCTTGCGGATTTCAAGAACACCGGTATGCGGCAGAAAAGCTATGATCTCGGCGATTATCATATCATTGCGGATTGTTATAATGCAGGTCCGGAATCCATGCGCGCGGCATTAAAGGTGCTTTCGGGCGCAAAGGGTAGAAAAATTGCCGTGTTCGGCGGAATGCTTGAGCTGGGCGATTTTGCGCCGAAGGAGCATTATGAGGTCGGGCAGGAGACTGCAAAAGCTGCAGACCTGTTATTTGCTTACGGAAAAAACAGCGAACAGTATGTTCTCGGCGCGAAAGCTGCCGGAATGATGTACGCTGAACGCTTTGAAACGCATGAGGCGCTTGCAGATGCCTTGAAGAAGGCGCTTCGAAGCGGAGATACCTTGCTTGTTAAGGGCAGCCGCGGTATGAAAATGGAACGCGTGCTGCAGCTTTTAGATACAGACGATGGGAGAGTTCATCATGGATAAATCAATCATTTTTGTGCTGGTTTCCATTATTGCCGGCTTTATTCTGGCGTTGGTTTTAGGTAAATTCCTGATTCCGGCACTGCGCGCTCTGAAGGCAGGACAGTCGATTCGTGAAGTCGGTCCGAAGTGGCATAACGGAAAAGCCGGAACACCGACAATGGGCGGTCTGATGTTCATTGCGGCATCTGCTTTGTGCATTGCGAGCGGCTGGTATGCCATGAGCAATGGCGATTATAAGCATCTGCTCGTGCTTGCGCTTGCCCTCATGTTCGGTCTGATCGGTTTTTATGATGACTTTATCAAGGTCAAAAAGCACCGCAATCTGGGTCTGACGGGTGTTCAGAAGCTGCTTTTGCAGGTTCTGGCTGCTGCCGTTTTCCTGCTTGCTATGCATTTTACCGGAAATCTGAAATATGATCTTTATATCCCGTTTGTAAAAGAGCCCGTAGCACACGTTCCGACGGTGCTGTATCTTGCAGTTGCGGTCTTTGCCATCGTCGGCTGTGTCAATGCGGTCAATCTGACGGACGGCATTGACGGCTTGGCATCCGGCGTAACCATGCCGGTCATGGTGTTCTTTACGGTTGTTGCCCTCGGCATGAAGCAGGGAGGACTTGCAACCTTCCCGGCAGCACTTCTTGGCGGTCTCGGCGGATTCCTCTGCTATAATTTCTATCCGGCAAAGATTTTTATGGGCGATACCGGCTCGCTGTTTTTGGGCGGCGCTGTTGTCGGCATGGCGTTTGCGCTGGATATGCCGCTGGTTCTTTTACTTGTCGGACTCATCTACATTATCGAAACGTTCTCTGACATCCTGCAGGTCGGCTATTTCAAGCTCACCCACGGAAAGCGCATTTTCAAAATGGCACCGATTCATCACCATTTTGAAATGTGCGGCTGGTCGGAAAAGATAATCTGGGTCGTATTTGTTTCTGTAACGGTCGTTATGTGCATCATCGCAAATTTCGGAGTTCGGATTTGGTTTTAACGCTTTCTGACTGAGCGAAAGGGAGGTGCGGCAGTGTTCGGGAAAAGGAAGCAATCTGTTCAGCTTGCAGGCGCAAAGGATCGAGTTGCTGAAAATGACATCGGTGTTATGGACCTGCCGTATTTGCTTCTGACGCTGCTTCTTGTGGCAATCGGGCTGATTATGCTCTTTTCCGCCAGCTTTGCCCGCGCCTACTATATCACCGGAAACTCAGCAAGCTATTTCACCAGTCAGCTGATTTTTGCAGTTGCCGGTGTCGCAGTTCTTTACGGAATGAGCCGCGTTCCCTATGAATGGTACCGCGGTATGTCAAAAATCATCTATTTTGTCACGGTCGGGCTTCTGATTGCGGTGAAGCTGATCGGTACGAACGTCAACGGAGCGACGCGCTGGATCAGCATCGGATTTGTGCAGTTCCAGCCTTCGGAAATTGCAAAGTTTTCTTTGATCGTATCGCTCTCTGTCATCATGTCACGCGACAAAATCAACATCAAATCCTTCCGCGTGTTTGCCACCTGCGCAGGTGCAATGCTCATTGTTGCGGTGCTGCTGATCATCGAGCCGCATTTTTCCGCTACGATCATCATTGCTTCGCTGTGCTTCTGTATGATGGCAGTCGGCGGTACCAACTGGAAATTCCTCAGTATCGTTGCGATATTGGCAGCGGCGGCACTTCTGTTTCTGCTGCTCAGCGGAGGCTATACAAGTGCCCGAATTTCTGCATGGCGTGCTCCGGAGGATGATCCTTTGGATACAGGTCTGCAGATTTTGCAGTCGGAATATGCCATTGGCTCGGGCGGCCTGCTTGGTTTAGGATTCGGCAAGGGCAGGCAGAAATACCTCTATTTGCCAGAAGAACATAATGACTATATTTTCGCAATCGTATGCGAAGAGCTGGGGTTTATCGGCGCATTAGCAATTCTGCTCCTGTTTGCCCTTTTGGTCATTCGAGGCTACTGGATCGCTATGCACGCGCGTGATCGTTTTTCCATGCTGGTTGCGACCGGTCTGACAACCCTTCTGGCAATTCAGGTCATTTTGAATGTTGCAGTTGTTTCCAACCTGATCCCGTCTACGGGTATTTCACTGCCGTTTTTCTCCTCCGGCGGTACGGCACTGATCATGCAGCTTGCGGAGTGCGGCATCATGCTCAATATTTCGCGAAGTATTTCGCAAAGTCCCAAGTAAAGGAGCCATTCCATGAGAGTCATATTTACCTGCGGCGGCACAGGCGGTCATATCAATCCGGCAATTGCCGTGGCAAAGCTGCTGCGTGAGCGCAAGCCTGATACAGAGATTTTGTTTGTCGGTGCAGATGACGGCATGGAAACCGATCTCGTTCCGCGTGAAGGGTTCAATATTGAGACCGTTCGCATTTCAAACTATCTTCGCAGCCTGAAGCCGGTCGATATCTGGCATAATATGAAGGCTGTTGTGATTATCCGTCAGGCACTGCATCGGGCGAATCAGATCATCAAAGACTTTCAGCCGGATGTCATCTTGGGCACCGGCGGTTATGCAAGCTATCCGATGCTTCGTCAGGGCGTGGCAAATGGCATTCCGACTGCACTGCATGAGGCAAATGCCGTTCCGGGACTTGCAACCAGGCTGGTTTGCGACAAGGTCGATAAAATTCTTGTCAGCTTTGCGGAAAGCCGCAGTGAGTATAAGAATGCCGACCGCGTGATTCCTGTCGGTATGCCCGTGCGCGAGGAATTTGTCTTTACAAAGCGTGAAGATGCCCGAAAAAAGCTCGGTCTGGGCGATGAGCCGCTGATCGTTTCGGCATGGGGCAGCCTCGGCGCACGTGAAATGAATAAGAAAATTGCACATTTCATGAAACTGGAATGTGAGGAAAACCGCTACCGTCACATCCATGCCACCGGCTCCTTCGGCTGGCGTTGGATGCCGGAATATGTGCGTGAGCATGGCGTTGACCTGACTGCGCATCCGCTTGTGACGATGCAGGAATATATTTATAATATGCCGACAGTGATGGCGGCGGCGGATCTGTTTATCAGCCGCGCAGGTGCTTCCACATTGAATGAAATTGCGGCGGCAGGCACACCGTGCATCATTGTTCCGTCACCAAACGTGACAAATAATCATCAGGAAAAGAACGCTCGCATTTTGGAGCAGCGCGGTGCAGCAGTCGTCATCCGTGAAAACGAATGTGACGGCGAAACCCTGTATCGGACAGCAAAAGAGCTTCTTGAAGATAAGGAGCGCTGCGCAAAAATGCGCACAGCGCTTCGTGAAGTGGCAGTCATTGATTCAGCCGAAAGAATCTGCAGGATCATCCTTGATCTTGCAAAATCACGCTGAACGCCCATTTTGCATAGGATGGGGCAAATTTCCGATACGGAGGTTTGCCTATGGGGGCGTATCAGATCATCGGCGGCATCCCGTTAGAGGGTGTTGTCCGGATTCACGGTGCGAAAAACAGCGTACTGCCGATTTTAGCGGCAACGCTTGCCAATAGCGGACGGTACATCCTGCACAACTGCCCGGACATCTCCGATGTCAGCGCGGCAATCAGAATTCTTCGGACGTTAGGCTGTAATGCCGACCGTTTCGGAGATACCATCGAAATTGACAGCACGAAAGCAGACCGGACGGATATTCCGGCAGAGCTGATGTGTACGATGCGTGCTGCCGTCATATTTCTTGGAGCGCTTCTCAGCCGTTTCGGTGAAGCGTCGATTTATAAACCCGGCGGCTGTGTTCTCGGCGAACGTCCGATCGACCTGCACCTGCTCGGGCTCGGCCAGATGGGAGGCTGCTTTTTCTCGGAAGGCGAAAAACTGATCTGTAATGCAAAAACTATGCATGAATGTACAGTCGCTCTGCCGTTTCCCAGCGTTGGAGCAACGGAGAATCTCATCCTTGCGGCACTTGGCTGTAAGGGAGAAACGGTCATCTGCAATGCAGCAAAAGAGCCGGAAATCGGTGATTTGATTTCCTTTCTGCGCGCTTGCGGCGCCGAAATCAGAGGTGATGGCACATCCGTTCTGCGAATTGCAGGCAGGCGGCAGATGCACGGCGTCTGCTACCGCATCATGCCTGACCGTATGGAGGCAGTGACCTATCTGTGCGCAGCGGCTATTACAGGAGGATACCTTCGGCTGACGGATGTTTGTCCGCAGCATTTTACCGCTGTGACCGAAATTCTTCGGCGCAGCGGCTGCCGGATAGAAGAAAAGAAATCGGAAATGACCTTGCAAGGCGGAAAGCTTCAAAGTGTCAGTCCGATCGTTACGGCACCTTACCCTGATTTTCCGACAGATGCGCAGGCGGTACTGATGTCGCTGATGTGCATAACAGAAGGAACCGCCGTCTTTGAAGAAACGGTGTTTTCCGACCGCTTCCGCCATGTTCCTGCGCTTTGTGCAATGGGAGCGGATATTCAGACAACAGCGCATTATGCGATCGTGAAGGGTGTAAAACGGCTGCACGGTGCAAGTGTTTCGGCGACTGATCTTCGCGGCGGCGCAGCAATGGTCCTTGCGGCGCTCAGTGCGGAAGGAATCAGTCGGGTAAATGATACAGAGCATATCGAACGCGGATATGCTTCCTTTGTCCAGACGCTGCAAAACTGCGGCGGTCAGATCAAGTATATAAAAGGATAGGAATTTGAATGGAAGACAGAAGAAGAAAACAGACAACTGCTCCGGCGCGAAAAAAACGTCCTCAGCCGGCTGCCCCCAAAAGACGTGAGCGGAATTCTCCTGCAGCGCAGATGGCAAGACAGCACCGTCGGGAACGTGCTTATGAACGCTCCGAATTAGCGGAAGATGTGCAGCAGTATGAGCAGCCGCAGCGCAATATGCCCCGTACTGAGCGAAATTCCAAAGCAGCACAGATGGCACAGGCACAGCGCGAAGAACGGAAAAAACGTGATTCGCGTGCAGCTGCAGAAGCACAGCGCCGCAGGGAAGACCGCAAGGAGCGTGCCCGTCTGGACGGCATGCGCGATAAGCAGAAAAAGAAGGCAAAACATCGCACGAGACGAAGAATCAGTCCGGATGCGTGGAAAAAAATCCTGATTATGGCAGCGGTGATACTTGCCATCATCGTCAGTATGGTCATCTTCTTCCGCGTGCGTTCTGTGGAGGTAGAAGGCAATCGCTACTATTCTGCGCAGGAAATCATTGATGCGGCCAGTATTATGGACGGCGACAATCTTCTGACACTTTCGCGTGGAGAAATTGCCGGAAATGTCATCGCCAAATTGCCGTATATTAAAAATGTCCGCGTCACAAGACAGCTTCCGGATTCTGTTGTGCTGCGTGTATCGGAGTATGAATCGACCTATGCCGTTCAGGATACGACCGGAGATTATTATCTGATCACCGCTGCCGGAAAGGCAACTGAGAAGCTGGGTGAACGCGAGGCTAAGAGCCATATCTTCGTCGAGGAGCTGACGATCAATCCTCCGACAATCGGCGAGGTTGTCACGCTGAAATGTGCAGATGGCAAGGAAAAGGAAGCACAGGCACAGCTCGGTGCGCTGCTGCAGCTTTTGCAGGAAATTGAAAACGCCGAGCTGAGTAAATATGTAGTATCGGTGCAGGTCCCGTCTCCCTATCAGCTGACGCTTTGGTATGGCGACCGATTTGAGGTCCGCTTGGGAAATCGGGAAAAGCTTGCGTATAAGCTGGAGTTCCTGAAGGTCGTTATTTCACAGCAGAAGGATTACGTTTCCGGTGTCATTGACCTGTCTTTGAATGAGGGAAATGAGGCTCATGTCATAAAAGATGAGTAAAAATTCCGAAAAATGTAAATATTTTTACCAAAAATGAGAAATTCTATTGACCTGAGAGCAATTTCACGGTAAAATAAAACGGTATAAATGTGCATATACTAACTGCAATAGAAACAGTATACATAGGAGGAGATTAACAATGTCCGAAACTTATCCTGAAAAAGTTGTTAATATTAAAGTCATCGGTGTCGGCGGTGCAGGCAATAATGTCGTTAACCGCATGATTTCCAGCAAGGTCGGCGGTGTGGAATTCATCGTTGTCAACACTGACCGTCAGGATCTGAATAAGTCCAAGTGTGAAAACAAGCTGCAGATCGGCGAAAAGCTGACCGGCGGTATGGGCGCAGGCTCCAAGCCTGAAGTCGGCAAGAAATCCGCAGAAGAAAGCAGAGCTGCAATTTCCAAGGTTCTTGAAGGCACCGATATGGTCTTTATCACCGCAGGCATGGGCGGCGGCACCGGTACCGGCGCTGCTCCGATCATTGCTGATCTGGCACACGAAGCCGGCATCCTTACAGTCGGTGTTGTTACCAAGCCTTTCAAATTTGAGGGTGCAAACCGTATGAAGCAGGCTGAGGAAGGCATTGCAGCACTTGGTGCAAAGGTCGACTCCCTGATCATCATTCCGAACGATCGCCTGAAGTACGTCACTGATCAGAAGATCACCTTTGCAAATGCATTCGGCATTGCAGACGATGTTCTGAAGCAGGCTGTCAGCTCCATTTCCGAGCTTGTCGGATATTCCGAGCGTGTCATCATCAATCTCGACTTTGCAGACGTTTCTTCTATCATGAAGAACGCAGGCCGTGCTCATATGGGTGTCGGCACTGCATCCGGCAGAGAAAAGGCAGAGCAGGCCGCTATGGCAGCTGTTGCAAGTCCGCTGCTTGAAACCTCTATTAACGGTGCTACCGGCGTTCTGATCAATGTTACCGGCTCTCAGGATCTGGGACTGGACGATGTGGAAACCGCTGCAAACATTGTTATGGAAGCTGCAAATCCCGAAGCAAACATCATCTTCGGCGCGACCTTCTCCGAGGAATTCGAGGACGAAATGCGTGTTACCGTTATCGCCACCGGCTTTGACGAAAAGAAAAAGCAGGAAGCACCGAAGGGTATTTACTCCACTGCGAAGAGCGTCACGACCGAAGCAATTCCTACCGATCCGGCTTCCGGAATTGATGATATTGACGAAATCTTCAAGATTTTCAATAAGTAATTGTTTTATGCAAGGCTGCCGAAATCGGCAGCCTTGTTTTTTGAAAAAATCCGGGCAACATCTTTACTTTCGTGAATAAAAGGGTTATAATATCTTTAACGAAATAAATTGCCGGAGGATAAGCCATGAATAGCCGCAATAAACGTTCAGATTCCAGCTGTGAGCTTTACAGCGCAATACTTGAGCTGAAGACACCGGAGGAAGTTTATAAATTCCTTGTTGATCTGTGTACACAGGCGGAACTCAATGCGATCGAGCAGCGCTATGAAGTCGCAAAGATGCTGCGCGCCGGAATGATTTATAATGAGATTCTCGCAAAAACAAACGCCAGCTCTGCAACGATCAGCCGTGTAAAACGCAGTTTGGATAACGGCGAAGGCGCATATGAACTGGTCTTTTCAAGGCTGGATGAGAAGAAATGATTGCATATAGCTCACTTGCTGCAGCCTATGACGGGCTGACAAAGGATATTCCGTACAATCAGATATCAGACTTTTTGGAGGCGATACTGCAAGAATCGGGGAAACATCCGGAAACGGTGCTCGATCTTGCCTGCGGTACCGGCTCCATGTCTTTGCTGCTTGCGCAGAAGGGATACCGCGTTCTGGCATCGGATATTTCTGAGGAAATGCTGACGGAAGCGGCGAAAAAAACGGCATTTCTCAAAAATCCGCCGTTCTATTTCTGTCAGCCGATGCAGCGTCTGCGTTTGCCGGAGCCGGTCGATGCAGTCGTCTGCCTTTTAGACAGCCTGAACTATCTTGATGAACCGGAGAATTGCAGAAAAACCTTCGCGCGAGTATATAAGGCACTGAATCCCGGCGGTGTGTTTATCTTTGATATCAACACGCCGGAAAAGCTGAAAAGCTTGGATGGACAGGTATTTCTTGACGAGAACGAAGAAAGCTATTGTGTCTGGCGTACGGAGTTTGACGAAGCGGAAAATCGCTGCTATTACGGCATTGACCTGTTCAGAAAAAAGGAAAAGCTGTGGGAGCGCAGCTTTGAGCAGCATTGCGAATACGCATACAGCCCTGAACAGCTATCTGCATGGCTGAAAGAATGTGGCTTCACGGAAGTCAGACAGTACGGTGATTGCCGTCCGGAGAAGCCAAAAGCAGGGGAACAGAGGATTTATTTCTCCGCACGAAAGGGGTAAAAATAAATGAAGGATTATATCGTTCGTGCAATGTCAAAGGACGGATTTGTTAAGGCAATGGCAATTTCTTCTACCGGCATTGTTGAGCGTGCGCGGACAATTCATAATACAACACCGACTGCAACTGCGGCATTGGGACGTGTGCTGACGGCAGCGTCTATGATGGGCAATGTGCAAAAGGTGGAAAACGGTGCGCTGACACTTCAAATCAAAGGCGGCGGACCGCTCGGGACGATTCTTGCAACATCAGATGCAACAGGAAATGTGCGCGGCTACGTTCATAATCCGTCCATCACACTGCTTGAAAAATACGCAGGTAAGCTGGATGTCGGTGCTGCAGTCGGCACTGACGGTATGCTGACAGTCATTCGTGACCTGCAGATGAAAGAGCCGTATGTCGGAAGTGTTGCGCTCGTAACCGGCGAAATCGCGGACGATGTGACGGCGTATTTCGCGCAGAGCGAGCAGACACCGACTGCCTGTGCGCTTGGCGTTCTGGTCGATGTTGACCAAAGTGTAAAGGTTGCAGGCGGCTATCTGATTCAGCTTCTGCCGGGCGCTCCCGATGATGTGATCGACCGTTTGGAAAGCGGCATTCAGAAAGCCGGTGCAGTAACGCCGATGCTTGCTGACGGGCTGACGCCGGAGGATATCCTCAGCCGTGTAATGGCGGATTTTGAGCTGGAATTTCTGGAAACTACGCCGGTTTGCTATCAGTGCTATTGCAGCCGTGAGCGTGTCACGTCCACGCTTATAGCAATCGGGAAAAAGGACCTGCAGGAGATTGCAGATGAAGGCAAGCCCATTACCATCGAATGTCAGTTCTGTGATACCACCTATCAATTTACGCCGGAGGAAATCCGGACGATTTTGCAGGGGCTGTAAAACCAGTCGGAGCAGGGTATTCTGATAGGGTATTCTGCTCCGAGAAAAAAAGAAATAAAAAACCCAGAAAATTCAAAAAATATGCTTGACAATTCGGTGGTCAATGTGTATAATAACAACCGTCGCTGATATGCAGCGTTTTTCGGGAGCATAGCTCAGCTGGGAGAGCACATGCCTTACAAGCATGGGGTCACAGGTTCGAGCCCTGTTGTTCCCACCA
>R26__coassemble_193_pt1 | contig 41585 bp, 42 predicted proteins | sample R26__metabat2_low_PE_037 | metagenome-assembled genome bin R26
CGTGTCTTTTTGTGCCTTGACGCGCAGCGGAAAGGTATGGTCATAAACATGAAAGTAAAAGAGGGATTTGTTCTCCGCAGTATCGCAGGCTCCAATATCGTAGTTCCGGTTGGTCAGGCCAGCGTGGACTTCAATGGCATGATTACCCTGAATGATTCCGGCGCTTTCCTTTGGAAAGAACTTGAGAAAGGCTCCGATGTGGATGGCATGACTGCAGCGTTGCTTCGTGAATACGACGTTGACGAAGCAACGGCCCGTTCTTGCTCTGCAGCATTTATTGAGAAGCTGAAGGAGGCTGGCTGCCTTGAATAAGGTTCAGCTTGCAGACTATTATCCCCTGATTAAGGAGACGCTTGATCAGGGGGGGACATTTTCATTAACGATTACCGGTTCCAGTATGTATCCGTTCATTCTCGGCAACCGGGACAAAGTTACGCTGTCGCCGATCACGGCTGAGCTGAAGAAAAATGACCTTCCGCTCTACCGCAGAAGCAACGGCGCATTTGTGCTGCATAGGATTGTGAAAGTTGAGAAAGATGGCACATATACCTGCTGCGGCGATCATCAGTGGCAGCTCGAAAAAGGCCTGAAAAGAGAGCAGATGATCGGCATTGCCACGGAATATGTCCGTAAAGGGAAGCGTCTGACAAACAGTAATGTGATTTACAGAATATACCGCACCGTGTGGACGTGGCTGCTCCGGTATCGGTGGGTGTTTTTCGCAATCTATCAAAAGCTATATAATATCCGAAAAAAATCGCGGAAATGAGGCTGAATTATGCAGTATGATGCAAGAGTAAGTGAATATTTGCTTGAACTTTTGCGCAGCGCATTAAACAACACGACCTCCAAAGAAAAACCTGAGGATGTTTCGTGGAACGCTGTGTATGCTTTGGCCCATAAGCATTCGGTTACGGCGCTGGCTTTTTTGCGATTCAAAAGCTAAAGAATCCTCCGGAGCAGGAACTGTTTCAGATTTGGCAGACACAGAACAGTAAGATTCTCGTAAAGGGGGCAAATCAGGAAAATGAACTTGCGCTCCTGTCTGATTGCTTTGAGAAGAATGCTATTGCATATATGCCGCTGAAGGGAAGTGTAATTCGGGATCTTTTTCCGCTGCCATATCTGCGCGAAATGAGTGATCTCGATATTCTGATTCCGGTTGAAAAACTGCAACAGGCTTGTCAGTTGTGTGAGACAATGGGTTATCGAACGAACTCAAGGGTAGAACATCACATTGAATTACATAAACTTCCATATATGAACATAGAGCTTCATTCGGGATTGATTGCTTCTTTCTATGAGTATTATGAGTATTACAAAGACCCGTGGACGAAAGCGTATCGGTATAATAATGATTATCGCTATGCGATGAGAAATGAAGATTTATATCTTTATTTTTTGACGCATGCTGCAAAGCATTACTTTAACTCCGGTACCGGCATTCGTTCTGTCATTGATATTTATGTGTTTAATCGGGCGTATCGTCCCTCCATGGATACACGGTATATAGCGCAGGAACTGAAAAAGCTGAACCTTGAAAGATTTGCACGGCAGATTGAGCAGCTTGCACAATACTGGTTTGCAGAAAACAGAACAAAAGCATCTGATGACGTGAAAGAAATGCAGAGTTATGTTCTTTCCAGTGCTACATATGGTACGAAAAGCAATCGTGACGCAAATCAGATACGCCGATATATGCAAAAAGGAAAAAGTGAAGATGGCGCAAAAACAGCAATGTATCTTCACATGGCTTTTTTGCCGTGCGATGAAATGCAGTTGATGTTCCCGATTTTGAAAAAAGCTCCGGTGTTGCTGCCGTTTTGCTGGATCGCAAGATGGTTTCGTATTATCTTTACGAAGCCGAAGTCCATTACGGACTCATACAAACGAGTGCAGGATATTCAGATTTACGACAGAAATAAAGACTCCTGATAAAGAGGTAAGAGAAAATGAAGATCAATGATTCGTCTGAAAGAATAAAGTACCTTCTCCGGATGATTTTGCTGCTTGCTGCGGACATTCTTCTGATCAATCTCGCCTCTTTTTTGGCAGTGTTTTCAAGACTGGATTTCAGTATTGCCGATTTCCGCAATGAAAAAATGCTGGAGGTTCTGTTAAAGTATGCTCCATGGTTTACGCTCCTGTCACTTGCGGTTTTTGTTCCCATGAAGCTTTATACCAGCTTGTGGGAGTACGCAAGCGTTGACGAGCTGATCCATATTATTTTGGCGGCGTTACTTGTCTGCGCGGTAGAAATGCTCGGTCAGTTTGTCGGTATTATTCAGGGCCTGCCGATGAGCTTTCCGCTGCTCAATGCGCTATTCCTGATTTGCTTTATCTGTGTGGTTCGTTTTTCTTATCGCTTCCTGCGCGGAATACGGCACAAGTCCATGAAGCGCGGTCGACAGAAACGGACAATGCTGATCGGTGCGGGCAATGCAGGAATGCTTGTGCTTCGTGAATTCCAAAGCAGCGAAAATTCACAGAACCGCGTGGTATGTATTGTCGATGACGATCCGTTAAAGCGCGGTCAGTATCTGAGGAATGTGAAAATCTGCGGCGGAAGAAAAGATATTATCCGACTTGCAGAGGCAATGAAGATCGAAGAAATCATTTTTGCGATTCCGGCCGCCAGAGTGCAGGATCGCAAGGAAATCCTGAAGCTTTGTCAGGCAACGGGCTGCCGCATGAAAATCATGCCGGGCATCTTCCAGCTTGCAAACGGTGAGGTCAGCATCCAGAAGATTCGTGAGGTTGATATTCTGGATCTGCTCGGACGCGACAGTGTTCAGGTCGATCTTGCTCAGATCGCAGATTATCTGAGCGAAAAAACAGTTCTTGTAACGGGCGGCGGCGGCTCTATCGGCAGCGAGCTTTGCAGACAGATTGCTGATCATACGCCGAAGCAGCTCATAATATTCGACATTTATGAAAATAATGCATATGAAATTCAGCAGGAGCTCAAGCGCGCACATCCCGAGCTGAATCTTGTTACGCTGATCGGCTCCGTCCGCGATACAGAGCGTATCAATATGGTTTTTGAAACCTATCATCCGCAGATCGTTTTCCATGCGGCAGCGCATAAGCATGTCCCGCTGATGGAGGACAGCCCCAACGAAGCCATTAAGAACAATGTATTCGGTACATATCATGTTGCACAGGCGGCAGACCGTTTTGGTACGGAAACCTTTGTCCTGATCTCTACAGATAAGGCGGTCAATCCGACCAACATTATGGGCGCATCTAAGCGTATGTGCGAGATGATCGTGCAGATGATGGCAAACCGTTCGAAGACCAAATTTGTGGCGGTTCGTTTCGGCAATGTGCTCGGAAGTAACGGAAGTGTTATTCCGCTCTTTAAGAAGCAGATCGAGGAAGGCGGACCTGTAACTGTCACGCACCCCGACATTATCCGCTATTTTATGACAATTCCAGAGGCGGTGTCACTGGTCCTTCAGGCAGGCGTCTATGCCAACCGCGGAGAGATTTTTGTTTTGGATATGGGTGAGCCTGTCAGGATTGACGATCTTGCCAGAAATCTGATCCGTCTGTCCGGATTTGAACCGGATGTGGATATTGAGATCAGATACACCGGCCTGCGTCCCGGTGAAAAGCTCTATGAGGAAATGCTTATGAATGAGGAGGGACTTCGCTCTACAGACAATCACCTGATTCATATTGGCAAACCTTTGGAGATTGACTATGATAAATTGATGCAGCAATTATTCAGGCTGGAAACAGCGTGCGAAAGTAATTCAGTACAGATTTGCAATATGGTGGAAAAAATTGTTCCGACATACCATAGAACTGTAAATGTATAGATATTACTGTGTGGAGGAAGAAAAATGTATCGGAAATTTTTCAAACGAGCAATCGATATTTTTCTGTCGACGCTTGTTTTGATTGTGTTTTCGTGGCTTTATTTGATAACAGCAATTCTTATTAAAGCAGAGTCAAGAGGACCGGTCATTTTTCGACAGAGGCGACTTGGAAAAGATGGAAAAGAATTTTCTATTTATAAGTTTCGTTCAATGTGTGTTGGGGCAGAAAACAAGGGAAGCGGAGTATATTCCGGCAAAGGCGATGCCAGAGTGACTCGAATAGGAAGAATAATTCGTGCTACCAGCATTGATGAACTTCCGCAAATGATAAATGTTTTAAAAGGGGATATGTCGCTGATTGGACCACGACCGCCGTTGACATATCATCCTTGGCCGATTGAGGAATACACCGATGAACAACTTAGAATGTTCAAAGTGCGTCCGGGTATCACAGGATGGGCGCAGGTCAATGGCAGAAAAGATGTTGAATGGCATAAGCGTATTGAACTGAATGTTTGGTATGTTGAACATGTTTCTTTTGTTCTTGATTTGAAAATATTGTTTATGACGGTGTTCAAAGTTGTAACGAATGCTGACAACGAAAACACCGGCGCTACGGTCAAATGATCGGGGAGAACAAAACTTATGTAGGAGAGGCTCTATGCTGAAACTGATGTACATAACGAACCGAACAGACGTCGCACGGGCAGCGCAGGCTGCAGGCGTTGACTGCATATTCGTTGATATGGAATATATTGGAAAAGATGCGAGACAAAAGGGACTCGATACTGTTAAATTGCATCACACCGTTGCTGATATCAGACGGCTTCGCGCTGTACTTAAAGAATCTAAGCTATTAGTTCGAATCAACCCGATTCACGATGCGACAGTAGATTATAATGCCTCTGAGGACGAAATCAATGAAGTGATTGATGCAGGTGCGGATATTATCATGCTGCCATATTTCAAAACGGTTACTGAAGTTAGTCGCTTCATTAAAGCGGTAAACGGCAGAGTAAAGACGATGCTCTTGATTGAAACGCCTGAGGCGGCTCAATCGGTTGATGAGATTGTTTCTGCCCAAGGAATTGATTATATCCATATTGGACTCAATGACTTGAGTCTCGGTTGTGGAAAGAAATTTATGTTTGAGCTTCTTGCAGACGGTACAGTTGATAGCCTGTGTGATAGGATCAAGGCAAAGAGGATACCGTACGGCTTTGGAGGAATTGCCACACTTGGTGGCGGTATGCTTCCATCAGAGTATGTAATTCGGGAGCACTACCGATTAGGTTCTTCATTTGCAATCTTGTCCAGAAGTTTTTGCAATACGTCAACAATTCAGGATATTGAAGACATTGAAAAAGTCTTTTGCGAAGGAATTAAAGCAATTCGTATCTTTGAAACTGAGTGTGAATCCCATCCGGAGCTGTTTAACGAAAACCATCGTATTGTTGTTGAAAAAGTACAAAACATTTGTAAATCATTAGCTTAGTTGATTTTAATGTGGAGGCAGCCTATGAATCTGCTTGTGACCGGTGCATGGAGCGGCGCAAAAGAGAATATCGACCGCCTGACACAGATGGGACATACCGTTGCGTTTCTGCAGCAGGAAAAAGAGGCGCTGCCCTGTCCCTATGCGTGGGTAGAAGGCGTAATATGTAACGGCCTGTTTTTATCCCATCCGATTGAGCGGTTTACCAATCTGCGATATATTCAGTTGACGAGTGCAGGGTTTGACCGTCTGCCGATGAATCATGTCAAATTGCACAACATCGAAATCCACAATGCACGCGGCGTATACAGTATTCCGATGGCGGAGTTTGCACTGTGCGGTGTGCTACAGCTACTGAAAAGCAGCCGCACATTCTATGAGAACCAAAAGCTTCACCGCTGGGAAAAACAGCGCGATCTTTCGGAACTGCAGGGGAAAGAAGTTTGCATCATTGGCTGCGGCAGTGTCGGTACAGAATGCGCAAAGCGGTTTCGTGCATTCGGCTGCAATGTGATCGGCGTTGATCTCTATGTGCGAACGGACGAAAACTATTGCACAATGTGTGCGCTGAGAGATTTGGACGAAGCACTTAAAACAGCGGACATCATTATTTTGACACTTCCGCTGACAGAAGAAACAAAACATCTGATAAATTCTGCGCGTTTTGCCGTTATGAAGCAAGGAGCGCTGCTGGTCAACATTGCACGGGGGGCAGTTGTTGATGCGGACGCACTGCTTGCGGCACTGAAAGACAAGCTTTGCGGTGCAGTGCTGGATGTGTTTGAAACAGAGCCGCTTGCGGAAAACAGTCCCTTGTGGGATATGGAAAATGTCATCTTGACACCGCACAACAGTTTCGTTTCTGATGGAAACAGCAGCAGACTTTATAATGTCATTTTTCAAAATTTGACGAATTCACAGAGCGGAAAAGAGTGAAACGAATGAATATTGCTTTCGCAATCAAAAGGCTGAAGATCATCAACCGATATTATGATGATTTCTTGAAGAATTCGGAGAAAATGCCTGCAGGTCGTGCCGGAATGTGGCTGCGCACAATTGCATCAACGATTATTTGGGGCACAAGCTTTTCAGAGTACTACGGATACAGATTTTGGAAAAAAACACGAAAAGAGAAAAAAGCATACATGACAAGGCGCGAAATGTTTCGCTTCTTTGATCGCTATAATCCAGAACAGTATCGCGAGCGCATTGGGAATAAGAGTATTGCGCCGCAGTATTACGGTGAATTGCTGAAGAGAGAGCAGTTTACGACTGCTGAGGGCTTTGCGGCGTTTGAAACATTCTGCAAAAAATACCCACGAATTTTCATAAAAAAAATAATTGGATGGGGCGGAGAAGGCTCGCGCATTGAAGATGTATCTACACAGGCGCAGAGAAAAGATATTTGGAAAACCCTTTCTGATGATGTGGCAATCGAGCCGGTTATCACAAATTGTTCCGAAATCCGTGAGTTTGCGCCGGAATCTCTGAATACAGTTAAAATTACTGTTTTGATTGTCAGAGGTCAGCCCGTGGTTCAATATGCTTTGTTCCGCATAGGAAACAGAACGAGAGTAGATAATGTTCATCTCGGAGGAATGGGCTGCGGTGTAAATGTTGAAACGGGAATTGTCGAGACAGAAGCCATTGACAAACATTTTCGTCGGTATTCCGTTCATCCTGTGAGTGGAAAAAAATCGTCGGATTCCAGCTTCCGTTTTGGAAAGAAACCATTGAACTGGCTAAAACCGCTGCTTCTATAACGCCGGAACTGCGATATGCTTCATGGGATATTGCGATCACTGAAAACGGGCCGATTTTAATGGAAGGCAACTGGGATGCTGAATTCTACGCGGAACAGATGATTTACGAAATCGGCTCAAAAGCTCTTTTTGAGAAGCAATTGGAGAAATAACTATGCTGAGTTGGAACGAAAAACTCTATACATACGGGTTCCTCCTGACAGATGATGCCGAGGCGGACATTGCATGTATCGGTCTTGACCGAAATCTGTGGAATGTTCGTAATATCGGTGAAATGTCTTTGTTCACCCACCCGACTGTAACAGTATATGTATACGAGGGAGAAAGCAGGACATTTCTTCTACTTGGTCATGCATATAACCCGTTTACAATGGAAAGCCGGGAAGAGGATATCCTTGCGCGGCTTGACAGTATGTACGGTTCAAACAATTATCTCGACTACTTTGACCAACTGACCGGAATGTTCTTTTATGCTGTTATTGAAGGAAAGACGATTACTGCACTGAGTGACTGTGCCGGTGAGTACGGAGCTTATTATGCAAAAATCAGTGGTCACTTTTACTATTCTTCCTATTCTCAAATGATCGCAGATATATGCCATTTGAAGGAGGATACCTATGTTACAAAACTGAAAAAAGGAAGATTTTTCCATATGTACGGCCGCTTTCTGCCGGGAAATTTGAGTCCCTACCGGGAAGTCCGCCGTATCCTGCCGAATACGCAGGTCGTATGCAAAAACGGCAGTTTTGCCATTGAACGCATCTATCCCCGTGCGCCCTATGAAGAACTGACCGGAGAGCGATACAACGAGCAGGTCAAAAAGATTGGGCAGATCCTTTACAATACCCTTTCACTCATCACAAAGAAATGGGAAATGCCTGCTATTTCTCTGACCGGCGGTACGGACAGCCAGACGACCCTTGCCTGTACCGGAGATTTGCAAAATGCCTTCCGCTATTTCAGCTATATCTCCTTACCGCGTGAGGAAACCGATGCCAATGCGGCAGCAGCAATATGCAAGGCATTGGGATTGCAGCATGAGATTTTTCGAATCAACACGGATCCTGCTGTGTATCCGAATTTTGAAGCGGTTGACAAAATGATTGAACGACACGGCTCCTATATCGGCAAGGGCAATCGGAACGATGTCTGTAAACGACTTGGACTGAACGATCAGGTCAACTTTGATGTTGAGGTCAAATCATGGGTGTCCGAGGTTGCGAGAGCAAGCCGTAATAAGATGTACAGCAAAAAGCAGATGCCGAAAAAGATGACACCGCGGCGTTTAACCACAATGTATAAGATCTTTATGCTCAACCGCGGTGATGCACTTCGTACTGACAAGCAGTTTCGAAAATACATGGAAGAAAGCGGCTTGAGAAAAGCGATTGAGCAGACGGGCTACACATGGAGTGAATTCTTTGTTTGGGAGATTGTTTTCGGCGGTTGGGGCAGCCTTGCACTGACCGGTGAGCACCGTCTGACCAATGACATTACCATCCCGTACAACAACCGGGCACTTTTGGATATGATGCTGCGTACGCCGCTGGAAAAGCGCCGCACCGATGAACTACATTGGGATGTTGTGCGTGAAATGAAGCCAGAGCTTGCTGCATTGAATGTCCACATTCTGAACGGCAACGAAACGAAGGCAAGAGAGATTTTTGAACGGGTTTACTTCGATGTCCATTCTCATCTGCCCTTGTAAAAAAAGAATTGGAGAATACTATGAACCGAACGATTTATACAAATATTCCTGCGCAGCAATGGAATGATTGGCATTGGCAGGTTTCCAATCAGGTCAGAAGTGCTGAGGATATGGAAGCTGTCGGAATTATTCTAACAGAAGAAGAGAAAAAGCAGATAGACGCTGCGCTCGGTACTTTCCGAATGGCGGTTACACCGTACTACCTGTCCTTAATTGATTTTAACGATCCACACGATCCGATTCGCAAGCAGGCGATTCCGTCAGCGGAGGAATTGCACTTTGCTCCCTATGAAGACGAAGATCCGCTGTGCGAGGATGTGTACAGTCCTTGTCCCGGCTTGACACACCGCTATCCCGACCGCGTCCTGTTGCTGGTGACGAGTGCCTGCTCGATGTATTGCAGACACTGTACAAGACGGCGCTTTACAGGCCAGTCTGACGGCTGCATCACCAAGGAACAGATTGACACCTGCGTGGCATATATTCGCGAACATAGCGAGGTGCGTGATGTTCTGATTTCCGGTGGTGATTGTCTTATGCTGGAAGATGATAAGCTGGAATATATCCTGTCCGCAGTTCGTTCGATCGACCATGTTGAGGTTATTCGCCTCGGCACGAGAATGCCGGTGGTCTGCCCGCAGCGTGTGACACCGGAACTGTGTGCGATGCTCAAGAAATACCATCCGATTTGGGTAAATGTACATTTTAACCATCCGAATGAGATTACTCCCGAGGCGGAAAAAGCCTGCGCAATGTTAGCAGATGCCGGAATTCCGCTTGGAAATCAGAGCGTATTGCTTGCAGGTGTCAATGACTGCGTATTTGTAATGAAAAACCTGGTCAATGCACTTGTGCGCATTCGCGTCAGACCGTATTATATCTATGTTTGCGATCCCAGTCTCGGCCTGAGCCATTTCCGCACGCCGGTTTCCAAGGGGATTGAAATTATGGAAGGCCTGCGTGGACATACCTCTGGGTTCTGTGTGCCTACCTTCGTGGTAGATGCACCGGGTGGCGGCGGAAAAATCCCCGTGATGCCGAACTACGTCATTTCGCAGACGCCGCGCAAGGTTGTACTGCGCAACTTTGAGGGTGTTTTAACCACATACACAGAGCCGGAGCATTATGACAATAACTGCCATTGCCCGACTTGTACTGCTTCCGTTAACCGTGCAGAGGCACTGACCGGTGTTGCAAAGCTGGCTGAAGGGATAAAGCAACGCTATTTAGAGCCGACGGAACTGCAAAGAAACGAACGCATTAAAAATAAATGAAACAGAGGCGTTACAATGAAATTCCTCTTGATATCTCCCAAAAACCGCACGGTTTACAATTTTCGAGGTGACCTCGTCAAAGCGATTATTGCCAAAGGCTATGAGGTCGTCGTGACCGGTCCGGACCGAACGGATGTCGACAAAATCGAAGCGCTTGGCGCAAGATTTGTTGAGATCCCGATGAATAAAACAGGCACTAACATTCTCGGTGACCTCAAATACTGTAAGCGTCTGAAAGCGCTGATGAAACAGGAAAAACCTGATGTAACGCTGGGATACACGGTCAAGCCGGTTGTCTATGGTGCAATCGCTGCCCACAGTGCCAAGGTGAAAAATATAAACGGCATGGTAACGGGCGGCGGCTATACTTTTACCGCAAAAACAATGAAGGCAAAGGTGCTTGGACTGATTGTCCGTACACTTTACCGATTTGGCTTTCAACGCACCAACCACATCATTTTTCAAAATCCCGACGACTTGCATGAGTTTTGCGAGCGGAAGCTTGCAAAGCGTGATCGGTGCTATGCGGTCAATGGCTCCGGTGTGAATATGGAGCATTTTGCAGCTATGCCGCTGCCGGATAAGCCTGCTTTCTTTATGCTGTCCCGTCTGCTGAAGAGCAAGGGCGTGCAGGAGTATTTGCAGGCGGCAAGAATGGTCAAGGAAGAATACCCTGAGGCAAAGTTGTATCTGCTTGGAAAGTATGAAACCTCGATGCAGGATGCGATACCAAGGGAAACTGTGGAGCAGTACATAAAAGATGGCATCGTGGAGCGTTTTGAAGAGACAAGCGATGTCAGACCGTACTACGAAAAATGCAGCGTATATGTCCTGCCCTCCTACCGCGAGGGAACTCCGCGTACGGTATTGGAGGCAATGGCAATGGGCAGACCTATTATTACCACAAATACCAACGGTTGCCGCGAGACGGTTACAGACGGCGTAACGGGCTATCTTGTTCCCGTTGGTGATGCACAGCAGCTGGCAGAGCGTATGAAAGCATTTTTGTGTGAGCCGAAACTTGCAGCACAGATGGGCAAAGAAAGCCTTGCGCTGTGTAAAGAGAAATTTGAAGTCAGTAGGGTAAATGCCGAAATGCTGAGAATTATGAATATTTGACTGATAAGCAGTCTTTGAATGGAGGCAGTTCTATGTCACTTTACGAAAAGATCGTCAACAAAGAAGAAAAGATTTCCCTTGTCGGATTGGGCTATGTCGGTATGCCGATTGCAGTTGCCTTTGCAAAAAAGGTCAATGTCATCGGCTATGACCTCAACAGTGCAAAAATAGAGCTTTACAAGTCCGGCATCGATCCGACCAACGAAGTCGGCAACGAGGCCATCAAGAATACAAAAGTGGAATTTACTTCGGACGAAACAAAACTGCGTGAGGCAAAGTTCCACATTGTCGCAGTTCCCACTCCCGTCAATGATGACCATACCCCCGATCTGACACCGGTAGAGGGCGCAAGCCGCATCCTCGGCAGAAACCTCACGAAGGGCAGCATCGTGGTTTTTGAGTCCACTGTCTATCCCGGCGTGACCGAGGATGTCTGTGTTCCCATTCTGGAAAAGGAATCCGGACTCAAGTGCGGTGTGGACTTCAAGATCGGCTATTCTCCCGAGCGTATCAACCCGGGTGACAAGGTACACAGATTGGAAACCATCAAGAAGATTGTCTCCGGCATGGATGCGGAAACGCTCGACGAGGTCGCGCATGTTTATGAGTTGGTCGTTGAGGCAGGCGTTCACAGAGCAGAGTCCATCAAGGTCGCTGAGGCTGCCAAGGTCATCGAAAACAGTCAGCGCGACATCAATATCGCGTTTATGAATGAACTGTCCATCATCTTCAACAAGATGGGCATCGACACCAAGTCTGTTCTTGAAGCAGCCGGCACCAAGTGGAACTTCCTGAAGTTCTATCCGGGTCTTGTCGGCGGTCACTGCATCGGCGTTGACCCCTACTACCTGACCTATAAGGCGGAGCAGCTCGGTTATCACAGCCAGATCATTTTGTCCGGCCGCCGCATCAACGACGACATGGGCAAGTATTGTGCGGAAAACCTCGTCAAGCAGCTGATTAAGGCAGATCGCCCGGTCAAGAGCGCAAGAGTTGCCATTTTGGGCTTCACCTTCAAAGAAAACTGCCCGGATACCCGCAACACCAAGATCATTGACATCTATAACGAACTCAAGGAATACGGCATCACAGCAGTCATTGCCGATCCCAATGCAGATGCAGACGAAGCAAAGCGCCTGTACGGCGTGGAATTTGTCAGCTTCGATGACATTCACGATATGGATGCCGTCATTCTTGCGGTTGCGCATGAGCAGTTCAAGTCCTTTGAGATGGCACAGCTCGATGCACTCTATGCAAAGAATGCACCGAAAGTACTGCTCGACCTCAAGGGTCTGCTCGACCGCAAGACCTACGAGGACGCAGGCTATTACTACTGGAGACTGTAAAAGAGGGAACACTTATGGGATACGAAGGCATTAAATTTCCGGAAAACGCCACATTTCTTGTCACGGGCGGTGCAGGCTTCATCGGCTCCAACCTCTGTGAAGCTATTTTGAAGCTCGGCTACAAGGTTCGCTGTTTGGACGATCTTTCCACTGGAAAGCAGAAAAATGTTGATTTATTTCTTGACAATCAGAACTATACCTTTATCAAGGGTGATATTAAGGACTTTGATACCTGCCTGAAGGCGACGGAAGGCGTGGATTATGTTCTGAATCAGGCAGCGTGGGGCAGTGTACCGCGCAGTATTGAAATGCCGCTGTTTTACTGCGCCAATAATATTCAGGGCACGCTCAATATGATGGAAGCAGCTCGCCGCAACGGCGTGAAACGCTTTGTCTATGCATCGTCCAGCTCTGTCTATGGTGATGAGCCGAATCTTCCCAAAACAGAAGGCAGAGAAGGCAATCTTCTTTCTCCATACGCGCTGACAAAGCGCTGTGATGAAGAATGGGCAAAGCAGTATACCATGCACTACGGTCTGGAAACCATCGGGCTCCGATATTTCAATGTTTTCGGCAGACGTCAGGATCCGGACGGCGCCTATGCCGCAGTCATCCCGAAATTCATCAAGATGCTGATTCACGGCGAAACACCCACCATCAACGGTGACGGCAAGCAGAGCCGTGACTTCACCTACATCGAAAATGTCATTGAAGCCAACCTCAAGGCCTGCATCGCTCCGAGCGAAGCCGCAGGCGAGGCATTCAATGTTGCCTATGGCGGCAGAGAATATCTGCTTGACATCTACTACGGCTTGACCAAGGCGCTCGGCGTTGACATCGAGCCGAACTTCGGCCCCGATCGCAAGGGTGATATCAAGCACTCCAACGCCGACATTTCCAAGGCAAGAAGGCTGCTCGGCTATGACCCCGACTGGAGCTTCGACCGCGGCATTGAAGCTGCGATTGAATGGTATAAGGAGAATCTGCGATGAAACCAGTAGCAATCGGAACGACTCAACTTTCGGAGCACCATAAGAATTCAAAAAGAGAGATCCCCGGGTTTGAAGACTACCTGAAGAGTCAGAATATTCCGTACGAGAACATTGACTGTTACCGATACGATCTGGTCAAAGAACTTGACAAGTATTCCGCATTGATTTGGTGGTATGAAAACTACGCAATCGCAGATCTGCTTGAAGGACAAAATATTCTTGATATTGCTGCCATGAAGGGATTGAAGGTTTTTCCGAATCATCAGACGGGTTGGCACTTTGACGATAAAATCGCGGAGATGTATGCGCTTCAAAGCGTCGATGCACCGATTCCGGAGAGTTGGGTGTTTTACCGGAAGGATGAATGTATTGACTGGCTGCGCAGCAAAGCGGAATATCCACTTGTAGCAAAACTGCGTTGCGGTTCAGGCTCTAATAATGTCAAACTACTGAAAGATCCTGCTGCAGCTGTAAAGTATGCAAAACGGATGTTCACAAAGGGATATCAGCCTGCACCGAGCCTGATTTATAAGACGTTTTCAAAGGTGCAGTCAACGCGGGACTGGTAGACATTCGTCAAGCGCCTGAAAAGAGTTCCGGATTTTCTGTGGACGAGAAGATTTGCCAAGCAAATGCCCGTAGAAAAAGGCTATTGCTATTTTCAAGAATTTGTTCCCAATGATTCCTTTGATGTAAAGGTCGCCGTTGTAGGTGACAAACTCAGCTACTTTGCGAGAAAGACCCGAAAAGGCGATTTCCGCGCATCCGGCGGCGGCGATTTCTACTATGACCCTTCCATTATGTCCGAGCAGGTGATTCGTTCTGCGTTTGCCGTTGCTGACCGGTTAGGGCTGCAATGCATCGGATTTGACTTTGTGGTCGACAGTCGGAGCGGAGACGGAAAGATCATTGAAATGTGTTATGGCTTTGACCATGATGCGATCTTCCATGCAAACGGATATTATGACAGAAACTGTGTGTGGCACTCGGATGAACCGATGAATCCTGCTGTTGAAATCATTAACAACCTTTTGGGTGAAAAACTGATATGAGTTTCTGTATTTCTCAATAGAAACGGAGGAAAACAGTTGAGCGAAAAAATATCTGTAATTATGTCCGTGTATAACTGTGAGGCTTATTTGCGTGAGAGTATTGACTCCATCTTGGCGCAGACCTATGACAACTGGGAGTTTGTGATCTGCAACGATGCCTCCACGGACGGCACGCAGGCAGTTTTGGATGAGTACAAAGCAAAATACCCGGACAAATTCATCCTGATTTCCAACGAGACGAACAAGCATCTTGCGTTTTCGCTCAATCATTGCCTGCAATATGTGACCGGAGACTATGTTGCCCGTATGGACGGCGACGATATTTCCGTCCCGGAGCGTTTTGCAAAAGAACTTGCGTTTCTGAAATCCCATCCGGAGATCGACCTTGTCGGCTCGCTGATGCGGCGGTTTAATGATAACGGCATGGCGGACGTTATGAATGCCAAGGAATATCCGGACAAGTATGATATGCGCAACGGCCCTCCGATGTTCCATGCAACGATCATGACGTATAAGCGCGTCTATGATGCCTTGGGCGGATATACCGTTTCAAAGAGAACTGTTCGGTCACAGGATTATGATTTGTGGTTCCGCTTTTTCGCCGCGGGTTATCGCCCGTGCAACCTGCAGGAGGCTTTGTACCTTGTGCGGGAAGATATGAATGCGATCAAGAGACGGACATTCAAAGTCCGCTGGAATGGTTTTAAGACGACCCGGATCGGCTATAAGATGCTCGGTTTTCCGAAGCGCTGGTTGATCAAGGTGTTTTTTGTTATGCTGTTTAAGTCAATCATTCCGTACCGTTTATATCATCTATACCGAAGATTACAGTCAAAACGTCGATGAAAAACTCTTTCGGAGGCAAAAAAGTTTGGGAGCATATTATCTGACATTTGCGGTTGTTTTTTCCTTTAGTTTAATTGCAATATCCATATCAAAATCTATGGGTTATCAGGACGTGTCTATAAAAGGGCAGCCGTTTGCGGTAAAAATTTTCCTTTTTTTGACAGCTGCAATGCTTATTTTTGTTGCAGGTTGCAGGTATTATGTTGGAACGGATTATGGTGCATATTACAAGGGCCTGACTACTTATGCGCCAAATCTTGAAAAAGCGTTACGAACCTTTGACGAACCGGGGTTACCGTTGGTTGCAAGAATTGTTAGTTGGTTTACTGATGATGGGGCATATATTGTTTTTGCATGCTCTCTCTTGACCATAGGATTGTTTTTGATTGAGATGTATCGGAACGATAACTCATATTTGATGGTTTCGCTTTTGTTTTTGTTTTTACCATGGGACGGAACATTTAACGGAGTTCGGCAGTTTTTTGCATCATCGATTCTTTTTTTCGGTCATCGTTTTATCTACGAAAAAAAATTGTGGAAGTGGCTTTTGACCGTATTTTTAGCGGCCTGCTTTCATATTTCTGCCGTCGTTATGGTTGTGATATATTTTCTATTACGAAATAAAGTTCGTTTACGCAATGTTCTTCTTCTTGCAGGTGGTACCTATCTTATTTCCGCAAATTATGATACTATCTTTTCAATGATCGGGTTTTTGAAAGACTCCGACATGACTACACTTGATGCTTATGCAACAAATTCGGTAAGCATCCTTCGTATTTTAGTTTCCTGTTCTCCTGCAATTGCGTGTCTTGTCCTATATTACAAGAAAGAGTTGACAGAGGAACAGACATTTTATATGAACTCTCTGGTTATTCATGCGGCTGCAATGGTTGCAGCGTCAAACAGTACATATCTTGCAAGAATTGGTATCTATACTACGCCGTTTGTTGTTGTTGCTCTTCCGAAACTGTTTCGTACAGAAAATAAGGTTCTGGAACGGATACTTCGCATTGGTATTGTCGTCTTATATGCTATTTACTTTTATGTTGAAGTTAGCAACTCAAATGCATTGAATAACTTTCATTGGATTTGGGAAAGAAATGTAATTTAGTGACTATTAGAAAGAATCTTTTAGGGAGGATTTTTATGAACCTGAAAAAAACGATTCGAAGTTTTTTATCTTCGACTGAAATCGGAGAAAACATATGGAGATTTTTGCATCTGGCAAACCTGAAATATTTAAGCCATTATTCTGATGTGGATTATTTTAAAAAAGTCTATAAAAATCATACCGGAGGGAAAGAACTGAATTTTTCCGATCCTCAAACATTTGACGAAAAACAGCTTTGGATAAAAATGTATTATCGCGATCCGCTCTATACAAAATGTACAGATAAGTTTTTGGTACGAGAGTATGTTCAAAGCTGTGGGTTGGGTCATATTCTGAATACGCTGTATGCGGTTTATGACAGTGCAGAGGATATTGACTGGGATAATTTACCGAACAGATTTTATATAAAAGCGAACCATACGAGTGCAGGGAATATTCGTTGTAATGATAAAACAACGATTGACCGCAAAAAAGTATGCAGGGATTTAGAGCGGACATTAAAGCATAACCATTATTATGATTCCAGGGAATGGAATTACAAAGATATTCAACCGAAAATTATAGCAGAGGCAATAATAGAAAACGAAGATAAATCGCCGTTGGTCGATTACAGATTCCTGTGCTATGAGGGGAAATGTGAATACCTGTTTATTGATATAAATGAAGCTGACGACAAAGGCAGACACAGGGAAGATGCCGTCAGAAATGTGTATGACAGAGAGATGAATCTTTTGGATGTAACAGTTTCCAAACCGCGATTTGATTCTTCTCTGATACAAAAACCTGAGAATTACGACTTAATGGTTGATTATGCAGAAAAACTGAGTCGACCGTTTCCGTTTTGCAGAGTGGACTTTTATAATATCTCCGGAAAAATTATTTTTGGTGAAATTACTTTTTTCCATGCCGGTGGCTTCAGCACGATTCAACCGAAGGAATGGGAAATAAGGCTCGGAAAAGACATTCCGATAGAAAAGCTGCAAAGGGAATACCAACAAAAAGCACAGTAAGTTTATCTTGGAGATACAATTATGAAAAAAGTCGGAATTGTAACAATGGTTGGCGGAGCAAATTACGGAAATGCTTTGCAAAACTATGCAGTACAGACTTTAATTGAACAGTGCGGCTATGATGCAATTACTCTGAATAATACAACTCATAGAGGTCACCTGCATGGGCAGGCCAAGGATCTGCAGTTGTATCGCAAATTGGCACCAAGCTATATTGCGAGATACCGTCGGACAAAGTTAAATCAACAATACGGATGCAAGAACGATCGTGATTGCCGCGGTAAGGGCTTTCAACTTGCAAAAGCGACATCTGAGGAGTATCGCTGTGCAGTTGAGCGCCGTATGGAGAGGTTTGCACAGTTTCGTGAGGAAATGCTGCACTTTTCCGATTTTATAATCAGCGATGAGAAATATAATAAAGATGATCTGCTTGATTTTTATGCATTTGTGTGCGGCAGTGATCAGGTATGGAATCCGAATTTTAACTCAACATCGATGGTCGACTTTTTGCAATTTGCCCCTCAGGAAAACCGTATTGCATTTGTACCGAGCATCGGGATTTCCAAATTACCGGAGTATTGCAAGAAGGATTATAAAGCTTGGATTTCGGAGATTCCCAGCTTGTCGGTTCGAGAGGACGCAGGTGCAGAAATCATTCGGGAATTGACGGGCAGAGAGGCCAAGGTGTTGTTGGATCCGACCTTTGGCTTGACAAAGGAGCAGTGGCTCGCATTTGCAAAAGAGCCGCAAACGCATCCTGCGCAAGAGTATGTATTTTGCTATTTCCTCGGCAACGAAACGAATCACTATGTAAAATATATTGAAGCTTACGCAAAAAACAACAACTGTGAAATTGTGAATATCTGTGATATTTACGATTTGCAGTATTATGATATTGAGCCGAGAGAATTTGTTTGGTTACTTGCACACGCAAAGGCAGTCTTTACCGATTCTTTCCATGGTGTAGCCTTTTCCATCAACCTTGAAAAACCATTTGTTGTTTTTGAGAGAGTGGAGGGCGGAGCGTCTATGTCTTCGCGTATTACTTCTGTTCTGAAAAAAACAGGCTTGGAAGCACGCCAATATCCGTTGGCAGCAAATGTCAGCGTAGGAACGGTTTCATTTGAGAAATCACGGGCTGCAATTATGCGCGAGCGTCAAAGCATGCAAGCTTATTTGCACGATGCACTTCAAGCGGTTTCGGCTTCTGACGCACCGAAGCTGGCAAACCACTACCATTGCACCGGCTGCGGTGCCTGTAAAAATGCCTGTAAGGCCGGTGCCTTGGAACTTTGCGCAGACGAGGAGGGCTTCTGCTATCCGAAAATTGATGCGGCAAAATGTATCCATTGCAATGCCTGTGAACGGGCTTGTCCGGCAGATGCCGTTGTTCCTGCAGAGGAACAAACAAAGGCATACTACGCCGTTGCAAAGGATGACGGTATTTGCCGAAACAGTTCCTCCGGCGGTATGTTCTCTCTGCTTGCAGCGTATATTCTCCGCAAGGGCGGTGTAGTATTTGGCGCAGGCTATGATGAAAGCTTCCGCGTCTGTCATCAGCGCATTGATCGCGTAGAGGACATTGCCGGGCTGCGTACATCCAAGTATGTCCAAAGTGACATCGGCTTGACCTTCCGCGAGGCGGAGATCGCGTTAAAAGATGAAAAAACTGTCCTTTTTGCAGGTACTCCCTGCCAGATTTCTGCACTGAAGCAGTATTTGAAAAAGGATTATGTAAACTTGTATACACAGGATATTATCTGCCATGGTGTTCCGTCACCGAGCATTTGGCAGAAATATTTGCAGGAAATCCACAGTGGAAAAGAAATTCAAACGATTTCCTTTCGCGACAAGACCGTGGGCTGGAATGACTTTTCCATGAAAGTCAGCTATAAGGACGGCACACAGTACCGTGAACTTGCAACCGAGGATCCGTTTGAAAAAGCATTTTTGGCCAATTTAATACTGCGCCCGTCTTGCTACCAATGCCAATATAAGACTGTGGCGCGTGTCAGTGATATCACACTTGCTGATTATTGGGGGGTGGAGGTCGTGCACCCCGAGTTAAAGCAGCAGCAGGGCGTATCACTTGTGCTGACGCATACACCCAAGGGCGAAGCGCTGATGAATGCGGTTCGTGAGGCTGCGACGGTGCATGAAACCGAGCTTGACCGCGCAGTAAAAATGAACCACGCAGCGACACACAGTGTCATGTGGCACCGCAACAGAGAAGCTTTTTTTGCAGCGGAAAATACACAGCCGCTTGCACCGCTTGTTGAAAACTGCCTCAAGCCTACCACGGAGGAGGCTGTGAAGCGATTTGTTATCAGAAACGGTTCAAGAGTCAAACGACTGCTCAGAAAGATGAAAGGAAGATAAACGATGAAAGGTATCATCCTTGCCGGCGGTGCCGGAACAAGGCTTTATCCCCTGACGAGAGTAACCAGCAAGCAGCTTTTGCCCGTGTATGACAAGCCGATGATTTACTATCCGCTTTCCACGCTGATGCTTGCAGGTATTCGTGACATTCTGATTATCTCCACGCCCACAGATACACCGCGCTTTGAAGACCTTTTGAGCGACGGCTCCTCGATGGGTGTACATCTGAGCTACAAGGTGCAGCCGTCACCGGACGGACTGGCACAGGCATTCCTGATCGGTGAAGATTTTATCGGGGATGACTGCTGTGCAATGATCCTCGGTGATAACATCTTCTACGGCAATGGCTTCGGCAGTATCCTGCGCGAAGCGGCAGCCAATAGCGAGCAGGGCAGAGCCACGGTGTTTGGCTATTATGTCCCGGATCCGGAACGCTTTGGTGTGGTCGAATTCGATAAAAACGGCAAGGCAATCTCTATCGAAGAAAAACCGAAGGCACCCAAGTCCAATTATGCCGTGACCGGTCTTTATTTCTATGACAAGCATGTTGTCGAGCGTGCCAAGCTGGTCAAGCCTTCGGCACGCGGCGAACTTGAGATCACCGACCTCAACCGGATGTATTTGGAAGACGGCTTGCTCGATGTCAAAACACTTGGCCGCGGTTTTGCTTGGCTCGATACCGGTACGATGGATTCTTTGGTAGAAGCTGCCGATTTTGTTCAGATGATCGAAAAAAGGCAGGGCATCAAGATTTCTGCACCGGAGGAAATCGCTTATCGCAACGGCTGGATCACGAAGAATGAATTGTTAGCTTCTGCGGAACTATACGGCAAATCTCCCTATGGAGTACACCTGCGTGCAGTAGCGGAGGAAAGGATCATTTACTGATATGGAAAAGATCGCTACCAAATTAGAAGGTGTTTATATTTTAGAGCCAAAAGTTTTTGGTGACCATCGCGGCTACTTCATGGAAACCTATTCCAATAAGGTGTTCCGCGAACTTGGCATTGACAATGTATTCGTACAAGACAACGAAAGCTTTACGGCACAGAAGGGCACGCTCCGCGGTCTGCATTTTCAAAATGACCCGATGTCGCAGACAAAAATCGTCCGCGTTTTGCAGGGTGCGGTGATGGATGTTGCCGTCGATCTGCGCAAGGGCAGTCCGACCTATCTGCAATGGGAAGCGGTAGAGCTTTCCGAGGAAAACAAGCGGATGTTCTTCATCCCGCGCGGCTTTGCGCACGGTTTTCTGACGCTCACGGACAATGTGAAATTCGTGTATAAGGTGGACAACCTCTATGCACCCGACTGTGACCGCTCGATCCGCTTTGACGACCCCACCATCGGCGTAAATTGGGGCATCACCGATCCTATCCTGTCTCAGAAAGACCTCAACGCACCGCTGCTTTCTGCCAGCGATTGCAAATTCACTTTTTGATAAGTGCAAAGGCTCTGCGCAGGGTGGAGCCGACTGAAAGGAGAACCGTATGAAACTGATCGTGACCGGCGGCGCCGGCTTTATCGGCAGTAACTTTATATTTTATCAGCGCAAGCACCATCCGGAGGACGATATCATCTGCCTCGATGCGCTGACTTACGCAGGAAATCTGGAAACATTAGAGACTGTAATGAATGACCCAAAATTCAAGTTTGTGAAGGGTGACATTGCAGACAGAAAGCTGGTCTACGAGCTTTTTGAAAATGAAAAACCGGACTATGTTGTCAATTTTGCAGCGGAGTCCCATGTAGACCGTTCGATTGAAAATCCGGAAGTATTCCTGCGCACCAATGTGATGGGCACGCAGGTACTGCTCGATGCCTGCCGCAAGTACGGCATTAAACGGTATCATCAAGTCTCTACGGACGAGGTTTACGGCGATCTGCCGCTTGACCGTCCTGACCTGTTCTTTACCGAAACAACGCCTATCCACACTTCCAGCCCGTATTCTGCATCCAAAGCATCTGCAGACCTTTTGGTACTGGCTTATCACCGTACCTACAAGCTGCCTGTGACGGTTTCCCGCTGCTCGAACAACTACGGTCCTTATCATTTCCCCGAAAAGCTGATTCCGCTGATGATCTCCCGAGCACTTGCAGACGAGAGCTTGCCTGTTTACGGCAACGGTGAAAATGTCCGCGACTGGCTGTATGTGGAAGATCACTGTGCGGCGATCGATCTGATCCTGCGCAATGGCACAGATGGCGAGGTTTATAACATTGGCGGACATAACGAGCGGTCGAATTTAGAGGTTGTAAAGACCATTCTGCGCCAGCTTGATAAGCCGGAAAGTCTCATCACCTATGTCCGTGACCGTCCTGGCCACGATATGCGTTATGCGATCGATCCGACCAAGATCCACAACGAACTCGGCTGGCTGCCCACAACAAAGTTTGATGACGGCATTCGTCAGACGGTTGAATGGTATCTCAGCAACCGCCCGTGGTGGCAGCACATTTTGGAAGGAGAGTATCAGAACTATTATGAAAGAATGTACGCCGGAAGATAGATATAAGGATTCTGAGGGATTGCACTATAATTTTGTATTCTTTTTTGCAGGAGACGATTATTGGAAAGCAATTCTCGGTAAGGAACTCTATGAAAGCCCCAATGTTCATGTCTACAAGGGCGCATTTGAGGGCAGCAAATTACTTAAAAAGCTGTTTAAAATGCACTGGTCATACCGTATAAACTCCAAATTTGAGCTGCCGTTGAAATCAATATGGTTTCATAAAATGCTGAAACAAACCTTCCCCAAAGATTTACCGCTTTGCTTTGTCTATATGGGAGGTAACGGCATTCGGTATGATGGTGGCTTTTGCAGATACGTGCGTAAAACGCTGCCGAATGCTCGACAGGTGATCCTGCATAATGATCTGATTTCAAAAAAATGTAACTACGACTATAGTATTATCCGAAACAAGGTCGACCTTGCAACGACATATGACCTGAATGAGGCGAAGGAATACGGTATTCATTATTTCCAGGAAACAACATATTCCAGACTGATTGAGGCACCGGAAGACGTTTCGTTTGCACAGGATGTATATTTCCTCGGCGCGGCAAAGGACAGACTGCCGATGATTTACAGCGTTTATCAAAAACTGACCCGGGCGGGGGTTAAATGTAAATTCCAAATTGCAGGAGTTGCACCGGAAAAGCAGATTCCCGGAGAGGGCTTGGAGTATATTACGGGCATCAGCTATGAAGAAAGCCTCAGACATGTGATTCAAAGCAAATGCGTATTGGAACTGATACAGGGTGGCTCGTGCGATATTACAACGCGCGCATTGGAGGCAATCGCATATCGCCGACGCTTGCTGACGAACTGTACAATGTGCAATCAGGACTTCTTCCATGACGGTCAGCTACAGATTATGACAGATCCTGAAAAAATTGATATTTCGTTTTTTAAAAAAGATATGTCGCCGACCGAGTATACTCCGAAATTGGATATGAATCCGCTTCGGAGACTGTATGACATACAGGAGCAGTTGGAGAAACAAGACAATGGATAAGAAGAACACGGTTTCAGTGATTATTCCTGTTTACAATGTTGAGAAATATCTGCGCCGCTGCATTGATTCTGTGATCAGTCAGACATATCATGCGTTGGAAATCATTCTCATCGATGATGGTTCCAAGGACGGCAGCGGAGCAATTTGCGACGAATACGCGGCAAAGGATAGCCGTATCATTTGCGTACATCAGCCGAACGGCGGAGTTTCAAAGGCTCGAAATTTAGGCATATCTATTGCATCCGGAGATTTCTTCCATTTTTTGGACAGCGACGATTATATAGAACCGGATACTTACGAGTATCTGCTCAGTACAATGGAGAAAACAGGTACTGAGGCGATCGGCTTTGAATACTTCATTACATATGAAAAAGCAGAAACTGCGTTCAGACGAGCACCGGAGCATTGCGGTATACGCGATACTGCTGGAGCGATTGAAGAGCATCTCTTCGGCGGCAGCAATTTTCTTTGCACGAAACTGCTGCCCGCCTCAGCAATAAAGACACTTCGGTTTCACGAGGATATATATCGGGATGAGGATACCTTGTTCGGGTTTGAAGCTATCGAAAGAATTCAAAGCATGGTTTATGTGGATCGTCCTCTGCTCCATTATGTGCAAAGCGAAGAAAGTGCATGCCGCGGAACGTTTCGTCCGAATCAGCTCAGTGCTGTAAAAGCAATACCGATTATGGAAGAAGCACTTTCCCAAAAGTATCCGAACCTGTTGCGCCCGTGGCGAATCGGATATCTGCATCTCATGATTATGCTTTATGCGGATATGTATTTAGATCCTGTATCGTATCAGAAAGAGCAAAAAGAAATATACAATGTCTACCTGTCAATTTATCGTAAAGTTAGCTTGAAAAACATACAATCCATTCAAAATAAAGCAAAGCTTTTTATTTTCCGCCTGTCACCGCAGCTATTCTGCCGCCTGCACAAGCGAATTCACAAATTGTAATTGCATAGGAGGTATTATTTTGATCAATGTATATCAGCCTTCGCTTGGCGAAGAAGAACTCAATCGTATCCGGGAGGTTTTTGCGTCCAACTGGTTGGGCAAAGGAAAATTGACAGACGAATTTGAGAACAATTTCGCGGCACACCTCGGAATTGAAAAAAATCGAGTTCTAACGACTAATTGCTGCTCCGAAGGTTTGTTTTCTTCTATGAAACTGATGGATATTACCCCCGGCGATGAAGTGATTATGCCTACGATCAGCTTTGTCGGCGCAGGCAATGCGGTTTGCAGTCATGGTGCAAAGCTGGTTCTTTGTGATGTTGACCGCCGCACGCAGAATGTCCGTGCCGAAGATATTGAAAAGGTTTTGACACCGAAATCGAAGGCTGTTCTGCTTCTGCACTACGGCGGTGTTGCCTGTGAAATGGACGAAATTATGGCACTGGCGAAGGAACGCAACCTAAAGATCATCGAGGACAGCGCATGCGCAGTTGCTTCGACATATAAGGGCAAAGCCTGCGGAACGATTGGCGATATGGCAATGTGGTCCTTTGATGCAATGAAGATTCTTGTTTGTGGCGACGGCGCGATGCTGTGCTTCAATACGCCTGAACTGCGTGAACGTGCATCTAAATTGTTGTATTTTGGTCTGGAGTCTAAGAGCGGCTATTCCAATTCTGTTGATAAGAAATGGTGGGAGTTTGAGATTTCGTGCTTTGGTCACCGTGCAATTATGAATGATGTGACTGCGGCAATGGCACTCGAACAGCTCAAAAAACTTCCGGGCTTTGTTCAAAAGCGTAAGGACATCAATGACCATTACAATGCACGCTTGTCTGAACTGAGCTGGATGGACACGCCGCTTCCACTGAAGGATTATCAAACATCATCGTACTACTTCTATCCGATTCAGGTAAAAAAGAATGTCCGTGATGATCTTGCTAAATACCTGCGGGAAAACGGTATTTATACAACGTATCGCTACTTCCCGTTGCATCGGGTAGCAGCATACGGAGCAAGCGGAGATTTCCCGAATGCAGATTTTGCGGCAGAACATACGCTCTGTCTGCCAATTCATCAGGCATTAACTGCCGACGAAATCGACTATATTGCTGACAAAATTGTTGAATTCGGAAGACGCATCTAAAAACCGACTTAATAATTAGGGGAACTTTCCATGCAGTCAAATGCAAAAAAAATAGGCAAAAACATATTTTTCGGGGTTGGGAGTCAGCTCATTCTTGCAGTAATCGGTTTTTTCATACCGAAGCTGTTTGTTATGAACTTCGGTTCGGAAACCAATGGCTTCCTGTCCTCGCTCAACCAGATATTTACATACATTGTCCTTTTGGAAGCAGGCGTCGGAACAGCAACCCTGCAGGCACTTTATAAGCCGGTTGCAACAGACGATAAGGACAAAATCAACGGCATTCTTTCCGCAACCGCCAAATTCTATAATCGTACCGGTTGGTGCTATCTCGCCTGTGTGGGCATACTTGCCGTCGTATATCCGATAGCGATTCAATCAGAAATTCCGATTTGGCAGCAGATTGCAATTATTATGATTATCGGCTCGGGTAATTCACTGGGCTTTTTCCTGCATGCTAAGTTCCGTTTGCTGCTGCAGGCGGATGGCAAAAACTATATTTATACAAATGCTTCTACGATAATACAGATTTGCACAAACATGGTGAAGGTTGTCCTGATTTTGCTTGGGTTTAATATCGTATTTATCCAGTTGGGGCATTTGATACTGTTGCTCGGATTGTCATTGTATATTGTTCTTTATACAAAAAAACACTATCCGTGGCTGAATTTAAGGGTAAAACCTGATAGAGAAGCAATTTCACAAAAGAACTCTGTGCTCGTGCACGAAGTTTCGCAGATGATTTTTAATCATACCGATGTGTTGCTGCTTACGGTATTTACCAATCTTACTGTGGTCAGTATCTACACGGTCTACAATATGATCGTTGATATTATTTCCACGCTGATCGGCAATGTTCATAACGGCTTTGCATTCCGACTCGGTCAGGTTTATAATACGGACAAGGGTCGCTATAAGAGTGTATACGATTCCTACGAAACCTGCTACATGGCATTATCTGTTGCTTTGTATGCGATCACTTTTGTGTTCCTGCTCCCGTTTATGAGCCTTTATATGGAGGGCGTTGAGGATGCAAACTATCTGGACAAGCTCCTTCCGATTTTGTTTGTATCCATCAAGCTGTTAGTTTCCTCCAGAGCGATTGCCGGTGCAACGATTACCTATGCCGGCCATTTCAAAAAGACCCAATGGCGCTCCGTTTTGGAGTCAGCCATCAATCTCGGAGTTTCTATCTCTGCAATTCTCGTTCTGCGACAGTACAACATTATTTGGGGTATGTATGGAGTTCTGCTCGGTACAATCGCAGCCTTGCTTTACCGTGCGAATGATATGATTATTTATACTTCACGACATATACTCGGTGTTTCTGCGTGGAAGACATATCGAAAATGGGTCGTTGATTTAGCAGCGTTTGCGGCTGTTTACGGACTGACAAAAATTGTTCCGATTCAAGCAACGGGATACGTTGAATTAGTTCTTTATGCAGTAGGTTACACCATTGTGACATTCACGCTATTTGGTTTGTTAAATTTTATTTTCTTCCGCAAGCACATGTTAATGGCGATCCAATATGTCAAAATGACTTTCAACGGAAAGCTTCGACATAAAGTTAAAAAATAAATCATAAAACTATGTTTTGAAAGGCGGTACAAATATGAAGTGTGTTCTGCTTGCAGGCGGCTTTGGCACTCGAATTTCGGAGGAGAGCCATCTGAAACCAAAGCCAATGCTTGAAATCGGCGGACAGCCGATTCTCTGGCATATCATGAAAATGTATTCTTCTTATGGAGTCAATGAGTTTATTATCTGTGCTGGATATAAACAGAATATTATCAAAGAATATTTTGCAAACTATTATCTGCATCGCAGTGATATTACATTTGACTTCTCCAACGATGGCAGAATGACCATACATAACAATGTTTCCGAGCCGTGGAAGGTTTCGGTCGTGGATACCGGATTGAATACAATGACCGGCGGCAGAATCAAGGCTGTTAAAGACTATGTCGGCAACGAACCGTTCTTTATGACTTATGGCGATGGCGTTTCTGATGTAAACATTACAGCGCTTTTGAAGTTCCATCAGGTACACGGTAAAATTGCGACCCTGACAGCCATTCAGCCCAATATGCGTTTTGGTATGTTGGATATTACGGACAGCAATGAAATCACAGCCTTCCGTGAAAAGGAAATTGAGGATTCCGGCTGGATCAACGGCGGATTTATGGTATTGGAGCCTGCTATTTTTGATTATATCGAAGGACCGTCTACAGTCTTTGAACGGCAACCGTTGGAACGACTTGCAGCAGAAGGTCAGTTGATGGCATATCAGCATAAAGGCTTCTGGCAGTGCATGGATACGCTGCGCGAAAAGAATAAGTTGGAAGAGATGTATGCTTCCGGAAATGCACCGTGGGTTAGGTGGTAACGATGACACTTTCTGAATTCTATAAGGGCAAGCGTGTACTTGTAACCGGACATACCGGTTTTAAGGGAACATGGCTTTGTGCTATGTTGCTGCATATGGGCGCTGAGGTTACCGGATTTGCACTTGCACCCAATACACAGCCGAGTCTGTTTGAACTGACCCATATGGCAGACAGAATGCACAGCGTGATCGGCGATGTCCGCGATTATGACGCACTGAAAAAATGCTTTGACGAGGCGCAACCGGAGATCGTCCTGCATCTTGCCGCACAGCCCATCGTCAAGGAGGGATACCGCGACCCTGTCGGCACCTATTCTGCCAATGTTATGGGTACGGTTCATCTGATGGACTGCGTCCGAAGCTGCTCGAGCGTGATCTCCGTTCTGAATGTCACGACGGATAAGGTCTATGCCGAAACAGGAAAAGAAACGGGCTATGCCGAGGGAGATACGCTCGACGGCTTTGACCCCTATGCAAACAGTAAATCCTGCTCCGAGCTTGTGACGGCATGCTACCGCCGCAGCTTCTTCGGTCAGCTTCCCGTATCGACTGCCCGCGCAGGTAATGTCATCGGCGGCGGTGACTTTGCGCCGAACCGCATCATCCCGGATTGCGTGCGTGCAGCAGCGGCAGGAGAGCCGATCGTGCTCCGCAATCCTTACTCCATCCGACCCTATCAGCATGTGCTGGAGCCGCTAACAGTTTACCTGACGATTGCTATGAAGCAAGTGGCACAGCCGGAGCTTGCAGGCTGTTATAATGTCGGCCCCGACGCAGACGGCTGCGTGACGACGGGTGAACTTGCAAAGCTCTTCTGTGATGCCTGGGGCGAGGGCGTGGAATGCCGGGTGCAGCCGGACGGCGGCCCACATGAAGCGGCATTTTTGAAGCTGGACTGTGCGTTGCTGAAAAAGACCTTTGGTTGGAAGCCGACGATCTGTGTTTCGGATGCAGTTTCCATGACAGTTGAGTGGTCAAAAGCATGGCTGTCCGGCAAATCCGTAACACAGTGTATGGACAGCCAAATCAAAAAAATAATTAACACCGCATATTAGAATTTGGAGGAAATTATGGCAGAAGTACAAAGCGGTTGCCCGCTCGTCAGCCTGATCACATACTGCTTCAACGGAGAACGGTTTATCCGCACCTACTTTGAGGCACTCCTTGCGCAGACCTATACAGAGCTTGAGATTTTCTTTTTTAATAACGGTTCTGCAGATGCAACCGGAGAGATTGCAGAGGAGTACCGGCCGCTGCTGGAAAAGAAATTCCGGACAGTTTATATTGAACACTATGCAGAAAACCAGCCGACGGCATCCCTCAAAAATAAGGCTCTTTCACAGATGCACGGCACCTATTTTTGCGGAGTGGACAGTGACGACATTATGACGCCGGATCATGTGGAAAAAATGGTGGCCTATCTTGAGGCACATCCCGAAAAGGACCTCGTATTCTGCAAATTACAGATTCTGAATGAGAATACGGGCAAGCACACTGGCATCATGGAGATCAAGCCGAGAGAAACGGCAAAGGAGCATTTTCTGGACTGCCTGTTTTCCCGTAATATGATCTATACACCGATTGCCAGCATGACTCGCACAGAAGGCTTTCTGCGTGCCAACCATGAGCTGAATATCTTTGAAACCCGCTATGGTGAAAACTACCAGCTGCTTTTGCCGCTGCTGTATTATAAAATCCCCGGCTTGCTTGATATGCCGCTCGGGGAATACCTTGTGCGCGGTGACAGCTATACAGCAAAGCTTGCCAACTATGAAAAGCGAATTACAGCGCTGGAAGCACAGATCGTCACGATCAATGAGACATTGAAACGTATGCAGATACCTGACGAAGCGCGGTATGCACTGATGAGCGAAAAACGTCTTCGCCGGGATTGTCTGGAGGTAGCAATTGCCTCCGGAAAGCGAGAAATAATGAAAGAACAATACGGCAAGGCAAAAAAAGCAAAGGCAGTGTATATGAAGCTGCACGCAAAATATGTCCTTGCCTGCCTGGTAAGAGGAAAATAAATATGCCTTTTTCATGCAAAAATAGTGAAATACCCGGCCTGATGCTTTTGCAGATGCATCAGGCGGAAGATCATAGAGGCGTCTATCAGAAGGTGTTTGAAAAGCATCAGTATGCAGAGCTTGGACTGCTGCCGGAGTTTACGGAATTCAGCGATATCTATTCCCATAAGGGCGTTTTGCGCGGTATGCATTATCAGACAGAGGAGTCACAGGCAAAGCTCGTGCATGGCATCCGTGGTCGACTTTTTGATGTTGCGATTGATTTGCGTGAAGATTCACCCACCTTTGGTAAGTATCATACAGAGCTTCTCACCGGCGGTGACGGCAAAGCAGTTTTTATTCCCGCAGGCTTTGCACATGGTTTTATTGCACTGGATGATGATACCATTTTTTCTTATCAATGCACCGGTCGATATGTACCGAGTGCTTGCGGCGGAATCCGATGGGATGATCCGGATCTTGCGATCCCCTGGCCGTTGGAGGAAATTGAACAGGTGATTCTGTCCGAAAAAGACGCTGCTCAGGAATCTTTCCGCACTTACTGCGAGCGAATCGGGAGGAAGTAAAATGAAAAAAGCAATTGTCACAGGCGGTATGGGATTTATCGGCAGTAATTTGGTACGCGAACTACACAAGCAGGGTGTCTATGTAATTATTGTTGATAAATTCATCGGCGATGGAGTCGATGATGAAACAACAAGATATATTCGTTGTGAGCTTTCTGAAATCAAGCAGCTTCCGGAATTGGTCCCCGACCGCGATATCGATATTGTGTTCCACCTTGCGTGGCAGGGCGTTGCAGATGCTGATTCCGGAAATTATGCAGTGCAGCTTGCAAACGTTCAGGCGGCTCTGGATTTAATTGATGCGGCAAAGCAGATGCAGATACCCTCATTCCTTGGTGCAGGCAGTTTGCATGAAATTGAGGCGAGAATTGAAATGAAGGCTGAAAAGCCTATCTGCAATCCTCGTTTTGCATATAAAGCGGCAAAATATGCTGCGCACGGTCTGGCAAAAGCAAAAGCCGGAGAAAACGGAATTCGTTTTCTGTGGCCATTGATTACCAATACTTTTGGCTACGGAGACAGATCTAACCGATTAATCAATTATTTTATCCGCTCTGTGCAGAACGGGCGATCTCCGTCTTTATCTACTGGAAAACAAATCTATGATTTCATTTATATCACAGATCTTGCCCATGCACTTTATTTGGTTGGCGAAAAAGGAATTGACGGCAAAGATTATATGATAGGAAGCGGAAATCTACGAACGCTTCGTGCGTGGCTTGAAGAAGCCGGTGATGTGATCGATCCAAGTGTATCTCTGGGGTTTGGCGATATACAATCCAATGTCATTTCAGTTCCTGAAGAAGATTTTCGATATCAAAGCCTTTTTAAGGATACTGGCTTTTCGCCTGATGTTTCTTTCACCGATGGTGTCAGATTAACAGCCAAATGGCTTTTAGAAAGATGAGCGATTAAAACATGCTGCAAATCATTAGGGAACTTGATATTTGGTTTTACGCCTTAAATATCTGGAAAGCGATTACGATTGTGCTGGCTGTGATCGTTGTATGGGCGGCACTGGCTACTGTCCTTTCCGTGCGTTGGCCGAGACAGTGGCGTATTATCAATTTCGCCGTTTTTTTGCTCGCGGTTGCTGTGATTTTTTATGCAACCTTATTCCGTACGGAAATCGGAAGAAATCTGATTTTGCAGCCGTTTAATACAATTGTCAGAGCGCAGAAAAATCGGGAAGCTTATCGGGAAGCACTGATGAATATGATTTTATTCATTCCCATTGGATTAACACTGCCGAATATTCTGCCATATCAAATGAAAACCGGAAAACGGATCGCGATTACGCTTTTGATTTCTGCGCTTTTCAGTATCACATTAGAATCGTGTCAGTATATCTTTTTCCGCGGAACGACGGAAACGGATGACGTGATAACAAATTCAATCGGCGCCCTTTTTGGCATGACGCATCTTTCGATTGTCTCGTTATTGGGCAAAGTGCGGTTAATAAAGAAGGAGTAATCTATGAATCTGTCTTGTGCGGAACAACTTTTTTTAGAATCAATATCTGCCGCACTTTGTGGCGAAAACGTTTCGTGGACAGATGTATCGGAAGAAAACTGGTCAGAGCTAATGTCGCTGTCTGTGGCTCATAAGTTGCAGCCGTTGGTTTTCAATTCTGTTTTTGACTGCCTTGCGGCAGAAAACTGGTCCGGGTTTTCGGCGCAAAAACGACTTTCAAAGTCGCAGATGCTGAACCAGACACTCAAAACAGCGGAGCTAAAAGCGCTTTATGCCTACCTACACGGAAACGGGATAACGCCGCTTGTTGTCAAAGGAATCCTTTGCCGCTCGGTTTATCCGAATCCCGATCTGCGCCAAAGCTCGGACGAAGATCTGTTTGTTGAAGATGCTTTTTTTGAAAAATGCTGTGCGCTTCTTTCTGCATATGGATTTCAACCGACTTCAGAGAAGGATGTCTCCGATTCCTTTGAAATCGGTTGGAGAAAGCCAAACAGCCCGCTTTATATTGAGCTGCATAAAAGCCTGTTCTCGCCGGATTCAATGGCTGTGAATCATTTGCAAAGTTTTTTTGATAAGGCGTTTGACAGAGCACAGGAATATCAGATTGACGGGACGACTTATTTGTCCCTTTGCTCCCATGACCATCTTCTGTATCTGATTTTACATGCCTACAAGCATTTTATTCATTCCGGATTCGGGATTCGCCAGATCTGCGATATTTGTCTATGGGCAAAAGTCTATGCAGACAGGATAAACTGGGACAAGTTGTACTGCCAGTGTAAAGAGGCCAATGCGCTTAAATTTGCATCGGCAGTTTTTAAAGTCGCGGACAAAAATCTTAATATAAAGTTTACATTACCTGAAAACTGGAAGGAAATCATAGTTGACGGTGAGCCGTTGCTGCTTGATGCGCTTAACGCCGGTATTTATGGCTCTGCAGATCAAAGCAGAGCGCATTCCGCTTCTGTAACATTCAATGCCGTTGCAGCGCAGCGATCGGAAAAACACAGCAGCATTCTCCAGACCGTTTTTCCTGCAAAGAAAAAACTGGTAAATGAATATCCGATTTTGAAAAAGAGTGCGCTCTTTCTTCCGTATGCCTGGTGCGCAAGAATTTGGAAGTATCGGAAAGAAACAAAAAATGCTCCTGACAATCAGATGTCAGAGGCACTTCGTATTGCGAAAGAGCGAAAACAGTTGTTAAAGTATTATGACATTATCGAGTCATAAAACAGGAGGATGCGATGAAAGGTATCATTCTTGCCGGCGGAAAGGGAAGCCGTCTTTATCCCATGACAAAAGCCGTATCCAAGCCGTTGATCCCGATATACGATAAACCCATGGTCTATTATCCGCTTTCAGTCCTACTGATGGCCGGTATCCGCGAAATTATGCTGATTACGGCACCGGCAGATGTTGAAGCTTATCGGCGCCTTCTTGGAAACGGAGAGCAGTTCGGCATAAAAATCGAATACGGAGTCCAGTATGTTGCACGCGGAATTGCAGATGCCTTCCTGATTGCGGAAGATTTTATTGCCGGTGATCGCTGTTGCCTGATTCTTGGTGATAATATGTTCTATGGCGGCAAGTTGGAAGAACAGGTGAAAGAAGCTGTTTCAAGAACAGAGGGAGCGACCGTTTTCGGCTATCCGGTAAAAAACCCGAGAGCGTACGGTGTTGTGGAATTTGATAAAAATGGGAAGGTACTTTCTATTGAGGAAAAACCGCAGGATCCGAAGTCCAAATACGCTGTTCCGGGCCTGTATTTCTATGATGGACATGCTGTAGAGTATGCCAAAACGCTGACTCCTTCTGCGCGCGGTGAGCTTGAAATTACTTCTTTGAATGAAGAATATCTGAAACGTGGAAATCTCCACGTACAGCTTTTTAGTCGCGGACTTGCATGGCTTGATACCGGCACACCGGAGGGTATGCTCAATGCTGCACAGTATGTCGAAGCGGTACAGTCCAGACAGGGTCTTTATATTGCCTGCCCGGAGGAAATTGCATGGCAGCAGGGGTTCATTACGGATGAACAGCTTGCTAAGCTCGGAAATGAATTGAAAATGACCGAATACGGTCAATACTTACTGGAACTGGTTAATAAAAAATGACAAATAAACTGGAACGTATTCTTCCGACTGTGCAGAAGCCTGCACGCTATGTCGGCGGAGAATACAATCAGATCATCAAAGATAAAAATAACGTAGATGTCCGTGTGGCATTCTGCTTTCCGGATACTTACGAAATCGGTATGTCCAACCTCGGAATGCGGATTCTTTATGCGGTGATGAACCGTATGCAGGGCGTATGGTGTGAGCGTGTATTTGCACCGTGGGGCGACATGGAAGAAGCAATGCGGAAAAACGATCTTCCGCTTTATGCGCTCGAAAGCGGCGACCCGATTGCTGATTTTGACTTGATTGCCTTTACCATCGGCTATGAGATGAGCTATACCAATATTCTCAATATGCTGAAGCTGGGTAATATCCCGATGCGCTCGGTTGAACGCCCAGGCTTGGAGCATATTGTTTTTGCCGGCGGTGCTTGCGCTTATAATCCCGAGCCGCTTGCTGATTTTATCGACTTTTTCTCTCTTGGTGAAGGTGAGGAGATCACGCCGGAAGTTCTGGAGCTTTACCGTACGGCAAAAAAGGAAGATTGGAGCAAGGAAAAATTCCTCCTTGCGGTCAGCAAGATCGAAGGAATCTATGTACCGTCCTTTTACGAGCATACATACAACGAGGACGGAACACTGAAAGCAATTACGCCGAAAAACGGCGCACCGATGAAGGTGACAAAGCGCATTATTCAGAATTTAGATGATGCGCTTTATCCGACGGATATTATCATTCCGAATACCGAAATCGTGCACGACCGTTCCAATCTGGAGGTCATGCGCGGCTGTATTCGCGGCTGCCGTTTCTGTCAGGCAGGGTTTACCTACCGACCGGTGCGCCCGCGTTCGCCGGAAGTGCTTTTGCAGCAGGCAATCGAATCGCTCGAAAATTCCGGCTGCCATGAAATTACACTTTCCAGCTTGTCTACATCGGATTATCGCTGCCTGCCGGAGCTGGCGGAAAAGATGCAGGAGTATTGTACACCGCGCAAGATCAATCTGTCGCTGCCGTCCCTGCGTGCGGATAATTTTTCACGCGAGCTGATGCTTCGCCTGCAAAAGGTGCGCAAGAGCGGACTGACCTTTGCGCCCGAAGCCGGAACACAGCGTTTGCGCGACGCGATCAATAAGAATGTCACAGAGAAAGAAATTCTTGAAACCTGTGCGATTGCCTTCGAAGGCGGCTGGAATAACGTCAAGCTGTATTTCATGCTCGGACTTCCGACAGAGACAGATGAAGATGTAATTGGTATCGCAGAGCTTGTTTATAAGATTCTGAAAACATGGAGAGAGCACGCTTCCAACAAAAAGCGCGGTGTTCGAATTCATGTAGCAACGGCATATTTTGTTCCGAAGCCGTTTACGCCGTTCCAATGGGAGAAGCAGATTTCGCCGGAGGAATACATTCGCAGACAAAGATTGCTGAAAGAGCATATGCCGTCAAAAAGCATTGAATATAACTGGCACGCTGCCGATTTGAGCCGTTTGGAGGCCGTTCTGGCACGCGGTGACCGCAGACTCTGCGCCGTACTGAAAGAGGCTGTCAGTCGAGGTGCAAGGTTGGACGGATGGGATGAGTATTTTTCCTATCAGACATGGCTTGACAGCTTTGCCGCTTGTAATATTGACCCGGACTTTTATACAGTGCGCGGCTATGATACCGAAGAAATGCTTCCATGGGAAGTGATTTCCGACGGTGTCAGCACGTCGTTCCTGAAAAAAGAGCGCGAGCGCGCCTATCGCAGCGAAACAACGCCCGATTGTAGAACAAAGTGCAGCGGGTGCGGCGCAAATTGCCTGCTTAAAGGAGGCAAATGTGATGCGTAGGATGTTGTTTGAAAAGACCGGCAGAGCCATCTGGATGTCACATCTGGATACCATGCGTCTGATGCAGCGGGCATTTCGCAGAGCCGGCGTGGTGCTGCACCATTCTCAGGGCTACACCCCGCATGCCTATGTGTCTATGATTTTGCCGTTGAGCGTCGGAACGGAAAGCATTTGCGAAATCATGGAATACGAGTTGGATGCGGATATCCGGATTATGCCGGAGGATATGAATGCGGTTTTGCCGGAGGGGGTTCGCGTACGGGAAGTGTATGAGAGCGACCGAAAGGCAAAATTCCTGACCTTTTTGGACGTAGAACTTACACTGGAGTATAATTCCGAAACAGAGCCGGACACGGCGGAAAAGATCAATGCGCTGTTTCACGGAACGGACCTAATCGTTGAAAAACGTACCAAGCGCGGCATGGAGGAAACGGATATTCTTCCGATGATTCATCAGCTTTCTGTTTCCGGTCAGGGCAGAGAATTAAAGCTGAATGCACGCATCAGCGCACAGAATCCGTCGCTGAATCCCTCGCTTCTCATGGCTGCGATCGAACGGTATTTGCCGCAATGCCGTCCGGATTTTGTCCGGTATCGCAGAATGGAAGTATTTGACGAAAACTGAGAAGTATTTCGCTGAGGGGAATAATTTATGCCGAACTGTGACGATTGCTGGAATAACAACTATGATGAGGAAGAGGACGAATACTATTGCTCCAAGGATATTGACGAGGATGAATGGTATCGCATCCAGACCTATCATAAAGGAGAATGTCCCTATTTTCGCCAGGCGGATGATTATTATCTTCCACGGCATCAATGATGAGGTAATGATATGAGTGTTTTAATTACCGGCGGCTTAGGCTATATTGGAAGCCATACCTGTGTGGAGCTATTGAATGCCGGCTATAATGTTGTGATTGCAGATAATCTTTACAATTCAAGCATTGATGTATTAGCCCGAATAGAACAGATTACTGGAAGAAAAGTAAAGTTTTATCAGATGGACATTCAGGAAAAGCCTGCGTTGGACACAGTCTTTTCCGAAAACAAAATTGATTCCGTCATTCATTTTGCGGGCTTAAAGGCTGTAGGGGAAAGCAGCAGAATTCCGCTTGCATATTATCGCAACAATATTGACAGCACCCTAACGCTTTTAGAAGTGATGGAGGAGCACGGCTGCACAAAACTGGTATTCTCGTCCTCCGCAACCGTATACGGTCCGGACAATCCCGTGCCGTACCGTGAGGAAATGCCGTGCCATGTCGCAACCAATCCATATGGCTGGACAAAAGCGATGATCGAGCAGATCCTTCGTGATTATGCATCCGCAAATCCGAAGTTTTCTGCGGTATTGCTGCGCTACTTCAATCCTATCGGTGCGCATGAATCCGGCTTGCTCGGGGATGACCCGAATGGTATCCCGAATAATCTGATGCCGTATATTGCTCGTGTTGCAGCAAGAAAGCTGGAAAAGCTGACTGTATACGGCGATGACTATGATACGCCGGACGGTACCTGCCTGCGCGACTACCTGCACGTGGTAGATTTGGCAAAGGGACATCTGAAAGCACTGGAATATGCGGAAAACCATTGCGGTGCAGAGGCGTTCAATCTTGGTACCGGTAAAGCTGTCAGCGTTTTAGAATTGGTTCATACATTTGCACGGGTAAACGGTATCGAGGTACCTTATGTGATTGGCAGCAGACGCGAGGGCGATTTGCCGTCGTGCTTTGCAGATGCAAAGAAAGCAGAGAAAGAACTGCATTGGAAGACAGAAAAAACTGTTGCCGATATGTGCCGTGACAGTTGGAAATATATCATTACAACAAAGTGATACGACATAAATACACGGAAAAGAGATGGGAAAATGATAAATACTGAAATGATGCGGCTTGGCAACAACCGCTCTGTCATCCGCGATATTTTTGAATACGGTAATCAACGTGCAAAGGTCGTTGGCAGAGAGAATATTTTTGATTTTTCTCTCGGTAATCCCAATGTTCCGGCACCTGCAAAGGTCGGAGAAGTGATCGAAAAGATTTCCAAAATGGATCCGGTTGCCGTTCATGGTTATACATCTGCACCCGGAAGCGATGCTTGCCGTAAGGCGATGGCAGATGATCTGAACCGTCGCTTCGGAACAAACTACCGCCCTGAGAATTTCTATATGACCTGCGGTGCAGCTGCTTCCCTGATGATCACGCTGCGCGCATTGGTTGCAGCACCGACAGATGAGGTCATTGTATTTGCACCGTTCTTCCCGGAATACCGGATGTGGATTGAAAGCAGTGCAAATGCAAAATGCGTCATGATTCCTGCGCAGATCGAGGATTTCCAGATCGACTTTGCAACATTGGAAGAGAAGCTCAACGAGAATACAAAGGCGCTGATCATCAACTCTCCGAACAACCCCTGCGGCGTTATTTATTCCGATGAAACCCTTCATCGTCTTGCAGAGCTTTTGGAAAAGAAGAGCGCACAGTACGGTCATCCGATTTATCTGATTTCCGACGAGCCGTACCGTGAGATCGTTTTTGATGGCAAGGAAGTTCGTTTTATTGCACCTGTATACCGCAATACCATCGTCTGCTATTCGTTCTCAAAATCGCTGTCCATGCCGGGCGAGCGTATCGGTTATATTCTTGTGCCGGATTGCGTTGAAAACGCTGCGGATGTTTATGCTGCAGTCTGCGGCGCAGGGCGTGCACTCGGGTATGTTTGTGCGCCTTCCATGTTCCAGATGATTGCAACAGAATGTGTCGGACAGACCTCTGACATTTCCATTTATGAAACCAACCGTAAGCTCTTGCTCGACGGACTTCGCAGCTTCGGCTATACCTGCGTTGCTCCGGGCGGCGCATTCTACCTGTTCCCACGTTCTCTGGAAGCAGATGCTGGAGCTTTCTGCGAAAAGGCAAAAAAATATGATCTGCTGCTTGTTCCCGGAGATGGCTTCGGCACACCGGGTCATTTCCGCATTTCCTATTGTGTGCAGACGGAAACGATCGAACGCGCATTGCCGCTGTTTAAGAAGCTGGCAGAGGATTACGGTATCCGATAAAATTACAGAAAAATCGCCCTCGGAGTACTCCGGGGGCGATTGCGATTAAAGAGAGAAATCCAAATCGTCGATTTTGGAAAAATCCTTCGGCTTCATTCGGGTGGGAACGCGCTTCAACGGATCGTATTTAAATCTCCAGCAATGATGGCAGGAGGGAACAACTCCCTTTTTGGTGCAGAGATAGGTGGAATCGTCAATTTTACCTGCGTTCTTGCAGTAGGAGCAGAATTTATCAATGTTCTTTCGGAACAGCATATCATTCACCTCACGCTGTATTATACAGCATGACGGCGCAGATTTCCACCATATTTTTTACGAAAATAAGGGAAAATAATACAAATTAAGCTGAAAATTGCTGAAATTGTCAAATATAGCGGTGACGCCTTGATATAGGAAAGTGCAAAAAGGGCTGAAAGCACGCCCTGCAAAAGCTTTGAAGAATAATATCCGTTCACTTTTAACTCGACCCTGCTCCAGAGATTTTTTGCCTGCATATGTACGCATAATCCGCCCCAGCTCATCAGAAACGCGGCAGCAACTAAACAAATACTGCTATCCGAAAGATGCAAAATGCCCGTTGTAATTTCCAATGTTCCCAAAATCAGCGCCTGTAAAATATCAGGTAATGCTGAAATTTTCAGAACGCCTAAAAATGTAGAAAACAATGAAAAAGTTACGATCATACCACTGAGCTGTAATAGGACCGTACAGGTGTCACCGATACTTGTTAAAAATAATTGCGAAAATGAAATCGTCGATTGCGGAATTTTTCGAATTTGTGTGCAAGAAATCGGCTCTGAAAAAAACATACCGCACAGAATTGCGGACAGAATATGAAAAATATACAAGAGGAGTCCGGTAAAAACATTTCGGAAAATGACACCGCCGACGATTCCGATAAAAAAACCGGGTCCTGAGTTGTTGCAGAATCGTAAAGCTCGCTGTGCATCCTGTTTGCTGATTGTTCCGTTTTCGTACAGACTTACAACTGCAGAAGCACCTACAGGATAACTTCCCAGAAAACTGATAGCAAACGCAGGAAAGCATGCACCGCTGACACCGAAGCATTGCTCCATTAGCTTGTTCATCCAGTTTGCCGTTCTCCTCGGAAGTATTCCTATCAGGATTTTGGATAGGACCAAAAAGGGGAACAGCGCCGGAATTACCGTTGTAGCGCAGAGCAAAAGACCTGATCGTACAGCGTGTGAAGCTGCATCCGGAAAAATCAGAAGCGCAAGCATTGCAGTTATCACGCAGAGAATATAAAGAGTCCGTCGTTTCACATTGTATCACCCGATGGAATATATGCACGAACAGGAAAAAATGTGCATCGTGTGCATAGAATGTTTCAGGCAGGTGATGATTTTGAAGAATAATTTTACGGATGCCGTCAGTGAAAAGATCTCCGTTCCGCAGGAAACAATGGCGCAGGTGCCGCTTGTACAGTTGCACGGGAAGCGTTCTGCGTGCATTGAAAATCATTACGGAATCATAGAATACACGGACAGCCTTGTACGAATTGCCGTCAAACGCGGTAATGTTGCGGTGATCGGCAGCCGTCTGGAGATTGCAAGAATGACAAAACGGATCGTAGAGATCCGCGGCAGTATTCAGCGGCTTGAGCTGGAGTGAGCCGATGAATCAAATCATATCATTTATTTTCGGCGTATGTGATATTACCGTTGCGGGAGCAGCACCCGAGCGGTGCATTAACGAGCTTCCGAAAGAAAATATTACATTTTGGAACATCCGGTTTCAGGATGAGATGCATTACCGACTTTGTATTCTTGCAAAAGATCTAAAATCTGTTAAAAAGATAGCGCTAAAGTCTTACTGTACGATAGAAGAATGCAGGGAAACCGGCATTCCGATTCTGACAAAAAGGCTTTTATCCAGACCGACACTGTTCATATCCATGGCAGTAGCGCTTTTCCTTACTTTTTTTCTCCAGTCCTTTGTTTGGGTTATGGAGGTTGAAGGAAATCAGACTGTTCCGAAAGAAGTTATACTCCGCGAATTGGAAGCGCAAGACATTCATTTCGGAACATGGGCAGGAGAAATTGATTCGCAGACAACGAAGAATAAAATGCTCAATTCGGTTCCATCCTTATCGTGGCTTGCGGTAAATCGTAACGGAGGAAAATTATCAGTTCTGGTAACAGAGCGTGAAAGCGATCCATCGGAAAAGCCAAATTACGATACCGTAAATATTGTTGCAGCAAAAGACGGTGTAATCACGGATTATTCGATTTCAGAGGGCATGAAGCTGTGTTCACGAGGTGATACTGTTAAGGCAGGACAGATCCTTGTTTCGGGATATGAGGATTACGGACTGTTTATCAGAAATGTCTGCGCGGAAGCCGAAATTTATGCGAAAACATGGTGTTCCGGTACGCTTGTTATGCCTTCAGAGCGGATGCAAAAGGTCTATACGGGAAAGACTGAAAAACAAATTTCGTTGCTGGTTGGAAGAAAACGGATAAAATTATTCGGAAACAGTAGCAATTTAGAGGGCAGTTGTGATAAAATGGTATTTATGAAGCGAGTATCACTTCCCGGATATACCTTTCC
>R26__coassemble_194_pt1 | contig 41530 bp, 44 predicted proteins | sample R26__metabat2_low_PE_037 | metagenome-assembled genome bin R26
CTGCTGCAACATGAATGGTACCGCGCAGCTTACCGTTGATCTGTACAGCCATATCAATTTCGCTGTCCTTGCACTTTGCTTCATCATATGTCGGCCAGCCGGAAACAGAGCAGATTCCATCAAAGCCGTGCATCTGCCAGATTTCATCGCAGATATGCGGTGCAAATGGGCTGAGCAGCTGCAGGAGCGTTTTCAGTTCTTCACTGTTGCAGCCATTATCGCTGAGCGCAGATGTCAAAGTCATCAAAGCAGCAAGCGCCGTATTGCCCTTCAGCGCATCAATATCGGTGGTAACCTTCTTAATGGTCTTATGCAGAATCGCCTCGTTCTTGGCTGAATACTGTGTTTCGGAATCGTTGACCGTCTCAGCAAGATTCCAGACCTTATCCAGGAAACGCTTGCAGCCCTTAACGGCATTTGTTGCCCAGGATGCAGCCTTTTCAAAGTCGCCGATAAAAATGATGTAGGTACGCATGGTATCTGCACCGTACTCCGCAATCACATCGGTCGGATTGATGACATTGCCGCGCGACTTGGACATTTTGATGCCGCCCTCGCCGAGAATCATGCCGTGGCTCGTACGCTTTGCATAAGGCTCTTTGGTCGGAACAACGCCGATATCATACAGGAACTTATGCCAGAAACGGCTGTAAAGCAAATGCAATGTTGTATGCTCCATGCCGCCGTTATACCAGTCAACCGGGCTCCAGTATTCCATCGCCTCTTTTGAAGCCAACGCTTGATCGTTATGCGGATCCATATAGCGCAGGAAGTACCAGGAAGAGCCTGCCCACTGGGGCATGGTATCGGTTTCGCGCTCTGCAGGACCGCCACAGCACGGGCAGGTCGTATTGACCCACTCGGTCATGTTGGCAAGCGGAGAGTGACCATCATCTGTCGGCTCATAGCTTTCTACATCCGGAAGCAGGAGCGGCAAATCTTTTTCATCAAGCGGCACAGTTCCGCACTTCGGGCAATGCACGATCGGAATCGGCTCGCCCCAGTAGCGCTGACGGGAGAATACCCAGTCTCTGAGCTTGAAGTTGACCTTTGCTTCCCCGATTTCTTTTTCAGCAAGATAGTCAATGATCGCTTTTTTCGCTTCCTCGACGCTCATGCCGTCAAGGAAACCGGAATTGACCATGATGCCTGTAGCGCAGTCGGTAAAGGCAGCTTCTTCAACATTGCCGCCCTTTACGACCTCAATAATTTCACAACCGAATTTCTTTGCGAAGTCCCAGTCGCGGTCATCGTGTGCAGGAACTGCCATAATCGCGCCGGTGCCGTAAGTAGAAAGAACATAGTCGGAAATAAAGATCGGTATTTCCTTGCCGTTGACGGGATTGATACCCTTCACACCTTTGAGCATCACGCCGGTCTTGTCCTTTGCAAGCTCAGTGCGTTCAAAATCAGACTTTGCAGCAGCTTCCGCCTGATATGCCTTGACCTCATCCGCATTTTCCAGTTTTCCCATCCACTTTTCAACCAAAGCATGCTCCGGAGAAAGGACCATATAGGTTGCACCGAAGAGCGTATCGGGACGGGTTGTATAAATAGTAACGGTATCGCCAAGCGTGGTGTTGAAGCGAACTTCCGCGCCGGTGGAGCGACCGATCCAGTTTCTCTGCTGCAGCTTAACGCGGTCAATGAAATCGACCTCGTCCAGATCGTCTAACAGGCGCTGTGCATACTTTGTAATACGAAGCATCCACTGGCTCTGTTCTTTACGAATGACTGGACTGCCGCAGCGTTCGCAGACATTCTCAACAACCTCTTCGTTTGCAAGCACGCACTTGCAGGAGGTACACCAGTTGACAGGCATTTTGGTCTTGTATGCAAGTCCGTTCTTGTACAGCTGGAGGAAAATCCACTGCGTCCACTTGAAATAAGAAGGATCTGTTGTGTTGATCTCCCGATCCCAGTCAAAGCTGTAGCCAAGTGCTTTGAGCTGACCGCGGAAGGTCTCGATATTCTTCTTTGTAACGATTGCAGGATGGATATGGTTTTTGATTGCGAAGTTTTCCGTCGGCAGACCGAAAGCATCATATCCCATCGGGAAAAGGACGTTTTCGCCCTGCATACGGTGCTTTCTTGCAATCACATCCATTGCGGTATAAGGTCTAGCATGACCGACATGCAGACCGACACCGGAAGGATACGGGAACTCAATCAGTGCATAAAACTTCTTCTTATCCAGACCGGTTTCTGCACGGTACAGTTTCTTTTCGTCCCAAATTTTATGCCATTTGTTTTCAATTGCAGTAAAATCGTATTTCATTTTCAGCCCTCTTTATCCGCAAAGTCAACGGGAATCTGATTTGCGTCGTTCCAGAGGCGCTCAAGATCGTAAAATTCCCTGGTTTCATTTGTAAAAACGTGAACAACAAGGCAGCCAAAATCCAGAAGCACCCATGTTCCTCCGCGATGACCTTCTCTGTGGAGCAGCGGCTCGCCCATTTCATCAGCAACAACTGCCTCAACGCTGTCACAAAGCGTTTTAACGTGTGTGCTGGACGTACCGGTACAAATCAGGAAGTAATCTGCAATGCTGGTAACATCAGTAACTTCAAGAAGCTTGATTCCAAGTCCTTTTCTGTCATCAAGCACTTTTGCTGCACGTATTGCAATTTCTTTTGGTAAATTCATAACATTCTCTCCTTTTCTGGCTATAGAATGCAGTTTTCAATCAGGCATTCGGGTCGATCGGATCAATCGGATCGGGAGCATCCGTCGAGATGGTATCAATCGGTGTTGTGGGCTCCGTGGGCTCGTCCTCGTCCTCTCCTTCCGTGGTTCTCGGTCTTGTAGGCGTATAATTATTGTTGTTATTGTTATGATCATGGAAGCCATACTCAGACCACTCGCCATCACCGGGATCGCCGGCAAGCTGACGGAAATTAAGATCATAAATTGTCAATTCCGAATCAAGCGGATTAAAGTGTTCATTCAGAATTCTGGCTGCTTCTTCCAAGTTGATCTGGAAATAATCTTTGCCGTCTTCTTCCACCTCGATGATTTCGCCGGGAAGTACCTCAGATACGATGGAACTGGGATTCAAATCGCTCAGATAGTATGCCATATATGCAAGCTGGCTTGCATTCAGGTCGGTATCCATGCTTTCTGAAATCAGGTCTGCATTCTCCTTGAACGAATCTGTTTGTGCAAACAGAGCCGTGAGCATACGAACCAGCAAATCACGCTGTACGGCAGTTGAATCTGTTTCAATTCTTGTATAATTATTCCGGCAGGAGAACAACTGCATTGCAGACTGACCGTTAATATGCTGTTCACCGGAGTCAAGATCGGTATAGCTGGGCGATGTCGGAACATCGAAGGAAATATCGCCGATAATATCAAAGATCTGATTGACAGAATCCTCATCAAGAACAAGGTAGTAATCCGGCTTGAAGCCGACCATTTCACGCGTTTTTTCTTTTAACGCCTGAATACCGCGTCCGGATTCTTCTGCGGAGGAATAGACATAGCGGAGCTTCGGCTCTTCATAGTTGCCGGAAATGTAGGTATCACGCGGAATACTGAGCAGCGAAACATTTTTGTTCGTCATATCAACGCTTGCAAGGATCATCATTGTAGATTCATTGTTGTCAACGGAAACAATAAGGAAGTTCACAAGCGGAGAGCCTGTTGCACTTTCCGGAGCTGTGAAATCTACGGGAATAACATCCTCTTCCGGCTGTTCCATATTGACGACATATTCCATTGGCTTCGTATTTTTTATTGCCGGCATCGGGTCAACATCGGCACTTTTGATAATCAGGACCATGCTCATTGCCGCGGCGCAAAGGAAAATACACAACGCACCGATAAATAAAAATACAGAACGACCCTTACTTCCGATTCTGCTGTTTTCTGCCTCGGATTCTTCCATTTCATCCATTGGTAGCGGCTCCTCATTCTGATAGGAGTCGTCAAAAGTCATATGAAAATCATCCATCTTTTCAGGACGTTTACTATTACCGAAAACTTTCATTCTGATTTTTTCCTTTCTTCAAGAAATCGGATTGCAGCCAGTGAGTTGGGACCGACATCCTGTTTTCTTTGGATAAGTTGTTTCATTGTCATTTGTAAACCAAGATAAAGAGCGTCATCCAGATTGGAGTTTACAAGCCGGCGCAGCTCCTCCACGCCTTCAAAATCACGGTTGGGCTCCATATAATCGGCTAAGTAGATTATCTTTTCCAGCGTGGACATATCAGCTTTGCCGGTCGTATGCCAGTTGATTGCTTCACAAACAATCGGATTTTCACCAAATACACATTTTGCTATGACCGCGCCGGTCTTTGCATGAAGCAGTTTCGGATGTTCGCGATCAAAATTATCTAATATTATATCATAGATATCGCATAATTTCAACTGTTCCTCAGCATTCAGCACCTTCGTAATATCATGCAGGATACCTGCACGACGCGCATTTTCCGGATCAACTCCGTACTGGATTGCAAGGGCATATGCTGTTTCACTGCAGCCAATTACATGCGGAACCCGTTTTTGATTATGCAGGGAAAGGCTGACCTCGGATAATGTATCGAACGGTAAACAGTTAAAGTCGGCATTGGAGTAATAAAGGTCATTTTTTACAATATATGCATGGACTGCAGGCATCAGATAGCTTTCTGCGGCACGAAATGCAAGCATTGCACGCACGGAAGTTGATGAGTGCGGAAGGAATGAGTTTTCAACAAGGATTGTGTTCGCATTCAGCGTTTCTTTCAGTTTCTTCGCACACTTTTGAAGCTTTTCCGGATCATCCTGACTTCTGTGTGCAACTGCAAGTGTTGCACAGGCTGTAATTTCTTCCGGATGATACCATGTGTCAAACGAGAGGAACATATCCGTTCCCATGAGCAAAAACAGCTCATCTTCCGGAAATGATTCGCGCAAAAGCTTTAATGTATCCGCCGTATAGCTTTTCCCCGTACGACTCAGTTCTATGTTGGAAACCTGAACATACGGCAAATCGGCAACTGCCAGCTTGCACATTTGCAGACGATGCTCTGCTTTCGGTGTATTCTTTGTTAGTTCTTTATGCGGAGGAATTGAGGCAGGAATCAACACAATGCGGTCAAGTGCAAGCTTCTCGCGAAACTCACGAAGCGCAAGGATATGTCCTAAATGCGGCGGATTGAAGCTTCCGCCAAAAATGCCGATTCTTGCCATTGAAGTAAATTCCTCTCTTATTTATTACCGTTACGGCGTTCGATCGCCGCCTGAATTGCAGCCTGGCGGAAATACTCATTCCGTTTCTCTCTGGCTTCTTTCGCCTTCTTGCGACGTTCCTGTGCGCCGCGGCGAACGGGATTTGAAGCTTTTTTCTGAATAGCACGCGCCTTCTGCGCAGCTTCCTTTGCCTTTTTTTCGGATTTCTTATAGATAACGAACTTTGATCCGACACACTGGATACCCTCGGCATTCAGCGCCTCACAGATTGCATCCGAAACCTCTCTGGCAGACAAAAGGGCAGATTCTAAAACGCGACCCTTCACAAGCTCACGCGCCTCCAGCTGCGTTGCGGCTTCGGAAATAACACTTTCCGTCACGCCGCCCTTGCCGACCATCAAGGTAGTTTCCAAAGTATTTGCCTCTGAACGAAGGTCAGAGCGTTGTTTACTTGTCAGCATTTTTTTGTTCCCTCCTGACAGTTTCCGCGAATAATGCCAATGCCTTCGCGCGATGGGAAATCTGATTTTTCTCATTGGGAGGAAGCTGTGCAAATGTACAGCCTTTTTCCGGCACAAAGAACACGGGATCGTATCCGAAGCCGTTGTAGCCATGCGCTTCGTGAAGAATACTTCCGAAGCATTCCCCTCTTGCAACGATTTTCTTTCCATCCGGAGTCAGCATGGTGATCACGCTGACAAATTTAGCACCGCGCTTTTCATCGGGTACTTCTTTCATCATTTCAAGCAGATATTCCAAACGTTCCCGATCGGTTGCGCACTTCTCACCGCCGAATCTGGCAGAATAGACACCGGGTGCGCCGTCAAGTGCATCGACCATCAGTCCGGAATCATCGGCAATCGTCGGCAGACCGCAGGCATCCATAATCGTTTTTGCCTTGATGTAAGAGTTTTCCTCAAAGGTCTGTCCGTCCTCGACCGGTTCAATAGAAATTCCGGCTTCGCGTTGCGAAATGACTTCCATATTCAATTTAGATAACATTGCACGCAGCTCTTCAAGCTTGTGTGCATTATTGCTTGCTAAAACCAGTTTCATTCCAAACTCCCCAAGCAGCGACGCTGCATTTGCGTTAAAACAGCATTTCCTTTTCTGCAAAGTGCCAACAGCTTCCGCTGCTCCTCTACGGAAAACGGTCTGCCTTCGCCGGTCGCCTGCAATTCAATAATATCGCCTTCGGCTGTCATCACGCAGTTCAGATCGACCAATGCGCGGGAATCCTCTTCGTAGCACAGGTCCAACATTGCTTCATTGCGGACAATGCCTGCGGAAATACCGGAAACGTATGTACGGACAGGCATTTTGGAGATTTTGCCCTGCTCTAACAGCTTGCGGCATGCTATCGTCATTGCGATAAAGCCACCGGTAACGGAAGCAGTGCGGGTGCCGCCGTCGCCCTGTAATACATCACAGTCAACAGTAATCGTATGCTCGCCCAGCGCTTCCAAATCGACTGCACAGCGAAGGCTGCGACCAATCAGGCGCTGAATTTCCGCACTTCTGGAAGAAAGCTTCAGTTTGGAAATATCGCGCTTGCTGCGTTCACGGTTTGCACGCGGAAGCATCGAATACTCTGCCGTAATCCAACCGCCGCTGTATACATGCGGCGGTACTTTGTTTTCAACCGAAGCGTTACAAAGAACAACCGTATCGCCGACTTCTATCAGGCAGCTTCCCTCTGCAAACTTTGAAAATCCGAGGGTCGCCTTTACTTTCCGCATCTCATCTGCGGCTCTGCCGTCTGTTCTCATTTTATCCTCCTTAAATCAGGGCATCAACAAACGCTCTCGCCTCAAAGGGCATTAAATCGTCCATCTGTTCGCCCACGCCAATATATTTGACCGGAATCTGCAGCGTATCGGCAACGGAAATCACAATGCCGCCTTTTGCCGTGCCGTCAAGCTTTGTCAGCGCGATTGCCGTAACACCGGCAATTTCCTTAAACTGCTTTGCCTGCAGAAGACCGTTCTGCCCGGTCGTGCCGTCAAGAACCAGCAATACTTCCTTATCTGCATCCGGAAGCTCGCGGTCAATAATTCTGGAAATCTTATTCAGTTCATTCATCAGGTTCGCCTTATTGTGCAAACGTCCGGCAGTATCGCACAGAATAATATCCGTTCCGCGTGCCTTTGCCGCAGTGATGCCATCAAAAACGACGGAGGCCGGATCGGCACCCTCGTGCTGGCGAACGATCTGCGTACCGGAACGCCCTGCCCAGATTTCAAGCTGATCGGCTGCGGCTGCGCGGAAGGTATCGCCTGCACATAACAGGACATTTTTCCCCTGCTCTGTAAGATGATGCGCAAGTTTTCCGATCGTTGTCGTTTTGCCGACACCGTTGACGCCGATTACCAAAACAATAGACGGCTTGGTATCAAGCTTCATACGGGTATCGCCAACGTTGAGCATTTCAACCAGAATATCCTTGAGCGCATTGTGAATTTCCTCACCGCCGCGCAGCTTCTGCTCTTTTACGCGCTCACGCAAAAGCTCAACTGCTTTCATGGATGTTTCAACGCCCATATCGGCAAGGATCATGCTCTCTTCCAGTTCTTCGTAAAAATCTTCATTCGCACCGGTAAAGGAGTCAAAAATTCCGCCGATCGTTGCAGCCATTGCTGTTTTTGTTTTGATCAGACTGTTCTTGATTTTTTCAAAAAATCCCATGGTATCTCCATTCTGCCGCAGTAGCGGCAAGTATATGAATGCTGTTTATTCAATAATATCCAACTGCTGCTCCATTTGATTCAGATCAAGATGCAGAATCTTTGAAATTCCCTGCTCCTGCATCGTGACACCGTAGAGCATATCCGCAGCCTCCATCGTGCCGCGGCGATGCGTGATAACGATAAACTGCGTTTTTTCGCTGAAGCCGCGAAGATAGGATGCAAAGCGTTCAACATTTCTGTCATCCAGCGCAGCATCAATTTCGTCAAGCATACAGAACGGTGTCGGGCGTACTTTCAGAATTGCAAAATAGAGTGCAATGGCCACGAATGCCTTTTCGCCGCCGGAAAGGAGCGTAATGGTTTTCAGCTGTTTTCCGGGAGGCTGAACACGGATTTCAATGCCGCAGGTCAAAGGCTCATTCGGATTTTCAAGCTCAAGCGATCCCTTACCGCCGCCGAACATTTCCGTAAAGGTCTGTCCGAAATAGGTATTGATCTTTGCAAATTCCGTTGTAAAGATTTCCGTCATCTGCTTCGTGATGTCACTGATAATACCTTCAAGATCACGCTTGGATGTCAGGACATCGTCGCGCTGACCGGCAAGGTATTCATAGCGTTCGTTTACACGGGCAAATTCATCGATCGCGCCGATATTCGGCGTACCGAGTGCGGAAATCTTGCGTTTCAGTTCTGCAACACGCTTCTGTGCAGCTCCGACACTTTCAATTTCGGAAGCAGCTTCCGGCGCAGTGGAACGGGTCAGCTCATAGTTTTCCCAAAGCTTATCAATAATCTGCTTTTCTTCCATTTCGGCAGCCGTTTTCTTTGCTTCCAGACGCGCACTTTCGCGCTCCATATTCAGGATGTCTCTGCTCTTCGTCTGTGCTTCCTTATCGGTCGATGTTTTTCTTGCCTCGACCTGCATACGCTCTTCCAGAGAAGATTTCAAAGAGTCCTTCTGTGTCTGCAAGGAAACATTATGTGCTTGCAGCGCCTGCTCCTGCTGTGCAATCTGTGCAAGGATGCTCTCCTGCTCGCCCTGATAGGTCTGAATCAAAGCAAGCTTCTGCGCACGGTCGCCCTGCATTGCAAGCTCCAGTCCGCGCAGACGGCTGACGGAATCTGTTGCCGTTGCTTTTTCAGCCTCTAACGCGGCAATTTCCATACGGATGTTCGTCATGCGTTCGCTGAGACGATTGCTCTGCTCTGCAGCTACGCTTTGTCCGTCAGATACAACAGACAGTTCCTTTTCCGATTCGGATATTTGACGTTCCAGCTTGGAAATTTGTTCCGTAAGAAGTACTTTTCTGTCATTGTCATGGCGGCTGCGTTCTTCAATTGAAGCAAGCTCGCGTTCTGAGCTTGCAATCGCATCACTGATCGCATTGACCAGCACCGCATACTGTTTTTCCTCGCCGGAAAGGCGAAGGACCTCGTCCTGCGCTGTACGAAGCTTTCCTTCCTCCGCAGACAGCTCAAAAGCGACCTGCTGTGTCAGGCGCTCTGCCTCTGTCAAATCAGCGCGGAGCTTTTCCAGCTTCTGCGATATTTCGGACTGCTGCTTTTTCAGTCGCTCAATTTCGTTTGCACGGGACAGAATACCCGCATTTTTCGATACAGAGCCGCCGGTCATAGAGCCGCCGGCATTGATGACCTGTCCGTCGAGCGTAACGATGCGGAAACGGTGATGGTAGCGATCAGCAATCGAAATTGCGGAATCCATATCGTCAACTATTACCGTCCTGCCGAGTAAATCGCTGATAATTTCACGATACTGCGTATCGCAGCGCACCATTTCGGATGCAATTCCGATAAAGCCGCGGCATTTTTCAACATCGCGCTCATTCAGGCTTTTACCGCGAATGACGGAAAGCGGCAGGAAGGTCGCTCGTCCGAGATCGCTGCGTTTCAGGTAATTCATAGCTGCCTTACCGGCTTGTTCATCCGTAACAACGATCTGCTGCATCGCGGAGCCGAGTGCAATTTCGATGGCAACGGTATAGCTGTCATCCGTTCGGATCAGCTTGGAAACAGGTCCGCAAATGCCGCGAAGTGTGGATTTTTTGCTTTCCTGCATAACAACACGGACCGCTTTGGAAAAGCCTTCAAACTCGCGCTCCATTTCCTCAAATAGCTTCAGGCGCGAAGTAACGGTTTCCAGAGAAACGGAGGTCTGCGACACTTCTTTTTGCAGCGCATCACGCCGATCGGAACGCGCTTTGCTGCGAAGGCGATAGCCTTCAATCGTATTCTGCGCAGCAATAATATCCTCCTGCGCTTCTTCCAATGCTTTTCTGGCGCTGTCAAGCTGCGCGGAAGCATCGTTCTGACGTTCCTTTGCCGAAGCGCAATCGGAAACAACCTGCTCACGGCGTTCATCACTCTGATGCAGTGAGTCCTCAACTGCGGAAAGATCGGCATTCTTCGCAGAAAGCTCCGTGCGAAGACGCTCCTGCTCATTACGGATTTCCAGATATCGTTTTGTCATGCCGTCGGCAGAATCGGCAAGCTTTCTGCCCTCTGCTTCTGCCTGTGCAAGAGTCTGACGCAGCTTTTCCGCTTCAAGCGCAATCTCTTTGCCTCGCGCTTCCAATCCGGTAATCTGTTCAGCAATACCGCCGCTTCTGCTCTCCTGCTCGGCAAGCTCTGAACGGACGCGTTCGATATTGGCAAGGCAGTTATCCAGATTGGTTTTCAGAACTGCAATCGCGCTCTGCATCGTCTGCGCCTGAGATTCACTCTGAGAAATCTGCTCACGAATCTGATCAATCTGCAAATCGCGGTTATGTAGATCGAACGAAAGCGTTTCTCCGGTTACATAGAGCTGGTCAAGCGCAGTATGCTCCTGCTGCAAAATAAATGCAGCAGAGTGATAGTCTTCCTCGGCCTTTCGTGCAGTTGCGCTGAGTTTTTCAAGCGTGTGCAGCCACAGTGCGACTTCCACACCCTTCAATTCATCGCGGAACGCAAGATATTTTTTTGCTTTTTCCGCCTGCTCACGAAGTGGATCGACCTGCAGCTCCAATTCCGATATTTTATCGCCGATACGAAGAAGATTATCCTCCGTATTTGCCAGACGGCGTTCGGTTTCCTCCTTACGGTGACGGTACTTGGAAATACCGGCCGCTTCTTCAAAAATCTCGCGGCGGTCTATACTTTTTACGGACAGAATCTCGTCAATTCTGCCCTGGCTGATATTGGAATAGCCCTCACGACCTAAGCCGGTATCCATGAAAAGCTCGTTAATATCGCGCAGACGAACGGATTGTTTGTTGATATAGTATTCACTTTCGCCGGAACGGTAATAGCGACGCGTAATCATGATCTCATCCGCATCATACGAAAGCGCACGGTCAGAATTATCAAGAACGAGCGTTGCTTCCGCAAAACCGACCTGTGCGCGTTTTTCCGTACCGCCGAAAATGACATCCTCCATTTTTTGTCCGCGAAGGGATCTGGAGTTCTGCTCGCCCATAACCCAGCGTATGGAGTCTGAAATATTGGATTTACCGCTTCCGTTCGGGCCGACAATGGCTGTAATATCATGTCCGAAGCTGACAACCGTTTTATCAGCAAAGGATTTGAAACCCTGAACTTCAAGTTGTTTCAGATACATTGACAATATTGCTCCTATTGTATTTACAATAGTGTATTTTACCAGATATTGTGCTAAATTGCAAGTATATTCCGCAATTAAAGCCATATTTGAACAAAAATCCGGGCTGCAAAACAGCCCGGAAGCTTTTATTCGGTTAATTGCGCAATTGCCTGCGCTGCGGCAGCCTGTTCAGCCCTTTTTTTACTCGTTCCGCTGCCCTCTCCGATCGGCTCACCGTTAAGCAGAACACGCACGGAAAACGCTTTACAGTGGTCAGGTCCGCTTTCCCCGATCAGTTCATATGTAAGGCTCTGTCCGCGCTTTCGCTGGATAAGCTCCTGCAGCTCAGTCTTATAATCGCGCGTATTGATTACGTCAATCAGATGCGGCAGAATGAGACGCGTAATGATTCCTTTGGCAGATTCGAAGCCACCGTCAAGATACGCAGCAGCAATCAGAGATTCCATTACATCACAGAGGATACTTGCGCGGTTTTCTCCGCCGGACTGCTTTTCGCCGTGTCCGAGCAGCAGATAATCTCCCAAATGGATTTCGCGCGCCACCTTTGCAAGCGTCTGTTCGCAAACCAGCTCTGCACGAATTCGTGTCAGCTCTCCCTCATGCTTTTCAGGAAACGTTGTATAAAGATAACTGGCAGTTACAAATCCGAGAATGGAATCGCCCAGAAATTCCAGCCGCTCATAGCTATACAGAGAATTCTGGAAATTTTCGTTTGCATAGGAAGAATGCGAAAGCGCAGTTTTCAGCAGGTTTTCATCCCGATAGGTGTATCCAAGAGAAGTTTCAAGCTTTTTCAGCATCGGAGCCCTCCCTCGGCAGAACCATTCGAGATACATTTTCCTTAATATCTGCGCAGAAATCGCTTTCAACAGCAGTGATTGCCTGCTTGATGGCGCCGCGAATTGCAAGCGCGTCGGATGAGCCGTGTGCTTTGATAACCGGCTTTGTGATTCCGATCATAATAGAGCCGCCGACTTCACGGTAGTCCATCGCTTTTCGGATATACTCGCCCTTTTTGCATAAAAGCGCTCCGATTTTTGTTGCAAGGCTTTTATAGAACATCTGCTTCATCAGGCCCGCCATGTAAATTGCAGTACCTTCCATTGTTTTCAGCAGAATGTTTCCGGAGAAGCCGTCCGCGACGATTACATCTGCTGCATCATTCGGCACCTCGCGTGCTTCGATATTGCCGACAAAATTGATCAAGCCGTTATCTCCGGCATTTTTCAGGAGCTTATACGCTTCCTGATGAAGCTGCCCGCCCTTGCAATCCTCCGTGCCGATATTCAGCAGCGCAACACGCGGAGACTCCTTATGAAGTGCTTTTTTTGCATAGAAGGAGCCCATGCAGCCGAATTGCAGCAGAAATTCCGGCGTACATTCCGCGTTCGCACCGGCATCAACAAGGATTGCGCCCTTGCCAACCGGCAGAACAGGCGCAAATGCAGCGCGGCGGATACCGCGGATGCGTTTTACGACCAGCGTTGCCGCAGACAGCAGCGCACCGGTATTTCCGGCAGAGATAAAGGCGTCTCCTGCACCGTCTGCAAGCATTTTCAGACCCAGTACCATAGATGAGCCCTTATGCTGACGGACGACCTCGGCAGGATCGGCATGCATATCAACAATATCGTCTGCGTTTGCAATCTCTACGCCGTCGGGAAGCGTATCCCATCCATGCGCCTTCATGCTGTCGAGAATGTCTTCGCCGCGACCGACAAGGACAATCTCAACGCCGAATTCCTTTGCTGCCTGAAATGCACCCAATACGATCTGCTCCGGCGCATTGTCACCGCCCATTGCGTCAATTATGATCTTCATGCCTTCACCTCGTCCTTCTGCAGAACCGCTGCAAGCTGCGCAAGCGCACGGTTTGCAATCGCAAGATTCTTATTTGCTTTTTCTTTCACACGCTGCTCCAGCGGTGCAATAATACCAAAATTGACATTCATCGGCTGGAATGATACCACCGATTCGTCGCTGATATAACGGGCAAGCGCACCGATTGCCGTCTGATTCGTAAAATCGGGAATCGGTTTGCCGGAAAGCCGCGCTGCCATCGAAACTGCCGCGACATAACCTGATGCGCAGGATTCTACATAACCCTCAACACCGGTCATCTGTCCGGCAAATGCAACCATCGGATTTCTGCGATCAGCATAGGTCATATCAAGCAGCTTCGGAGAATTCAAAAAGGTATTGCGATGCATCACGCCGTAACGAACAAATTCCGCATTTTTCAGAGCCGGTATCATAGAAAACACACGGCGCTGTTCCGGAAATTTCAGATGTGTCTGAAAGCCGACAATATTATAGATATTTCCGACTGCATTGTCCTGACGGAGCTGCACAACCGCATACGGCTCTTTTCCCGTTTTCGGGTCACGAAGTCCGACCGGCTTGAGCGGTCCATACCGAAGTGTATCCTCGCCGCGGCGTGCCATGACCTCAACCGGCATACAGCCTTCAAAGACATTTTTATCTTCAAATCCGTGAACCGGTGCCTCTTCTGCAGAAGCAAGCTCACGTACAAACGCCGTATACTCTTCCTTTGACATGGCACAGTTGATATAATCCGCCGTTCCGCGGTCATAACGCGATGCATACCACGCATGCTCCATATCAATCGAATCAAGCGTAATGAGCGGTGCCGCCGCATCATAGAAATGCAGATAATCCGTCTGACCGAAATACTCCGCAATCGCCTCGCTCATGGCATCGGAGGTAAGCGGTCCGGTCGCAATAATCACAGGTCCTTCCGGTATGGATGTTACTTCCTCCGAAACAACCGTAATATTCGGATGATTTCGGATTTTTTCGGTTACCATACCCGAAAATCCGTAACGGTCAACTGCCAAGCAGCCGCCTGCCTCAACACGAGTTGCATCTGCGCAGGATAATATCAGGCTGTTTAAGCGGCGCAGTTCTTCTTTCAAAAGACCGACCGCATTTTCCAAACGGTCTCCGCGTAAAGAATTGGAGCATACCAATTCCGCAAAATCTGCACAGTGATGCGCCGGTGTCATCTTTTCAGGCTTCATTTCAAAAAGACGCACCCGAAAACCACGCTCGGCAAGCTGCCATGCTGCTTCACTTCCTGCAAGACCTGCACCGATCACCTTAACTTCTGTCATTTTTTCTTTGTTCCTTTTGATTTTGCCGTTTTCTTCTCCGGCTTCAGTTCTTCCGCATTTTCAACGGTTTCAGTTGTTGCCTTCGGCATTCTGCGTTTATAGCCGCGTTTCTCCTCCGGCACAAATTCTTTACATTCTTCATTGATACAGAATGGCTTCATATGACCCTTGCCGGATTTCTTAAACAGTGTCTGACCGCAGGTCGGACAATCCGTTGCCGTGGGAACATCCCATGTCATAAAGCCACATTCTGCGCCTCGTTCGCAGGCGTAATACACATAGCCCTTCTTGGACTTGCGTTTCAGAATCGTACTGCCGCACTTCGGGCAGCGCCCGGGCATACGCTCTACGATCGGCTTTGTATTCTTACATTCGGGGAAGCCGGGGCAGGCCAGGAATCTGCCGAATCTGCCGATTTTAATGACCATCTTTCGACCGCAGACATCGCAGATCTCGTCGCTCTCCTCATCGGGAACCTTAATGCGTTTTCCGTCCAAAGCCGCTTCCGCTGCCGTCATTTCCTCGTGGAAGCCCACATAGAAGTCCTGCAGGACCTTTTTCCATGCGACCTTGCCTGCTTCCACCTCGTCAAGCTGATGCTCCATATTTGCAGTAAACTCAACATCGATTACATCATTGAAGCGTTCGAGCATGAGGTCGGTAACCACAAGTCCGAGCGGTGTCGGGGACAGACGCTTGTCCTTTTTGATTACATACTCACGGTCCTGTATCGTTGCAACGATCGAAGCGTAGGTAGAAGGTCTGCCAACGCCGCGTTCTTCCATTGCCTTGACCAGCGTTGCTTCGGTATATCGTGCAGGGGGTGAAGTAAAATGCTGTTCCTTTGTAGTCTTTTCGGAGTTCAGAAGCTCGTCGCCGTTCAAATCCGGCAGTGTGCTGTGCTTCTCTTCCGCATCGTCATCATGACCTTCCTCGTACACAGCCGTAAATCCGGGGAATTTCATAACCTGATCCGATGCACGGAAATAGTGTCCTGCACATTCCGTATCCAGCTGCACCGCATCATACCGTGCATCTGCCATCTGACAGGCAAGGAAACGGCTCCAAATCAGCTTGTACAGGCGGTACTGCTCCCGATTAAGGTCGCCTTTGATGGATTCCGGATCCAGATTGACATTACTCGGGCGGATGGCTTCATGTGCATCCTGTGCGCCTTCCTTTTTACGGAAACGGCGTGTCGTTGCAGGATAATAGTTCTTACCGTAATGCGAAACAATATAATCCTTTGCAGCGCTCAATGCTTCCTCGGAAAGGCGCAGGGAATCCGTACGCATATAGGTGATCAGACCGACTGTGCCTTCTCCGGTAATATCAATTCCTTCATAAAGCTGCTGCGCAATCGCCATGGTGCGGCGCGGCGTCATGTTCAGCTTGCGTGATGCTTCCTGCTGCAGGGTTGATGTGATAAACGGAGGTGTCGGCGCACGGTGTTTTTCCGAACGCTTGATATCTGCAATTCGGAACTGCTTGCCTGTAATATCGGAAATGATCTGATCTGTCTCCGCTTCGGAGTGAAGCTCGCGCTTTTTCCCGTCACCGTAATAGTGTGCCGTGAATTTTCCGGGCTTTCCTATACAGGACAGAAGAACTTCCAGCGACCAGTATTCCTTCGGTACGAATGCTTCAATTTCACGTTCGCGTTCAACAACAAGGCGTGTTGCAACTGACTGTACGCGACCTGCGGACAAGCCGCGGCGGACCTTTTTCCAAAGCAGCGGGCTGAGCTGATAGCCGACAATACGGTCAAGAATGCGGCGTGCCTGCTGTGCATCGACAAGATTGTAGTCAATTTCACGCGGCTGTTCAATACTTTTCGTAACAACGTTCTTTGTAATTTCATTGAATGTAACGCGCTTTGTTTTTGCATTGGGCAGCGAAAGGAGTTCTTTCAGATGCCACGAAATTGCCTCTCCCTCACGGTCAGGGTCGGTTGCGAGATAGACGCATTTTGCCTTCTCGGAAGCATCCTTGAGTTCGGAAATGATTGCTTCTTTTCCCGGAAGCGGACCGTACTCCGGCTCAAAATTATGCTCAATATCTACGCCCATCGTACTCTTCGGCAAATCACGAAGATGACCCATGCATGCCTCGACACGATACTCCGGTCCGAGATACTTTCCAATCGTTTTTGCTTTGGACGGTGATTCTACGATCACAAGATTTGTTCCCTTTGCCATAAAGGAACCTCCGAAATTATCTTAAAAATTTTGCTGATAGTAATTTCCGGGCAGTTTTTCCACCCGTTTTTTGATTTGCAGCATGGTCAGCGCCGCCATAACACGCGATGCCGGTATGCCGCACTTCGCTGCGATCTGGTCACAATGAATCGGCTCTGTCTCCATAACATCCAAAACCACTGTTTCATCGGCACTCAGATTCGGTATGCTTTCTTTTTCGTCACTATAATTCTTATCCGATGGATTGTCAACGGATTTTTTGTCGGATGCGGCCTGAACGGGTACCGGCGAGTAAACCGGAAGCTCCATTCCGAATCGCACCAAGAAAATCTGCCGCGCATTTTCTGCCTTTCTTCCATCGCTTAATTTATCCGGAAACAGATACGTATACTGCTGCAGAATATCCCATCCGCTGTCTACCATGATTGCACCTTCGCGCAAAAGGCGGTTGCTTCCTGCGCAGGACCTTACGCCGAGATTTCCGGGAATTGTAAAAACATCTCTTCCCTGCTCCAGTGCAAAGTCAGCCGTAATCAAAGCGCCGCTCTTTTCAGGCGCTTCAACAACAAGGACACCAAGCGCGAGTCCGCTGATAATACGATTACGCGGTGGAAAATTCTTTCCCTCAGGCGGTGTTCCCGGCGGATATTCGCTGATCATGCAGCCGTGTGTTTCAATATTTTGAAACAGAAAACGGTTTTCCGCAGGATAGCTCACATCAAGTCCGCATCCGCACACGCAGATAACCGGCATTGCCGAATCCATTGCTCCCTGAAGCGCCATCGTATCAATGCCGCGTGCGCCGCCTGATACAACGATTCCGCCGCTGTTTGCAATCAGTCTTGAAAACTGTTTTGCATGCATTAAGCCGTAGGGACTGCATTTTCTTGAGCCGACAACCGCAATCACTGCTTCGTGATCCACATCCGGCAGCGTTCCCTTATAGTACAGCAATGCAGGAGGATCGGCAATGTTTTTCAGCCGTTCCGGATACGCTTTATCGTTGTAGGTCAGAACGGAAATACCCTTTTCGTCACAAGCTTTGAGTATTTCTTGCGCTTCATCCAAAGATTTATCCATCAGCGGCTCGAGCCAGCGCTTTTCAAAGCCTTCAATATTCTGGCAATCTGATTCGGTTAATTTGTAAATATGCTCCGCGGACCCGAACAGACGCAAAAGTGCTGCGCGGCCACGCGTTCCGATTCCCCTGCGCGTAGCCAGCCATATCCAATGCTTTAGCATATTTCTCTCTCTTTCAAATGATTTATTTCAGCATTTGCCACATAACAACCGTTGCAGCAACCGCAGCGTTGAGCGACTCACAACGCGGTTGCATCGGAATAATGATTTGTTTGTCCGAGCGTTCCAAAAGCTCTTTGCATATTCCCTGCCCTTCGCTGCCGATTACAACGAGATAATCTTTTAAGTCAAGCTTACGAAGGTCGGATGCGTTTTCAGACAATGCCGTCGCAGCAACGGGTATATTTTTCTTCCTGCACTCGGAAAGAATACATTCCATCGGTAAAATCTGCGGCGTTGTGCGGAAAACTGCGCCCATGGAGGCGCGTACGGTTTTTTCCGAATACGGATCTGCGCATCCGTTTGTCAGAACTACAGGAATATCGAAAGCGTCCGCTGTTCGAAGGATCGTTCCGAGATTTCCGGGGTCCTGAATACGGTCAAGCAGCAGCATTTTGCCGGATATATGAGGGGTCGTATTTTCCGGCAGCATACAGGTAAAAATCACGCCCTGCGGCGTTTTCATGCTCGAAAGACTTTGCATCAGAGATTCCGGTATTTCCACGCAGCGAACACCGTCCGGCAGCTTCGGAAGCTTTGCTCCCTGCACCGTCACCACCGTTTTGATGTTCGGATACCACTTTACCGCTTCATCCAACAGCTTAAACCCATCGGCAACAAATTCGTGCTGTTCCTCGCGGTATGCACGCGAGCCCTGTAATTTTTTGATATGCCGGATCAACGGATTTTGGCTGCTCGTAATACGTTCCATGCCGTTTTCTCCTAAATACGTTCATTTCTTTTTTATAATGTATCATTTGCATACTACCATATCAGTTTTCACTTGTCAATCTATCCAAATTCAATTTTCTTCATCAAAAAAGTCGGGCACCCCTTTCGAGGATACCCGACTGTCATTATTTTTCCTATAAAAAACTGGAAGGACGACTTATTCCCTTTATTGATGCGCTGAAAGAAAATGCTCAATTTCTTCTCTGGTTGGCATAGAAGGCGCTGCGCCCATGCGCTGGACAGACAACGCTGCAAGCGCATTTGCAAAATGTGCAGCGTTTTCAAGCGTTTGTCCCTCGGAAAGTGCTGTAAGCAAGCCACCGTTAAACGCATCTCCTGCGCCGGTCGTATCGACTGCATCGACCTTATATGCAGAAATGATCTCGGACTTTCCCTCTGTGTTGATATATACGCCCCTGCTTCCAAGTGTAATAAGAACATTCTGAACACCTTTATCAAAGAAAACCTTTGCCGCACGGTCAGCGCTTTCCAGATCTGTCACCGCGATACCCGTCAGTTCTTCCGCTTCGACTTCATTTGGCGTGACCAGATATGCTCCGCGTAAAAATTCATCCGATACCGGCTGATACGGCGCAGTATTGATAATGACTTTGACACCGTTCTGCTTTGCAAGCCTTGCAACGCTTTCATTTGCGTCCTGATTGATTTCCAACTGAAGCAGCAGATATCCGGACTCTTTTATGCATTCTGCCACCTCCGCAATATTTTCCTCGGTAAATTTTCCGCACGCACCCGGAACGATCACGATTTCATTCTGGCTTGTTTTTTCGTCGACCATAATCAGCGATATTCCGGTCGCTGCATCTTCATCAAAAAACAGATGCTCTTTTGACATCCCGACCTCGTCCATTAGATTAAGCGCAACATCGGCAAACATATCGCGGCCAAGCTTTGTTACCATTGCAACATTGCCGCCTGCTTTGTGCGCAGCAATAGCCTGATTAAAGCCTTTTCCGCCTGCACTTCGCTGGAATGAGCTTCCTTTCACTGTTTCCGCGGGAGCCGGAAGATGCGGCGTACGGGCGATCAGATCAGCAGCAAAGCTGCCGAATACCGTAATCTTTTGTTTCATAAAAAGCCTCCATAGTATATGGAATACGGCAGAAAAGACTTCCTTCTCTGCCGCATCTGTTTTTTAATCTAATTTTTTACCACAGCCGGAGCAGAAATGGTCTGTTCCGGGAACATAGGCTTTTCCGCATTGCGTGCAGTAGGCGTATGCATTTGCGTCAGCCGGTTGCTGCGGCATTGTCTGCACAGGCTGCTGATAATAGGGCGTTCCGTCTTCATTGATTGCGTAGCCTTCATTGTGACGCAGCGGTGTTCTGCATTTCGGGCAATATACAAATCCGTCCGGATACCACGGTCTGAAATCAAGACTGAAATCAGTATATCTGACAACTGCACGGCAGGTGCGACATTGCTGCTGATAGTTTAAGCCGCTGTGCCATAATGCTCTTTTGAAAGCCATATTGATGCCCCCTGTCTTTTTTTCTTATTTTATCACAGCTTTCCTTCCATAGCAAGACCCGAACAATGATTTATTTCGACGCAAAAAAGACTGCAGCAAAATCATGCTGCAGTCTCGTTTGAATTATGCAATTGCCTTGTGTTTTGTCTTGCCGATAAAATAGATAGCAAGACCGATAACAAGTCCGATACCGGCAGGAACAAGCCAGCCGAGATTCAGATCAAACAGCGGAAGAATCTTTGCTGCAAAGCCGGTCAGAGTCTTAAGCCCAAGTGCGTTCTGCACGCCTTCCGGAAGTGTCTTGAAGAGGTCAAACAGAGCGGCGAAGCAGGTGCAGGCAGTCACGGAAATATAAACCGCACGGGAACGACCGAACAGTCTTTCGCACAGTGCCAGAATAATCAGCGTGATTGCCAGCGGATACAGGAACATGAGCACCGGAATGGAGTACTCAATAATTGCGGAAAGGCCGAAGTTTGAAACAACAAAAGAGAATACAGAGAAAATGATTGCCCAGATCTTATAGGAAAATGCCTTCGGGAACATTCTGGTAAATGCATCGGAGCAGCTTGTGACCAGACCGATAGAGGTCTTGAGGCAAGCGAATGTAATGGTGATTGCAAGGATAATGCTGCCGGCAGAACCGAGATAATGATTGGAAATCTGAGCCAGCGCAATACCGCCGTTTTCAGAGGTTTCGAAAAGACCTCTGGACTGTGCGCCCATCAGGATCGTTGCTGCATAGATCGCTGCCATCAGGATACCGGTCAGGATGCCGGAAGAAAGGACATCCTTTGCAACAGCGCCGTCTTCCTTGACGCCCATTGCGCGGATAATATCAATAACAACAATACCGAATGCAAGACCTGCAATGGCATCCATTGTGCCATAGCCTTCCGTGAATCCGGAGAAAAGAGAAATAGAGCTTGTTTCGTAGCCTGCTTCCGGAGCGACTTCAGAAGCAGCAGCGCCGGGATTAAACAATGCCGCAGCGACCAGAATCACAAGGAAAACGAGGAAAAGCGGATTGATGATCTTGCCGATCCAAACCGTGATCTTTGCAGGACGCAGGGAGAAGAACAATACCAACGCAAAGAAAATAAACGAGAAAATCAAAAGCGAAATATTGTCGGAAATCGCGCCATTGATCAGCGGCTGAACGCCGGTTGTAAACGAAGTTGTCGCACAACGCGGAATTGCGAAAAACGGTCCGATCGTGAGGTAAAGGAGGCAGGTAAAGAAATAACCATAGCCCTTACCGACACGGTTGGAAAGCGAATGCAAACCGTCAGAATGTGTATTACCGATTGCACCAACGCCTAAAATAGGAATGCCGACTGCCGTAACAATAAAGCCGACCATTGCCAGAATAACATTCCGTCCTGCAAGCTGACCGAGATGCACCGGGAAAATCAGGTTGCCCGCTCCGAAGAACATGCCAAAAAGCGTAAATGCAACAAGCATTCTTTGCTTGAGGTTTAGTCTTTTCAAAATATTTCATCCTCTCATTTTTTGTAGTCTGATTTTATCATTATGCTTGCAATATTGCAAGCGCATGTTTATAATATGGGTATGACAAAATGTAATGGATATGAAATATCGGAGGATAGCATATGGACAGCAAAAAATTAGAAATGCTTTTGACCGCCGCTGACTTGGGAAGCTTTACGAAAGCCTCTGAAGTTGTCGGTTATACACAATCCGGTCTTACCCATATGATGGATGCTTTGGAAAAAGAAATCGGCTTTCCCCTTTTGCAGAGAAATCATAACGGCATTCAGCTCAGCGAGCAGGGCGAACAGTTAATTCCCGCAATCAGAGAATTTTTGCGTGCAAATGCCATCCTTGAAAATCAGATTCGTGCGATTGCCGAGAAGAAAAACGAGGTCATTCGAATCGCCGCATACGCAAGTCTTTCGCTGCACTGGATGCCGGAAATACTATACCGTTTTCGCCGTATCTGTCCCGATGTAAATGTTGATCTGCGCATGGTTGACCATGCTTTAGAGCCGTTTGAGCTGTTGGAAAGCGGTCAGACGGATGTGATTTTTGCAAGTAAGCAAAATTCCAACTGCTGCGATTGGACACCGCTGTTTCAAGATCGAATGTATGCCGTTTTACCGAAAGACTATCCGTTAAACGGACGCAAAGCATTTCCGTTAGAGGAGTTTGCCGGGAAAGATTTTCTGATGCCCTACGGCAGCTTCGATATAGACGTCAAAGCCGTTTTGGAGCCTCTTAACATTAAGCTTAATTCGACGCTTTGCCGCGTCGATGACGAAACCGTTATGCGTATGGTCGGGCGCGGTCTGGGCGTTACTATGATGACAAAACTGATGATTCGCGGAAAAACCGATGATGTCATCTGTGTTCCTGTCTATCCGGATGCGATGCGTGAAATGGGCATGGGTACGCACATTCGAAAGAAGCTATCGGATAATGTGCAGAAATTAAAAGACTGCGTTCTGCAGTTTATCAAAGAATACGCAGCCGCGGAAAATCAAATATGATAAAAGAATCCCACAGGGCATTTAGAACTGTCCTGTGGGATATTTTCAATTAGTAAAGCTTTGCGCCTGCCGGGATATGGTCGTCTACCATAAGCAGGTGGAGCTTTTCTTCTCCGTTCTCATGGTGAACTGCGCTGATCAGCATACCGCAGGATTCGATGCCCATCATCGGTCTCGGCGGCAGGTTGGTAATTGCAATGCAGGTCTTGCCGATCAGCTCTTCCGGCTCATAGAATGCGTGAATACCGCTTAAAATCGTCCTATTTACGCCTGTTCCGTCATCTAAGGTGAACTTTAAGAGCTTCTTGGATTTCGGTACTGCTTCACATTCAAGGACCTTTACGGCTCTGAAATCGGACTTGCTGAAAGTGTCAAAATCGACCTGATCTTCAAAGAGAGGTTCGATCACAACGCCCGAAAAATCGATCTTTTCTTCGACTGCCGGAGCCGCTTCAACAGGTGCCTGATTTGCCTTCTCAACCTTCTTTTCAGAGTCCAAAGGTTTCATTGTCGAGATAATAAAACTCGTCCCACATTTCCGTCCCGTATCTGCTTATGGTTTCCCATATCAGCACAACACTTTTTTCGCATTTCCCGTAATCTCTTATATCGGTTTATAATGTCCCGGATTTGTGGAGATTAAATTGGAGATTTCTTTCTGGAAATTAGCTTAAAAAAACTTAATTACAAGTCTTTCGAAAAAACAATTATTGTCCTTCCGGTATCGGCTTAGCTAGTTTCATTTCATCTGGCGTGCCGAACGTTCTTCTAATAACCGTCTCAATATATCTTCTAATCAAAACCTCGTCATTAACAAGTGTAAAAATGCGTAAACACCTTGTTTGATTCATCCAAACAATTTTGACCGGTGCATGTAATTTCTGACTTATACCGCCCATTGAAATTACCCCTTGCTCTGTTTCAAGCGCCGGAATCATTTGAATATTGCCGACAGAATGATATTGTTCGATAATCTCTTTTTCTTTTGTGCCGACCATTCCAGCTACAGTCAAAGTGCCGTGAGAAACATCCAAATCATTTTTGCTCATATATTCTGCCCATACTTTCATATCCTCCCAACCGTAACCACGAGCCTCCAACAAAACATCATACTGTTCCCATGCGCCGCATTTAATATGCCGTATTTCACGAATAAAAGTCACATCATCTAATTCATATTCATTCGGTTGCGCAACAATTTTAAACCCCAAATCTTTATCAGTAGAGGATATAGAGGTGTTGCTATTATTTTTTCTTTTGATAAAATCCAAAAAGCCCATAGTGTAACCCCTTTTCTATTTGTTTTACTCTCCGTCGACAATGAAAACTTTTGTCAGTTTGCGAGAACCATAATGATTTATAAGCACTTATAATGTTCCATTAGTTCCCGTCAGTCCAAAGGCTTCATTGTTGGGATTAGAAAACACATCCTAATTCCTCCAAAATGTCAGAACGTTCCGCATCATCCAATAGGATTTCAGAGCGTTTCCTGAAATACATAAGCCATACACGCGGAAATCGGACTCACTTACTTAATAAGGTGGCGAAACGTCTCGATGAGTGTTATAGGGTTTCGAGGAACTGGAGACTAAATCGGAGAGTTTGGAGATAGGGTTTCATTGTCTGCGAAAAGTGCCCTGTTCCTCTGCCCTGTGAGAAGAAGTCACAAGGCTGACCTCAAAGCCATAATAGTATAGCAAAAAGTCAGCCATTTTTCAAGATGTTACGCCAATTTAGTCCGATAAAGAGGAAAACTTCTTGGTTAATTAGCTTTTGTAAACGTACAGGCGTATCGACGAATCCGGAATACCTTGATAGAGGCTTCCCCCTATATCTGGCTCACAAGCCTCTGCAAATAGGTTCTTGAGTGTCCAGACTCTATCTGCTATAGCTCTGTAAATCCAATACTCTCCATACGGATCATTCCAACGATAAAACACGTATTTGCGTCTTTCCTTTTCGGTCAGGGCTTTGAACTCATCGTATGACAGCCATTCAGAGAACTCTTCTCTTTCGTACACTTCAAATTCGGCGAGTTCCTTTTTGGATACATACCCTTCGTACTTGTATGCCTTATCTTTGTTGACTTTCGGAAGAACTGCTTGTGCGAAGTTCACGTAGTAGATGCTGCTCCTGTAGTATTTCTCCCACGTAATGTTCCAGCCCACCATTTGTTCTTGAAGATCCTCATGAAATATCTCGCGCAATCCGTCTGACATATCGGCTGGAATGCCACAACCAAGGGCATAGTCCTCCAGATAGTTAGAAACCTCAAAGAATACAGATTGAGCCCAAAAGATGGAGTGCGTTTTCAGCTCACCTTTCCCATTATTATAGTATGGGCAGATGCTATACCACTTGCCATCAACATTAGCTTCAGCATACACGCTGTAATAAACGCCTATTGTGTCTCCCCCCTCTCTCTTTCATCAAAGAACTGTTCATTGCTTTCAAAGGAGTGAAACAGGAAGTGCATTTTGTCGATCCTTTTGTCAATGTGCCAATGTCCACAGAACCAAGCCTTGTATTCGATGCTTTCTTCAATGTGGTCCAGCCAATGTTCTGTACTGGAATCCACTGTGCTCTGATCAATCATCGGGAGGAAAACCTCAGTTGGCTCATACTTGAATGGACACGTATGAGACAGAACTATATCAAAGGGTTTCTCCTTGATCTGCGCTTCCACATACTGCTTGATTTCCTCAGAGGGTTGTTCATCTGGAAACCAGTTAATCCCACGTGTTAGCCGGTAGTATTTGTCTACGCTATAAGCTCCTCCAATCACCAGATGTCGGAGCCCTTCCAAGTCGAATATTTCGCCATCTTTTGCGAACAGTAGAGACGGATACTCCTCCTCATACCAAACAAGCCCGCCATTCCAGCTCTTCTGCCTGTAAATGGGGAGACTGGATGGGCGGGCTTCGTGATTTCCGTGAACACAAAGAACCATTGGCTTTATCTTATTCAGTGCAGCTTTGCATTCTATGTCTCTCTCATCACAATAAAAGTTAGCCCCAACATCACCGAGGATCACAATCGTATCATCCTTTGTCAAGTGGAGGCGTATGCTCAATTTCACCACATTCCACGGCATACCGTGGATGTCTCCGGTATAGAAAACCATTGTATTATTCCTCTCCCTTTACTAGGATACTGTCTGGTTCTGCTACGATTCTCAGAATAGTTTCTTGCTGTCTCTCTGTAAGGTCTTCCGGCTTCTTTCCCATCAGCATCAATGCCGCCCATATGGTGTCCATCATGTTGCAATTAGGACATGTCCTTGGTGACAGGACGCCGAAGCGTCCCATCATAGGTGGATAATCCCAACCCTGATCGAACGCTTCTTGTGGCGTCAAGATTTCAGTTCTCCCACAGACTTCACAGATATGTTTTAGCTTCCCCTTGAAATCCGGAGCTGTATCATAAAGATTCATGGACGCTCTACTCTGCCTCTTTCAAGGTTCGCATGGTAACACCATCTACGAGTGAAAACACTGCTGTGTTTTTGTCTTTCAGGTACTCTCCTGAAAGAGTGTAAGTCCGTGAAGTATCTAAGTCATTGGATTTCATAATACCGTGGACAAATCGTTTGCTGTTAATCCGCATCACGCACTTGTGATCCGAAAATAATTTGGTAGGAACCCTGAATGACATTACATCGTCCTCGTCGCATGGAAACACACTGATAGAATCGTTGCTATCAGAGATTTTCAGTGAAACGTGGCTCGGCTTACCCAACGCACGTATGACTCCCTTTCCAATACTAATGCAGTTTCTGGCTCCCTGCAAAGATAATTCAATTAGATCATTCCTATCCTCTGCTGGCTGCTTATCCATCTTCATCTCCTCCGTTCCCGATCATCGTGCCATACAGCGTTTCACGTTTTCTTTCCTGATCCTTCATACTGATAGAAGCGGCAGTTTCCTCAGAGATCGTAGCAGGAATAACACTTCCGCTTGTATCCAAATAACCTGATAGGGACTCAAAGCTGCTTCTTCTCTGCGTAGCCTCATAATCGGAATAGCTTCGCCCCAGCTTCATGCGGATCTCATCCGGATAATACTTGTTGATCCGCTTTTTCATCTTTCCGGAACGTTTATCGAAGTATTCTTCGGGCAAAGGATCGAACATAACAGCCAGGGAGAGGTCGAACACAAGAACGAGTCCACGCTCTGAGTTGGCAAGTTGTCCGTAAACTTTATACCTACAGTCTCTCTTCCAGTTCATCATCTGATAAATGTTTTGGGCATACTCCGGACAGGTGATCGACCGATTGACCCACTTGTCCTTTTTCAGTCTTGCCCACTCTACGGATGACAGTTCTTCCTCTGCACAGATGGCTACAACCATGCGCTTCTTACGCTCACTGAGCATGGGAAGAACATACTGGACGCCTTCAAACAGACGGATAGAAGACATATTGAACTCCAACCTGTTTGCTCTGATACTGACCGCAGGCTTCTTGATCATTGAGAAGAACATCTTAGGAGGGACAACGTAGTCGTCGAGTGATTCAAACTCGATGGCATTTTTCTTGCCCAGGCGCTCCTGAACCAGTTGACGGATTAACTCCTGTTCCTTTGCCGAGAATCCTTCACCCTGCTCCTCCACCCCAGAATCGCCCGTTAAGCCCATGAGAGCCAATTGATCGTTTTCCATGCAAGCCTCCTATTACATCGCATCGTAGAGCTGTTCAAGTTCATCCTCCAGCTCGCTTACAGACGGGATAACCCCAATATACGGGTTAATTACTTTCTTCCCCGGATTACTGATATCGGTAGCGGATACAGCATCTAAGACCGCTTCACGCTTTTGCTTTATCTCATAACTCACGCCAAGACGCTCCTGCCAGTTCTCCGGGTACGCAATTCCAGCAGTCTGAAATGCGTCCTTGCGATCTTCACTTTCTTTGTAGGGAATAAACTTTGCAGTCCCTTCAGTAGTATCAGCGGCATCTATTTGCTTTGCAGCTTTTCCAACTAATATCTGCGGCTCATCGAGAAAGAAGAAAATGATCCTCTCTCCTTCCCGGATTCTTGTCACGCCGCGGAAGCGGAACTTGTATTTCTTCATCCAATCAAGCTTATCGAAAATGGCTCCGGAAAAGGCGGAAGAGCAAAGCTGAAGCACCGAGCTCTTCGACTCATCCCACAATACAGCATTGGGGTTTGTCGCATAGGCGCTCCGAACCGCTATGACCTCCAACACGGGATGGTACAGAAACTCCACGTAGCGCCCTTTTCCCAGCTTATCCCTACACACTCCGTTTAGCTTCAAGCTACGCTTGCCAAGGGTAAGTTGAGGATCACTCCGCGTCATAAACATCACGCCGGGAGCCACTCTATAGTCGTTGAGTGTCATGGAGATTACGTTACTGTGATCTCTCCCGTTTAGGATATCTGCTTCATGAAGCAGCTCCTCAAACTCATCCTCTTCGTATACCTGACGTGAAATGTCCTGAAAAGCCTGATTATCAATTCCACTCCACGTCGGAGAAATGCTCACAAAGCCTTTCAAAGCTCCATCGTCGATCACGTACACATCCGGGACATTCCCGAACTTGAATCGGCTGGCTCGCATCATATGGGCAGCTCTTGCAATTTCCGGAGATACGATACCCTCATGATAGCCGGGAATGTAAGCTCCTTGCCGGATGCCATCGTTCTTTGCTGTGACCTTTTCTTTATAGTCAATAACGACTCGTCTTCTGACCTCTAAGTCACCCCAGCGTCTTTCGTTGCTCATTATGGCGTTTACCATTGCAGGGTTCCAATCAGTTCTTCCACGGAGCGTTGGACGCTGTTTTGCGGTGAGGACATCTGCGATTTCATCAGCGGTATGTCCACAGACGGTTGCAAGAAAGATATATTTCACGGTAAGTGCTTCATCTTCCTCAATAATGAAGCCGCCCTCAAGCGTGTGGCGCAATCCAAGTAGGTCATACACGGGAAACTGGCCCGTACAGATTCTCTGGTCGTAAGAGAGTATCATGCGGCGGCTCTTGTTGCCTGACTCCCATTCCGCAAACAAGCCCTGCATCTGGAGTCTCTCGTTGATGTTTGGATCGAGAGTGTATAAGTCTTCAGTCTCAAAATAAACACCGACAGGATTTGACGGGTTTGTCGTCCGCAGCTTACGGACCTCTTCGATCAAGTCAGAAATGTTTCTTGCAAATCGAGATACACTGGCGCAGACAATGAGATCCATTTTCTTTTTGGCAGCATCGTCCAGCATCCGTTTGAAGTCTTTGCGCCACTTCTTAGATGTACCGGACTTACCCTCGTCGCTATAGATTTCAGTCAAATCCCAATTCGGAGTCTTTGCGATCTTATCCGTGTAATACTTGGTTTGGTTCTCGATGGATGAAACCTGTTCCTTGCTTTTCGTACTGACGCGAGCATACACGGCAACACGCTTATGACCTTCGTCACGGATTGTAGGAGTCGGCTTTGCGGGTCTGAATATCGTTTGAGGCGGCACAGAGTATTGCTGTATCCTTCTCTTGGTCTCATAACGAAAATACTCACGGTCGGCGTCTTGGGGCCTCCAAGCGGGCCTACGCTCTTCTACGAGCGTCTCTTCGCCCTCTGCTTTTTGCTCTTTCCTTTTCTCGTCTGACATTACCTTATCCATCCTCTCCTAAGTTTGCTATGGCAGAGACAACGCTACTCAACCATCTTTGGTGGTCGGGTGGATTCAGGTAAATGTAGTCTTCGGCCATTTTTATTAAGGCTTCCCGCTGGTGCTCCTCATTCAGTATGGTGTTGATGTTGAAATCACTGTCATCTGTGATGATATCCACGCGCTGCTCCACATTGAAAATGAAATGGAGCCAGTAGCAGAACTCCCTCGTGTTTGCCGCAAGGTACCCTTTTGTCTCGGCAAAAATCAGGTTTACCTTTCCTTCAGCGCAGTCGCGCATGAGCCGCAGCATTTCCGGACGTTTGTAAGTCTCCTTATAACCGGTGATATCTATGTAAACATCTAAGAGAATCCCATCATCGAAGCCGCCAAACCTTCGTTCAAAAATTCCCCTGTGAAAAGCTTTAACGTCTTCACTGTTGCGTAAGTTCAGCTTTGCTCTTTTTACATATCCGCCGATCCTGTAGATCTTCTCTGTCTCGTTCATTGCTATCACCTATGTTCTTGCTTTTGGAACTTCTGCTCTCCTGCGGTTTCGCATTCCATACATAGTCTAAAAACACATCCCAATTATTCAAAATCTGCCATGCAGCATCAATCTTTCTCTCTATTGGATTTCGCCCTTCGCATAAAGGTAGAACAAGAACTTCCCATTCGCATTTGCACCAGAAGTAATACATCACCGATCTTCTTAATCGGTCTGCAAATTCTTCTTTTACCTCACAAGTTTTGAAGTGTTTCATGATATCGTCTACAAAGCGCCCATGATCAAACACGTTGAAGGTTTTAATTCTTCTTCCGTTTACGTTCTCATAAATGACGTTCCACACAAGATTGAGCTTTTCAGGCTTGGTGCTCTTTCTTCGTGCCATTGGTCTCATTCCTCGCTTTTATTTGGGAGCCCCCAATACCAGCAGCCACCTGTACGGTAAGTCCGTATTTGCAGTTCTTTCTTTGCTTTCTCTACTGTGCGGCTTCCGACACCGATCTCAGCTAAAGCAGCATAGACCTCTTTAGCAGATTTATCTCCACTACCCAGCATCTGGGCCATCTTTGCCCTCGCCTTATCTCGCTTACTTGTTTTCACGGTCAAGCTATCTACAAGCTCTGCTGTATTGAGTTCATACTGGCCTTGCCATTCGAGGCCACCGTTTGCCCGAAAAGAGAAAGCTACCGCAGGGCCTTCCGGCGCAAGGCTGGACTTGATAGGATACATATAGCGGATGTTGGGTCTTGTCTCGTCTCTGGATATCATTAAGACGCTTCGGGCTATCGCTGCGATGTCTATTGATCCAAGCCCTCGATACAGAGACTTTGCTCCGCTTCCCTTATTCATATGTCCGATCAGAATTACGGCACATCTGTACTTTTCCGCGGTTGCAGCAAGCTTTCTTAGGATAGCTCGCATCTTCGTTGCGCTCTGCATGTCAGAATCCGGAGGAATAAACGCCTGTATAGGATCAATGACAAATAGACTTGCACCTGTTTCCTGAATGACAGTTTCGATTCTTCCATCCTCCAGTGTGAGGGCAATATCATCATCGACGATATATGCCACCTTTTCACAGTCTGCTCCGGCTTGTTCAAGCCGGGGTTTAATTGTGTCCGCCATCCCGTCCTCAGCACATTGGTAGACGGCAACGCAGGACCCCTTCGAGGCATATCCATCCGGCATGGGCATACCGCGAGTCAAAAGCGCAACCAAATTCACCACGAATGTCGATTTGCCGTCTCCTGGATCACCCTGTATTACCGTCAGCTTGCCCAGAGGAATATAGGGATACCACAGCCAATCCACTTCTTTCGAGGTGACATTTGAATAATAATCGAAGAGCGCACTTTCCATTTTAACCTCGCACTTTCTGCCCAAAACAGCGGAGCTTCTGCTCCGCAATAATATTATAGTGTCCGTACCATACGCTCGCCATCGCCGTCTTGGCAACAAACGCGGATAACCGCGCCATTTTGGCAAAAGCTATCCCATAAGGTCGCATTTCTACTCAACTCAGACCGCAATCTCCTGGGCACCATTTTTGAGTACGATCTTGCGATCAAAAGAAGAAGCACCACAGTTACCTGCGGTGCTCCCCTTTTGCAGAGGGCAAAGCTTATATGTCACTCTGCACCTCTCTGTTTTTTTACTTGACTACTCTATGAAGCTCTAAAAGCGTAAGAGCGTCCAGCCAGGCTCTTTCATCCGCCTGACGAACTGCCTTAATCAGCTTCGCTTCGTTTTTGGTTATGCTTGTGTCAACGGCCTCCTCGTTTCCGATAAGGTAATCAACTGAAACACGATACAGCTTGGACAGCTTCAGTAAGATATCTATTGACGGCTCTCGTTTGCCGTTCTCGTACCGGCTGTAAACAGATGGCAAGCAGCACAGATAATCTGATACTTCTTGTACTTTCATGTTGCGACTAATCCGAATTTCTCTCAGATTCACGTTTTACCTCCGCATTCCGAGAGTGTGCGGAGTGACACAAAGCATTTCCTCTATGGAAAATGGTACTACCAAATCGGTATGTGGTCAAGCCTCAATTTACCAACACGGTAATTTAGAACATGCCGAATTGGTAGTAGAATATAAAGAGAAACTGGAGGGAGGGGATGCCTTTGAATATCAAAGATATTCGTCTGCGCAAGGGACTTACACAGTCCGATGTGGCAGCGGCGCTGGGCGTTTCTTCCGTCGTATATTCTCGCTATGAAACGGGTAAACGCCAACCCTCGATTGATATGCTCATTCAGATGGCTGATATCTTTGGTGTAACTGTAGACTTCCTGCTCGGCAGACAGGACATCGAGGACTCAACACTTTCAGATTACGAGCTGCAATTACTAATTGCCTCACGTAAAGCCGATGAACGAGCAAAGCAAGATGCGCTGAATATGCTTCTGGCACATGCAGCCAGCACAAAATCCGAAGATGATTAAAGTGGAGCCGCGACAAGCAGCTCCACTTTCTTATTGCCTTCTTCTCCATGAGAAGAACCTTTCTCTTACATCGGCAACATCTTCTTCATCCGATGCTATGTAAATATGGCCCTTGGCAAAAGCCTGAATTACTGACACGCGGATGTTCTGCGGAGTATCCAAATTGATCTCTACAAGGCGAATGCCCTTCTTCTTACATTGATGCTGGACGATCATCAGCGTCTCTTGGTATGACTTTGAATCTCGCTCTTCGACAATGAAAGCAAGTTGAGCTTCTGGCACATAAACGTCCAGCTGAAATCCCGTAATTGCTTCATCATTGAGTTTTGCCCGAAGGCCACGCTCCCCACAGTAGCGCATGACAAGAAGCTGAGGCAAAACACGCCGAAACTCCATCTCGCAGCTTTTGCAGCCCTGCTTCTCTATCGTTCGGTTTGAAATCTTGTCTTTCCATGAGTGTCCAAAGCTACATCTCCACCATACGGGGCGCATAGAATTTCTTGAAATCTGAGAAGGCTTGATATCCCGATTCATCTCGTAGTCCCATTCCTCTAATAGGATCGGATCAGTCGTAGCCAAGTCATTATAACCCGGCTTAACTGCTCTCTCGGCGCAGACAGGACAAACTCTACCGTTTACTCGGGCCTTAACTACGCCTTTCCACTCATTCCCACAAATGCCGCACTTCCACCATACATTTTTCGTTGACCGCACGTTGAGCATATCTGGCGTCAGCGGTTCGTTTCTATCCGACCATTCTGCTGCGATTTCTGGATGCAGAGTAGCGAAATCATTGAAGCCTTTCAGCGTAAGTATTCCACTGCAATACGGGCACTTACTTCCATATGCCCGTGTTGAGATTAGGGTATTCCACTCATGACCCTTGCTACACTTCCACCATACCTTTCTGTTTGCAAATGGAGCTACCTGAGATGGAAGCGACGGAAGGTTTCTATCAGACCATTCTTTTGCCAACTCTGGAAAAGCAGTCTCTAAGTCATTAAACCCAGGAAGGATGATATTATGGGAACAATATGGGCATCCTGCGCCTCTGACTCTGCTCCGAACAGATGCAGCCCATTCATGCCCGCACCTTCCTTTCCAGAACACCTTTTTGTGCGTTCCGGGGCCTATCATAGTCGGTTCTAAGGGGTAGTTTCTATGAGACCACTCATTCGCAAGTTCCGGTTCAAGAGATTTCAGGTCATTGATCCCTGGAATAATTCTTGCATTAGAGCAAATGGGGCACTTTTCGCCGCACGATCTTGCCTTTGCGCTTGTCTGCCACTCATGCCCGCACGAGCCTATCCACCAGTACAATTTGTTTGAGCCGTAAGGCACATCGCTTGGTGTTAGAGGCAGATTTCGGGATGACCATTCCGCAACGAGCTCTGGACGCATATTGGAAATACTGTTCTCCATACTAACAGCTCCTTCTCAGTTATGCTATTAGTATAGGGAAATATTGAGCTTTTGAGAAATGTGCAAATCCAATCAAAGACGCCACAAGGTACTTTTCCTCACGGCGTCTTCTCATTCTGTCTTTATGCCGATGTCCACTGTTCCGTCGTCTTGATCTGGCTTAGTTCCTCCATCGTCATTCCATTTGCTCCGCTTGGACTGGTACGAGAACTGTATGCGGACATCTCCTTCTTCTTCAATTCCTTCATGGCATCCACATAGATGTTCATGGTAGTTGATACATCAACATGACCAAGAATATCTTGAATAACTTTCAGGTTCACTCCCGCCTCGCAGAGCCTCGTAGCAAAGGTGTGTCTGAGAATGTGGCAACTGAAATTTGGAAGAAGCGTCGGGTCCTCCTCGATGTCGTGCTCAAGAAGCACCTTGTCATTGCAGTCCCTGGCTATCCGCTTAAGAGCTTTATTGAGCGTTCCTTGATGCTGTACCTCCCCATTGCGGTTCACAAAGATGAAGTCATCAAAGCCGTCGATACGAGATTTGCTTACGATCCCGTTCTCATCCTGAAACCGGCGTTCCATCTCAAACGCCTCGCGGACCCCTTCGATCATCGGTATTTCTCGCTTACCGGCGTGTGTTTTTTGGGTGTTGATGGTGAAATAAGTTCCGAGTTAATAGCGGTGATTTTAGTAAAACACCGTGTGGTTAACACTAATGAAAACAGTGTCGAAGTCCACATCGCCCCACCCGAGGCCGGTCAATTCGCCAACTCTCATCCCTGTATTGAGCAAGATATAAAAGACCGGATACCAGTGATTATACTGCTCGTTCTCCAACAAGAACTTTAAGAATAGGTCTTGCTGGGCCTCGCTGAGGGCTTTGCGCTTCTCAACTTCGTGGCCGTGTGCAACCTTCAGTTCCTTCAGCATCTTATCGCAAGGGTTTGCGCGGATATAGTTGTCATCTACGGCTACCTGAAAAACTTGATGAAGCACGTTGTGGATGTTGTCGATTGTCGAGATTTTCAAATGCTCCACATCACAGAGGTTATTATAGAACCGTTTTACATCAGACTTTACGACCTGCACAACACGTTTCTTTCCGAAATTCGGCATGACAAACATCTCGTACATATAGATGTAGTTCTTGAAAGTGCTGTCCTTAATACCTCGCTTGAGCTCCTTCCATAGGTTGTAACAGTCATTCACAGTAAGCCCTTTCACATCGGTCTTGATTCCATCGTGCTTATCTGCTGCAAGCTCGGCCTCCATATCCCTAAGCGCATCAAGCGTTGTAGCAAAGATTGAATGGCGCTTGCCATCGTTAGATGTCCATCGGTACTCATAACCGTTCTTCTTCTGCGTCTCACCAGTACGCAGCCTCACATGACGGCTATCAAACCGGACGTTCCTTTTTTCGGTTCTTGCCATAATGGTTCTCCTTTCTTAAATCGAGTATGCCTTCTCGATGTACTCTTCTAACTTTTTGCGTTTGAAGAGTCTCTTGCGTCCGACCCATAAGATGAATTCGCAGTCTGGGTCATCTGCCAGTTCACAAAGCTTATGCTGCCCGATACCGGTGTACTGCGCTGCCTCCGTCAGGGTCAAAGAAAACTTCTGCCACACAGGGACATCCCATTCCGCTTCCTGTTTTTGATCTGGATTCATATGGTTCATCGTCTACCTCTCCTCACCTGTAGTATTAGGTGAGTATAGGATAACGACTATCTTATGGATTTCCAAATGTGCAAATGGACCGTTTCAAGCCCATTTGCACATTTGACAGAAGATCAGATCGAGTATGCTTTCATGAGATACTCCACGAACTTTTCGCGCTTGAACATTCTTTTCGTACCGTTCCAAAGCACGAACTCACAGTTCGGATCGTCGCTCATCTCGTACAGTTTGTGCTTTCCGATGCCGCTGAACGCTGCGGCTTCACTGACAGTCAACAAAGGCTTGTCCTTGAGCAGCACCTGCTTGGTCTCGTTGATTTCCATGTCGCACCTCCTCATCTCAGATTCAGACTCACACGGAGGGCTTCATCAACATGACACATCACAGGATCATCGGCATGACCGATGTAGTCCAGCAGACGTGCTCTATCTATCGTCCGGATTTGTTCAAGCAAGGCATACGAATATTCAGTCAGCCCAAATCTCTTTCCAATTACTACGTGGGTTGGTTGAGCCAACTTCTTTGCTTTGCTTGTCAGCGGCGTGATAATCAGAGTAGGGCTGTATTTATTCCCTACATTGTTCTGAATCACAAGTACAGGACGAATGCCACTCTGTTCTGATCCGACAGTCTCGCCCAGATTGGCGTAGAAGATATCGCCTTTTTGAATGATAGTGTTTGCGTTGGTCATCTTGGAACCTCCGTTGTTGTGGTTGAGGAATTTCTCCCCTCACTCTCTTACCGCAACCTTCGAGGCTCCAAAACGACATTTATTTTCAAAATTTCTCAAAAAATCTTTTTACGTAGCTCTCAAAGAGCATTTTCCATCTTTGAACCTGCCGAATTGATACGCCGTACTCTTCACTGATAATAAATGTTGCCTGCTCTTTCTTTCCTGAAAGATAGAGTTCCAGCATCTCGACACCCCATGTTTTCCATTGGGCGAGTTTATTCTTGAGAACCTCAATTTTCGCTCCTTCTAAAACTGTTTCTTCCAAATCAAAGCCATCCCCAATAATATCTTCATAGGTAAGCTCATTCTGCTCTGGAAGGTCGGTATGCATTGAGATCATCTCATACTGCGTTCCATAGCCTTTCTTCCTATCTGAATAAACCTTCTCCGAATGCCATTTGTTGTACTCTTCCCGCGTTGTCTCTATGTACATGCAGTCAATCTCTCCGCAATCTTCAAAAGCATCCTTGATGAAGAATCGGCGCTGATCTCTCGGCAAAGTCTTATTTCTCTTAAGTATCTGATCCCACTCCTGCGACGTTGCTACATGCAAGCCGGAGGTCGGATTTGTCGGATCGTTAAAAACCAAAAAAGTATTCTTCATTACCGTAATCTCCTTGAAGTTGAATTTTTGAGTTGAGGTCAAAAATTCGGAGATCACGGGTATGCTGCAATATAGCAAAGCCACCGATAAAACATGAGCGTCCTTTCCGCCTGCTGCGGTCCAAAGGACACAACTACGCTGGCGAAAAGGGCTCTCGATGCTGCTTTCCTGAAAAAGGGTGCAGAAATCTAAGGGTACCCATACTGCTTCTTCAAAACGAGTTTGAAATCAGCGTATTTGTATCCTTGGCCCTTGTACTTCAGGCTGCGAATATTGATTTGTTGTTTGTCGGCGGCAAAAGAAAAAGGCCACCGACAAGGTAGACCTATAGATAGAACTATAGTGTCATGCCTTGCCGGTGGCCTCTCACGTATATCTGGATAAACTACCGGTTAGGGTTCGGGCATTTCTGCCACACGGTCAAATGACCTGGAATCGGATTTAATATGGCCCTGTTTCAGCCCGACCGTTCCGTCGTGATGCCGCTAATTCAGTTTTAGGTTCTTACTTAAGAGACAAAAGCAGAAAACCCGTGCGCTTTAAGCCAGGTTCGAGCGATCCGCACCTTATCCTCCGGTGCGTTCTTAATCGCACAGATTGCCTTATAGACGCCAGCCCAAAAAACAACATCGGGCATGTCCGCGCTATCATTATCGCCATACTTGGCGCAATACGCTTCGATCTTCTTTCTGTCAAGGCTGAAAAGCGCATCATTACGCTCCTTCACAAAGCTTGCAACAGTATTCATCTATACACCTCCTATGTCTTCTCCAAGAGTGACTCATCATCCAAATAGAACTGCGTCACGTTATCTTTGCCAAAGGTTGCTCTCTTAACTGCCAAGAGCGCAGACACAACGCTGTCTATGCTCTCCGGCTTGGAAAAGAGCATCGCTATATCTTCATGCGGGTGATAAACGCCCTTGACGGTTTTACTCAGATCCGCGTTCTTATCAATCCCGCCGATTGTTGTCGGTTCGCGGTTCTGGAATACAAGCATAGCCTGCGGCTCTTCTCTCGTTCCAGCCATAGAAACCATTATACTCACGTCACCGTTTCCGAACTGGATACGATTCAAGTCCGTATGTACCATTTTGATCTCACCTCACAGTTAAAGAATTCCATTGCCTATACCGCTTTTTCCATAACCATGTCGGTCATCGCATACCGAAGAAGCTCCTCCGGATTAGAACGTGGATCTATCCATTCGTCTATTCTTTCTTTCGGAAGAATCAGCGGCATTCTATCGTGGATGCGTCGCAGTTCATCAGTCGGTTCTCGCGTCAGTATCGTAAATACCGGGAGAGAATCTTCTAAACGATATAATCCAGCAAGCCATGTCATCGAAGATCCGTTTGGCTGGATCATATATTTTACTCCGGTCTTTTTCTGTCCCGTGTTACTGACAAGGTGCTCCCATTCAAAATACCATGACGCCGGTATGATACAGCGCCGCTTCTCCCAAGCTTCTCTGAAGGTTGGCTTCTCTGCGGCAGTTTCTGTTCTAGCATTGACGATCAGAGACCGCCCTGGAATCTGGAAGCCCCACTTCATTGGAAACGCAGCTCTTTGACCGTTACGGTTTGGCGCAATTACAGGCACAACATTGGTCGGCCTGATCTCGCCAGATGTAAGGATTGCATTGCCAGCTTTGATATACTTTCCGGAAAGTTGGGACCGTTGTACCTCTGCGATAATTTCGCGGATTTCTTCTGTATCGGGTTCAACATAAAAGCGTGTACACATACTGCTCTCTCCCATTCAGCCCTGGATTAACACGATTGGCACATCCAGTTTCTTGGCACAGTTGATTGTATTCCGGGTCCCACTCGGTTCGCCGTTATATACAGCTATCACTCTGGAGGAGCGGTCTACCATCCACTCGTTTCTCATCTGATAGGCAAATTTGGAGTAGTCGTCGCAAATATAGTGAACTTCATCGGCTTTCCGAATCAATCTACGATATCGCTTTTTCCAGCTATCGCTCCAGCGGGCTTCAAAACCTTCAAAAGGAACCGCCGCAATGAGCTTAATGCTTCGATGTTTCCTTCTCTGATCTAAAACAAGCTCGCCTGCCCAAACATCGACGCCATATGCCATTCCGGTTATGAAGGTCGTATACCCATCGCCAACCGCCTGGATAATCGCTTGCTTTAGGTCATCCAGGACCCCTTTTTCAGGTCTCTGTAGCTTATCTTCACGGTGGCCCGTAAAGCAGCAGCAATACTGCCTGTTTGCTTCCAATGGCATTGGTATCCCTCCTTCAGCCTTCCGGATAATCCGTCGTCCAGTCCTTTTGAAAAACACCGTCAGCATTGCCGATACGTAGAACATCCTCAAAGGAGATCCGGGTATTATCTACAAGGATACTCCCATAGAGCTCGTCCACATTCCAACAAATACCCGTCAGCTTGCGATAGCGTCCCCGGAGGCCAAAGGCTTCATGGTTCTCATCTGTGCATGGTACATAAAAAACCACTGTAACCTTCACCCTGTTCGCTCTGGCCATTCTTCCGTTGTATGTAAGACCTTTCAGAATGTGAAGCCTGCGATCCAACTCCTTGCGATCTTCCTCGCTTAACTCAATTCTGTCGCGGTACAGTACATCCTTGGAGGCAATGGCCTCATTGAACCCTTTCAGAGCATCGAAGGGCGAAAATATCTTGGCTCTCCGCCCAACATCCATACTTGGATGGCGGGCTCGAAACAAATCAAATCGGTCATGCTGCGGTTTTCCTTTTAGGAACACCTCTCTGTAGCGAAAATCAGCAGGCATTGCCATGACGCCAATACTGCTCACTTGAGTTCACCTCCTGTATCAGCAGGAAGCGGCTCAGGCTTTATGACCGCCTATCTGCTGATTTCTCTCTAATGTTGTTGCGCCTTCCATGAGGTTCATACCTTTGAATAGCGCATTTGACCCAAATTTCCTACGCACTTCAAGCATAGCGCCTTGAAGTTTCCTATCTCTTTCCAGTGCTTCATAATCAATAAACATATTAAGCTGAAACACTCCACTGTCTTCTTTCACATCATTCGCGCACACGCCCAAGCGTCGATATAAAAGACGATGGTCTGTCTTCTCATCAAACGATTTCAGTAGTGGTGCTGTGATGATCTGAATGTTATTGGTGACGGTCGGGAGTTTTACAGTACCGTTGCTGTGCTTTGGGTGTATTCGCCCGTAGAAATCAATACTCAGAGGGCCGTCATAGGAAGGGCATACCTCCAAGCTTTTGTAGTCGTATGACACCCACCAGGTACAGCCCTGTGTCACGAGATTTTTAGAGAACATATCGGTGGCGAGCACTTCGATCATCTCCCGGAATACCAGCCGCGCCTCCTGATACTTATATGGTCTTGGAAGCACTTGACCGTTGCTGAGACTGTGCCCGTCACTTTTATAGGACTTAATATCCGCCATTGTGACCGGCTCTATACCCCAGGCGTGGTCAACCAGTATTTCACCGTCAATGCCGAAGGTCTTGTAGAAGAACTCCTCATCCCACTGTGTTCGTGCCGCTATGTCGCCCATCGTGAACATATAGGCTTTTTCCAGGCGTCGTGCCTTACCGTTTCCGATCTGCCAAAAGTCCGTGAGTGGCTTGTGGTCCCAAAGTAAGAACTTATAAGAGTCCTCATTGAGCTCGGCAATCCTGACGCCATCTCGATCCGCCGGTTGCTTCTTAGCCACGATGTCCATTGCTACTTTTGCGAGGTACAGGTTTGTACCGATTCCCACCGTGGCCGTGATCCCGGTGGTTCTCAGCACATCCCGTATCATCGTCATTGCCATGACATGGGCAGGGTTCGTATTCAGCTTTTCTGCTTCCTTTCGATATGCGTGGAGATAACATGTACAGTCGATGAAGCACTCATCAATGGAGTACACATGAATGTCCTCCGGAGCCACATATCGAAGATAGATTCCGTAGATTTGAGCAGAGATCCTCTCGTATTCTGCCATGCGAGGAACCGCGATATTGTAATCGACCTTTGTATGATTTCTGGCCTCATACTCTCTGATCTTCTGTTTTGCTTCAAACAGCCTTGGCCGTCCCGGAACACCTTTCGCTTTGAGCGACGGGGAAACAGCCAAGCAAATCGTTTGGTCAGATCGGGACTCGTCCGCTACCAGCAGATTAGCCTTTAACGGATCGAGTCCCCGGTGTACGCACTCTACGGAGGCGTAATATGATTTCAGGTCAATACAGATATAGGTTCTATCCATACAATTTCATATCACGTCCTTCCTCTACATTGAGTAAAGCTGGGTTTTATTATACTCAGCTCCTTCTCAGTTCCAGTTCATGGTGTCCTTCACCATTCGGAGCATAGATATCAATCACATCATGTCTCCGTCCAACGATTGTGCGGACCATCTCTGCGCCGCACTGTTTGCATTTTACTCTTATCTGGTTTTTCTTGTTTTTTAGCCCCGCAACTTCTTCCTTACAGTTCGGGCAATACCAGGAGTAAATCGTCCAGTCTTCCAGCATTGCCGTACTCCTTTGCGCTTATTTCTGCGAAAGCGATACAAGAACCTGAACCTCGTTCATCTGATAACGAGGCACTCGCCTTGTTTTGACGTATTTCAGTTGCTGTGTAACTTCACCGCAGCTTTCGCATTCCATCCATCCGTCTGTTTCTTCTAAGTCGAGAGACTTAT
>R26__coassemble_215_pt1 | contig 38938 bp, 25 predicted proteins | sample R26__metabat2_low_PE_037 | metagenome-assembled genome bin R26
CTTCTTCGTTTTGCTTAGATAGTATAGCATTCAAAGCTTTCCTTGTCAAGACCTTTTTTACTGACTTTTTCCGATATTATTCTTTTCAAATACCGAAAAATGTGTTATGATTGCACCATAGGAGGAACTGTCCTCTTCTCTTCCCGTCTAAACATCCGAAAGGAGTCCTTATATATGAAAAAAATACTATCCCTGCTCCTGATTGTATGCACACTTTTCTTCCTTTATGCCTGTGGCGAAAGGTCGCTTCCGCCGGTTAATGTTATCGGCGACGGCACACAGTCCGCTACCAAATCAGCAGGTCTTAAAGATCCTGACAAAAGCACAATTCGGCATCACACCACTGCAAACGAATCTACAGAGGAAACCGAAACAGAATTTTTTTCCACTGATTATTTCAACGCGATTTCCTACCGCGATGAAAGCGGCATTATCCGCGCAATCGGCATTGTACAGGTTACCAATATTTTTGATGAGAGCCTTTACCTTTCTCCCTGCTCCATTGATTTTCTTGATGCAGACGGCAATACCGTCCATACCGCAGATTCCGTCGCTGCCTTCCCTCCGATCATCGCACCGGGAGAAAGTGCCTATTTCTACGAAGAAATCGAGCCGGATCTTGCAGATGTCTGTAATCTTACGCTGTCGCCCATCTTGCCTTATCCCGTTCCTGCCGATGCAGTTCGCTATGACGTTGGGGAGATAACCGTAAACGATTCTCCCTATGGCGGTCTGATTGTCAACGGGACGGTTACAAATGCCACAGAGCAACCCGGTGAGGTTGTCTGCGTTGCTGCCGTTCTCTTTGATGAAGCCGGTACGCCTCTCGCCGTTGTTCAAAATGTGCTGATGGAGCCGCTTGCCGCAGGCGAAACAAAGAATTTTATCATTGAAGATTTCCTGCTGCCGGCAGATTGGACCGCAGACAGCATTGCATCTGTACAGGCATTTGCCTATCCGCTGTAACTTTACTTAGAGGAGGCGTCAGCCAACGCATGAACAGCAAACCGATTGCCGTTTTTGATTCGGGTCTTGGGGGCATCAGCGTCCTGCGTCGGCTCGTTCAGGTAATGCCGGAGGAGAATTTTCTCTATTTCGGCGACTCAATCAACGCTCCCTACGGCTCACGCCCTACTGATGAGATTCGGGCGCTGACACTTCATAACGCAGATATGCTTTTTTCTCGCGGTGCAAAGGCGCTTGTTGTTGCCTGCAATACGGCAACCTCTGCCGCAATCGATGAGCTGCGCGCACGCTATCCGGACCGTATTATCATCGGGATTGAGCCGGCTTTGAAGCTTGCCGTTTCCCGTCATCCGAACGGACGAATTCTTGTAATGGCGACCGATGCCACACTGCGTGAAAAAAAATTCGCCGCGTTAATGGAACGCTTTGCAGAGCAATGCACGATTCTGAAATGTCCCTGTCCCGCGCTGGTCGAATTTGTCGAACGCGGAGAACTGGGCAGCTCTGCTTTGCAGGAGGAGCTGAAAGCGGAGCTGCAGCCATATCTGATACCGTCTGCCGATGCAGTTGTTCTCGGCTGCACCCACTTTCCCTTCCTGAAAGATGCGATCCGGCAGGTCATTGGCGAAAAGCCGGAACTGCTTGACGGCGCTGACGGTACTGCAAAAGAAACCAGACGCCGTCTTGCCGAAGCAGGTCTGCTCCGTACCGGCAGCCCCGGAAAGGTCGAGCTGCTCAACAGTCTGAATCGACCTGAAATGATCAAGCTTTGTGAAAAACTGCTGTCTATGTAAGACAGCAGTTTTTCAGCGTGTCGAAAAAACCTTTTCGACACGCTGACAGGCTGCCAAAAAGTTCGGAAGACAGGACGTTTGCGAGCGCCGCCGGTGGCGGAAACAGCGAGCAAAGCTGTGCAGTGCGTGTGAGCTGCGCAGTAAGTCAGAATCCTTGCAAGGCAACCTGTTTTGTCATTCCGAGGTCACGCAGTGACCGTGGGAATCTTTCCGTATCGAACAGGCAATGCAGAAATTGAAGGAACAGATTGCCACGCCGCCTACAGCGGCTCGCAATGACACAGAAGGAAATCGTTCCGGTTTTAACGGTTACGGACTTTTTTAACCCCACATCGCTGAAAGGGCAGGAATGATCTGCTTCTTTCTGGACATGACCTGCGGAAGAAATACCGCGTTATGTTTCGCATCCGGCGAAAATGCCTGCTGTATCGTTTCCTCATCACCGAGGTAAATCAGCTGTGTGCCTTCTCGCAGAACATCCGTCAGCATCAAAAGCATCAGACTGTAGTTTCTCTCCTGCATGGTTTTCCGCATTGCATTCAGGAATTCGTCCTTGCGTTCAAGGATATGCTCGGAATTAACGCAGGTGATCTGCCCGACACCCAACTTATGACCGGCGATATGGAAATCCTTAAAATCGGAAAACAGCAAATCGTGCGCTGACCTATCATCGGACCACGAGGAAGAGAAAATTTGCTGTCCCAATTCATCGAGCGAAATATTCGCAATTCTGGAAAGCCGCTCCGCCATGTTTTTATCCCGCACCGTAGTGGTGGGAGATTTGAACATGACCGTATCGGAAACGATTGCCGCCGCCATCAGGCCTGCCAGCTTTGCACTGGGCATCAGTCCCTTTTCCTGATACATTTCGGCAATGATCGTTGTTGTGCTTCCGACCGGCTCATTACGGAAATAAATCGGATGTCCGGTCTGAATATCTGCCAGACGGTGATGGTCAATGATCTCCAGAATTTCCGCCTGCTCCAGTCCCGGAACAGACTGCGCCGCCTCATTATGATCGACCAATACGATCCGTTTCCGCCGCGGTTTGATCAGATGATAGCGTGAAAGAGCTCCGATAACATGATCGTCCTCGTCCAAAATCGGATAACAGCGGTAACGGGTCTTGGAGATGATCTCCTTAACATCATCAACAAAATCATCCAAATGGAAGCACTGATAATCCTCTGTCCGGCAAATTCGTGAGATCGGTATCGCCTGGAATATCAGCCTTGCCGCACGGTAGGCATCATAGGGCGTGGAAATGATGCAGGTTTTCGTCGGAACCTGTCGCAGCTCCTCACTCAGCTCCGCCTGACAGAGCAGAACACAGTGTACATTGGACTCCAACGCCCAACGAATGACCTCCGGCTGATTGCCGCAGATCGCGATATAGTTTTCGCTGTCAAAAAGCAGGCTGTCTTTTCCCTTCGGTAAGGCAAACACAATTTCTCCGGACACGGAGTCCAGCAGATTTCCTACATCATTGACAATTTTTCCCTCCAGAACGGAAAGAAGATTGTAAAGCGGAATATCCTGCACCGACGGATCGTCTATTGATCGCATATCATACGCTGCAATATCGCCTGACGAGAGCACTCCGAACAGGCGGCCATCGTCATCCGTCACGGGAATCGCCGTAAGTCGCGCCTCCTCCAACACAGACCACCCGCGGCTGACTGTCAGCTCCTTATTGAGCGCAGGCGGCGTATCATAATCGAGATCTCGGACCTGTGTGCGCATTGTTTTTATCCATGGCGGTGCGCTGAATCCGAAGCGGTCCAATACCAACTGCGTTTCGTCGCTGATATGACCCAGACGTCCTGCCTGATACTCCCGATCACCCAAGGCATTCCGAAGCGATGCGTATGCCATGGCTGACACAATCGAATCGGTATCCGGATTTCTATGTCCTGTTACATATACAGTATCCATATTGCTCTCCTTTATCGTACTCTACTCATATCCTACCCATTTTTTTCGGGCGTGTCAACGAATTTTCTGTTACTTATCCGATTCTGAAAAAAATTTGCCATTTTCAATTATTTCTGATATAATATATGGCACAAAATAAAGCAAAGGAAGTATACCATGAATAAACCAACATTGGTCGTTCTGGCCGCGGGTATGGGCAGTCGCTTCGGCGGATTGAAGCAGATGACTGCAGTTGATGATTTCGGAAACAGTATTTTACATTATTCGATCTATGATGCCATTCAGGCAGGCTTCGGAAAAGTCGTTTTCGTAATCAAGAAAGCAATCGAAGAGGATTTCAAGAAAATTACGGTTGCCCTTGAACGCCACATTGAAGTTGCATACGCTTATCAGGAAACGGATATGCTTCCGGATGGCTTCTGCGTTCCCGAATGCAGAAAAAAACCCTGGGGTACCGGACACGCTGTTCTGTGCGCAAAAAAATATGTCAGCACCCCGTTTACCGTTATCAATTCCGATGATTTTTACGGACGCGGTGCCTACCGTGCCATCGCCGGCTTCCTGACACAAGAACACAGCGATTATGACTACGCTATGGTCGGCTTTCGTCTAAAAAACGCTCTGACGGAAAACGGCTCAGTTGCTCGCGGTGTTTGTGAAATCAAAGACGGCTGTCTGGCAAAGGTCACCGAGCGCACGAAAATCTATAAGCGCGGTGAGGATGCTGCCTACACAGAAGACGGTGAACATTTCCTTCCCCTGTCCGGCGACACTGTTGTTTCCATGAATTTCTGGGGATTCCAACCCTCCATGCTTGACGAGCTGGAAAAGCAGTTCCCCGATTTTCTGAACGAAAATCTTGCGAAAAATCCCGAAAAATGCGAATTTTTCCTTCCCTTTGCTGCCGACAATCTGATTCAGCAGGGTCGCGCCTGTGTACACGTTCTGACTTCGGACGAAATATGGTACGGCGTTACCTACCGCGAAGATCTTGCTTCTGTTAAGGCCGCCATTGCAAAAATGCACGAGGAAGGACTGTATCCGGACGTACTGTTTGAATAAAACGGAGGTAATTTATGATTCAGAATCTGAACAAACAGAGTTTTTCCGGCTATGGAAAAATCCTGCGCGACAGTCTTCCAAACCGTGGCTTTCCCAAGGGTGACGACTGGACAGAATCTGTCAATTATTTTACTTCTGCAGATATTTGCTTTGTCCGCTGCAACGCTCCGGTCTACCTCGATTTTGAGCTTGGGATGACCGTTCTGGCAGTTCGTCACAGAGATAAAACCATATGCTTTTATCTGGACAAGCCCATATGTCTTACAGCCGGTGTAGAATTTGCCATCCTTCCCTATCAGCAGGAATGCTCTGTCCGGATTTCGGTCCCCACGGGAACTGCATTTGAACAGCTCAGCGGCTTCAGCGCTTTGGATAACCTGAAAATCGGTGACCGTATGCGGCTTGGAGAGGTTTATACGCTTTTCTACCGCGAAGAAGAATGCGGCTTCCTTTTTAAGGGCGAAACGCATTCCATGTATGAGCTGACCTATGTGGACCGCGGTCAGCTGCACTGCGTTGTTGACGGAAACGGCTATTCCCTCAAGCAGGGACAGTTAATGATTTTTGAACCGAATCAGTGGCATATGCAGTACACCGATCTGAGCCTCAGCGCCCGTTTCCTGACGGTGACCTTTGACCTCGATAGCGAATTAAAGCTGAATTTTTCTAACCGTGTTTTTGATCTTTCCTCTGCCGAAGCGGTTTTCCTGAAACAAATTCTGCGCGAAATTGACACCAATGATGCTTTCAGCGGTGACTATATCCGCAGCAATCTGAAGCTACTCCTGCTATCGATCCTCCGTGATGCCGGAGGTCGGAAAAAGCGCCTGAAAACACCTGTTGCCCTGCGAAATGAGAATATCATCGTCAGCCGTACGCTGCAGTATATTGCAGATCACGTTTATGACAAGCTCTCTGTTGAAACGGTTGCAAAGGAAACCGGTGTCAGTGCCTCCCATCTGACCGCCCTGTTCCGTCGGCAGATGAATATCTCGCCCGGCGAATACATCCGTCGTGTTAAGCTGGAGGAAAGCAAGGCACTGATCCGTGAAGGCAAGATGAATTTTTCCCAAATTGCAACAGCACTCAACTATTCCACAATCCATCATTTTTCGCGGCAGTTTAAGGACAACTTCGGTATTTCCCCCTCGGAGTATTCTAAATCCATTCAAGCAGAATAACAAAATCGGCACACCAAGTGGTGTGCCGATTTTGTTATTCATTACAGCAGGTTGGAGAAGTGCTTAATGGTGCGGACCATCTGAGAAGTGTAGGAGTTCTCATTGTCGTACCAGGAAACGACCTGAACCTGCGTGGTGCCGTTGTCCAGAGCCATGACCATGGTCTGGGTTGCATCAAACAGGGAGCCGAAGCGCATGCCGATGATGTCGGAGGAAACAATCTGATCTTCGTTGTAGCCGAAGGATTCGGTAGCCTCTGCCTTCATCTGTGCGTTGACCTGCTCAACAGTTACGTTGCCCTTAACGACAGCGTTCAGAATGGTGGTGGAGCCGGTGGGAGTCGGAACACGCTGTGCAGCGCCGATGAGCTTGCCGTTCAGTTCCGGAATGACCAGACCGATTGCCTTTGCAGCGCCGGTGGAGTTCGGAACGATGTTGACAGCACCTGCACGGCTGCGGCGGAGGTCGCCCTTACGCTGCGGGCCGTCGAGGATCATCTGATCGCCGGTGTAAGCGTGGATGGTGCACATGATGCCGGATTCGATCGGAGCAAGGTCGTTCAGAGCCTTTGCCATCGGAGCCAGGCAGTTGGTGGTGCAGGAAGCAGCAGAAATGATGTTGTCTTCCTTGGTCAGGATTTCGTGGTTGACATTGTAAACGATGGTGGGCAGATCGTTGCCTGCCGGAGCAGAAATAACGACCTTCTTAGCACCTGCGTCGATATGAGCCTGTGCCTTTGCCTTGCTGGTATAGAAGCCGGTGCATTCCAGAACGACATCGACGTCCAGTGCCTTCCAGGGCAGATCAGCTGCATTGGGCATCTTGTAGATAACGATTTTCTTGCCATCGACAACGATGTAGTTGTCTTCGCCTTCGCCTTCGTTGAAGGTAACGGTATGACCCTGAGCAACATAGTTGCCCTGCGTGGAGTCGTACTTCAACAGATGAGCGAGCATCTTGGAAGAAGTCAGATCGTTAATAGCAACGATTTCGTAATCGGAATCGCCAAACATCTGACGGAAAGCCAGACGGCCAATACGACCAAAGCCATTGATTGCAACTTTTACAGACATTGTTTGTACCTCCATTTTTTGCGCCGAATATCGACGCACTGTTATATGAGTATCTTCCTCATCATTTTTTATTATATACGAATTATGTTCCGTGCGCAATCGGCAAATTTCATTAAAAAATACTAATTTCTCAGGTTTATTTTAGTAATTTCCGAATTTACAGAATGCCCAGTTCGCGGAATTTGTCCAAAAACTCTGCCACATCGTGCTTCACCTGTTCCGGTTCAGCTTCATACTCCTCCAGAAGGCGTGAAACGATTTCATCCTCGCTCTCAACCTCCGGCAGCATTTTCCAGATATCGGCACCGACAGAATTCATTGTCAGCATTCCGTTTAAGTCGAGTGCTGTTTTTCCGGTCGGAACCAGCAGAATATCTCCTGCAATCTCGCGCAGCACAAATTCTCGCTTGATTTTCATAATTTACCTCCGTATTCTTTTTCCCAGTATTGCATCATGGAATTTATATAGCTCTGTTTCCAGCGGCAGACATAGTCCGGTTTTCCGCTGAAGCTCCCGGTCTCACAATAGCACATCGCTGCACAGGCGTGGCAAATATCCCTGATTTCACATTTGGCACATTCTGCCGGCAGACGAATCGCTGCGGCATTCTCTTTTGTACGCTTCCATGCCTCGTCAAAGCCCAACTGCAAAACATCAACTGCAGGCTCTGCCATCTGTCCGCACGGGAGCATTTTCCCATCCCAGTCAATCCAGAAGGTCGTAATACCTGCACGGCAGTGGATGCCTTCACCGACGATATCGCCGCATTCATCCTCGCTCTGCGCATCCGGCGAAATTCTGTTTTGCAGCGCCTGAATCCGCTGCGAAAACTGTTCTTTCGTGCATCGGGTAAATTCATACTGTGCCTGAACGCGTCCCGCTTCTTCCGCGCTCATGCGGAAATTCGTTCCCCGCATCTCCGGATGCAAACGGACAGGCGGAAACATATACGGTGTTGCCTGTGTATGAATACGCAGCTCCTTCGCCGTTTCATATACAGCCTGCATATCGCTGCTGTTTGCAGGCGTTACGGACATATTGACCTTTACATCAACGCCTGCCTCGCGCAATGCACGGATATTCCCGATCACACGGTCATAGGCAGGAATACCGCAGAGCTGTTCATAGGTTTCGTTGGAGGTACCGTACAGCGAAATGTTGATTCTCGTCGGCGGATCGTTTTGAAACAGCTCTAAAAGTTTCCCGTCAAGCAGCAAGCCGTTGGAATTGACGGAAATCATCATTCCCATTTCCTTAAGCTTATGAAACAGCTCCGGAAAATCCGGACGCAGCGTCGGCTCACCTCCGGTCAGGAGCAGAAATACCGTTCCGGCATCTTTGGCTTCCTTGCCGATTTGCAGCCATTCCTCCGTGGTCAGTTCCCTGCCGCGTTTTTCCTGCTCCTCCTTTGTCAGATGCACATAACACATCGGACAGTTAAAGTTACAGCGCGGCGTCATCTCGAATGTGCCGCCGATCGGCAATCCCAGCTGTTTCCCTTTCATATGAAGATACTTCGCCATTTTCGGTTCCATATCAATTCTCCTTATCTCAATGCATTCTCCAACACCGTGACCGCAGATTCATTCGGTCGGCAGATCAGTTCATGCACAGGTACGGACGCTGCAACTCTCGATGCAACATTCACCGCCAGCTCAATCATTTCCGGATTCCATTTCGGAACAGGAAGCTGCGTCATCAGCTGTTTCACGGCTTCCAGCTCCGACAGGCGTCGGATTGTGTTGCTTTCTCCCTGTCCGAGCATAACGATTGCGCGAATCGGCGCGGAAGAATTTATGCAGATACCGGAAGTTCCTGCAAACGGAAGACCGCATGCATATTCCGTTCCGTCTATGTTTTTCAGAAGTGTTCTGTCACCGTTTCTCACCTGAACGCCGCGGTATTTTTCCCACAGTGCCGCCTGCGTGGATTTTCCGATACCGGAACGTCCGGAAAAAAGAATTGCTTTTCCGTCTTTTTCGATCCACGAAGAATGCAGCATTGCTCTGTCATGCCGCAGCAGAAGCTCCTCGATGCCGATACACGTCAGAATCTGCTGAAAAGACCACTCCAGTCTGGATTCGCAGATTGCAAGCGAAAGCCGATCCGGGCTGTCATTTCGGTAAATCAGATGCGCATAATCGCGTCCGGTTTCCTGCCAATCACGGCGATAGAAGCGGTGCGTTTCATTTCCTTCGCGGTAGCATCGCAGATACGGTATTTCAAAATCAGGCGTTTTCCCTGCCGGATAGGCAATGTCGGGAACGCTGTTTATCTTCACGGTAATATCCGGCTCACCTTCCGACACAAGAAATGCCGTAATTGTATCCTGCTCGCTGATTTCCGGCAGCCATCCGGAAAACTGTACCGTAAGACCGCCAAAGCATGCCTTCAGTTCACTGCTCATAACTCATGTACATGATTGCAGAGGTTTTCTCAGAATAATGCTTCTGCATACTCTGCAAAACATCGCCTGCTTTGAAGCCGTCTGAGAAACGGACGCGGTAGGTAATGCCGCCGATAAACAGACCGTATTCGAAATTCTTATAGAACAGCGAAACATCCGTCTGGAAGTCTTTATCGCTGATATTTTCAACATTTATCACGCCGTCTGAGGGATAGACAGTAAAATCATTGCCGAAATCCATTACAATGCTGTTCGGCTCAGCATACTGTACGCAGCTCAAATCGCCAAGCTCCATACCTTCCTGATATGCCGCACGGTCTTTTGCCATGACCAAAACACAGGAAGATGCCGGCAGACCGGTCAGTTCAAACGTTACCGTTGTTCCGCTGCAGTCAAGTGTTATTTCTCCGTATTCTACCAAACCGTCACTGATGTTCTTTACTACGATCGCAAGAACATCCGTAACCGGCTCGTCCATGCCGTCTTCCACATAAGCACCGGTATATTTACCGACACAGAGGACGGAAAACTTATCATTCAGCTTGCCGCACGGTGCGTTCTCCAGCATGGTAAATCCGGGAACATCAAACGGCATTTCGGCAACCGCCGTTTCCTGCACCGTTTCCTCCGGAGCTGTTTGTCCTTCATCCGTGCTGTTTTTTGTAACAACAAAAAACACGACCAGCGCTGCGATAATAAGCAAAACAACAACCGCAAATGTCAGGACAATCCATGTGTCGCGTTTTGAGCGGCTGCTTTTCCTTTTCACATTTGACATAAGTATTTCAACCTTTCAAATAAATGTGGAAGCCCGAAAGCTTCCACATTGTATCTTTTATTATGATATGGAAACAAATCACATTCTTAACATACTATACTTCAAAATGCTATGCAAGCACTTTTTCCGAACGCATAAAAATCACAGCAATTTGCGCTCTTGTTGCATAACCCAGCGGCTCAAGGTTGCCGCCATTGCCGTTAATGATGCTCTTTTCGACTGCCCACTGCAAAGCAGTATGTGCATAGGAGGAAACAGTTGCATTGTCCGGGAACGCATCAAGACTCTGCGCGGATGCAGGCTGCCCGACATAACGCCAGAGGAAAGTAACGAGCTGTTCTCTGGTAACCGGAGCATTCGGTGCAAAGGTTGTTTCCGATGTGCCGTTTCCGATACCTTTGTTATATGCCCACACGACGGCATCATAATACCAGTCGCCGCTCTTAACATCTGTAAACGGAATTGTTGCGCCGGAAACAGACGGTTTATCCGCCAGACGGTAGAGAACAGTAACGAGCATTGCGCGGGTCACGTTGCCATTCGGCTCGAATTTATCTGTATCGACACCGTTCATTAATCCATGTCCGAGCGCGTACTTAATTCCGTCAACGTACCATCCGGTTTTATCAATATCCTTGAATCTATCAATTGAATCTGTAGGTGCCGTCGGGATTTCTGACGGGGTAATTACCGATTCCGTCGGTTCAAATGTATCTGGCGGCAAAATAATATCGCCTCTTACAGCTGCAGATGCATCGACTGCCGACGAAAAGTAAAAGAACATCGCGCCTGCCAAAAACAATACGAACAGCATTGTCGCAAGTATCAATAGCTTGCTGCTTTTTTCGTGTTTGTCTCACTTTTCATTATGTTTCCGATATCCTTTCTTCTGAATTGTTTTGGATAGCTTACAGAAAATCCCTATATTTAATTATGACAATGTGGAAGCTTAAAAAGCTTCCACATTAGATTTGCAATTAAGACGGGAATACGACATCCTGCGGAATTTCATATGCTTCCTCAATGAAATCGCAGGCGCCGACGAACTGGGTATAGATATTAACCTCAAAATCATCGTTATACCATGCGCAGCTATACTTATCAGTATGCTGTGCAGGGACCATGCAGGAAGCTGTAATTGCATCCATCAAAGAGAAGTTTTCATATATAAGAACAGGCTTGCTATAATTCTTTTTCATAGTAATCACCTTCACATTCTGTAGTCAGTATACCACACATTCAACTTATTGGCAAGATATTTCTGTAGAATTTTATATAAACTGTAAATTTTTTCTCACTTTTCTGTCCGCTTCCCGCTTTTGGAAAGCGGACAGAAAATATCATGCCAAAGAATGAACTGTGGGATAATCCTTTAATACAGTCTCCTTCCCTTTAATCTGCAAAGTATGCAGCTGCTGCATCGCCATAGCTCATCATTGCATTGACAAGCTCTGCAAGTGCATCATTTCCTGCTGCCTTGCCCTGTGCGTAGGATTCGATGCTGTAGTTCAGCGTGGAGCTGACACAGGTATCGCCTGCGTAAACCTCAGCGGTAAGAACCGTACGCATCTGCAGTGCATTCAGTCCGGAGAAGGAAGCGACATATTTGCCGTTTTCTTCTGTGAAGTCTGCGCCGGAGATCGCTGCAATCTCGTTTGCACCGTCGAAGATCCTGAGCTCGAGATCGGCTGCATTGCCTTCATACTTGGAGGCATCCATAGTGTAGCAGACGGTGACCTTTTCACGCAGGGACAGGTATGCAGCGGTGAAACTGACTGCGCCCTCGCCGGAGATTGCCGTGCAATTGGTCAGTGTGGGAGCTTCCTTAGCTGCAAATGCCATCAGGTCTGCGCTGACTGCATCCGTTGCAGGATTTGCAGTGTTGTAGCTTACATACTTCTGTGCAGCTTCGCCGTATGCGACAAGGTTTGCAAGCATCGTACGGAATGCAGTGTTTTCAACGTTATCAAACATATTGTTTACATAGGTCAGAACGCTGTAGTTGAGCGTCTTGCCGGAGATCGGCTCGCCGTTACGGTAGCCGTACAGAGTTGCCGTGACTTCGCTGCCCATTTCAGCCGGGTTGATGCCGGTGAAGCGGAAGCTGTACATACCGGTCTTTTCATCGAAGGTTGCTTCGGAAACCGTTTCCTCAGCATAGCCGGTGATCTCGCCTGCTTCGTTGTACAGAGCCTTGGTGAAGGCTGCATAGACATTGTCAGCGCTGTTCATGACCGCTTCGTCAACATAGAAGTTGATTGCGATATCGCTGTTAAGAACCAGTGCTGCGGAGTTGAAGTTGAGGTCAGGGTCAGTCGGCTCAATGGTATCGGGCTTCGTGATCGGCTCGCCGTAGACAATACGGAGCATTTCCATAGCCATACGCATTCTGCTGATACTCTTGGGACCATCATTGGAACCATTAGACTGAGTCTCAACATCGTTGATGTTCATCGTCAGCGTGTTATTGTTGGCAGTGGAGTAGCGGAGATTCGTCAGAGACAGGACGCCGGAGCCGGAGTTGTAGATGACAATGACGGAGGATTCGCCGTTGTTCCAGCCCATCTGCGTGGTATTGAGCTTATAGTACATTTCGGTTGCGGAAGCGATTGTCTTGTTTTCAAGCAGATACTTGATGCCGGTGCTGACGGTGCCGTTGGAGATGGATGCGACATCCATCTGCGTTGCCGTGCCGTTGACAGCCTTTGCACCGATCTGCAGATCCTGCGAGGTGATGGTCGTCACATCACTCGTCAGGGAGAAGACAATGCCCTGACCCGGAGCAAGATAGACTTCATTGTTCGGACCGTATGCTGCGAAATCGTCGAAGGTATTTGCTGCGCCCTTGCCGTCGATGATGACAGCACCGTTGAAGGAACCGGTTGCGATGGAGGTTCTTGCAGATGCGGGTGCCGTTGCTCTCGGGGAGTTGTGCGGCGTGTTGGCTCCTTCGGTCACAGGCTCGTAGCCGCTGCCTGCAGATGCGGAATAGGTTGCTGCTGCAACGATGCCGGACTTGGAAGGCGTGGTGTAGTTTGCAGGAACATCTGCGCCGAGGAGCTTGAATGCAAGCTCGGGGTAGTCAACGAAGACATTGCGGACGCCGGTAATGCGCTGCACTGCATCGTTTCTGCCGAGTTCCCATGTATCAACGGGATCCTCTGCAAGCCACTTGAGCAGGATCGCTCTGCTTTCCATGACACCGCCGGTGCCGTAGAACTTGGAGGTGTTGCCCCAACGCATCAGGTGCTGGAGCATCAGTCTTGCAACATCGCCATGCAGGCTCTGACCGAGCTTGTTGGGATCGTAGTAGCCGGAGCCTTCGCCATAGGCGGTGTTGCCGCGGCTGCTGTTTTCGGAAACAGCGGTCGGACGGAGCATCATGATGTCGTTTTCATCTGCGCCATCCAGTCCCTTGCTGTTCGGCCATGTGTGTTCACGGTTCCATGTGGAGCCGGAATCCCAGTTGGGACCGACGAGAGCAGCAGAATAGAAGGAGGAAATCTTGTTTCCGCTCTCAATGCAGTCGGTGTAGGCATACAACGAAGTGGTGCCTGCGTAACTCGTCGTGCTGGTCTGCTTTGCGGTGAGCATACTGTGGATTGCGGTGCCGAGGGCACTGGAGTAGAAATCTGTGTCGGTGCCGCTGTCGCCGGAAAGTGCGGACAGGGTCTCGTAGGAGTAGCTGCCGGTGTAGTATTCGTCAGCCGGGGTGGTCAGGAAGGTTGCGGTGGTGCCTCTGGTGCCCCAGTTCTTTACATTGCCGGAAACGGAGCCGATGTAGTTGACAGTGACGTTGTCGCTCTGTTCCTTGACGGTGACTGCACAGGTTGCGGTGTAAAGCTCACCGTCCGCGGCAAGCATTTCAACGGTAATCGTTGCGGTGCCTGCGGTCTCGCCTGCAACCAGATAACCGGTGTCTTCATCGACCAGAACGATGGAAGTGTTGCTGGAGGAGAATTCGACATCTTCCGCGGTCACAACTGCACCGTTGTTGGTCAGCGTTGCGGTCAGGCTTGCGGTGGAGCCGGTCGTCATGTTCAGGGTTGCCGGGGTCAGCGTTGCTGCGTAGCTGTCGCTTGCCGCCTTCAGCTCGAAGGTGTAGGTCGTTGTGCCGCCGCCGGAAGCAGATTTCTCATATGCGTATACACGACCGGAAGCGGAGGAAGAAGCGTCAAAGTTGCCATCTGCGTAATAAGCATAATAGCAGGTGGTGTTCTTGCTGTTTGTGCCGAACAGACCATTGCTGTTGTCCCAGCCTGCCTTATAGCCGGACTGGTAGCAGATGCCGTTGCCGTTAATGGTCAGATAGCGTTCTTCGTCATTGACAGTTGCGGTCATCTTGTACTTGGTGTAGCTGCCCATGCTGCCGTCTGTGGTGATATGGAACGGAAGCGTGGAATCAGTTTCAAGGTCAACATAGGGCGTTGCACCGGAGCTGACAGTCACAGCAGTGGGCGTTGTTGTATGTGTCGGAGCACCAACCATTTTGGCAGCGTCAAGTGCATAAGCAGTGCCTGCGGTGTTGGAGGAAACAAAGATGTAGTCGTTTCCAGAGGTGAGGCTGCTTACCAGCGTGTAACGGTTGCCGCCGCCGTAGGAGTAGACCGGATAGAAGGTGGTGTCAGCGATGATGTTGACGACTTCGCCCTTTGCATAGACGGTCGGATTGGTGGTGCCGTCTACACTCGTTGCATTTGCCCAGCCGACGAAGGTGTAGGTCTGTGCATTGTAGGCTGCGGGGATGGTGACTGCGTTCGGCAGGGTGATGGCGTTGCCGCTGCGGCTGTTGCCGGAGACGGTGACACCGGGCTGCAGGACATAGGACACTTCAAATTCATCTGCTTCGAAGTAGCTGTCGCCGCAGCGAGAGCAGGTGTAAGTGGTGCCTCCCGTAGCGGGGGTCGGCACGTAGTAGTGGCCGAGGGCTGCGATCGGGGTCTCGGAGATCACTTCGTGGCAATCGTCACAGGTCACGGTGGTGGAGCCTGCGCCGGTGCAGGTCGGATTGACCGTGGCGGTCGTGGCGTTCGTGTGCTTGCAGGTCGCTGCAAGGATGGTGGTGTAGGTCAGAGCACCTGCCTGCTTGTACAGATGACCGGTCACGTTGGAAGATGCATAAGTACGGAAGGTATTGCACGTGGAATAGAAGCTGAATACTCTGTTCTTGCTCACGGAAACCAGCTTCGCATTATCCGTAGAATCGGTGAAGCCGATGGTGAAGGAATCATCAGCCGTAGAAGACAGCGCAGCATTGGTGGAGTCGGTGCCGGTAATCTTCAGATAGCCGTTGCTGTTGTGGATGGAGTACTGACCGTCTGTACCGGTGGGAGTGAAGGTCCAGACCAGATCCGGATCACTGTTGGTGATGGTGTTGTTGCTGACCGTCACCTCGGTGGTGTTGAATTCACCGGAGGTTCCGCTATAGAACGTCGGGTTCAGGGCGTAAGAAGTGTCCCCGTTGCTGACGATCATGTAATTGCCTGACCAGTCAGACAGTTCGGAGGTTACCTTCTTATAGGTATTGCCGGAGCCTTCGCCTTCGTAGGAGTACAGTGCATAGAAGTCAGTGTCTGCATCCAGCGTGACACTTGTGCCGGCTGTATAGACGGTCTGCTCGGTTGTCGTGTCGGAAACGGTGCTGCCGACCCAGCCGACGAAGGTGTAGTTATGGGCGTCAAATGCAGCGGGAGCTGCGACTGCTGCGGGCATCGTGACGGAGCTGCCGGTCTGCGCTGCGGGAGCCGTTGCGCCTGCCGGTACATGGAAGGTCGCGGTGTGGCCGCCGAGTGCGGGGATCTCTGCAACATAGGAGTAGCTGCAAAGTGCACAGGTGCAGGTCTTGCTGCCCGGGGTGCTCTGCGTGGGCTGCGTGGTAACTTCTTCGGTGAAGACACAGCTTTCTGTCTCGTAGAAGGAGCAGTTCTCGCCGGTGCAGGTGTGGGTATGCGTGCTGGGATCGGAAGCAGCATCATGCGTCCAATTACCGAAGGTGTGGACATGATCCGCGTCAGCAGAGACGGTGATCACGGGAGAATGGATCGCGCTTGCATAGATGGTCTGCGTTGCAGGATCCTTGAGCTGCAGGGTGGCATAGGTGGTGCCTTCGCCCCTGGCAATGACAACATTGGAGTTGTTCATGCAGGTCATGACGGCACCGGTGTTGCTGGACCAGTATTCGGTCAGGCTGCCGGTCAGTGCGTTCAGTTTTGCCTGAACTGCTGTCTGAACTGCTGCATCGCCACAAGCGTCAGCGGTCAGCGTATAACGCAGCATCGTGGTGGAGGGCAGGCTATTATAGCCGCCGACACCGAGGTCGGTATCATCCGCGGTAACATTTACATGGAAGTAAGCCGTTTTGGCAACGCCGTGGCAGTAGGAGCAGTACTGAACGAAGCTGCCGCGGTTAGTGGTGGTTGTGCTGGTGGTGTTTCTTGCTCTGGAATAGAAGGTCCAGTCAGACCACTCGTAACCGACATGGTCGCAAGCCACGACCTCGCCGGAGCCGAAGCCTTCGCCGTTTTTCACTGCATCGTGGATGCTGATGTACTTATACTCTGCTGCACGGTTTGCAACCGGGTTATGGATGCGGACACCGTCAAAGTAGAAGTCATAGCTGCCGTCGCCGGCACGGTCAAATGCTGCGGAGTAGGTCGGCTTCAGGGTTACGGTATAGGTGCCGTACTCAAGGCCCGTGACCTTGATGATGGGAATCTGATAGTAGCTGGTGTTGTAGGTATCGGCGGGTGCGCTTCCCTTCTCATAGGGCAGCCAGTTGGAAGTGAATTCCTTGAGGATGTAAGAGCCTTCCGGATTAATCATATCAGCAAACTGATTGACATCGTCATAATACTTGCCCGGCTCGCCGTTGTACCAGGTATTATTTGCGATGAAGGTCTGGGTCTCGCTGTCATAGTAGAAGCCGCCCGTTTCGCTCGGCACATAGGTGTTGTCTCCATTCTGAGCATAACGGGTCACCTTGACAAGACCGTATCTGGTGTAGCCCTCTGCGGTATAGGTGTAGCCGCGGAAGTTATCCATGATCTTGGAGAGCTTCAGACCGGTAGCGGGATCGTTGACGACTGCGTTGTTAGAATCCTTGACGGTCAGCATGAATGCACCTGCATTGTTGTTGGTTGCGGAGATGACATCGAAGCCGGTGCCTGCAAAGGTGAAGGAAACGCTTGCGTTTGCGCCCTTGCTCACAGTTGTCTTCTTTGCCGTGCCGCCGGAGTACATTGCATATGCTTCATAGTGAGCGTCGTATTCGAAGATGTCTGCCGTGTCGAGGCTGCTGGTCTGCTCTGCAATGGCAGTGCCGTCTGTGACATCGGACCAGTTACCCGTGAAGGTGAAGATGCCGGAATAGGTGTCTTCGTAGTAGATGCTGTCGGCTGTCTTCAGGGTAACAGTTGCGGTAGCGGTTGCGGGTACGCCGTCCACGATGCCGGAGAGCGTGTAGGTGAAGGTCTGGTCAGCGGTCTGCCAGCCGGACGGTCTATAGGTGAAGGAGCCGTTGCCGTTGGAAGCAACACCTGCAGGCAGAGAACCTGCCGCAACGCTGACTTCAACATTGTAGTTATCGTTCTTAAGAACATCAAAGGTCACAGGCAGTGCCCAGTCAATGATGACGACGTCGTTAACCGCTTCCATGACATCCTCCTCAACCAGCTGCTCGACGACCACGGTGATGGTGTCGGTCAGACCGGAGGAGATGACGCCGGTAGCTGCATCGATCGCTGCGATACGGGAGACAACGACGGTGATGGTGTGATCGACAGTGCGATCCATCCCGGAGAAGTCAAGAACGCCGTTGGAGTTGATGAGAGCGCCCTGTGCATCGCCGGAGATCGTCCATGCGTAGCCTGCAGTGGAGAAGGTGGAGGAGCTCGGGCCGTTGTCGTTGCCGTCCTTGACCTCATAGGTCAGGTGTGCACCGGTTGCAGTGCCGGGAACGGTGAGGGTATCGGTGGTGGTGTCGTGCGTGCCTGCGGAACCGGACGTCGGGACGATGTTGACGGTGTAGGTCGGAACGGTGATATAGACCTTGTAGGTCGCATCGGCTGCGCTGATGTTGTCGCCGGTCGCGCCGGTCACCCTGACGGTAACGATAGAGTCCCTGGTCACGTTGGACATATGCAGCACACCGTTTGCATCAATGGAGAAGGTGCCGGACGTACTGGGGCTGGTGGAGGTAATACTCCAATTCAGCGTGCCGCCCATGACAACATTGCCGGTCTTGGAGTTGTTGTCGGTGGTGTCATTGACAACATAAGCTGCCAGAGGCAGTTCGGTCATGCTGTTGGGAACGGTGTACTGGACTTCGGTGTCTTCGCCGGAGTAGAGCTCGTAGATGACGGTGGAATAGGTGGTATCTGCGTTAATGACCTCCACCTTGGAGGTTGTGCTGACAAGCTTATCCACATTATTCACTTCGTCATGAACGGTGTAGGTCACCTTGACAAGGGCATAAGAACCGACAGAGGAGGCGTTGGTCGTGATCAGGCCGGTCGTGCTGTTGATGGTCATGTTGTTGCCGGTGGAGTTTTCAACAATTTCCCATGCAGGATTGCCGACCTGCGTCCAGTTGGGGTAGTTGTCGATGTCAGGCGTCAGTGCGCCGGTGAGCTGAGCGGTCTGTGCATTTGCATGGACCTCGCCGGTCTCGACCAGTGTGATCTGTTCGCCGTGGTAGTAGATCTGTGCCTTGAAGGGGTTGGGGTTGCCGAAGAGGTACAGGTTGTAGGTCTGACCGCCGCCGGTAGCGTTGCCGCCGATCATGGAGCCGGTCGAGCTGTTTCTGTAATCACAGAACTGACCGTTCGTTGCGCCGTAGCTGTTGGAGTTGAAGTACAGGCAGCGCTCGCTATTACCGATGTTCTGTGCAACAATGATGTCGTTGTTGTAGCCGCCCTTGGTCACGCGCTGTACGCTGAACCGCCACTGTGCATATTCCGTCGCACTGGAGTCAAAGTTCAGGCTGTTGGTTGTAACGCCCGTCTTTACACAGGCAATATACAGGTTGGTGTCCTTGACACGGATGGTGTAGATCTGGTTGACATCGTCGATACATTCGATGGTGAAGGCATAGCCGTCGTCGATCTCGGTGATGGTATCGTAAACGAGGATGGAGTCATCGCCGTTGGTATCCGTCACAAGACCGGTATCTTCCATAACGATGGACTTATCAACGCCGGAGGAGGCGTTGCCTTCGTCATTGATCGTGCCGGTGCCGATGCCGGAGCCGTCATCTTCGATGGTGATGGTGGCTGCATCTTCGTTGTTCGATGCGATAACTGCGCTGCCGCCGTCATAGTTCGGCGTCAGGAGCATCCAAGTGTTCATGTAAGTGGTGTCGCCGCCGATCTTACCCATGATGATGTAGTCGCCGGTCCAGTCTTCCGGTACATTGTCCTGCGTGATGAGGGTGTAGCCGGAGCCTGCTGCTGCAGCAGGAAGAACGGTGATTGTCTTGGTTGCGGTAACAGTTGTGCCGTCGAGCAGTGTATAGGTTGCGGTGATCACTGCGGAGCCTTCTGCAAGACCCGTGATTCTGCCGTTGGCGTCTACGCTTACCTTGGAATCATCGGAGGTAGTCCAAGAAACGGTGTAGTCGCCGGTGTCCTTGGTCGGATCAGCAGTCAAAGATGCAGTCAGAACCTTGCTTCTGTCAACCTTGACGCTGTCTGCACCGGAGATCGCAGCGGTGAAGCTGTAGGTTGCCGGAGTAAAGACTGCATAGAAGTGCATATCGGAGGTGCCCATGTTGCCATAGGAGGAAACAACAGCGCCGCCTTCGGTAGCGGACCAGCCTGCGAAGGTGTAGTAGGTTTCCTGATAATCGTCCTTGGTGGGAGCTTCTTCCGGAGCAGTGATGGCAGTGCCTTCCTTTGCGGAGGTAGTGACATAGGTATCACCGTTGTGCCAGAAAACGGTATGGGAAGCAACCTGCACAGGATCGGTGGTGTATTCGCTTGCAGCACCGCCGCCGATCTTGGTGAAGATGTACGGATAGTTTGTTGCATTGCCCTGATAAGCAGCAAATCTCGGGCTGCTTACATTGTATGCCAGTTCGCGTTCGCCGGTTGCAGTTGTCGTGAAGGAAATGCCGCTTGCAGTTTCAGTCACAGTCCAGGGCGTTGCATCGCTCTTGCTGGTGGAGAAGGAAATATCGGTAGCATTGCTCTTGTTAGAGACATAGGTTTTAGTGCTGCCATCCATCATGTACAGATAGCCGCCATCCTCAATGCCGAACTCTGCTGCATCTGCTTCAGAGCTTACACTATTGAGATATTTGTTGCTTCCGGTTCGTCCGCCAACATATTTGCCATCAACAACAAGCTTGAACGTGCCGCCGACATTGTCGCCCTCTGCCCAGACGCCGTAGTAGGTCACATCTGCGGTGACCGCTGCTGCATTGACAGCGGAGGGGGTCAGAGCGCCGGGGTTGGTGCTCCATGTGCCGGAGGTGGTGTACCAGCCGATAAAGCTGAAGCCGTCCTTGCTGCCCGGCGTGGGAGCTGTTGCGGATTCACCGCCATAGACCGACTGCACAGACAGCGCAGAAGCGGTATCAGCAGCCAGGGAGGAAGCGTAGAAGGTCACGGTGTACTTGGCATCCTCGGTGAAGGAGCCGGTCACGGTGACATTGGCTGCGGGCATGGTGAAGGTGTTGCCGCTGATGGATGCGCCGCCTGCGGTGCACTGCCAGTCATTATTAAAGGTATAATGAGTATTTGCGTTTGCAGACAGGGTAATAGTCTGGCCTGCGTAGATGCCCGTAGTCTGGCTGGCGTTCAAAGTACCGCCGGTCGTCTGCGTCAGGGTGACGGTGTACTTTGCATCCTCCGCGAAGGTCGCAGCGACTGCCACATTGTGACCGGGCATGGTGAAGGTGTAGGAGTTGCCGGAAACAGTGACCTGGCTGCCGTCGACCGTCAGAGAGGTCAGATGATAATGCGTCGTCGGATTGATGGTGATGGTGACAGAGTCGCCCGCTTCGGCAGAGTCCTTGTTGGAGGAGATGCTGCCGCCTGCATTGCTGCTCGTCGTCACGGTGTAGACGTTTGCAGGAATCAGGGAGAAGCTGCCGGACAGAATGACATCAAATGCAGGCATGGTCAGCGTGTTGCCGCTGATGTAGGTCGCAGTGACATCTTCATCGGTGTCAGCATTGGTCAGAACATAGCCGTCAAACTGATAGCCGGAGTCTGCCTCGTTGTCGAGGGTCAGAGTCGTGCCTGCCTCAAATTCGCCGGAATCTTCATAATCACCGAACCAAATCATGCCATGAGAAAGGGTGTCGTCGACAATGATGTCATACTTGGCTGCCACGACAGGACTGGTGGTGTAGTAGGTGACAGTGCTGGAACCGGCTTGCTGCTTATAGATGGAGACAGCAGACTGACCGGAAGCGTAGCAGGAGAAAACGTCGTTGTTGGTGTTATGCATAATGGTGTGTCTGACAACTATGCTGTCAGTCGTCTTGATGGTTGCATTGTTGCCGCTGAACGAGATCGTCCATTTTGCATTGGCATTGTTGGCATTTGCAGCACCCTTCAGGTAGTTATTGTTGGTGGTGCCGCCTGCCGCATACAGGTAGTAGGTGCCGTCAAACAGCGTCCATGCACCGGCAGAGCCGCCAAGGGTCAGGTCAGCAACAGTCGTCGTGATGACATTGCTCACGGGTGCAGAAACCGCATTGCGCCCACAGTTGTTGCCGGAAACATAAGGCTTCAGCGCATAGTAGGTTCCGGACTCTACACCGACAATCAGGAGTTTGTCGCCTGCGGCGAGGCTACTTGCAGAAGTAACCAGTTCGTACTTGTCGCTGGAACCGCCGCCCTGAACTTCCTCGGTACGGGTATAGACCGCATACAAGGTGGTGTTGGCTGCGGGCATGGTATAGCTGCCGGACAGGACGGTGGGAGCAGTCATCGTTTCAGTACCGATTGCACTTGCGACCCAGCCGGAGAAGGTGTAGCCTGTGGGTGCAGTGACATTGGTGGGCAGCGTGACGGAAGTGCCGGAGGTAATGCTGCCGCCGCTGATGACAGAGGTATCACCGTTGACGCTGTAGGTCAGCGTATAGGGCGTGGGTGCGGTGACGGTGATCGTATAGGTCGCAGTCTTGGTCACGCCGCCCTCGGTATAGGAGGCGGTGACGGTCTGCGTACCGGCAGAGGACATATTGTAGCCGCTGAAGGTCGCAGAATTCGTGACATCTGCAGTCGTGCTGTCACTGTAAGTCGCAGTAACAGTTTCCTTCACGAAGGTATCACCAACGGTGAAGGTTCTGTGATTGCTGGAAACAGCGATGCTGGACAGGGTCTTAGACGTAGACTTTTTGAACAAAAGCAGGTTGCCATTATTGGTCAAAGTGCTCGAAGCATATGTTCTCCAATAATTTGTACTCTTATTTACGCCAATATAGTTGCTACCATTTTTAAGCGTGAAATAATTGCTGGTATACGCAATTGTATAGGTGGTCGGATTCGAAGTAGCAAGCGAAAAACCGCTATTCAAATACTTTGAGTTTTCAGCATTATAAATCGTGACATTCGTGCCAGAAACCTCAAGATGCCAAACCGAAGCGCCATCCGGATTAGAGAGGGGACCAGCAGGTGCAGAAGTCCACTCTTGCGTGTATGCAAGACGACTACTACTCAAAGTACCATAGGTAAGGCGGCCAAAGCTACTGGTGGTTTTCGCGCCAACAATAATATAGTCACCTGTGGTAACATCAGACAAAGACGTGCACTTTACGAAAGAGCCCGTCACTGTCGCTGCGCTTGCTGTCAGTGCGATTGCCGGAAGCATGGAGAAGACCATGCAGACGAGCAATAACATTGCCAGAAGCCGTTTTGTTAGTTTCATAAACATTTTCCTCCTTATGTTCAGAAATTAATTTAACGAATTTGGGTGCCGCACGCGCGGCAAGGGGTCGGTGGTTCTGCCTTCCTGTCATTCTGAGAAGTGCAAAGCACGACGAAGAGTCTTTCCGCTTGTTTTGCCGTCTGTACCATTTGGGGGTGCAAAGATTCTTCACTTCGTTCAGAATGACATAATGGCGGTGAGCGAGGATTCTTCGCTTCGTTCAGAATGACATAATGGCGGTGGGTCAAGATTCTTCGCTGCGCTCAGAATGACACAAAGCGAACACGCAGAAGGACAAAATCCACTTAATTATATATGTATATTCTCAAACAGCAAATCCATCTCTTTTCCCGTTCTCTGCCAAAATGCCACGCAAGATGACATTTCATCTCTGCGACGCTTTCCCTCTCCGGAAAAACTTAAGAAAGCAAAAATGGGCAGGGGTACAGATTTACTTATACAATTAGAATCATATCACAAGTCGGTGACAAAATCAAGCAAAACTTTACTCAATTTATATCAATTTTTTGTCCGATTTTTATGCCGTTATTATTTAATTCTCCGATCTTATTGTATAATAATATTTTCATTTTACATAATATCGGGGAACAGCTCGGCGCTCTTCTTTGCTCTGTAGCATACGGCGTGGAAATCCGCAGCAAAAGGACAATTTGGCAGTTGAAATTGTGAGGAATATATGTTATTATTATAATGTATAAGCTTGCAACATTCTGATTATTCTTCCGGAGGTTCCTGTATGATTGATCTGCACTGCCATATCATCCCCTGGATCGACGACGGTGCTGACAACGCATCTGCAGCCTGCGAAATGGCAGCGCATGCGTTAGACTCCGGTGTAAAAACGATCGTTGCAACACCTCACTGCAATCTGATGGGTGCGCGTCCGAACTATCGCGGACGCACCTATAACGAATGCATCGGTATGTTCCGCGCTCTGCTGAAGCAGCATCACATTCCGCTCGAAATTCTTCCGGGCGCGGAGCTGTTTGCGCATCATTCCAATCTGCGCCGCATTCTTGCAGAGCATCGGGTAATGACACTAAACGATTCCCGGTATTTGCTGACCGAGTTTAATTTCAATGCTTCCGGCGAAGATATGACCGATGCCCTGGAGCTGATTTCGCGCCGTTCCTTAGTACCGGTCGTTGCACATCCCGAGCGCTACAGTGCAGTGCAGCACGATCCGTCTCTGGCAGCGCGGTGGTTTCGAAGAGGCTACATCATTCAGGTCAACAAGGGCAGCATCCTCGGTCGCCTCGGTGAAGGTGCACACGGTGCCGGTGTTCATCTTCTGCGTTCCGGTCTTGTCCATGTGATTGCGAGCGATGCGCACGATGTCTACTATCGCCCTACCGGCTTTCAGTCCTTACTCCCGGTACTGAGACGCCTTTGTCCGCAGGACTATATTGATATTCTACTGAACGAAAATCCACAGCTTATTATTGAAGACAGACGAATCCTTCCCCCGTAAGCCGGAGGATTCCAAGAGGTTTTTTCTATGAGGAATTTACAAATCATCGTCATAGCTGTTTTTCTGGTTGTAGCCGTTGCCTTTACGGCATTTTTCTGCTATGACCGGTTAATGAATGACCATACCGCCCCGCTGATTGTATGTGACGGTGTTCCGCTGTATGTCAGCATTTCCGCATCGGACAAGGAGCTGTGTGCCGGTCTGACTGCCACCGACGATGTTGACGGCGATATTACCGACCGGATCGTTGTCCGAAAGGTCTCACAGCTGGTCGGCTCCAACAATGCGCTGATTTATTATGCCGTATTTGACTCCTCGTCGAATTACTGCACCTTTACCCGTTCTGTCCGCTATACCGACTACTGCAAGCCTCGCTTTGCTTTGTCGAAGCCGCTTTCCTTTAATGTCAGCAGCACCGTTCTCCTGCAGGACCGTCTGACTGCATTTGATTCTCTGGACGGCGATATCACTTCAAGAATTCGCCTGTCCTCCAACTCCATAAACACGACCGTTCCCGGCGATTATCCGATTACCATTCAGGTTACGAACAGCTCCGGCGATACGGCTGTTGCCACGCTGACCGTCCGGATTGAGAATTCTGATACCCGTCAGCCGGTCATCAATCTGTCAGATTATCTGATTTACGCCGAAGTGGGTGAGGAACTGACAGAGGATGTTCTGCGTTCGTATATTCACAACGTAAAAAGCTCTTACATCGGTGGAGAAATCGATCCTTCGCAGGTTACGATTACCGATAATGTGGATACCTCTGCACGCGGCTGCTATACCGTTTCCTATTCCTGCACGAATGACGCCGGTTATTCTGCAGCGGTCCTTATGACCGTTATCGTTGAATAAAGGAGGTGCAGTTTTGGAAGAAAAGAAACGCATACAATGGTCTGATTTTGAACCCTATTGCATCATCAGATATATCGTAAAACATCTTTGGATAGTCCTACTGACCGCCTTGATTGCCGTTATGGGAATGTATCTGGCACAAAGTCTTTTTATGACCGCAACCTACACCAGCACTGTCACCTTTGCCATTACTTCCCGTAATTCCGCAAGCGCCTCCTTTACCAATACCGCAGCAACCACTACCGTTGCCTCGCGCATGGGTGAGCTGCTTTCCAGTGATATCGTTCAGAACGCAGCTGCGCAGCGAATGGGCTTGTCCTCTTTCCCTGCAGCTGTCAAGATTCAGACCCCCGAAAGCACAAATATCCTGATTATGGATGTCAGCGCCAGCTCTCCGGAGCTTGCGTACAAAAGCGCACTGGCTATCATGGATTGCCACACCGAGTATTCTCATAATGTATTTTCCAGCGTTGTTCTGAACAATATCAACGGTCCTACCATTGCTTCCGAAGCAAATAATTCCACTTCTCGTGCCTTGCTTCTGAATGTTGCAGCGCCTGCCGGAGCTGCCGCCATGGTCGTTTTACTGGTTATGATGGCGATTCAGACCGATACGGTGCAAACGCCGTCCGGCGCAAAGCATCAGCTGGAGGGAAAGCATCTGGCAACGATTTTCCACGAACGGAAGAACCGCACATTAAAAAGTATGCTGAAGCGGCAGAAAAAGTCCCTCCTGATTACCGACCCGACCTGCAGCTTTTATTACACAGAGACGCTTCACCAGCTTCGTGTTCTGATCGAGCGGGCGCACGAAAAAGAGCATGCACAGATTTTCCTGATTACAAGCTGCAGCGAAAACGAAGGCAAATCCACGGTCGCGGCAAACATCGCGCTGTCACTCGCGCAAAAGCATCGCAGCGTTCTTCTTTTGGATGCCGACCTGCGTAAGCCTGCACAGTCGCTGAACTTTGAGCAGAAGAACATCCCCGAAAAGAGCTTTGGCAGCTTCCTGACCGGCGAGTATTCCGAAGCCGAGCTGGACAGCGCTATTGTCCATTCCGAGAGTTCAAACCTTTATACGCTGTACTCCGAGGCCATTCGCCGCAAAAAGATGGAAGCTATGACAGCGCAAAACTTCCTGCCTGTTCTGAATGATCTTCGGAAGAGATTCAGCTATATCATTATTGATACGCCACCGATGGGGCTGTTTGCCGACGCGGAAGTAATTGCAGATGCATCCGACGTTTCCATGCTCGTCGTCAAGCAAGATCAGGTGCCGGCAATTGCCGTTAACGATGCAATTGATACTCTGATGGATTCCAAGTCCAACTTCCTCGGCTATATCCTGAATAATTTCCGTTTCCTGCGTGCCGTTGCGCTCCCGTCTTCCGGTCACGGTTACGGTTACGGCTACGGTTATGGCTATGGCTACGGTTACGGCTACGGTTATGGCTATGGCTACGGCTACGGACATGAAAAGAGCAAGCACCGTTCCGGCAAAAAGTCCTCCGGAAAGGAGGGCAAAGAGAATGGATGAGAAACAAACAAACAACGGTTTTCTGGATTTTAACTTTGCCGTTCTGTTCCATAACTTCTTCAACGCGGCAAAACGCCTGATCTGGATTGCGCTTGTGCTTGGCATTATTGCCGGCACCGTTATCTACATTCGTGAAAACAAAAGCTATGTCCCGAGTTATTCCGTTTCTGCGGTTTTTTCCGTGCACGCAAGCTACTCCGCCGCCACTGATATTCAGAGCAACAATGACTTTTTAGACAGTAATGCGGCGCAGATGCTCTCTCAGACCTTTCCCTATGTCATTCAAAGTGAGAATGCAAGAATGCTGCTGAGTCTGGAGCTCGGAAAAAACAGCTTCCGTGCGAACATCACGGCAACCTCCACCGCCGATGCAGGTCTGTTTACCATGACAGCTTCCGGCACAGATCCGCAGGAGGTCTATGATATTCTGAAGGCTGCCATTACAATCTATCCGCAGGCAGCCAGCACCATTTTGGGTGATACGCAGATTGATGTCATCAATATGCCGTTGGAGCCTCCTGCAACACCGGATAATCGCAATACGGCGATATCTTCAGCTCTGAAAATCGGAGCATTGGTCCTGCTTGCCGGTATTATCGCAATTTTCCTGCTTTCCCTGACGAGAAAGACCGTCCATTCCGCAGAGGATCTGCGCAAGCTGGTCAATCTGAAATGTCTGGCATATATTCCGCGTATCAAGCTGAAAAAGCATTCGAATAAAAGCAACCTGACGCTGACGATCACAAATCCGCGTGTCAGCTCCTCCTTCAGTGAGTGCATTCGAAATCTGCGCATCAAGCTGCAAAAAACTCTTTCTGACAAGGCCGGTTGTAAGGTCATTCTGATCACCAGCACGCTTCCGAACGAAGGAAAGACCACCCTTGCCACCAACTTATCACTTTCTCTCGCCGCAGAAGGGAAACGCGTTATCCTGATTGACGGCGACCTGAGAAAGCAATCACTGAAATCGTCTATCGGCTTGTCTGAAAAATCGGACGGACTTGTAGAGATTTTATCTGGCGATCTGACAAATTTCCATCTGCTGACCGTTCCGAGCTCCACGCTTCTTCTTATCTGCGGTGACGAAACGACAGACCGTCCGCAGCCGCTGCTGGATACGCCGAAAATGCAGAAGCTGTTGAAGCAGCTCAGAGAATCCATGGACTATATTATTATCGACTCCCCCCCTGCCGGAATTCTCTCTGATGCAGCTACAACCGCAAAGTACGCGGATGCTACGCTTTATGTCGTCCGTCAGGACCATGCAAACAGCGCGCAGATCGTTAACTCGATTCAGGCGTTGTCATCCAGCGGTGTGAATATCATCGGCTGTGTCCTGAATCAGACGCAGGCCGGTACCACACGTTATGGCTATGGTTCCAAATACAATAATAATTACGGCTACAGCTACGGCTATAAGTATTCCAACAGCTACGGCTACTACGGAAAGAAGCACTACGGCCGCTATTCCGATACGGAAGATACCGCCGAAACGCTGACAAAGGAAATCACCGACGCACTCGACTCAAATAGCGACGTGGAAACCTGATTGTGAAAAGGAGGTGCCTCTTTGAACCTGTTAAGAAAAATATATCGAAGACTTCAAGACGGCACGCTCCGCGATATTTCCCGCGAAACCTATTGGATCTATCATCACACGCGCGCCTATCGGAAGGCCATTCTCCTCTATACGCTTTTGGGACTGGCTTCTACCCTGCTGAGTATTTTTTCCTCTCTGCTGTCCAAAAATTTGATCAATGCAATCATAGCCCAGCAAGGTTGGCATGTCCTGCAGGCCGGAATTGCGGTTGTTCTGCTTGCCGCCTCGGGTATTTTGCTCAACGCATTTGTCAGCCGCTACAGTACGAAGATCAACCTGCGCGTTTCCATTGATTTGCGCAAAGAGGTCTACGGCGTCTTTATGAATACCGACTGGCCTTCCTTACAGCATTACCATTCCGGCGACCTGTTGAGCCGAATCAACACGGATGTAGCAACGGTTGCTTCCAGTGTTCTCGGTTGGGTCCCGACGCTGATTATCAAGCTGACACAGTTTCTCGTATCGCTTGGCGTTATCCTGTATTTTGACCCGACCATGGCGATCCTTGCGCTGTTGACCGCTCCGCTCACCTTCGTTGTCGCGCGTCCGTTTATTTCCAAAATGCGCTCGCTGAACAAGGAAATGCGAAACGTTAACAGTGAGATGATTTCCTTTTATGAAGAAACGCTGCAGAATATTCCTTCAATTAAAGCATTTAATCTTGTAGATTCTTTCCGCGAAAAGCTTTCCGAGGTGCAGGAAAAATACTACCGCACCAGTATGGATTTCAACCTGTTTTCCGTAAAAAACTCTTCCTTCCTGTCCGCAACCGGTATGCTTGTAAGCTATCTGTGTCTCGGATGGGGCGCCTACCGTCTTTGGTGCGGCAAGATCGATTTCGGTACCATGGTACTGTTCATTCAGCTGGCAGGTTATCTTGCCTCTTCAGTCACAGCCCTCATCAAGCTCGTTCCTTCCGCAATCGAATGTACCGTTGCCGCGCAGCGTATCATGACTATTTTTGATCTTCCCCGTGAGCATATGGACTATCTGGAGGAAGTCAAACGTCTGCGCCAAAGCGATTTTTCCGTGCAGTTGGACAACCTCGGCTTCGGATATGAGGATGACCGCGCTGTCCTGAACACAATAAGTCTGAACATTCAGCCGAAAGAAATGGTCGCCATCGTAGGTCCGTCCGGCTCCGGAAAAACAACCCTTTTCCGAATTCTGCTCGGGCTTGTGCAGCCTTCCGAAGGTACGGCAACGCTGATCGGACCGGAAGTGACCGTTCCGCTGTCGCCGTCAACGCGCAGTCTGTTTTCCTATGTTCCGCAGGATAACGTCATTTTCTCCGGAACGATTGCCGACACGCTGCGTCTTGTCCGCCCCGATGCCACCGATGAGCAGATTTATGATGCTTTGCGGATTGCCTGCGCCGAGGACTTTGTTCGCAAGCTCCCCAACGGCATTTACAGCTCCGTAAAGGAACGCGGCAGATCGCTTTCCGTCGGACAGAATCAGCGCCTTGCGATCGCACGTGCAATTTTAACAGATGCGCCGATCCTGCTTTTGGATGAAGTCACCTCCGCTCTCGATCTGGAAACCGAGCAGCGTGTTCTGCAAAACATCGCAGCATTGGAAGGAAAAACCTGTATTATCTCCACACACCGTCCCAGTGTTCTTTCCCTGTGCGATCATATCTACCGCATTAAAGATCAGAAGCTGGAGATGCTTGATACACTTCCAACGGCTAATGTTACAAAGCTGATTTCGAAAAAACAGCAATGAGCCACGGCTCACTGCTGTTTTTTTGCCTTGTTTTTAGCACTCTCTTGCATAGAGTGCTAAAAATTCACACTCCGTTCATAAAATGAAGTATATTTGTTCACATTAGTGAGGGAAAATACAGACAGAAACAAGCGATACAAAACGTACCGCAAACTTGAATGGAGGTAACTAATTATGATGAATCTTGTACCGTACCGCAGACACAACGATCTGTTTAACCCGTTCCGTGAGCTGGAAGAATTTGAGCGCAGCTTTTTCGCGCCGGATACACTCACGTCTTTCCGCACCGATATTGAAGACGAGGGCAGTAAGCTGGTCCTTTCGGCTGATCTTCCGGGATTCCAAAAGGAAGACATCCATGTGGATATTGAAGACGACCGCCTGACGATCAACGCCGAGCGCCATTCCAACTATGAAAAGAAGGATGGTCGCGGAAACTATCTGCGCTGCGAACGCTCCTACGGCTCTTACAGCCGCAGCTTCTCTCTGAAGGGTATTGATGCAGACAGCATCAGCGCCACTTATGAAAACGGTGTTCTGAAGCTGGATCTGCCGAAGCTGCAGGAAACGAAGCCTGACAGCCGCAGACTGGAAATCCACTGATATATTAAAACTGCCTGCCGAAGTGATTTTCGGCAGGCGATTTTTAATTCAAAGATTATTACTTTTTGTGAATATACAGCACACCCTGACATCCCTCGCCGCAATGGCAGCAGATCGTGCAGCCGGCATCGGTATCATAAATATGCTCGAAATCCATGCAGTCACGAATCGCATTGTGTGCCGCCTCGCTGACATCCTGTGCCACCGGCGAATGCGTAACGAAAATACGTTCCGGAACAATATTATCTGCGTTTTCCAAACGGTCGCGGACATAACGGTCCATACATTTTGCCATACTGCCGCGATATTTTTTGGCAACGACCATTTTATTATCGACAACCTCAATGCAGGGCTTCAGCTTCAGAAGATTTGCGCCCAATGCGGCAACCAGAGAGCAGCGTCCGCCCTTGACCATATAGTCCAGACGGTCAAGCAGGAAGCTGGCATCCACACGTCCGGTCAATTCGTCCAGCTCCGCTTTCATCGCATCCAGATCGGAAGCTGTTTTTGCAAGCTTGCACGCCTCCATAACCACATGTCCATGTCCGGTCGAAAGATTCTTGGAATCAATAACACGGACATTTTCAAATTCCTCTGCTGCAAGGCGTGCATTATTATAGCAGGTAGAAAAACCGGAGCCGAGCGAAATGTGAACGATTGCATCATATTCCTTCAAAAGCGCTTCAAAGCGATCCTGATAAACACCGATCGGAACGGCAGCCGTGCTGCACAGATCTCCGCCGGCGGCAACGTGCGCAAAAATATCCGCCGGTGTAATCGTCACACCGTCTAAAAAGCTTTCGTTTCCTTTATTGACAAACAAGGGGAAAATCTCAATATCGTTTTCCTGAATCAGTTCCGGTGAAAGATCGCAGGTGCTGTCAGCAGTGATTTTAATTTTCATAGTCTTTTCCACCTTTATATCAGATTTTTATTTCCCATATTATAACAGCATTCCGACAGCTTGTCAAAGGGCAGTTGCTTTTTCGTGTACAATCCGCTATAATTAATATGAGGTGGAATGCAATGTTACTGATCGAACACTATTTGAAATATCTGCAGGAGCTGGCTGACGAAAAACGTACACCGCCCGAAGGAATTGAATTGACCGAAAGTGAGCCGATGGCACGGGCTGCCCAGCTGCAGGAGCAGATTCAGAAAATCGGTATTCCGGAATTTGTGCGTCGCTGCGCCGAGCAGGACGGCGAAACCCTTCCTCAGGAGGCATATGACAACTTCAAGCCCGAAGACCTGATGGCAGCATTCAATGCGCTGGTTTCGCAGGATGCACCGCAGGAAGAAGCTCCGGCAGAGGCTGCTCCGTCCGAGCCGGATCCGGCCGAGCCGCCGCAGATTGATGAGCCGGACGGTCCGAGAAATGCATACGAAGTCCTGCTTGACTGCTGTTCTTTGGACGAAAGTCTTTTATACTATCTGATTGACGTTCTCAAGCGCGGCGCAGAAGAGGAATTCCAGAAGCTGGCGCTTGTTACGGCGCGGAAAGCATTTACGCAGGCAGATTTCCTTTACTGGTTTGCAACAAAGCAGAACCGTGCAGAACGCGATGAACTGATTTGCGTCACCCTGATGGATGCTGTCTTTGACCGTCTTGCTGCAGAGGGTCAGAAGGAGCTGATTGCCGCCCTTCTGTGCGGTGACAAGACGACCTTTGAGCTGTTCCGCTGCGATGCGCCCGAGCTGCAGCATCTTCCCGAAGCCACCTATGAATGGTACGAGAAAAACTATTTACAGGGCTTCTACCCTGTTCGTTATATGCTCAAGTATAACGGCGTATCCCTGCCTGTGGAGGAAAAACAATGACGCGCGGTGAAATTGCAGCCGAGAAATTCAAAAGCGGCTATAACTGTGCGCAGGCGGTACTTCTCGCCTTTTCCGACCTGATCGAAATGGACGAAAAAACCGCTGCGAAGCTCACCTCCGGCTTTGGCGGGGGCATTGGCAGACTGCGTGAGGTCTGCGGCGCTGCAAACGGTGCATTTATGGTACTCAGTCTGATTTACGGCGACGACAGCGTTGCACCGCATGAGAAAAAAGCCGCCCTCTATACCAGAATTCAGGACTTTGCCGCCCGTTTCAAAGAACAAAACGGCTCGTACATCTGCCGCGAATTGCTCACCGGCATTGCGCAGGATGGCTCGCCCATTCCCGAAAAGCGCACGGCGGAATACTATAAAAAGCGTCCCTGCGGCGAAATCGTCCGCGATGCCGCCGACCTTTTGGAAACCTATCTGGCAGAAAATCCAATATAATAAATTGACGGCCGAAACAATTCTGTTTCAGCCGTCAATTTATTATTTATGAAATCTTACTCTTCAACGATCTTGATATGCACTTCGTCGAGCTGCTTCTGCTCAACGGCAGACGGTGCGCCCATCATAATATCCTGTGCATTCTTATTCATCGGGAACGGGATGATCTCGCGGATGGATTCCTCACCTGCAAGAAGCATGACCATACGGTCAACGCCCGGAGCGATACCTGCATGAGGAGGTGCGCCGTAGCAGAATGCATTATACATTGCAGGGAACTTTGCCTTCACGTCTTCTTCGCCGAGGCGGACAAGCTCAAACGCCTTGATCATGATTTCGGGATCGTGGTTTCTGACAGCGCCGGAGGAAAGCTCCACGCCGTTGCAGACCAGATCATACTGGAAGGCGTTGATGCTCAGCGGATCGATCTCGCCTGCCTCTGCCTTTTTCAGCACCTCCAAACCACCGTTGGGCATGGAGAACGGATTGTGGCAGAATTCCAGCTCGCCGGATTCCTCGCCGATCTCATACATCGGGAAATCTACGATCCAGCAGAATTCATAGCGTTCCTTGTCCATGTGACCGGGAACTGCCGTGCCGAGCAGCTTGCGGAAGACACCCGCTGTTTTCTGTGCAGCAAGCTTCTTGCCTGCCGTCACGCCGACAAAGCAGCCGGGCTTCAGACCGAGCTTTGCGATCACTTCATCCTTACGGTCTGCAAGGAATTTTGCAATGCCGCCTGCAAGCTCGCCGTCAGCACCGAGCTTGAACCACATCGGCTTGCAGCCGGAAATGACTTCGGTCTCCGCAACCAGCTTGTCAACCGCCTTGCGTGCCAGCTCGCAGTTTTCCACAACGATCACCTTGACGGTGTTGCCCTCTGCAAACGGTGCAAAATCAATGCCCTTGACCAACTCCGTCATGTCCTGAACGAGCAGGTCGATACGCAGATCGGGCTTATCCGAGCCGTAAAGGTCCATGGCATCGTTGAATGCAATGCGCTTAAACGGAGCGGAAGAAGCGATATTATATTTGCCGAACTTTGCAAAAATCGGAGGAAGCACATCCTCAAGGACTGCAAAGACATCGTCCTGATCAGCAAACGCCATTTCCATATCAAGCTGATAGAATTCGCCGGGGCTGCGGTCACCGCGTGCATCTTCATCGCGGAAGCAGGGCGCGACCTGGAAATAGCGGTCAAAGCCGGAGGTCATCAGCAGCTGCTTGAACTGCTGCGGTGCCTGCGGAAGTGCATAGAATTTGCCGGGATGCTTTCTGGCAGGAACAAGATAATCTCTTGCGCCCTCCGGAGAGGATACCGTCAGAATCGGCGTGGTGATCTCTAAGAAGCCGTGCTCCGTCATCGCCTGACGCAGTGCCGCAACGACATTGCAGCGCAGGACGATATTGGATTTGACTGCCGGATTACGCAGGTCAAGATAACGGTACTTCAGACGGACTGCCTCATCCGCATCGCGGCTGCGGTTGATTTCAAACGGCAGCTCATTATAGCGGCAGCGACCGAGAATCTCGATTTTTTCGGGAACAACCTCGATCTCACCGGTTGCCTGCTTCGGATTCTTGCTTGCACGTTCACGGACAATACCGGTTGCGCGGATGGTCGATTCCTTATTGATGGACTTAATCACGTTCATCATTTCTTCGCTTTCGATAACAAGCTGCGTCGTTCCGTAGAAATCGCGCAGGACAACGAAAGCAAGGCTTGCACCGACTTCGCGGACGTTTTCCATCCAACCTGCCAGTGTAACAGTTTTTCCGGCATCGCTCAGTCGGAGCTCGCCGCAGTTATGTGTTCTGGATTGTGTCATTTTCTTTTCCCCCATTTATATTTACGGAAGGTACATTTTATACTTTCCCGCAAGGATCATTTTTCAAGGATTACGCTGCCGCTTTGCAGTGCAGAAACGCCTTCACGAATCACCTGCGCTGCATCCTCCGGCGTCAATCCGGTCTGTTCGCCGGTGCGGAGATTTTTCACCGAGCAAATGCCCTGTGCAAGCTCATCCTCTCCGAGAAAGACCACATACGGAATGCCCAGCTTGTCCGCATAGGACATTTTTGCCTTAAACTTCTTTTGTTCGGCATAAATCTGCGTGCGGATACCGGCAGCGCGGAACTGCGTTGCCAGACGGACTGCCGCGGAAAAATCGTCCGTCATCGGCAGCAGCAGGCAGTCAGCCGGAGCGGTCGGAAGCTCGCCATTGAGCATTCCCTGCTCACCGAGCACATAGAACAGTCTTGTCAGACCGATGGAAATGCCGACACCGGGGAGCTGACGGTCAGTATAGTACTCCGCAAGGCTGTCATAGCGTCCGCCGGAGCAGACCGAGCCGATCTCCGGATGGTCAAGCAGCGTTGTTTCATAAACCGTGCCGGTGTAGTAGTCCAGACCGCGTGCGATCGTCAGATCTACGGAGAAGTTTTCCTCCGGAACGCCGAATGCACTCAAATGCTTTGTAACGGCAGTCAGCTCTTCCAGACCGAGATCAAACGTTTCATCCTTGCCGCGCCAGCTTTCCAGACTGGAAAGGACCTCCGCATTGCTTCCGGTAATGGAAATGAATTTCAGAATTTCATCTGCCTGCTGTTCGCTCAGACCGTTGTCATCGAGCAAAATCGCGCGGACCTTTTCCGCGCCGATCTTATCGAGCTTGTCAACCGTCCGCATAATGTCGCCGGACTTTTCGGACAAGCCGAGCATGGCATAGAAGCCATTGAGCAGCTTGCGGTTATTCACGCGGATGACAAAGCGTTTCAGACCGAAACGGCGGAAGATCGTATAAATGATAGAAGGGATTTCCGCTTCATTGAGAATATCCAGCTTGCCGTCACCGATAATGTCGATATCCGCCTGATAGAATTCGCGGAAGCGACCTCTCTGTGCGCGTTCACCGCGGTAGACCTTGCCGATCTGATAGCGGCGGAACGGGAAAGAAAGCTCACCGGAATGCAGCGCAACATATTTTGCAAGCGGAACCGTCAGATCAAAGCGCAGCGCAAGATCGCTGTCACCTTTCTGGAAACGGTAAATCTGCTTTTCTGTTTCACCGCCGCCCTTTGCAAGCAGGATCTCTGCCGATTCGATCGCCGGTGTATCAAGCGGCGTGAAGCCGTAAAGCGCATAGGTTTCGCGCAGAATTTCCATCATGCGTTCCATCTGCATCTGCGGTGCAGGAAGAAGCTCCATGAAACCGGAAAGTGTGCGCGGCTTCAGTTTTTCCATAATTATCACCCGATTTTCTGATTTTACTCATAAATGATACCATTTCATTCCTTAAAATGCAAGCGCTTTTCCATACCGTATACACGAATCCCGGCAAAAATATTTTCCGATTTTTTCTTTCTTTTTTTCGCGTTATATGATATGATATAAAGTGCAATAAAATAAAACAAGGAGAAAACACATGAAACATTTTTCTTTCCGGGCTCTTTCATTGCTTCTGACACTTGCAATGATTGTTGCAACATTCGCTGGAATGCTGAATGTCAGTGCTATTTCCCACAACTCTACTCCGCGCCATACCGACTGCACTGCACTCTCTTCGCAGGCAAAAAGCTATTATTCCGGCAGCTATACCTATGCTTCCATGTCTACCCTCAGCGGTGCAAGCACAAACTGTGTTACAGCCATGAGCGGCAGTCTTTATAAGCAGCTGCAGACACTTATGAAAAGCACCATGACCAAAAGTGTTACTTATAAGTCTCTGACGAGCTATTGGGAAGACACGGATACTGTCGGCAGCTCCTCTAAACCCATTATGTTCTATACCGACGTCACAGACGGCAACCCGAACCGTGAGCATGTCTGGCCGAAGAGCCGTGCTTCCTTCTATCAGACCGGCGGCGGCTGCGACCTGCACCATCTGCGTCCCACGACCAACAGCGAAAACAGCTGGCGCGGCAACAACACCTTCGGCAACTGCAAGTCCTCTTCCAGCTCAGAATCCTATAATAACGTCATGTGGAGAAGCGGAACCTATAACACCTCGCTTGTAGAGGTCAAGGACGATATCAAGGGCGACGTTGCAAGAATTCTTCTCTATGTTTATGTTCGCTGGGGTCAGCCCAACCTGTTCCAGAATGTAACCTCCGGTCTTCCCCCCATGGACAGTGATGATGATGTAAACAACGGAACCAAAGCAATCGACAGTCTCTCCACCCTGCTGCAGTGGTGCCAGATTGACCCGGTCGATACCTGGGAAATGAAGCGCAATGACCTGTGCCAGGATGTACAGGGCAACCGCAATGTCTTTATTGACTATCCCGAATATGCATGGCTTCTGTTCGGTCAGCCTATTCCTGCCGGCATGACCACTCCCTCCGGTGAAGCCGGCAAGGCGCCCAGTTATACTGTTAGCGCACAGTCAAATAACACCGCATACGGCACCGTCTCACTCAGCGGCACGGTTATCACCGCTTCTCCGAATACGGGTTACGCCGCAACCGGCTACACCGTTACGCCGGAAGGTGCTGCTACCGTCAGCCAGAACGGCAATACTTTCACAGTTTCCGGCATCAAGCAGAACTGTACTGTTACAATTCTCTTTACGAGCACAGCCTGCACACACAATTATAAAGATACAGTGACTGCTCCGACCTGCACGGCACAGGGCTACACAACACACACCTGCACTCTCTGCGGCAACACCTATGTTGATACCTACACCGCTGCGCTCGGTCATTCTTGGGATGCAGGCAAAGTCACCACGCCCCCTACCGCAACAAATACCGGCATTAAAACATTTACCTGCACACGCTGCGGCGCAACCAAAACCGAAATCATCCCCGCAACCGGAGATGATTCCTGTAAGCATCCGAACACACATTCTGAGCATAAGGATGCAACCTGCACAGAAAACGGCTATGATCGCACCGTATGTAATGACTGCGGCGCCGTCATTTCCGAAACGATCCTCAAAGCACTTGGGCATGACTTTGGACCGTGGAGCATTAGCCTTGCAGCAACCTGCACGCAGAGCGGAAAAGAATCCCGTACCTGCTCACGCTGCGGTGTGACCGAAACAAAGAACATCCCTGCACTCGGCCATGACTATCACAACGGTTTCTGCATTCACTGCGGTCAGAAGGATCCGAATTATAACCCCGATTCCATCAACTGCGACGGCGGCAAGGACTGCCCGTCCAGAATCTTTAACGATCTGAAGCTCAATACATGGTATCACGACAGTGTTGACTATGTTCTTGCAAGCGGTCTGATGAACGGTGTCAGTGATTGGGAGTTTGATCCGGAAGGCACCCTGACCAGAGGAATGCTTGTTACGATTCTCTACCGTTTAGAGGGCTGCCCCGATGTAAAGAACTTTGACAATCTCCCATTCGACGATGTTTCCTACGGCGCATGGTACACCGAAGCGGTTGTATGGGCAGCAAGCGAAGGTATTGTCAACGGCATCAGCGAAACATCCTTTGCTCCTAACGCTCCGGTCACCCGCGAACAGATCGCAGCCATTTTCTATCGCTATGCAGGCTCTGAAAAAATCAGCGGCACACTTATTGAATTCGTAGATGCATATGCTGTCAGCGAATATGCATACGAACCGATGCTGTGGGCAGTCAACGAAGGCATTATTACCGGCAGCTATGACCGACTCTCTCCGAGAGATAATGCAACCCGTGCCCAAATCGCAACAGTTCTCTACCGCTATTTAACAAAATAATTACTGATACAAAAACCGGGCTGTTCCCTACAGTCCGGTTTTTATTCGCCCGATAATCCTTTTTTTTCGCCCGATAAT
>R26__coassemble_247_pt1 | contig 36186 bp, 35 predicted proteins | sample R26__metabat2_low_PE_037 | metagenome-assembled genome bin R26
AAGGTCTGATCGGCGGCAATCAGATTAACGGACAGACCCTGCTTGATCCGCAGGGCAATGCCACACGCGCACAGGTTGCAACGATCCTCATGCGCTATATTGAAAATGTTGTAAAATAATATCCCTAAATAAAGCAAGGCAGCCGAATCAGAAATCTCTGATTTGGCTGCCGGTTTTTTATGGGATTATTCAGAGCGCAGGGCGATGACGGGGTCTTTTCGTGAGGCAATACGCGAGGGAATCAGTCCTGCAATGAAGGTCAGCAGCATACTGATAAGCACCAGAATGATCGCACCCTGCGTCGGAAGAACGGCTGCGCCGCTTAGATCGGTCAGATGCTCGATCAGCGCATTGATCGGAATGATCAGCAGGAGCGTTAATCCGATACCTATCATGCCGGCGGCAAAGCCGATCGTCAATGTTTCTGCGTTAAAGACACGCGAAATATCACGCTTGGAAGCACCGATGGAACGCAAAACACCGATTTCTCTGGTACGTTCCAGAACGGAGATATAGGTGATAATACCGATCATGATAGAGGAAACTACCAGCGAAACGGCAACAAAGGCAATCAGAATATAGCTGACGGCATTGATAATTGTGGTAATCGAGGAAATCATCAGACCGATAAAGTCGGTATAGGTCAGCTTTTCATCTTCGGGCAGGTCATCGTTATAGGTGTCGATGATTTCGGCGATCTGATCTTTGGATTCAAAGTCGATGGGATAGAGGTTGATCGCATCGGGATCTTCGAGGTCTGCAACACCCAAACGGGTGAGATTTCCCTGATAGGTGGCTTCGGAAGCCTGTGACGGTACGGAAGTCATGATCTGTGTTGCAATGGCATCCTCATCCATGCCGGAGGCCTGCATCTGCTGAATATAAGCGCTGAGCTGCGTCTGTTCTTCTTCGGACAGCGTTGCCATATAATCGGAAAGCTCCTGTGCGGTATAGGATTCCTTCGTTTCGGGAGCAACAAAGGGAAGACCGGAAAATACGTCGGTATCGGGATCGGCTTCCTGCGCGGCAACGATTGCAGAGGAATTGACCTTGTCAAGCAGATGTGCCATCAAATCGCTGCGGTAGCCGATCACACCGTTATATGCAGCCGTGGTTGCGCCCTCTGCCGGACGGATAACGCCCACAACCGTAATGCTTTCGGAACGGTCAAGCACGGATTTCAGATAGTTTCTGTCCTCGGATTTATCTACCCAAACGCCGTCTTCCTCAGCAAAATAGTCGGTGTTGACCAGAAGCTTGAATTCCGTTCCGAGGATTTCATCGAGGGAGAAAATATGTGTCTGCGGGTCCAGACCGGAATCTTTTCCTTCCATCGCATTGGAAATGGCGGTTTTCAATTCCGTAGTGTCAAGAAGACCGAGAGAATAAAGCGTAAAGTCGGTAACACGGTTTTCGTCATCGACGATCAGAACGACTTCGTTGTAGCTTTCGGGCATTTTGCCGGCAATGACATCATACTGTGAGTTAAGGAGCTCTTCGTTGCTGAGCATCTGCGTCCAGACATCTAACGACATACCCATCGACTGACCGATTACGGAGGTACTGGTCTGCTGCCTGCCGATACCCATGTCGGAAAGCAGATGATTCGGATTGACCTGCTGAATGCCGGAAGGGGTATCCGTGCGGTAAACGGTCAGGGGTGTGGCGTAGCTGTAGGTGATATCGCTCGTCAGCGCTTCCAGACCGCTCTCACCGGAGTCGATGAATTTCTTGAACTCAGCAAGGTTGTTGGTTTTTGCACCGTCAAGCATTGTGTCCATCATGTTGGTCATGACGTTGATGGAATAAATATGCTCGTCGTCGTGCGCAACAACGTCCTTCTGGCGTTCATCGCGCATACTCATCATGGAATTAAGATCCATGGTCGTTTTTTCAATCGTCAGCGGATAAGAGGAGAGCGTTTCTCGTTCCATGCGGTCAATGAGAAGCTGGACACCGTTCGACATGGACAAAATCAGTGCGATTCCGATGATGCCGATCGAGCCGGCGAAGGCAATCAGAATCGTTCGCGCCTTTTTGGTCATCAGGTTGTTGAAGCTGAGCCCTAATGCGGTGAAGAAGGACATGGAAACCTTTTTCGTCTTTTTCGGAGGTTCTTCGCACTGCGCTTCCTCGGTAGGCTCATAAGGCATCGTATCACCGACGATACTGCCGTCAAGCAGCTTGATAATTCTGGTGGAATATTCATTTGCAAGGTCGGGATTGTGCGTGACCATAATGACAAGACGGTCCTGCGCAACCTCCTTCAGAAGCTCCATGATCTGCACGCTGGTTTCGGAGTCCAATGCGCCGGTCGGCTCGTCAGCAAGGAGAATAGACGGATTGTTCACAAGCGCTCTTGCAATGGCAACACGCTGCATCTGACCGCCGGACATCTGATTCGGACGCTTGTGAAGCTGATCGCCCAGACCGACCTTTTCCAGAACGGCTTTGGCTCTGGCACGGCGTTCTTTTTTCGAAACACCGGAAAGCGTCAGCGCGAGCTCAACGTTGGAAAGAACGCTCTGATGCGGAATCAGGTTGTAGCTCTGAAAGACAAAGCCGACAGAATGATTGCGGTAGGAATCCCAGTCACGGTCACGGTATTTTTTCGTTGAGACGCCGTCAATCAGCAAATCGCCTTCCGTGTAACGGTCCAAACCGCCGATGATATTCAGCAGCGTTGTCTTACCGCCGCCGGACGGACCGAGAACGGATACAAATTCGTTTTTTCGGAAACAGAGGCTCACACCACGAAGGGCATGCACAACGCTGTCGCCGTTGGGGTATTCTTTCGTGATATTTTTTAATTCAAGCATAACAGGGATCCTTTCCCGACAATAAAAATTGTACCTATTTTAGCAGATATTACAGTCGAAATCAAACAAATATGAAATAGTTTACGATTTGTTAAAAAATGGAGGAGAAGTATGGAGGCTGTGCTGCAAAAAATCGGTGCATTTGTTTGGGGTTGGCCGATGATGGTGCTGTTTGTCGGCACGGGAATCCTGTTTACATTTCGCTTGCACGCGATTCAGCTTCGAAAGCTCCCAACGGCGCTGAAATTGAGCTGTTCACAGGAGCAGGGCAGCGGGATTTCTCCGTATGCGGCTCTTTGTACGGCGTTGGCAGCAACCATCGGTACGGGAAATATCGTAGGGGTATCAACGGCGCTGAGCACAGGCGGACCGGGCGCGCTTTTCTGGATGCTGATTGCGGCATTTTTCGGCATGGCAACGCAGTATGCAGAGGGCTTCCTTTCTGTCAGATTCCGAAAAAAGGTAGACGGAAAGTGGTTTGGCGGTCCGTTCTGCTATATTGAGCTTGGTTTGGGGAAGCGGAAAAGATGGCTGGCAGTTACATTTGCCGGAATCGGTGCCGCTGCCGGAATCCTCGGCGTAGGAACGGTGACACAGGTCAACAGTATCACAACAGCTGTGGACGGCTTTTTTTCGTCGGGAACGGCATTTCAAATCGGAAATCACGGCTATACATGGGCGACCGTGCTCAGCGGCGCGGTCGTTGCGATAGCGGCTGCGGCGATTCTGCTTGGTGGTATCCGCCGAATTTCAAAAGTCTGCGAAATGCTTGTGCCGTTTATGTCAGCGGCATATGTAATCTGCTGCATTGTGCTTCTGATTTGCTGTGGCGATCGCATTCCGTCTGCAATCAGTCTGATTTTCCGAAGTGCTTTTTCTCCGAAAGCGGCATTGGGAGCTGCTGCGGGAATATCGCTGAAAACGGCAATGCGTATGGGAATCGGCAGAGGCGTTTTTACAAACGAAGCCGGACTTGGCTCCACGGCGATTGCAGCGGGCGCATCCGGTGAACGCAGTCCGGTAAGGCAGGGACTTGTCAGTATGACGGGTACTTTTATTGATACGATCATTATTTGCACGATGACAGGACTGTGTCTTGTAGTGACGGGAGCGTGGAATGTACAGGCGGAAGGAATTGCCTTGACGGATTATGCGTGGCGTGCAGGACTGCCGTGGGCAGAAAGCCTGTCCTCATTTATTCTGATGCTCTGTCTGGTGTTTTTTGCTTTCGCTACCATTATCGGCTGGAATTTTTACGCCGAAAGCTGCCTTTGCTACCTGACGAATAGAAAGAGAGTGCATAAAGCGTATCGGATTGCTTATCTGGCAGCGGTTTTCTTCGGACCGTATCTGTCAGTCAGCGCCGCGTGGGAAATGGCGGATATTCTGAACGGCTTGATGGCGCTTCCGAATCTGCTTGCTCTGTTTATGCTGCAAAAGGTCGTGGTAAAAGAAACAAAAGAAGCTGTCTCACCGTTAAAGTGAGGCAGCTTCTATGAAAATCATTATGGCTCTAAGTTTTCTTCATCAAACAGCTGTGACCGGAAAAATTCGCTTACATTGATCTGCAAACCCTGACATAATTCGTGAATGATGCGAAGTTTTACGGAGTCGTATTGACAGTTTACAACATTTCCGATCGTGGACTTCGGAACACCGCTTTTCATTGAAAGCTGATACTGGGTCATTTTACGAGCGGAAAGTAATTCCAATAGTCTTTGGCTGACTGCTTCATTCAGTTTCATGCATTCACCGTCCCTGCTGCTGTACTATTGCAATTATATGTTGGTAAATATACAAAATAGTTCATGTAGCTGTACTAATGTTAATTTTTATGCTAAAATTAGAATGGTCCAGCTACAAGGACTATTAAAAAAGACAGGAGCAACAGAAATGGCGGATTATCAGAGAATGTATTATATTTTATGTGCAGCGGCGTCGAGAGCGTTAGACATGTTACCGGATACGATTATCAATTCCGAAGGACGGAAAATATTGCAGGATGCTTTGATCGAAGCTGAAAACCTGTATTTGCAGGAAGTCGATTAATTAAATAAAAGAGGCTGTCTCGGATGATTTCGTGAAATCATTTTGAGACAGCCTCTTTTTATGCGTCCTCCGCGCTTGTGAGCACGTTTCTGCGGAAGAGAAGGGAAATACACCAGAGACCTGCAAGACCGACGATCGTATAGATGATTCGACTGATGACAGAGGTCTGACCGCCGAACAGCCATGCTACGAGGTCGAAGCGGAAGATACCGACAAGTCCCCAGTTGATGGAACCGATAATGCTCAAAATCAGCGCTAAAGTATCCATGTTGCATCCTCCTGTTTTTGTGCTGAACATAGTATGGACGGATTTTTCCGTCACTATACGCAAAACGATCAAAGAAATTTGTCAAAAATCACAAGGTATTTTTTGCAAAAAGGACTGTACAAAAGGAAGATATTTCGATATAATAAAATTTGTAAGCAACCCTAAAAAATTTTTTTGAAAGGTAGATTTATAATATGAATGCTTTTTTGCCGGCTGATATTCTGTTCCCGGAAGTAGAGTCCATGGAGAAGTGGGCAGTTATTGCCTGCGACCAGTTCACGTCTGATCCCGCATACTGGGAGCGTGTTCGCAAGAATGCAGAGGGCGCACCTTCTACGATCAACCTGATTCTCCCTGAGGCTGAACTCGGCACAGAGAAGGAAGCAGAACACACTGCACTGATCAACGCTACCATGGCAGAGTATCTGAAGAACAATGTTTTCAAGACCTACAAGAATTCTCTGGTCTATGTCGAGCGTACACTGGAAAACGGCACCATCCGTAAGGGACTGATGGGCATGGTCGATCTGGATGCCTATGATTATTCCACCGGCTCCACCTCCGCTATCCGTGCAACCGAGCGCACTGTTGTTGAGCGTATTCCGCCGCGTATGCGTGTTCGCCGCGATGCTCCCATCGAGCTGCCGCACATTCTGATGCTCTGTGACGACCATGATAAGGTCCTGATTGAGCCGATCGCTGAGAAGAAAGCCAACCTGACCAAGCTCTATGACTTTGAGCTGATGGAGGGCGGCAACCATATCGCAGGCTGGCTGGTTGACGGCGCAGAGGTTGATGCATTCAATGCTCGCCTGACCGAGTACACTGCAAATGTCGGCAAGAAGTACGCTGACCTGAAGGGCGTTCCCATGGTCTTTGCTGTTGGTGACGGCAACCATTCTCTCGCAACGGCTAAGTCCTGCTACGAAGAACTCAAGGCAAACAACCCCGGTGTTGATCTTTCCAATCATCCGGCACGTTTCGCTCTGGTCGAGCTGGAAAACATCCATGACGAAGCACAGGTCTTTGAGCCCATCCATCGCGTCATCACCAAGTGCGACCCGAAGGCTCTGCTTGCAGCTCTGCAGAAGGACGCTTGCGCAGAAGGCGGCTTCGAGGTCAAGTGGTACATCGGCAACGAGTCCGGCACGGTTTATCTGGACAAGGCGAAGAGCCAGCTGGCTGTCGGCGTTCTGCAGGGCTTCCTTGACGGCTATCTGAAGGAAAATGCAGGCGAGATCGACTACATCCATGATGACGATGCACTTATCAACCTTGCAAAGCAGGACAACGCAATCGGCTTCCTGCTTCCCGCAATGGAAAAGAGCCAGCTCTTCCGCGGCGTTATCGCTGACGGCATCCTGCCCAGAAAGACCTTCTCCATGGGCCACAGCCGTGAAAAGAGATACTATCTCGAGGGCAGAAAGATCAAATGATTCAGCTAACCGGAAACGCGTTTGCCAAGGTCAACCTTACGCTGGATGTTTTGGGCAAACGCGAAGATGGCTATCATGACCTTTGTTCCGTCATGCAGACGATTTCGCTGCATGACGGTATCCTGCTGGAGCTGAATACCGGAGAGACGTGGAAGATCGTCTGTGAAAATGACGGCGTTCCGCATGATGCGAGAAATCTTGTCTGGAAAGCGGCACGAGCATTCTTTGACTGCATCGGTCTTGAGCCGGACGGCGTTTCCATGCATATCCGCAAGCAGATTCCTTCACAGGCAGGGCTCGGCGGCGGCAGTGCGGATGCAGCTGCAGTTCTTCGGATGCTCAACGAATGGAAGGGCAATCTGCTGTCAATGCAGGAGCTGTGCGAGCTTGGCGCGAAAGTCGGATCAGATGTTCCGTTCTGCGTGCTTGGCGGCACGGCATTGGCAGAAGGCAGGGGAGAGCGTCTGACAAAGCTGCCCGATGCACCGAAGCTGTATTTTGCCGTGTGCAAGCCCGATGCTGCATTTTCCACGCCGGAGCTGTTTCGAAAGCTGGATGCGGTTGCGATTTCTAAGCGACCGGAAACCGCCGCAATGTGTACTGCACTGAAAAACGGCGATAAGGCTGCAGTCGGAAGCCTACTGTGCAACGTTTTCGAGCAGGCTGTGGAGGACAGCTTTTCCGATCTCTCACAAATCAAGTCTGTCATGCGATCCTGCGGCGCTTTGGGTGCGCAGATGACGGGAAGCGGCAGCGCAGTTTTCGGCGTTTTTGATACCGCGGAGGCTGCACGTACTGCCTGCAATAAACTGCCGTACAGAAACGTATTCTTTGCAGAAACGGTATAAAAAATAAATACACCGTCCATAATGTGATTACTTTTACATATGGGCGGTGTTTTATTATGAAATTACGTTGTGCAGCATGGTTTGTACTGGTGTGTTTTACGGCGGTATGTCTGCTTTCCGTCGAAACGCTTTGGACACAGCATACGCTTGCGGAAAAGACTGTAAGACTGCACGTGGTCGCAAATTCCGACAGCGACGCAGATCAGACACAAAAGCTTCTTGTGCGTGATGCGGTTTTGAAAAAGGTCTCGGAAATTACCGAAGACTGTTCGGACGCAGATGCTGCAAGGAGAGAAATCGTACTTCACCTGGAAGAAATCCGGAAAGCTGCGGAGGAAGAATCTTCCTATACAGTGCAGGTTTCTTTCGGAACGGAAGCATTTGAAACACGTTATTATGATACTTTTACGCTTCCGGCAGGAGATTATCCGGCACTGCGTGTAAACCTCGGAAAGGCGCAGGGGCATAACTGGTGGTGTGTCGTATTTCCGTCTCTTTGCACGGCAGCGACATCGGATGCATTGGAAAAAACAGCAGAAGTCGGCGGATTTGATTCGGAAGAAACCGATCTGATTACGGGCGGCGAAGAGGAATATGAGCTGCGGTTTAAGTCTTTTGAATGGCTGCAGGCTTTGATTCAGTGGATATCGTGAGAGTAGGGCAGAAAGCTGCCCTGCTTTTTTCTTGCAATCGTGCTAAAAATTGAAAATTGCTTGTCAATTTGCCGGAAAATATGTTACAATAAAAAGACAGAATCTGATCCCGACACCGTCGGGAGAAAGGAATTACCATGATAGAATATGTTGATCTTGCCCATGCGCAGGAGTTAGATCAATTTGTAATGTCTCATCCGAATCACCATTTTATGCAGACCTCGGCATGGGGAAAGGTAAAGACCGACTGGGGCTGGTACGGCATGCTTTGCCGCGATGACAGCGGTAAAATTGTCGGCTCCATGGCGTTTTTGCGTCACAATGTGCATTTTTTCAAAACCTGTATGCTATATGCACCGCGCGGACCGATTTGCGACTATGCGGATATTCGTACACTTAAGGAGCTGACGCAGGGCGCAAAAGTGCTGGCAGAAAAGTGCGGAGCGTACCTGCTCCGAATGGATCCGCGTATTGATGAAGCGGATACCGCTTTCGCAGATTCCATGCGGAAGCTTGGCTACAGCATTGATGCTGCATCGGATTTTTCACTGTTCCAACCGCGTATGTGCTATGTGACGGATATGGAAGGGCTGACGCCGGAAACGCTGGAAACCATCTATCATAAAACGGCAAGAACGCACCTGCACCGTGCGCAGAAGAACAATGTCACCGTGCGCCTCGGAACGGTAGATGACCTGCCGCGTTTTTGCGAAATGATGGAGCAGACAGCGCAGAAAAACGATTTTGAAGCGCGAAGTGAGACCTACTTCCGCAGCTTCCTGACGGGGCTGGGGAATATGGCAAGGCTGTATATTGCAGAAAGCGAAGGTAAGGCAATCGCAGCATCCGTTTCCGTGATAGAAGGCGACCGCGGATATTTCATGTACGGCTGCTCCGACCGTGAACATCTCAAGCTATGTCCGAATGAGCTTCTGCAATGGCAGATGCAATGCGATGCGCTTACGGCAGGCTGCCGCTGGTTTGATTTCCGCGGCGTTGAGGGACATCCCGTAGAAGACAATCCGAAATACGGTTTGCACCGTTATAAGCAGGGCTTCGGCGCACAGTTCCGCGCCTATGTCGGTCAGTTGGATATGATTACCCGACCGCTTTTGAAAAAAATCATTGAGCTGACATTTAAGCTGAAAGGCAAACTTGGGTGAGGGATAAATCCTATTCATTCTGAGCGCATTCAGGACAGGCAGCTGTTTTGAATGCGCTCTTTTTTGCTTCTTAAGGACTACGGTCTTTTGATTTTTTTGAAAAAAAGCATATATGCTGAAAAAAGGCGAAAATGCTTTACAAAAAATGAAGAAAATGATATGATAGTGTCAGACTATAGGGTCAAAGCGCCCTGGTATAGGAGGATAACATGGCTTGTAAAAAACAAGGTGTTCCGTTCCGCGGGACAGACGAACAGAAGGCAAGGCTGATGAAAGTCATCGGTGAGCTGAAATCGCAGCCCGGCTGTCTGATGCCAATCATGCAGAAGGCTCAGGACATTTACGGTTATCTGCCGATTGAAGTTCAGACAATGATTTCCGATGCAACAGGCGAGCCGCTGGAAAAAATCTACGGCATTGCAACGTTCTATGCACAGTTTGCACTTCAGCCCAAAGGTAAATACAGAATCTCCGTTTGCTTGGGTACTGCTTGCTATGTCAAGGGTTCTCAGGCGATTTACGACAAGATTTCTGAACTGCTTAACATTGGCGAAGGCGAATGTACACCCGACGGAAAGTTTTCTCTGGATTCCTGCCGCTGTGTCGGCGCATGCGGTCTGGCTCCTGTTATGATGATCAACGATGATGTTTACGGTCGTCTGACACCGGACATGGTCAAGGATATCCTTGACAAGTACGAATAAGGAGGGGAACACAATGTCGAACATTACAATTCAGGAATTAGAAGCGATCCGTGACAAGATGGCTCCCCATGTGCACTTCCGCGCAGAAGAAATGATGGGAAAGATGGATGATAACTACCGTATCCATATCTGCGTTTGCGGCGGTACCGGTTGTACATCCTCCGGCAGCGAAAAGCTGATTAAGAAGCTGGAAGAAGAGCTTGCTGCCAATAACCTGACCGATGAGGTCCAGATCATTAAGACCGGCTGCTTCGGCCTTTGCGCACTCGGCCCCATTATGATCGTTCATCCCGAAGGCTGCTTCTACTCCCGTGTTACGGAAGATATGATCCCGCAGATCGTCAAGCAGCATCTCAAAGAGGGCAAGCCTGTTACAGAGTTCCTCTTTGATGAAACTGTTACCGAAGATGGCATCAAGGGCTATGACCAGACACGCTTCTATGCAAAGCAGAGACGTGTTGCGCTGCGCAACTGCGGTCGCATCAGCCCGGAAAATATTGATGAGTACATCGGCACAGACGGCTATCTCGCACTGAAAAGAGTCCTCACCGAAATGTCTCCGGAAGACGTTATTCAGACCCTTCTGGATGCAGGACTTCGCGGCAGAGGCGGTGCAGGCTTCCCGACCGGCTTGAAGTGGAAGTTTGCAAGAGCATACAATGACGACCAGAAGTACGTCTGCTGTAATGCAGACGAAGGCGACCCCGGCGCTTTTATGGACCGTTCCGTTCTGGAAGGCGATCCGCATGTCGTTCTGGAAGCAATGACAATTGCCGGCTACACCATCGGTGCAACGCAGGGCTATATTTACGTCCGTGCAGAGTATCCGATTGCTGTCAAGCGTTTGCAGATCGCGATTGAACAGGCTCGTGAATACGGACTGCTCGGCGATAACATTCTCGGCACCGGCTTTAAGTTTGATATTGACCTGCGTTTGGGCGCAGGTGCATTCGTCTGCGGCGAAGAAACCGCTCTGATGACCTCCATTGAGGGCAAGCGCGGTGAGCCCAGACCCCGTCCTCCGTTCCCGGCAGAAAAGGGTCTGTTCCAGAAACCGTCCATCCTCAACAATGTTGAAACATGGGCAAATATTCCGCAGATCATCCTCAAGGGTGCACCGTGGTTTGCTGCTATGGGCACCGAAAAGTCCAAGGGAACCAAGGTCTTCGCACTTGGCGGCAAGATTCAGAATACCGGTCTTGTCGAGATCCCCATGGGTACCACGCTGCGCGAAGTCATCGAAGAAATCGGCGGCGGCATCCCCAATGGCAAGAAGTTCAAGGCTGCACAGACCGGCGGTCCTTCCGGCGGCTGTATCCCTGCAAGCCTGATCGATACCCCGATGGATTACGACAGCCTGCTCGCAATCGGCTCCATGATGGGCTCCGGCGGACTGATCGTTATGGACGAAGACAACTGCATGGTCGATATTGCAAAGTTCTTCCTGCAGTTCACGGTCGATGAATCCTGCGGCAAGTGCACGCCGTGCCGTATCGGCACCAAGCGTCTGCTTGAGATCCTTGACAGAATTACCGAAGGCAAGGGCAAGCTGGAAGATCTGGACAAGCTCGAAGAGCTGTGCAATTACATCAAGGCAAACGCACTGTGCGGTCTCGGTCAGACTGCCCCGAACCCCGTTCTTTCCACGCTGCGTTATTTCCGCGATGAGTATGTTGCTCACGTTGTTGAAAAGCGCTGCCCGGCAGGCGTCTGCAAGGGTCTGCTGAAGTTCGAAGTCGATCAGGACAAGTGCATTGGCTGCGGCCTGTGTATGCGTAACTGTCCGGCAAACGCAATTTCCCGTACCGATTATATTGCTCCGGGCCACAAGCTCGCATCGGTAAAGATCGATCCGGATAAGTGCGTTAAGTGCGGCGTTTGCATGGGCAACTGTAAGTTCAAGGCAATCAGCAAGAAGTAAGGAGGTAGAGAACATGGAAGAATATACTGTAATTATTGACGGCATCAAAGTGACCGCTCCGAAGGGCACGACAATTCTGGAAGCTGCCAGAATGGCCGGCATCAATATCCCCACGCTCTGCTACCTGAAGGATATCAACGCCATCGGCGCTTGCCGTATGTGCGTGGTAGAAGTTAAGGGCGCTCGCGGTCTCTGTGCTGCCTGTGTCTATCCGATCGCAGGTCCCGGCCGTGACGGCTCCCTTATGGAAGTTAAAACCAACAGCCCGCGCGTGATCGAGTATCGCAAGAAGACGCTCCAGCTGATTCTTTCCGACCATAACCGCAGCTGCCTGTCTTGTGTCCGCAGCGGTGACTGCGAGCTGCAGGAAATGTGCCGCCAGTACGGCGTTGACAACGAGGGTGAATATGACGGCGCAAAGTCCGAAAGCGAAATTGACGACTCCGCTGCACATATGATCCGCGACAACTCCAAGTGCATCCTTTGCCGCCGCTGCGTTGCAGCCTGCGAAAAGACACAGGGTATTGGCGTTATCGGCGCAAACAACCGCGGTTTCAAGACCAACATCGGCTGCGCATTTGAAATGGATCTGGCTGAGACCAGCTGCGTTTCCTGCGGTCAGTGTATTGCAGCCTGCCCGACCGGCGCTCTGCATGAAAAAGAGAACATCGATGATGTTTTCGCCGCACTCGATGATCCGACCAAGATCGTCCTTGTTCAGACCGCTCCGGCAGTCCGTGCAGCTCTCGGCGAAGCATTTGGTCTTCCCATCGGCACCGATGTCGAAGGCAAGATGGCAGCAGCACTCCGCCGCCTCGGCTTCGATAAGGTATTTGATACCAACTTCTCCGCTGACCTGACCATCATGGAAGAAGCAAACGAGTTTATTGACCGTGTACAAAACGGCGGCAAGCTGCCTTTGATCACTTCCTGCAGTCCCGGCTGGGTCAAGTATTGCGAGCATTACTATCCGGAATTCACCGAGAACCTGTCCTCCTGCAAGAGCCCCCAGCAGATGTTCGGCGCGATTGCAAAGAGCTACTGGGCAGAAAAAGAAGGCATTGATCCGAAGAACATCGTTATGGTCTCCATCATGCCCTGTACGGCCAAGAAGTTTGAGATCGGCAGACCCGATCAGGATGCAAACGGTATGCCCGATGTTGACATTGCCATCACGACCCGTGAATTTGCGCGTATGATCAAGCGGGCAGGCATCCGTTTCAACGAGCTGCCTGACGAAGAATTTGATCTGCCTCTGGGTCTCGGCTCCGGCGCAGCAGTCATCTTCGGCGCAACCGGCGGCGTTATGGAAGCTGCTCTGCGTACCGCAGTGGAAACGCTGACCGGCGAAGAACTGAAAAACCTCGACTTTACGGATGTCCGCGGTGTCGAAGGCGTCAAGGAAGCAACCTATGAGGTCGCTGGTCTGAAGGTCAATGTGGCAGTTGCAAGCGGCCTGTCCAATGCAGCGAAGGTCCTCGATATGGTTAAATCCGGCGAGAAGGACTACCAGTTCATCGAGATCATGGCTTGCCCGGGCGGCTGTGTCAACGGCGGCGGTCAGCCTCAGCAGCATGCTTCCGTGCGCAACTTCGTTGATCTGCGTGCAGAGCGTGCAAAGGTGCTGTATAACATCGACAGCGCCAATACCCTCCGCAAGAGCCATGAGAATCCGGCAGTTGTTGAGCTGTATAAGGAATACCTCGGCAAACCCGGCTCTGAAAAGGCACATCATCTGCTGCATACGACCTACGTTAAGCGCAGCGTCAATAAGCAGTTCTGATTTCAGAAATAATACAAACAGCTCCGAGCCAATGAACCGGCTCGGAGCTGTTGCTCTATATTGGATAAATCAGTTGTTAATGCCGTGGTGTGCGGTAGGACTGTTCGGAGTCAGCGGCAGGAAGGTATAACCATGCGCAAGACCCCATGTGATGATCTGTTCAACGGCTGCAACGCTGAAGCCCTTGATGTCATGCTGCAGGACGATGGAAACATTATAGGTTTCCATGCCGCTGATAACATTGCGTGCAACTTCATCGGTATCTGTCGTTTCGCCGGCATCGCCGCTGCTGACATTCCAGTCATAATACTGGTAGCCCATATCGGTGACATCCTGTGCCAGACGGCTCATAATGCCGGGGTTGAAGCTGCTGACGGTATTGGAGCTGCCACCGGGGAAGCGAAGCATCGTGGGACGCGTGCCGGTCTGTTCGTAGATAATATCGGACATTTCCCGGAAGTCTGCAAAATAAGCATCCTCACTGGCATAGATCTTATCATAATCATGCGAGGCTGTGTGGACAGCAACGGTATGACCGCGGCGATATTCCTCGGCGATCATTTCATCGTAACCGGTGTTAACAACAAAGAAGGTTGCTTTGACGTTATAGCGGTCGAGAACGTCCAGAAGCTCGGAGGTATACTGGCTGGGACCGTCATCAAATGTCAGGTAGACAATATCTTCACCCGGATCGACTTTTTCCGGTTGGGGAACCGGAACAACATTGACTTTACGGACAACACTTGCAGAAATCTGATAACTGTTTTCTACCGTGTAGGTGATTTCATAATAGCCTGCATGGTAAGGGTCAACGTCGCCGCTAACGGTAACTTTATCTGTAATATCGCCGTCGAAACGGTCTGTTGCAAGGAAGCCGGGTTCTTCAAACGGCGTTCCTGCCGGAAGGTCCATGGTTTCCTCGCCCTCAAGCTTGATTTCGGGCGTGAAGGAAAAATCACGGGTAGCAGTTGCGATGTTTCCGGAGGAGTCTGTGACGGTGTAGGTAATGGTTCCGTCGAGCTCTTCGGTGGTGACTTTGTCTGTAATATCGCCGTCAACTATATCAATTGCGGTAAAACCGGGCTCTTCAAACGGCTGGTCGGGACGGAAATCATCCGGCAATTCAACAAGCGTCAAATCCGGAGGTGTTGTGTCGATCATAGTGATCGTTCTGACAGCCGTATTTTTGTACCAGAGAAATCCGGCAGAGTATTCTATTTCATAAGTTCCGGGATGCATATAATCTGCATGATCCGCTGTTTTAACATCCAGAGAAATCGGACCAATGGGAATGATGCTCGCGCTTAATGTAGCTTTTGCGCCGGGGTCATCAAAAGTATTGCCGCATTCCAATGTAAGCTCCTGCTGCCCGTCAAGTGAAATGTCAACACGCCATTGATTGATCACAAAACAGAAGCATATCAGAGACAGAAGGATAAAAACAGGTATGAGCCACGCCCAGATCTTCTTCTTTTTCTTCTTTTGATACATAATTGCCTCCAAAACAAATGAATGTCACAAATCGGAGAACCGATATTATAATCATAAATCCGGTTCCGGATTATGTCAAGTGAAAACATGCATTTTAACAGGTGATGCACTGCATAGCTGAAAAAAGATTTCGTCGGTTTTAATAAAATGTGCTGGAAATTTCGTGAGGAATGATGTATAATGGAGAAAAGCTTTCAAAGGAGGGCGAAAGATGAAAAAACTGATTATTATTTTAGTTGTAATATTGGTCTGTATCTTAGCTGTCGGCGGCGTTCTGATTTTTATGGGAACGATGAACCCAAAGCCGCAGCAGGAAACGACCGTAACCGAGACAACCGCTGCGCAAACTACAGCGGCAACGGAAACGGCATTACCTGAAACACAGGAAACCGAGCCGACGGAAACCGTTGTTGTTACCACGGCAAAGGAAACACAGGAAGAAACCACAACAGCAACAACTGCGCCGACAACTGCACCGACAGAGACAACCGAAGGCAAGAATATACTTCCGGATGTTAAGAAAGAACACGCAGACGGAACAGTGACCGGCAGCGGCTCATTCACATCTTCAACCGGTGCATCCCTTGACGTGCAGGTCAACTGGCAGACATTCAAGGATTCCAATGGCAACCGTAAGGTCTGTTTGGACATTTCTCTGAATTGCTGCAATCTTTATGTCGGAGACCGTAACAACGGACTTACGATTACGCTGGGCGATACAACCAAAACGCTGGATACTGATGCAATCGACTATACCGGCTCCTCTACAAATATCCTGATCGGCAGTATTGTTATGGATATGCCGGAGAGTGCAACGAACTGCTCTGTGACATGGGCATTCAGAGGGTCGTATAACCAGACCAAAATCGACAATATCACCGCGACCGGCTCGATCGGTTAACAGAAATCTTCCGGCACCGTTCAAACGGTGCCGGATTTTTGAAAAATAGTAGATATTCTTTGTATTTGTTGTATAATAAAAATCGGTAATAAACAGGCGTGAGATAAGGAGTAATGATATGAAAAATGTGAACAGAGAAGCGGCGGTTGCGCTGCTGAAAAAGTATAATCAGGAGGAATTTCACCTGCGCCATGCATATACCGTTGAGGGTGTTATGCGCTGGTTTGCAGAAGAACTCGGCTATTCGGACGATGCGGATTTCTGGGCAAACGTCGGCTTGCTGCATGATGTGGATTTTGAAAAATACCCCGAAGCACATTGCATCAAAGCACCGGAGCTATTGAAAGAAATCGATGCTTCGGAGGAGCTGATCCACGCGGTTTGCTCCCACGGCTGGGGAATTACGGTCGATGTGGAGCCGGTACATCAGATGGAGAAGGTGCTGTTTGCCGCGGACGAATTGACCGGCCTGATCGGTGCCTGTGCGTTGATGCGCCCGTCAAAGAGCTGCAAGGATATGGAGGTTTCCTCCCTGAAAAAGAAATTCAAGGACAAGAAATTTGCCGCAGGCTGCAGTCGTGATGTGATTACAAAAGGCGCGGAGTTGCTTGGATGGGAGCTGCCGGAGCTGTTTGAAAAGACCATTCTTGCCATGCGCTCGTGCGAGGACAGCGTCAACGCGCAATTATGAAAGGATCTTAACATATGCTGAATTTTGAAAGTGACTATACAACAGGCGCACATCCGAAAATTCTCGAACGCCTGATGGAAACCAATCTGGAAAGTGAATCCGGCTACGGTGAGGACCGATTCAGCGCCGAGGCGAGAGAAAAAATCCGAAAGGCCTGCGCCTGCCCGGATGCAGAAGTTGAATTCCTTGTCGGCGGCACACAGACCAATGCGGTTGTGATTTCCACAATGCTGAAGGATTATGAGGGCGTAGTTGCTGCAGAAACCGGACACGTCAGCTGCCATGAAGGCGGTGCGATTGAATACACAGGACATAAGGTCCTGACGCTTCCGCAGAAAAACGGGAAAATTGCAGCCGCAGATCTGAAAACATACATTGAGACCTTTTACGGTGACGGCTCGCATGAGCATATGGTCTATCCAGGAATGGTCTACATTTCCTATCCGACGGAATACGGTACGCTCTACAGCAAGCAGGAGCTGACGGATATTCGCAACGTCTGCGAGGAATACCACCTTCCGCTGTTTGTAGACGGCGCCCGTCTGGGCTACGGTCTGATGAGCAGAGAATCGGATATTTCACTTCCGGATCTTGCCCAGCTTGCCGATGTATTTTATATCGGCGGAACAAAGGTCGGCGCTCTGTGCGGAGAGGCGGTTGTCTTTACAAGGAAGAATAAGCCGGCACATTTTGTAAATCAACTGAAAAAGCATGGCGCGCTGCTTGCAAAGGGACGTCTGGTGGGTGTGCAGTTTGCAACACTGTTTACAGATGACCTCTATTTTGAAATCAGCAGGCATGCAATTGACATGACGGAAAAGATGAAAGACCTGTTCCGCGAAAAGAACTATCCGTTTTTCCTGCCATCTCCGACCAATCAGCAGTTTATCATTATGGAAAACAAGCGAATGGAGGAGCTGCAGCAAAAGGTGAAATTCAGCTTCTGGGAAAAATACGATGAAACGCATACAGTCGTCCGGTTTGCCTGTAGCTGGTCAACCACGCAGGAGGATCTGGATGCACTGCGGAAGCTTCTCTGATTAAGAGACTATTTTTGAAAAGGAGTTTTAATAAAATGAGAACGAATAAAGCAAAAATATTTGCAATCATTGCAGCCTGCCTGTTTGCAACCTGTGCGCTGCTTCGATTGATTGCATTGATTCCCTCGATAGAATACATGCCGACGATATGGCTGCTGCTCAGAATAACGCTCATCAGCGTTATTGGCGCGCTTGCGGTGATGCTGTTTATGAATAAGCATGACTGGGTGCTTCTCGGAATCTGTGCCGGTGGTGCAACGATAGAGCTGATTTATTTCTTTACAGGAGCAAATGCGGCGTCCTTTTTCGGACTGCTTGCAATCCTCGGTCTCGGCGCAATCGTTTTCCTGAAAATGCGCGGCATTAAGATCGTTAAGTTTCTCTTCTACGTACCGGCTGCGCTGGAATTGATTGCATATCTGTCTACCGGAAGCATTTCCATCGCTTTTGACTATGGCTTTGTCGGTATGCTGCAGTCATTCGTTTCTGAGCAGCTGCTGATCGCAGGCTATCTGATGTTCGGCTTCTGGATTCTCAGCCTGCCTGAGGAGCAGACTGCTCCTGCATATGCTGCGGTGTACGCTATGAACGCTCCGGCAGCGGTGTATCCGGAAACAAGCGTGCAGGAAACTGTTGCTCCTGCACCTGAAATGCAGGAACAGTGCAGTGCAAGATTCTGCATTTACTGCGGCAAAAAGAACAATGCATCTGACACCTTCTGTGCCGGCTGCGGAAATCGCCTGATTTGATGAAAAAAGGTTCTATAATAAATGTTGGGGTCAGGCTCATCGCCTGACCCCAACATTTATTATAGAACCTAAAAAGAGAAAATCCCGTCTGCAGTTTAATCGGCTGCAGACGGGATTATGCTTATTGGGTTATCTGTCAATAGGTTGGGTCAAATAAAAAACCCATTTGCGAGTTGTTGTGTTGAATTGCCCCAACTATTGGCAAAGATGCTATAATTCATTGATGCTTTTTCGCATCCTGTTTTTTGGAGAAGTATTCTTCTGCAAAGTCCACGCTTTCTACATGGAAGCTTTTGCCGTTTAAGTATGCCAGAGAGCCTGCATCGGTTGTGAAGCAGAAGGTCAGTTTATAAGAATACAGCGCCTGATACCTGCGGTCAAACCGCTTGTCGAGCTTGCCGTATTTTCCGTCACCGAGCAGGGGATGACCTGCGTGGGCAAACTGCGCACGGATTTGGTGCGTTCTGCCGGTGATCAGCTCACATTCCACGAGAGACAGACCGTTTCGGCTTTCTAACACGCTATAACGGGTCTCGCAGGATTTTGCTCCGGGCTTCGGCGAATCGGTGACAAAGACGCGATTTTTGACCGAATCCTTGAACAGGTAGCCCTTTAATGTACCTGATTTCGGATTTGGAACGCCCTCGACAATGGCAAGATAACGCTTGTCCAGCTCGCGGTCCTTGATTTTCTGATTCATAACGCGCAGAGCTTCGGCTGTTTTTGCCGCAATGACGATACCGCCGGTGTTGCGGTCAATGCGGTTACAGAGCGCGGGCGTAAAAGAATTTTCTTCGCGCGGACGCCATTCCCGTTTGGCATAAAGATATGCCTGAATGTGATCGATCAGCGTCTTTCCGTATTCCGCACCGTCATGCGGATGTACGGCAACGCCCGGCTTTTTATCCACAAGCAAAATATGCTCGTCTTCGTATACGATATTGATTTTCGGTGTGCTGACAGTCAGATAGGCGTTTTCCTCGGAAGGAGTATCGAAAAATTCGTCATTGATATAAAGCTGCAGCACATCGCCCTCAAGCAGACGGTCATCACGCTGCGCACGCTGATTGTTGCGCTTGATTCGTTTCAGACGGATGTACTTCTGCGCAAGCGATGCAGGAAGCAGAGGAACAGCTTTTGCGAGGAAACGGTCAAGCCGCTGACCGGCATCATTTCGCCCGATTTTCAGTTCTTTCACGGCTTCACCTCCTACCGATAAATACTATGCGGCAGAAAAATGCGAAAGTCAAGCGTTTTTTTTACGGAAAAATGTAAAAAGCATTTGACAAACGGAAGAATAGCCGTTATAATATCTTCTGCACGACTATGAAATAGGGGATTATTATGCTGTTAAGGTTGTCTAAAATAATGGATACGCCCAACAGCGTCGTACCGTTTGAAACCGCACTCGATCTGCACGATATGCAGTTCGGCAGTAACTGCCCGGTTACGGAGCCGGTTGCCGCAAAAGGTACGGTGAAAAACACCGCCGGTGTCCTGTTGCTGGAAGCAGAGCTCAAAACAGACCTGCATGGCATTTGCGACCGTTGTGCTTCGCCTTTTGAACGGGAGGTCGTCTTCCCGGTACGCGCTGTGCTTACTGCAGAGCTGCAAAATGAGGATGAGGCTGACGAATGGACGTTTTTGCTGGAGGACGATACCGCGGATCTCGACGAAATCCTCACAACTGCATTCGTGCTCAACATGGATTCGAAGCTGCTTTGCAAGCCGTCCTGTAAAGGTCTGTGCTTCCGCTGCGGCAAGAATCTGAACGACGGCCCGTGTTCGTGCCGTCCTGAAGCTGATCCCCGTTTGGCTGTCCTTGGGCAGCTGTTGAAGGATAAGTAATCATTACCACTCTGACATAGGAGGTGTCATTCATGGCTGTTCCGAAGTGTAAGGTTTCCAAGGCGAGACGGGATAAGAGACGTAGCTCTCATTGGAAGCTCTCCGTGCCCGGCGTTGTTGCTTGCCCGAAGTGTGGCGAACCGCGTCTGCCCCATAGAGCTTGCAAGAATTGCGGTACCTACAATGGCCGCGAGGTTCTTCCTGCCGCTGAGGCAAAATAATTCGTGAATGAGAGAGACGAGGAAGGCTGTGTCCTTCCTCTTTTCTTTTTGTGGTTGAATTATTTTCCGGAATGTGTAATAATAGGAACGATATGTAAGATATTATGGATGAAAGGAGGCAATGCGTATGGCAAAACCGTTAGTCGCTATCGTCGGTCGCCCGAATGTCGGCAAGTCGATGCTTTTCAATAAACTGACAGGCAGACGCACTGCCATTGTTGAAGATACGCCGGGTGTCACCCGTGACCGGATTTACGGACCGTGTGACTGGAACGGCAGAGAGTTTGAGATCGTCGATACCGGCGGTATTGAACCGAACACAGACAGCGAAATGCTGAAATTCATGCGCCGTCAGGCGGAGATCGCGATTGAAACAGCGGATGTTATCATTATGGTAACGGATGTGAAAACAGGTGTCACTGCTGCCGATCAGGATGTTGCATCCATGCTTCTGCGCAGCAAGAAACCGGTCTGTCTTGCGGTCAATAAATGTGACAGCATCGGCAAAATCAATCCGGATGTCTATGAGTTTTATGCACTCGGCTTAGGTGACCCGATTGAAACATCTGCCGTACACGGTCACGGTACCGGTGATCTTCTGGACTGGTGCGTCGCGCATTTCCCGGAAGAAACTGAGGATGAGGACGAGGGCGAGGTCATCAATGTCGCCATCGTCGGCAAGCCGAATGTCGGCAAGTCCAGCCTGCTTAATAAAATTCTCGGAGAAGAACGCGTGATCGTTTCCAATGTTGCAGGAACAACACGCGATGCTATCGACAGCTATTTTGAAAATGAATACGGCAAGTACCGCTTTATTGATACAGCAGGAATGCGCCGCAAGTCCAAGGTGGACGATGCGATCGAAAAGTATTCCAATATGCGTTCCATTGCGGCAATCGACCGTGCGGATGTCTGCCTGATTCTGATTGACGCAAACGAGGGCGTGACAGAGCAGGATACGAAAATTGCAGGTTTGGCGCATGAAGCAGGAAAGGCCTGCATTATTGTGGTGAATAAATGGGATCTGGTCGCAAAGGAAACCAACACCATGAATGAGATGACGGAAAAAATCCGTCAGGATCTGGGATATATGCCGTATGCACCGCTGCTGTTCATCTCCGCTTTGACCGGACAGCGTGTCGGAAAGCTCTATGAGCTGATCAACTTCGTTGCAAATCAGAACGCCATGCGAATTACGACCGGTATGCTCAATAATGTTCTGGAGGATGCAACTGCCCGCGTGCAGCCGCCGACGGATAAAGGTCGCCGTTTGAAAATCTACTATATGACGCAGGTCGGCGTAAAGCCGCCGCATTTCGTTATTTTCTGCAATGATGCGCGTCTGTTCCATTTCTCCTATCAGCGCTATCTGGAAAATCAGATTCGTGCAACATTCGGTCTGGAAGGAACGCCGATTCGCATTACGATCCGCCAAAAGGGCGATAAGGAGGAGTAAGCAACATGGTTTGGAGAATCGCTGCGTGTATCGTTCTCGGCTATTTCTTCGGAGGTCTGAACGGTGCGATTCTGATTTCCCATGCGCGTATGCATGAAGATGTACGCGAAAAGGGAAGCGGAAATGCAGGGTTGACGAATTTCCTGCGAAGCTATGGCGGCATTTGGACGCTGGTGGTCGTACTGATCGATTTCGGCAAGGCGATTGCAGCCTGCCTGATTGCAGCGCTGATTATTCCGCAGGAGCCGATGCTGGCAAAAATTATTGCCGGACTTTCCGTGCAGATCGGGCATATTTTCCCGATATTTTTCCGTTTCCGCGGCGGCAAGGGAGTTCTTTGCAGTGCGGCAGTTGCGCTGGCGCTTGACTGGCGAATCTTCCTCATTGCGATTTCAGTTTTCATTGCTCTATTTTTCTTGACGCGTTATGTGTCACTGGCATCTATGATAGCAGTTACCGTTTTTGCAATTCTTTCTGTTATTTTCCTGTATGATCAGCCAATCGTATGGATTCTGGTCCTTGTGATGGCTGCTGTTGTGATTTTTATGCACCGAAGCAATATCGTCCGATTGGCGCAGGGGAAAGAACGAAAGACTTATTTCCACAAGTATAAGAATGAGAGGGAAGCCAATTGAAAATACTGGTAGCCGGAAGCGGCGGTTGGGGAACTGCCATTGCACTTCTGCTGCTTCAGAACGGACACGACGTTACGCTGTGGTCCTACCGCGCAGAAGAAAGCAATCATCTTGCAAAGACGCACCGAAATCCGCTTTTGTCCGGTGTGGAGCTGCCGCAGGAGCTGAAATTTACATCTGATGCTGCAGATGCGGCGGATAAGGAAATGGTCGTTTTTGCAACACCGTCCTTTGCGGTACGCGCTACAGCAAAAGCTTTTGCCCCTTATATATCAGATACGGCGGTTGTCGTGTCGGTCACAAAGGGGATTGAAGAAGACACCGGCTTTCGTATGAGCGAGCTGGTTGCGCAGGAAACAGGGAAGACAGTCGTTTCTCTTTCCGGACCTTCCCATGCCGAGGAGGTCAGCCGGGGTATTCCGACCGGTGTGGTTGCTGCGTGTGCAAATAAGGAGCTTGCAGGAACGGTTCAGGCAGCCTTTATGTGCAAAAAGCTTCGCGTCTATATTTCGCCGGACATCATTGGTGTCGAGCTTGGCGCGGCGCACAAAAATGTTATCGCGCTCTGTGCAGGTATTTGTGACGGCATGGGTTTCGGCGATAATACAAAGGCACTTTTGATGACCAGAGGTCTGGCGGAGCTTGCAAGGCTCGGCATGGCAATGGGTGCAAGCAGAGAAACCTTTGCCGGACTGGCAGGTGTTGGCGATCTGATCGTTACCTGCACCTCTATGCATTCGCGCAATCGCCGCGCCGGAATCCTGATCGGTCAGGGAATCGGCGTGCAGGAGGCAATGAAGCAGGTAGGTGCTGTCGTAGAAGGCTACTATGCTGCAAGTGCCGCATGGAAGCTTGCACAGCGCTATCATGTGGAAATGCCGATTACGCAGGCTGCCTATGAGGTATTGTATGAAAACAGAGATCCGCATCAGGCGCTTGCAGGTTTGATGCAGCGACAGGAGAAAACTGAGCTGGATTACGCTGAATGGGCGAGGTAGAGCGATGAAAAATAGAAAAAAAGCGGAGTTCATCCGCTCAGTCAAATTTACCTTGTTTTCCATTTCTGCCGGTCTGATTCAGATCGGTGCATTCACGCTGCTGAATGAATTTGTCCTCGGAGAAAAGTTCGAATGGCTCAGCTACCTGATTGCTTTGGTGCTTTCGGTTCTGTGGAATTTTACGCTCAATCGACGTTATACCTTTCAGTCTGCCAACAACGTGCCGATTGCGATGATGAAGGTTGCAGCATTCTATCTGGTGTTTACGCCGTCATCTACGCTGCTGGAAAAATTCTTGACGACCGGCTGCGCATGGAATGAATATCTTGTTACTGCGATAAATATGGCGATGAATTTTGTGTTAGAGTTTCTTTATGACCGGTTCTTCGTCTTCCGCGACAGCATTGATACCAATGCGCGTGCAAAAAAGTAAAAAGGCAGCCTGAAGGGAGAGACTACTTAACGAAGTGGTTTCTCCCTTCGGTTTTTGTAATCAGCCTGAATGATTGTACTGCCAGTTATATTAAAAAACCGACCACCTATCGAACATTGGTTGAAATTGATATTCGATATTCCTATAATTACAACAAGGAGGTGAGCAAATGCAAATTGAAATTCAAATCGACGAAAACTGCAAAGAGCCGAAAATAATTGTGATAACCGATAAAATGAATGATGAAATCAATGAAGTTGTAAATCGACTGTCCGAAGCCCGTCTAAATATGATTGCAGGCTTCAAGAATGATATGGTGGAGGTGCTTGACCCCTTCGGCATTTATCGAATCTTTGCCGCAAATGGAAAGGTGTTTGCCGAAACAAATCATGGAGAGTCTGTCCTTCGGATTCGGTTGTATGAAGCGGAAGAACGACTTGACGGCAAAGTCTTTGTGCGAATATCAAATTCTGAGATCATCAATTTGAAAAAGGTTAAAAACTTTGACTTGAGTTTTGCGGGAACAATTTGCGTTACACTGTCAAATGGTACGGTTACATATGTTTCAAGGCGGTATGTCGCCAAAATCAAACAATTATTAGGAATATGAGGTGGTAAAAATGAAGAAAAAATTGATTCAGCGTGGATTTTTAGGATTTCCCTTGGGGATTGCAATCGGATATGTTATTACGATTATTATTTCCTTGGGTTTAGGACAAGGCTATTACTTTGCAGTCAGACCGGAACTGGTCGAAGTAATGGGAACGGAACTTAATGCGGTAATTTTGCAAACCGCTCTATGTGGAATTATGGGAACAGGTTTTGCAATGGCTTCTGTTATATGGGAAATTGAAAAATGGAGTCTTGCAAAGCAAAGCGGTATATACTTTGCGATTACCTGCGCTGTAATGCTGCCCATTGCTTATGTCGCGAACTGGATGCAGCATTCTCTTGTTGGCTTTCTTTCATACTTCGGTATATTCGTCGCAGTATTCATCTTTGTATGGGCAATACAGTATTTTTGTTGGAAAATAAAAATACGAAAGATGAATGAGCGTATTCAAAAAAACAACGAAACAAAATAAACCGGAGCTTTATACGCTCATCTGACCGACAATTTAACAGCATCGCTCTCTATCAATCGTTGGAGGGCGATTACCTATGATTCATAAATTTAGGGAAAATACCGACTGCACATTTCTTGACAATTCAAGAAAAGCAAAAACGGCATAACCGCAAAGGTTACACCATTTCACAAAAATCAATTATCTAAATTAGAAACAAAGCCCATTTGGGGCAACTTCCTTACGGAGAGTGTCCCATACGGACACCTTTTTGTAATGGCTGACATTTGACAGCCTGCAAAATACAAAAAAGACAAGCCTGAAAGCTTGTCTTTCTGTATGTCAGAATATGTCAGAAATCAGATGGCGCGTTCAACCTTATTGGAACGGAGGCATCTTGTACAGACGTAGACATGGCGAGGGGAACCGTCAACGATCGCTTTCACGCGCTTCACATTGGGTTTCCACGCTCTGTTAGCGCGTCTATGGGAATGGGAGACCTTAATGCCGAACGTAACACCCTTGCCGCAAATATCGCACTTTGCCAATTGCTGCACCTCCAATCATACAAAAATCGTCAGAAACACGGCGTTTTCAGACGCCGCTACATATATTAACAGAATTTTGACAGAAATGCAAGAGAAAAATTGCAAAAAATTATATTTTTTTCTGATTGGTTGCGGAAATCTATTTTATCGACTATAATACAGGTAGAATTATCCGATAGGGGGAGTGCTGGCGATGAGTGTGAGCAGTGTTTTGCTGAAGAAGGTTGTGGAGGAATTCAACCTTACGGTGGCCTATGCTTCAAAGGATTTCGATAAAGTTCAGCTGATGGTTGAAGAGGTTACCCGTCCGGGACTTCCGCTGACAGGCTTTTTTAATCATTTCGAGCGTCTGCGTCTTCAGGTAATCGGATATGTGGAGGCTGACTATCTGCGCACACTGACGCATGAGCGAAAGCAGCAGATTTTTGACGAGCTGTTCTCCTATAAAATCCCTGCGCTGATTTTTGCCAGAAATATTGAGCCGGTGCCCGAATGCATTGAGATGGCGGAAAAGCATGATGTTACGATCCTGCGCTGCATGGAATCGACAAGCTATGTGGTTTCCTCACTGATTACTTATCTGAAAAGTGCGCTTGCTCCGCGGATTTCCCGTCACGGCGTTCTTGTCGAGGTCTACGGCGAAGGTCTGCTTCTGCTCGGAGAGAGCGGCGTCGGTAAAAGTGAGGCTGCAGCAGAGCTTTTGAAACGCGGACACCGGCTGATTGCAGATGATGCCGTTGAGATCCGGAAAACCGCCAATGATACGCTGATCGGCTCTTCTCCGGAGCTGATTCGGAATTATATCGAAATTCGCGGTATCGGTGTGATCAATGTTGCAAAGCTGTTCGGTATGGCGGCAATTAAAAAAGAAACGGCAATCGACCTGATTATCAATATTGTGCCGTGGTCGAACGAACAGATTTACGACCGCCTCGGTCTGGAGGATCAGTACATGGACCTGATGGGAACAAAGGTGCCGGCGATCACCATTCCCGTCAAGCCGGGCAGAAACCTTGCCGTCATTCTGGAAGTCGCCGCAATGAATATCCGTCAGAAGAAGATGGGCTATAATGCTGCGCAGGAATTTACCGAGCAGATCAACCGCCATTTCGACGAGCATAACGGAAAAAACTTTTAACCTGCGATAATAATATTTGCAGCCTGCACCGCGCAGGCTGCTTTTTTTCTTGTTTTAGCTGCGCAGGCGTGATATAATATTAACAAAATGAGAAGGTATGCGCAAAAATTGATTTTTGCTGTTTTGGAGGATGAAAATGAATCGGATTTCAGAACTGAAAAACCGACTGAAAGAGGTTATATTGCCTGTAGATATGTGTTCGGAGGAGCCGTTGGCAAAGCATACATTTTTCCGAATCGGCGGACCTGCAGAGCTGATGGTATTTCCACGCGGACGCAGAGAGCTTTCTGCCGCGCTGAAAATCAGCAGTGAAATGGGAATCCGTCCGTATATCCTCGGCGCCGGCAGCAATGTTCTTGCACCGGATGAGGGTATTCGGGGTCTTGTGATCGTAACAAAAGACACGTTTATGGGCTTGGAGCTGCTGGATGAAACGCATATTTCCGCGATGTCCGGAATGAGCATGGCAAAAGCGGCGATGTTTGCGGCAGCGGACGGTCTGTCCGGTCTGGAATTTGCACACGGAATCCCCGGGACGGTCGGCGGCGGCGTGTATATGAACGCCGGTGCATACGGCGGCGAAATAAAAGATGTTGCAATAAAAACGGAGTATATGACGCTCGACGGCAGCATCCGATTTTTTGAAGGTGACGAACAGGAATTCGCCTATCGCAGCAGCGTGTTTCAAAAACTGGACGGCGTGATCGTCAGAACGGTTTTTGAATTAACGCCGGGTGACGAAGGTGAGATTCGCAGCCGGATCCGTGAGCTTTCGGAAAAACGCAGAGCATCGCAGCCGTTGGAATTTCCTTCTGCCGGAAGCACATTTAAGCGTCCGGTCGGCGGATATGCAGCTGCATTGATTGAACAGGCCGGTTTGAAAGGCTTGAGCGTCGGCGGTGCGGCGGTATCGGAAAAGCATGCCGGCTTTATCATCAACAAGGGCGGCGCAACGGCAGCCGATGTTATGGCGCTGGTAAAGCTCGTCAGAGAACGTGTATTTGACCACTCCGGTATTATGCTTGAGCCGGAGGTGCGCCTTTGGGGCGAGGAAAAATGAATGTAGAAATAATGTCCTTCGGACGCAAATACGGTGAGCCGGAGGCGGATATTATATTGGATATGCGGTGCCTGGAAAATCCATTCTGGGTGCCTGAATTAAAGAATTTAAGCGGTTTGGATAAGCCTGTGCAGGACTATATTCTCAGCTTTCCCGTATGTAAGGAATATGTTGAAAACCTGCTGAAGCTGCTCGGATTACAGGCATCTATGTCAGAAAAGAGCGGCAGGGAAGTGCTGCGCGTTGCAATCGGCTGTACCGGCGGACGGCATCGGAGCGTTGCGGTCTCAAAGCTGCTGGCAGACTACCTACAGCAGCGTGGGCACACGGTCACGCTGCTGCACCGTGATATTGAAAAGGGATAAATGAGATGGGAGCGTGCGGAGTATGTCTTTTTCCGGAAATGTAAAAAGTGAATTATGCCGTCCTGAAGTCGAAAAAAACTGCTGCGCATTGGCAGAGGCGATGGGAATATTGCTGTTTGCCAACACCTTTGCGCCGGATTGTATCCGGATCGTAACAGAGAATCAGGATCTCGGTATCCGTCTTCCGCGCTTATTTCGCAAGGGGTTGGGGGTCAGCTTTGATTCCCTGCCGGAATACAGCAACACGGGAAAGCTGATTTATCAGATTACCGACCCTGAAAAAATCGGAAAAGTGTTCAGCGCCTGCGGATTTTCTGCACAGAGCAGTGTTTCGCTGCACGTAAATCTGGCGCTTTTGGAAAAAGAATGCTGCCAGCGTGCATTCCTGCGAGGGGCATTTCTTGCAGGCGGCAGCGTGACCGATCCGGAAAAACGCTACCATCTGGAGCTTTCTACGACACACCTGAGTGTCAGCCGCGAAACCGGAACGCTGCTGCTTGATATGAATCTTGCGGCAAAAGAGACGGAACGCAAGGGAAGTGCGATCTTATATTACAAGCAAAGTGATTCCATCGAAGATTTTCTGACAACGATCGGCGCACCGATCAGCGCGATGGCGATCATGTCCGCGAAGATCGAAAAGGACTGGCGCAACGATGCCAATCGCAAGACCAACTGCGATTCTGCGAATGTGGACAAGGCTGTTGCTGCGGCGCAGGAGCAGCTTTCCGCAATCCGGCAGCTTCAGGAGCGCAATGAATATAAAAATCTGCCGGAGAAGCTGCGTGAAACTGCCGCTTTGCGTTCTGCGCATCCGGAAACGACCTTGAGCGAGCTTGCAGGCTTGCACAATCCGCCAATCAGCAAATCTGCGGTAAATCACCGAATGAGAAAACTCATGCAGCTTGCAGCGAAGGAGTAAAGCACCGAAAGGAGAAGGAATATGTCATTCGTTCATCTACATGTGCATACAGAATACAGCCTGCTCGACGGTGCCTGCCGGATCGGACAGTTGGTCAAACGCGCCTCAGAGCTTGGTCAGAATGCCGTAGCGATCACCGATCACGGCGTTATGTACGGTGTTATCGATTTTTACCGTGCTGCCAAGGCTGCCGGGATTAAGCCGATCATCGGATGCGAGGTCTATGTCGCGCCGCGTACCATGACAGACAAGGTCCATGGAATTGATAACGAAGCGCAGCATCTGGTGCTTCTGTGCGAGAATGAAACAGGCTATAAAAACCTGAGCTATATGGTTTCCAGAGCGTTTCTGGACGGCTTTTACGTCAAACCGCGTGTGGATATTGACCTGCTGAGACAGCATTCCGAGGGTCTGATCGCGCTTTCCGCCTGCCTTGCCGGCGGTATTCCGCGCAGACTCCGCATGGGTGATTATGACGGCGCAAAGGCTTATGCGCTGGAGCTGTCGGAGATTTTCGGAGAAGACAATTTCTATCTGGAAATGCAGGATCACGGCATTCCCGAGCAGCAGGAGGTCAACCGCGGCATTCTGCGTCTGGCGCAGGATACGAAACTGCCGTTGGTTGCAACCAACGATGCGCACTATCTGACACGTGAGGACAGCTATATTCAGGATGTCCTGATGTGTATCCAGATGGGAAAAACAGTCGATGATCCCGGTCGTATGCGCTTTGAAACGCAGGAGTTTTACATCAAATCAGAGGACGAGATGCGTTCTCTGTTCCCCAATCAGCCGGAGGCGATTGAAAATACACAGCGCATTGCAGACCGCTGCAATGTGGATTTTGAATTTAACCATTACCATCTGCCGGAATACAAGGCGCCGGACGGCTCAGATTCTCTGACCTATTTCCACCGTCTGTGCAAAGAGGGCTTCAAGGAACGCTATCCGGATGCACCGCCGGAATACCGCAAGCGTCTGGAATATGAGATGAGCGTCATTGAAAAGATGGGATATGTGGATTATTTCCTGATTGTTGCAGACTTCATTCTGTGGGCGAAGCACGAGGGAATTCCTGTCGGACCGGGCAGAGGCTCCGGTGCAGGCTCCATTGCGGCATACTGTATGCACATTACCGAGATGGATCCGATGAAATACAGCCTGATTTTTGAACGCTTCCTCAATCCGGAGCGTGTCAGTATGCCGGATTTTGATACGGATTTCTGTCAGGCACGCCGTCCGGAAGTGATCGACTACGTTACGCGCAAATACGGCAAAGACCGTGTCGCGCAGATCGTAACCTTCGGCACCATGGCTGCAAGAGCTGCCATCCGCGATGTCGGCAGGGTGCTGAATTTCTCCTATGCAGAGACGGATGCAGTCGCAAAGCTGATTCCGACAACGCTGCATATGACGCTGGAGGAGGCGTTGAAGGTTTCTCCGCAGCTGAAGGAAATGTACGATGCGGACGAGCGCGTGAAAAAGCTTGTCGATACCGCCCGTGCGTTGGAGGGTATGCCGAGAAATACTTCCACTCATGCAGCGGGTGTTGTGATTACAAAGAATCCTGTGTGTGATTACGTGCCGTTGGCACGCAATGACGATACGATCGTTACCCAGTTCACCATGACAACGATCGAGGAGCTGGGACTTTTGAAGATGGATTTCCTCGGTCTGCGAAATCTGACGATTATTGAAGATGCGGAGCAGGAAATCCGTAAGCGTGAGCCGGAATTCAACCTCCAAAAGGTGCGCGACGATGATCCGGACAGCTTTAAGATGCTGTCAGAAGGCCGTACAGCCGGCGTATTCCAGCTGGAATCTGCCGGTATCACCGGTGTCTGCATCAATATGAAGCCGCAGTCTATTGAAGATTTGACGGCTATTGTGGCGCTCTACCGTCCCGGTCCGATGGATTCCATTCCGCGCTTTATCGACAATAAGCTGCATCCGGAAAAAATTACCTATCTGTGTCCGCAGCTGGAGCCGATTCTGGCGGTCACATACGGATGTATCGTGTATCAGGAGCAGGTCATTGAAATTTTCCGTAAGCTCGGCGGCTACAGTCTGGGTCAGGCGGATAATATGCGCCGTGCCATCTCCAAAAAGAAAGAAAAGGTCATCATTGCCGAACAAAAGGCGTTTGTTTACGGCGATGAGGAACGCGGCATCCCCGGCGCGATCAAAAACGGTGTCAGTGAAGCCGCAGCGCAGGCAATTTACAAGGAAATTCTTGATTTTGCGAATTACGCATTTAACAAAGCGCATGCGGTGTGCTACGCGAAGGTCACCTATGATACGGCATATCTGAAATGCCATTATCCGAAGGAGTATATGGCGGCACTGCTGACAAGCGTGCTTGATAATACGGCAAAGGCTGTCGGGTATATTACCGAATGCCGTGAGATGGGCATTTCTCTGCTGCATCCGGATATCAACGCTTCGGAGGATAAATTTACGGTTGAGCCGGATGGGATCCGCTTCGGTCTCGGTGCAGTGAAAAATATCGGACGCGGTCTTTTGCGACAGATGGTCATTGAACGCGAAACGAACGGAAAATTCACTTCACTGGAGGATTTTATCGAGCGCATGATCGATACCGACCTGAACAAGCGCGCGATAGAAAATCTGATCAAGTGCGGCGCAATGGACGGCTTCGGCATGAACAGAGCGCAGATGCTCTACAGCTATGAGGCAATTCTCGATTCTGTTTCAAGCAGCAAAAAACGCAACCTTGCAGGGCAGATGCAGCTGTTCGATATGTTCGGCGATTCGCAGGAAAAGGTCAGAGCGGTGCCGATTCCTGACCGTCCGGAGCTTCCGAAGAAAGAGCTGATGCAGTTTGAAAAGGAAACCATCGGACTCTATCTCAGCGGTCATCCGATGGATGAATACCGCAAGATGCTCAAAGGCACGAATGTGATTCCGATCGGACGCATCCTGAAATCGTTTGAGGATGCGGACGGCATATACCGCGATGATCAGATCGTGCGGATTGCGGGCGTTGTGGAAAATGTTAAAATGAAGACCACGCGGAATAATTCCATGATGGCGTATGTGACACTGGAGGATGATACCGCATCTATGGAGCTTCTCGCATTTTCAAACGTGATTGCAAAAAGCGGCAACCAATTGACGGAAAATGCAGCCATTGTGGTGGAAGGACGCTTATCTGTGCGCGATGAGAAAGCGCCGCAGATGGTAATCAACGAAATTCGCGCGGTTGAAGAGGTTGCCAGACCCGAACCGCAGAAGCTCTATCTGAAAATCCCGACGGAAGGGAATGCGGAGGATAAGAAGGTCCGTGCCATTCTCAAAATGTTCCCCGGACAGATGCAGGCGGTTCTGTATTTTGCCGACAGCGGAATCCGCCGCGGTACCAGCTGCGCCGTTCGTGAGGATATGCTGCAGGAGCTGCGTGCGATTCTTGGCGAAAAAAGTGTAGTTTTGAAATAATTTTCCTTTTTTTGTAACATAGACACTACACTTTTGTAATATTCCGTGGTATAATATTATTGGAAATTTTGGTATTCTATCCGACAACGCATCCGCGTATAAATTGAGAAATAAGCCGAGAAAAAGAAAAGTCGGCGATCATTCGCCAGTGGAGGATGAGAAAGATGAAGAAAGTATTGATTCTTGAGGACGAGGTCAGTATTCGCAGCTTCGTGGTGATCAACCTGAAGCGCGCCGGTTATGATGCGATCGAAGCAGGTACCGGTGCAGAGGCGCTGCAGCTCCTGAAGGACAACCCCGACATCGGTGTGGCAATTCTGGATATTATGCTGCCGGATATTGACGGCTTTGAAGTCTGCCGGAATATTCGAGCCACAAACAAAACCATCGGTATCATTATGCTGACTGCCCGTACGCAGGAAATGGACAAGGTAACAGGTCTGATGACCGGTGCCGATGACTATGTGACCAAGCCGTTCTCTCCTGCAGAGCTGACGGCGCGTATTGATGCGCTCTATCGCAGAATCGGCGGCAGTATAGATGCAGATCCGGAAATTATCGTTCATGAGCCCTTTACGCTGAATATCCGCAACCGTACGCTGGAAAAGGAAGGTCATCGGATTAAGCTGACGCAGGTGGAGTATGCCATTGTTCAGCTCTTTATGCAGAATCCCGGTCGTGCGCTTTCGCGTGAGGACATTCTTGCGGCCGTTTGGGGTCGTGATTATGACGGCGAGCTGAAGATCGTTGATGTCAATATCCGCCGCTTGCGTATTAAAATTGAGGACAATACCGCCAACCCCACCTATATTACAACTGTCTGGGGCTTCGGCTATAAGTGGGGTGTGTAACGCCTCACATCGGAGGTGACAATCGTGAAAATGACAAAAGGACTGCTGGGACGCTGGCTGAGAAACACCGTCAGTATTATGATGGCTCTGATTCTTTTCGGCGCGGCGGCGGTGTCTGCCACGATTGCGATCTATTACTACTCTGTCGCATCTACCACCGTAGAAACCAAAGCGCGAGCAGGTCTGAAGGTAGCACAGTCCTATATGGAGCGCGGCGATGGAGATTCTTATCAGACCTGTGTGGACTATATTAACACCTACATTTCGCCGGACGAGGCTGTTCTGCAGCTTGTATCGCCGGACGGAGAAATCCTTGCTGCTTCCAAGGGAGCGCTGACCTCTGTACATTATGCACGGACGGAAGACGTTTCGGAAGCATTTGAAAGCAAAGAGGTATCCGTTTTCCGCGGAAAAGATACCGATGCGGACGAACGGGTAGCATCGGCATCCGCAGCCGTTTACGATGAAAACGGCGAAGTAATCGGTGCGCTTCGTTTTTCGATGAGCCTGCAGCAGACGGATCGGCAGGTAACATTGTTCTGCGTTGCATCTTTTGCAGTTGCAATCGTAATTCTGCTTGTCATATATATCCGCGGCACATATTATGTCCGGTCAATTCTTGAGCCCGTTTCCGAAATTACAAAAACAGCAAAGCGAATTGCAGGCGGAAGCTACGGTGTTCAGATCAAGCGCCAGTATGACGATGAAATCGGCGAATTGGCGGATACGATCAACGATATGTCCAACAAAATCAGTCAGAATGAAAAAATGCAGTCGGAGTTTATATCCTCTGTTTCGCATGAGCTTCGTACACCGTTGACTGCAATCGGCGGTTGGAGCGAGACTCTGCTTTCCGGCGGCGCAACGGTCGATTCCTCGGATGCCAGACGCGGTTTGAGCATCATCCTGCGCGAAACCAAACGCCTGACCGGTATGGTTGAGGAGCTGCTGGAATTCACCAGAATGCAGGACGGTCGCTTTACATTGAGTATTGCGCCCGGAAACATCCGTTCTGACTTTGAAGATACGGTTTTCATGTACGGAAACCGTCTGCAGAATGAAAACATTACGTTAGAGTATCTGGAAAATGACGATGATATTCCGGAAATCCCGTGCGATATTCCGCGTATGCGACAGGTTTTCCTGAATTTGCTGGATAATGCGGCAAAGCATGGCGGCGAGGGCGGAAAAATTACGGCGGAAATTCGCCGTGAGGATACAGAGGTCGTCATCCGCATCCGTGACTTCGGTCCCGGCATTCCGGAGGATGAACTTCCTCTGGTCAAAAAGAAATTCTACAAGGGAAGCTCCAAGGCACGCGGCAGCGGTATCGGTCTTGCGGTCTGTGAAGAGATCGTCACGATGCACGGCGGAACGCTGACGCTTTCCAACGCTGACGGCGGCGGTATCCTTGTTACAATCAGGCTCCCGATCGGAGAGCAATAGAAAGGTATAACATGGCAAAGAAAGAAACGAACGAAAAATTCAAAACCATGATCGGCGGTCAGGCTCTGATCGAGGGTATTATGATGCTCGGTCCGGACAAATGCGCAACGGTTGTGCGTGCAAAGGATGGCATTCATACCAAGATTGACGAGCGGAAGCCGACAAAGAAGCATTCCGTAAAAACAATCCCGTTTATTCGCGGCATTTTCAATTTCTGCGCCTCCATGAAGACGGGCGTTTCCGCATTGATGTACTCTGCGGATTTTTACGCCGAAGATACCGGCGAAGAAGCAGAGGGTGCAAAGCAGTCAAAATTCGACGCATGGCTGGAGAAAAAGCTTTCGAATGATAAGGCACAGAATGCTCTGATTACGATTGCCGTTGTGATCGGCATTGCGTTTTCCGTCGGACTGTTTATTGTGCTGCCGTCGCTGATCGGGTCTGTTATCAATAACTGGATTACGGACAATGAGCTGGTTCGCAACCTGCTGGAGGGTCTGGTACGAATTGCGATTTTCCTCGGCTATATGTTCCTGATTTCTAAAATGAAGGATATGAAACGGGTCTTTGCTTATCACGGCGCCGAGCATAAAACGATCCGCTGCTATGAGGCAAAGCTTCCGCTGACGGTCGAAAACGTCCGCAAGCAGACAAGACTGCATCCGCGCTGCGGCACAAGCTTCCTGTTTGTTGTCATTATCATTTCCATTCTGGTATTCTCAGTCGCATCTGTTCTGCTGCGTCCGATTACGCCGGAGTTTTCCTCCGGAGTTGTCAATGCGCTGCTGCGAGTCGTACTCAAGCTGCTGCTCCTGCCGATCGTTGTGGGTATCAGCTATGAATTTAACCGTCTGGTCGGTCGCCATGACAACGCCCTGACCCGTGCGCTGTCTGCACCCGGAATGTGGCTGCAATATCTGACGACCAACGAGCCGGATGATTCCATGATCGAGGTCGGCATTGAAGCGCTTTCACAGGTCATTCCTGCGCAGGAAGGTGCAGACAAATGGTAAAGAAATACGCCGATCTGTATCTCGATGCACGGCATGCGCTGCTGGCGAAAGAGGGGCAGTTTGCTTCCAATATTGCCCGCGAGCTGATTTGTGCGGCATCCGGAAAAACTGCGGAGCAGATGATCGCAGACCGTGAATTATATGCTTCCGAAGAAGTGTGCGAACTGGCAGAGTCATTTGTCGAGCGGTATCTGAAAGGTGAGCCGATGCCCTATA
>R26__coassemble_265_pt1 | contig 35033 bp, 34 predicted proteins | sample R26__metabat2_low_PE_037 | metagenome-assembled genome bin R26
TATAATTACGGCTCTTTGACAATTGTTGGGGTCAGGCTATGACCCTGACCCCAACATTTATTATAGAACCGGATTTCTGCGGTTTTGTCATTTTACATTTACATATTTTTTCTCAATCCAAGAGGCATTTTTTCATTTGCTGATAGAATGTTATTTATGCTGAATCGCTTGAATTCATATACATTTTTTTCTTTTATATCCTTATATACCACAAGGAATACTTGAAAATTTTAAGCGCTTTTGGTATACTTTATCTGATATATTCTATTCCATTTTTTACAGTCAAAACAGGAGAGTTATTATTCTTTATTTGTAAATTCTTCTCATGTTATACAAAGGCATGCCCCCCTGTAAGAACATCGTAAAAAACCGCATTGATTAAGGAGAAAATCAGCATGAAAAAAAGAATTATCAGCACCCTTCTCTGTCTCGTGATTTGCCTGTCGCTGCTGCCGACGGCAGGAATCGTATCAGCTGCGTCATCTCGCGGCGGAGATGTGATTTTGCCGCCCGACACATTCCCGACCGCTATCACAAAGGTGGAACTTACGGTGGAAGCACCCACCGATGGAAAGCTGTACAGTGACAGCCTGATGGTGCCGACACTCAAAACGACACCTGCCAATGCAGCAGATGTGATCGTAGAAAATCTCTGCTGGTATAATACAGACGGCAACTACTTCAAAGGCATCTTTGAAGCCGACACGGTCTACGCCTATGAGATCTATCTCAAGCCGAAGGACGGCTATTGCTTTATGTTTGACGGCGATGACTATAAAGGTACGATCCTTGCCAACGGAAGCGCGCCTAAATACACCGAGTGTGCAGGCTTGGCGCACGATATTCTCGAAGTCAGTGTGCTTGTCACGTGCAAGCCGGATGACAGCGATTTCACCATTACCTTTGATCCCAACGGCGGCACGGGCAGCATGGAGTCCGCCACCTTTTCCAAGGGCGACATTTACACCCTTCCGGAGACCTGCGGCTTTACCGCGCCCGAGGGCATGGAATTCGGCGGTGCGTGGGAGGTTTCCTGTTGGGAGACAACCCGGTCTGCGGGAACCACCTGGCATTTTGATCAGTTTGAGAAAGCAACTGTGATCAAGCCTGTTTGGGTCAAGAAGGATCGAGCAGAGATCACCAAGGTCGAACTGTCCGGCTTAACTGCTCCTGTTGCCGGCAAAACAGCTGCCGAGTGCAGTGTAGCGCCTGCGATCAGCACAACTCCTGCAGCAGCTGCGGAATATGTCGTTGACAGTGTTCGCTGGTTCTCATCTGATTGGGCATACTTCGACGGAACATTTGCACCGGGCCAGACCTACTTCTGTGAAGTGTGCCTGCGTGCCGCCGAGGACTATAAATTCAGCAAGGACGACGATTGGAATTACACCGGAGAAGTTATGATCAACGGTGCAAACGAATATTCGTATGCAGAGCCGAATGCGGAAGGCACGCTTCTGTATGTCTGTAAGGGATTTACACTTGAAAAGGAAGACATCACCGAAATCGAACTGACCATCGGCACACCGACCGTCGGCAAGACCGCCGCGGAGTGTATGCTTGTACCGGAATTCACAACGACCCCTGCTGACGCGGCAGAGTTTAAGGTAGAGTATTCCGGATGGTATAACGGGATCGGTATCGGCGCATTTACCGGTACCTTTGAAGCCGGAAAGGAATATGTTTACGAGATCGGTCTTGTCCCGAAGGACGGCTATAAATTCCCCGGTGTCAGCGGTGACTATCAGGGAACGGTCCTTGTGAACGGCAAGGAAGCCCTTTATGCAGAAGCCTGTGCAGACGGCAGATATGCACTGATCGGCGTGGCTTTATCGCCCGATGAAGCAAGTTTTACGGACATCACCGAAATCGAACTGACCATCGGCGCACCGACCGTCGGCAAGACAGCAGCAGACTGCATGTTTGTGCCGGAATTCACCACCACACCCACAGATGCGGCAGATTTCAAATTGGAATATTCCGCATGGTACAATCGCAATGGCAGCGGTCAGTTTACCGGCACCTTTGAAGCGGGTAGGGAGTATCTCTACGAGGTATGCCTTGTGGCAAAAGACGGCTATACCTTCCCCGGCAACGGCGATTTTGCGGGAACGACGCTCGTGAACGGAAAAGAACCGCTTTATGTTGAACTCAGCTCGAAAAAGGACTATGTGCTGATCGGCATCGTCATGACCCCTGTTGAAAAAATCACTAAGGTAGAGGTTACAGTAGAAGCACCGACCGCCGGAAAGACACCTGCCGAAAGCCTGATGATTCCCAAGTACAGCATGACACCGGCAGGTGCGGCAGAGCTGATCGAAACGAGTCTCTGCTGGTACAATCTCGATGGCAGTTACTTCACCGGAACATTTGAAGCCGGAAAGCAGTACGCATATTATATGTGCTTTAAGCCGAAGGCAGGCTATATGTTTGAGTTTGCCGATGGTGAATATGCAGGCGCGGTCGTCCCGACTGGCGGAACCTTACAGTATACAGAAAGCGAAGGATATGCTAACGATATTCTTTCCGTATCAATCATTGTTGAGTGTAAGGCTGCTGAGCTTCCATTCACAGATGTAACGGAGAAGGACTGGAGCTACAAGGACATCGCTTATGCCTATGAAAAAGGCTTGATGAACGGCACCTCTGAAACGACCTTTGATCCGCAGGTAACAACCTCCCGTGCTATGATCGTAACGATCCTGTACCGTCTGGAGAGTTCTCCGGTCATCAACTATCCGATGACCTTTACAGACGTTGAAAGCGGCACCTGGTACACCGAGGCGATCCGATGGGCGCAGTCCACCGGCGTTGTCAACGGCGTCAGCCCCACCGAGTTTGCTCCCGATGCACCGATCACCCGTGAGCAGATGGCCGCAATTCTCTACCGCTATGCAGGCTATAAGAAGTATGATGTGAGTCAGAAAGCCGACCTTTCCAAGTATACCGATGCAGGAAGCATCAGTGACTATGCAAAAGACGCGATTGCATGGGCAAATGCTACCGGTCTGATCAACGGCATGACTGCTACAACGATCTATCCGGAAGGCAATGCCACCCGTGAGCAGGTCGCAGCAATCCTGCACCGTTTCTGCGAAAACATCGTATAATAAGTTTTGGGGTCAAGCTCGCTTGAGCTTGACCCCAACATTTATTATAGAACCAGAATTAAAAAGCGGAGGGACTGTACGCAAGCTGCGTGCAGTCCCTCCTGTTTCTGTTTTCAGAAATTATCCGGCGGAAGAACGATATCTCCCGTTGAAGTTTTAGAAGTCGGTGCCGTAGTCGGTGCCGTAGTCGGCGCCGTGGTTGTCGGCACAGTCGGCGCGGTCATGCTGATCGTCAGCACATCGGCAAGCTGCATGGCACGGACTGTCATTTCAGGCACTTCAAAATATTTCATTGCTTCTGCCTCCTTCCTATTTCGGATTCAGATCACTCGTCAGCGAATTCATCGCCCGGCGTGGTGAAGTCATCATTGTGAGGGATAATCGGTTCCAGCGTTTCGCTGGTGGAAAGGACATCATCCACTCCAAACAGATCTACTGCTTTATAGTTTTATCCTTTATATATTAAACCACACAAAGCGTAAAAAATCCACTATTTCAGAAAAAAAACAGTCTGCGGAAAAATTTTTCCGCAGACCGTCTGTAATTGTCCTCATTGTCATTCTGAGCGCAGCGAAGAATCCTCGCAGCTTCAAAAGCGGAAAGATTCTTCGTCGTGCTTCGCACTCCTCAGAATGACATGGAACGGAAGCATGGGATTGCCGCGGTTGCTCCCTCAGAACGGCAAAAAATGTACTGTATGGCAGGCGTTTTCACTTGCTTTCGAATTTGCGTGTATTTTACAGTTTTTTCGTTACCGTCAGAATGTTCTTATCGTTTTCATAGGCATATTTGACTTCGTCCATCATCTTTTTGACCATGAAGATACCCAGTCCGCCGATGCCGCGCTCCTGTGCCGAAAGCGTCACATCCGGATCCTCCTTCTTCAGCGGATTATACGGAATGCCCTCGTCCGTAAAGCGCAGAGAGACTGTATCGGCATCCGCATTGTGCAGAAGCTCGACCGTGACAGGTCCTGCCTTCTTCGGATAGCCGTAACGGACGATGTTGCTGAAAATCTCGTCGATTACCACGTCGATCTGCATCACGGTCTTCATCGGACAGTCAAGCTTTTCCAGCTCCGCTTCAATAAAGGCGGTTACCTCGCTGATATCCTCAAGCTTTGCCTCATCCACATGAACGGACGGCACTGCCGGCGTTCCGAAATAGTGCAGAGCAACCATGGTAATATCATCGAACTGCGGCGCATCGCCGACAAATTCGGCAACATCCGCCTTGACATAGTCGCACAGCTCCTGCATACTCGCAAACGCACGGGAATTGATCGCCCGCTGCAGCCGTTCCTCGCCGTAAAGCTCGTTATTCGCATTGGTCGCCTCGGTCACGCCGTCAGTATACAGATAAATCGCATCTCCGGGCTGCAGCTGCAGCTCCTGCGTTCTGTATTTCATACCCTCCATGCCGGCAAGAACAAAGCCGGCACGCGAATGCAGATATTCAAATTTTCCGTCCGCATGACGCACAAGCGGCGGATTATGCCCTGCATTGGCATAGGTAACAACACCGGTTTCCAGATTGATATTTCCCTGCCATGCCGTGACGAACATACCGGCATCGTTGCCTTCGCAGAGCGCCGCATTGCCGTTGGTAAAGACATCGCTCAGCGGAAGATCCGCTTCGGTCAGGCTCTTGAGCTCCGTCTTTGCACGCATCATAAACATTGCCGCCGGAATGCCCTTGCCGGAAACATCTGCGATCAGGAAGCTCAGCGCATTCTCCCCCGTCAGATAGAAATCATAGAAGTCGCCGCCGACCTCCTTGGCAGGATCCATCGTCGCATAAATATCAAAATCCTTCCGCTTCGGGAATGCCGGGAAGGTATTGGGAAGCGCAGAGCTTTGGATGCTCTTTGCAAATTCCAGCTCCTTGTCAATACGCGCAGAAGCCTCCGCAATGTAGCGTTTGAGCGTATCGACCGTGGAATTGATATCCTTGGACAGGGAGGCAAATTCTTCATTGGACCGGACATCCACCACAACATCGAGATTTCCGTCCGTGATTTTGGAAAGGGAGCGGTTGATCTCCTTGATGCGGTTGACGACCACGCGCCGGATGAGAAGATAGATAAGCAGGAACAGGATCGCAAATACAAGGATCTCCATAAACGCATTGACATACAGCGCAATGTTGCGCATCTGCAGTGCTTCTGCTCTGGGCAGGATGGAAACAATAAAGTAGCCCTCAGTGGTGCGGTAACGGCAGAACGCCGGTTCTCCCTTCAAGGATATCTCATAGGTCGTATTCGCTTCCGTATAATTCCCGGCTCTGACCTGGTCGCGCAGAGAATTGATATTGAAGCCTGCAGGCGCACTGATAACCTGATAGGTTTCATCCAGAATCAGGATATAGCCGGTTTTCCCAATGTGGCGGTTGCTCGTAATGCCAACCACCTCTGCATCAATATCCTTCTGGAAATGCACGGCATCGTAGCCGACCTGAATAAAGCCGTTCTCCGTTCTGACGCCTGCATACTTGCGTTTTGTCTGCTTATCATAGGCGATCGGACCGTATTTCTGCACGTATTCCTCTTTCTCATCCAACAGGCAGAGGAATTCCGCAGACTGATTGCCGCTTGCCATGTCATAGCCGACAAACAGCGATTCCGTGCTGTCGGTAATCAGACCGTTTTTATCGACAACGCTGATTTCCGCAATATCGTGCTCCTTCGCAATTTCCTTCAGTGTTTTCAGACCGTGTCCCTTGAGCGTATCTGCAACAAGGTGCGCCAGATTCAGAAGATTCCGATCCGAGGCATCGTTAATATCCTCCGCAATGTCATCCAGAGCAAGCTGCAGCAGGGAATCCGTCTGTACCGAAGCAATTTTGTCCTGCAAACTGAAAACAAAATAAGAAGTTATCAAAAACGCCGCAAGCACCGTCACAAGCAGCCAGCGCTGTATGGTCTGGGAAATACGCACCTTGTCACGCCGGACAAAAAGGCGCTCCTTTGCAAACAGGCTGACAACCACGGCAGAAAGCATTACCGAAATGCCGTTTGCCGTAACCATCGGCACCGTGCAGGCCTTTACGACTGCCATTGCCTCGATCGGCGTATTCATATTTGTGATAAAAACCATGGTCAGGTGGAAGATCTCTATCACAACACCGGCTGCAAATGCAATCGCCCAGTTCGGTTTTTTGTCCTCGAACAGGAATTTACGCAGCGCAGCCGCATAAAATCCGGCAAGCACGGTTGACAGGCTGCACGCCAGACGCGTAAAGGAGCCGACACCCCATGCCACGGCGATCCAGCGCTCGATGCCGCCGATGAAACCCGCAATAATGCCTGCAGGTCCGCCGAACAGCAGACCGGCTGCCACAACGGCGGCATCGCGGCAGTTGACCTGCGCGCCGTCAACCGGAATTCCCCACTCCGTGCCGACAATCGCAAGCGCACCGAACGCAACACCGAATATGACCTGTTTTATTTTTTTGTTGATCCGTCCGAACGGCGTTTTTTTATCCAGAATATAAAATCCGGCGGATAAAATGACCGGAAGGATTGCCGCTATTGCAAGCATTCTGTATGCAGTGTTCATATCACAAACTCCCTGTCTGTGGATTTTTTCTGATTATATCATACGCTCCCGCCTGTTTTCAAGCACCGTAAATCCGCTCTTGCAAACAGTCACAAAGAAAGATATAATAAAAAAAAAAACGAAAAGGAGATTACCATGGGATACGAAAGAATCATCCGACGCGAAGATATGCTCGGCTGTGCTCTGTGTCAGGACGCTCCCTGCACAAACGCCTGCCCGAAAATCGACTGCGCCAAAGCGCTTCGAAGCATCTGGTTTGATAACGAGGACTGCGCCGCTGCTGCGCTTCCTGCCGAAAATCCCTGTCTGGGCTGCGACGCTCCGTGTGAAAAGGCGTGCGTTAAGTCCACCGCTGTCCCCATCCGCAAGCTGATGTCCCGTCTTTATGACGAAGTAAAACCTGCCGTCGATCCCGTTCCCATCACCGACGAGGACCGCCTGAAATGCGACATCTGCGGCGTTCCGCTGGAAAATCCGTTCCTGCTGTCCTCCTCTGTCGTTGCAAGTACATACGAAATGTGCGCCAGAGCATTTGAGGCAGGCTGGGCAGGCGCTTGCTTCAAAACCATCAGCACAATGGAAATTCACGAGGCCTCTCCCAGATTTTCTGCCATCAAGGGCTCCGACGGCTCTATCGTCGGCTTCAAAAACATCGAGCAGCTCTCTGACCACAGTCTTGTGGAAAATATGGAAATTTTCCGCCGTCTGAAAAAAGACTATCCGACAAAATTCATCCTCGCCTCCATCATGGGTCAGAACGAGGAAGAGTGGGAAATGCTCGCAAGAATGTGTCAGGAAAACGGCGCGGATGCCATCGAGCTGAATTTCTCCTGCCCGAACATGGCTGCCAAGGGCATGGGCTCCGACATCGGTCAGGATAACGCTCTGGTCGAGCGCTACACCGCTGCTGCAAGACGCGGCTGCACCATCCCCCTGCTGGTCAAGCCTACCCCGAACGTTGCCTTCATGAGCGAGGCTGCCGAGGCTGCAAAACGCGCCGGTGCTGACGGCTTCGCCATCATCAATACCATCAAGAGCATCACGAATATCAATCCTCACACCTATATTTCCGCACCGGCTGTCCACGGTATGTCTGCCGTCGGCGGCTACAGCGGCAATGCCGTCAAGCCCATCGCTCTGCGCTTTGTTGCAGAGGTCGCGCAGAATCCCGAAACCGCCGGTATGCATATCAGCGGCATGGGCGGCGTGGAAAGCTGGAAGGATGCGCTTGAATTTATCCTGATGGGCAGCTCCTCCATTCAGGTCACCACCGCCGTCATGCAGTACGGCTACCGCATCGTGGAGGATATGAAGGACGGTCTGAATCGCTATCTTGCCGAAAAGGGTTTCAGCAGCGTGAAGGAAGCTGTCGGACTTGCGCTCGGCTCCGTAGATGCATCGACCAACGTGCTCGAACGCGATACGGTCATCTTCCCGAAATTCGTGCGTGAAAAGTGCACCGGCTGCGGCAGATGTGCCGTATCCTGCGACGACGGCGGTCATCAGGCAATCAAGTTCGGCGCAGACAGAAAGCCCATGCTTGACGGCAAGCGCTGTGTCGGCTGCCATCTGTGCCTGCTGGTCTGTCCGGAAAACGCGATCAAACCCGCCCGCAAGAGAATTGACAGGGCATAATTCACTCCAATACAGAAAAAAACGGACCTTCACGGTCCGTTTCAGACTGTCAAAAAAGTCCGTAACCGTCAAAATCAGTCAAACTTTTTTGGCACAAAGCGATAATTATACGATATTCCATATTGAGAGCATTTTCAAATATTTTAATCCAAAAAATGCTTGTTTTACAAGGATTTTGACTTACTGCGCAACTCACGCCCTACCGTACCTATGTACGCCGACGGGCGTGAGTTGCTTGTCTTCCGAACTTTTTGGCAGCCTGTCAGCGTGTCGAAAATGGTTTTTCGACACGCTGAGAAAAAACGGACCTCCGAGCACGGAAGTCCGTTTTTTTCATGCTTACTTAATTGTCAGAATATCGGCAAAGCCTGTCAGGTCAAACACGTCCATAATGTCTGCATTGACATTCTTGACGACCATGCTGCCCTGCTTTGTCATTGTTTTCTGTGCAGAGAGCAGTACGCGCAGTCCTGCGGAGGATATGTACTCCAGCTCGGCAAAATCAAACGTCAGCTCGCTCACATTATCAATGGAAGCCTTCAGCTCTGCTTCAAGCTGCGGTGCGGTTGTGGTGTCCAGTCGGCCCTGCAATGCCAGTGTCAGCTTTGCACCCTCTGCATTTTTATTGATAACCATAGTATTTCTCCTTCGGTACGAAGTATTTTTTCTATTATAACGCATAATTCGTTCTCTGTCAAACCTGCGTTATCTGTTTTTTTCGTTGACTTTCAAATCTGCAGCCAATATAATGAAAGTGCATAATTCTGTCAGGAGGTACGACATGGAGCTCAAGAAATTCAAAAAAGGTGAAATTATTTTCAAGGAAGGCGCTCTTGAAAAATGTATGTATGATATTCGCTGGGGCAGTGTCGGTGTTTACACCAACTACGGCGAAAAGAACGAGCGTATGCTCCGCGAGATCCTTCCGAATGATGTTTTCGGCGAAATGGGTCTGATTGAGGCACGTCCGCGTTCTGCCACTGCAGTCGCTCTGGAAAAGGACACCCAGTGTGTTGTGATCACAGCAGAAGATTTTTCGGAATACTTCAAAGATAAGCCGGCAAAAATCGTTGCTATCATGCAGAATATGAGCCAGCGTATCCGCGATCTTTCCGCCGAAGTGGACCGTCTTTCCAAGAAATGATGATGCAGATTCAGCCGAATATTAAAAATATCGACAGCTGGACAGCCTTTGCCCTGCGGCAGGGGCTGTCCTTTGAATTTTCAGAGGTCTCTGTCGAGCCGTTGCTGTCCGATGAAGCAGGAAGGAGCGCTGTCTGTGCCGATTTGCGCCGCAGCGGTCTGGTCACCTCCCTTCACGGCGCATTTATTGACATCAATCCGGCAAGCGGCGATCCTGTCATGCGGCAGCTTTCGCGCAGACGCTGCGAAGAAAGCTGCATCGCCGCCCAGGCACTCGGTGCATCCGCAGTCGTCTTTCACAGCAGCTGCTTCCCGTTCTTGCGCGGCGACTACATTGCACGCTGGGCAGATCTCTGCGCCGAATTCTATTGCGAGCTTGCACGCCGGTTTGATCTGACGCTCCTTATAGAAAACAGCATGGATGTTGACACCGCGCCGCTGCAGGAGCTGATGCGCCGGACAGACTGCAAGCAGGTCGGCATCTGCCTTGACATCGGACACGCAAGCTATTCCCGTATTCCTTTGGAGCGCTGGTTTGACGATTTCGGCAACCGCATTTGCTGTCTGCATCTGAGCGATAACGGCGGCTGCTTTGACGATCATCTTCCCCTCGGATGCGGAACGGTCGATTGGAAAAAAGCGGACGGACTTTGGCGGCAGATCGGCATGCCGGAGCGGCTGACATTAGAAGTCGGCGACCTTTCCGGCGTGGAGCAGTCGCTGACCTTCCTGAAAGAAAACCGTCTGTTCGGGATGGAGGAAAACTGATGCAGAACGAGGAAATCATCCAGCGCTATATCATGCGCGATATGTCCGAAGGCGTGATGGCGATCGGCTTCGACGGCATTCTCAATTTCATCAATCCCGCTGCCGCGCAGATTCTGGAAAAATCCGCCGAATCGCTGGTCGGCAAACGCTTCGCTTCCTGTTTCTTTGAATTTGAGGAAAACGATTCCTTTAACCAGCTGATTCTCGATGCCGTTTATGACCGCAGCAGCACGCACGAAGGCATTGTGAACTACTTTACCGGGACGGTGCAGAAGCAGCTGTTTCTGAAAACCTCATTTCTGAAAAATGAGGATGCCGCCGTCGGTATCGTGTGCGTTATCAGCGATGTCAGCGAGCTTTACGAGCTGCGCGACGCGGTAAAGGCGATGGAGCGTATCCGCGCGATCAACGGTCAGTTGGAGCTTCGCAACCGTCTGCTAAGTGAAACATTCGGTCGCTTCCTCTCCGATGAGATCGTCCGGCAGCTTCTGGAAACGCCTGACGGTCTGGCGCTGGGCGGAAAAAAGCGCTGCCTGACCGTTATGATGAGCGACCTGCGCGGCTTTACGGCAATGTCAGAACGGATGCAGCCGCACAGCCTTCTGGATATGCTCAACCATTATCTCGGCGAAATGACCGAGATCATCCAGCGCCGCAGCGGTACGATCATCGAATTTATCGGTGACGGCATTATGGCGATTTTCGGCGCTCCGGCACCGAATGAAAACCATGCCGCCGATGCTGTTGCCGCTGCAACGGAAATGCAGATGCAGATGCAGCGCATCAACGCATGGAACGCAGAGCACGGGTATCCGAGCCTGCAAATGGGCATCGGCATCCACACCGGTGAGGTCATCGTGGGCAATATCGGCTCGGAAAAACGGACAAAATACGGCGTGGTCGGCAGCAATGTCAATCTGGCAGGACGGATTGAAAGCTATACCGTCGGCGGTCAGATTCTGATTTCTCCGCAAACACGCAGCCGGATTTCTTCGCCGCTGGACATTGCGGCAGAACAGACCGTCCTCCCCAAGGGTGCCGAAACACCGATGGTGCTGAGCCATGTGACCGGTATCGGCGCACCCTATCTCCTTTCCTGCGCCTTATCTGACGAAACGCCGAAGCCGCTGTCCGCACCTGTCGATGCGCCCTTCTGCTGTATTCACGAAAAGCACGTGGACAGAGTGCCGAATGACGGCTGCTTTACTGCGCTTTGCAAAACCGGCGCAATCTTAAAGACAGGACTTTCCCTTGCGTCCTATTCCAATCTGCAAATTGCCATCGGCGAGGGAAAACTCTTTGCAAAGGTACTCTCCGGAGAAAACGGAGAATATCTGCTCCGCTTTACCTCCCTGCCCGAAAATTTCGCACAGTGGTACAGGCAGGCAATTTCCTGACGTATAAAAATCAGCACGGCAGGTTAGAATCCTACCGTGCCGTGAGAAAGTGAGGTTGGCAGCATGAAGCACGCCGACAGCGCAGGCAAACGGCAACATCATCTGAAACGGGTGCTTGTCGGTATCATGATTTTTCTGCTCACCTTCTCCATTCTTTCCATGATCGCATCGGCTGTGATTTTCCGCGCACTGTTCGGTCGCGTCGAGGACGATCCGGAAACGATGGAGCTTCGGATTTCCGAAACGGATCGCACGCAGTATCCGTTTCGGGAGGTCAGCTTTCCGTCCGGAGACAATCTCCTGCACGGCTATCTCTGCGGAACAGACAGCAAAAACGGTCTGATCATTCTGATTTCCGGTGCCGGCGGCGGCGCACAGTCGCATCTTGCGGAAATGATGTATTTTGTCGATCACGGCTGGGCAGTTCTTTCCTATGACGGCACCGGTGTGCGCACAAGCGAGGGTACAGGCACACGCGGTCTGTCGCAGGCAAAGCGCGATGTCCTTGCCGCCGTTGATTTTGTTTCGCAAACGCCGGAGGTCGCCGGGCTTCCGGTCATCCTCTACGGTCACAGTCTGGGCGGTTACGCCGCAGCGGCAGCTTTGGAAAACAGCGAAATTTCCGGCGCCGTGACGATTTCCGCGTTCAACTCCCCGAACGAAACCATGCACCATTTTGCAAAGCAGTATATCGGTGTGCTTGCCGATGCCGGCTATCCGTTCATGTGCCTGCAGAATTTTCTGACCTTCGGGAAGGATGCAGATACCGCCGCGCTTGAAAGCATCAACGCCGCCGATAAGCCCGTGATGATCGTCTACGGCACGGATGACACCGTCATTCCGGAGGAGCTGAGCATCTACTCTCACCGTGAGCAGATCACCAACTCCCATGCCGTCTTTCTCTCGGTGACGGAGGACGGTCGCAGCGAACACAGCACCGCATGGCTTACCTCCGATGCCGCAGCCTATGCAAAAACCTGCCGGATGCGTCTGGTCGCTCTGCAGGAGGAATATGACGGAAAAATTCCGCCGCAGGAGTTAGAGGATTTCCTCAGCTCCGTCAACTACACACGTCTTTACGAGCTGGACGAGCAGTTTATGTCGCAGGTGCTTGACTTCTGCACCGCTGCCGCCCACGCCGGATCATAATATGAAAACAAGGTGCTTCCTTTGATGTCATTCTGAGCACAACGAAGAATCTACGCAGTATCAAAAGCAAAAAGATTCTTCGGTCACTGTGTGACCTCAGAATGACAAGGAAGGGCGCAAACGTTCCCTCGGAAAAAAAGAATTTCAATAAACAAGGCAGCCTGCGTTTTTTGCAGGCTGCCTTATTTGTTCCCTATCAATCAATAATAATAGGAGTAGCTCGATGCGGCGATAATGGTAATGATCAGAACAACGATTGCAATCGCAGTCAGAACGATACCGAGAATCAGACCGACCTTGCCCAGGATACTGCCGACCTTTGCCTTGCCGGACAGCACGCCGCCCTGTGCAAGATATGCATTGACCTTGCTCTTTGTGATGGCCCCGAAAATGATACCAACGAAGGAAAAATAGAAGGTGCATGCAAAAGAAAGTGCGATGATACCAAATACAAGGATCGGGGTGGTGTTGTAGGGGATGGTGCTTACGGGAGCTGCGTTGTAGACCGGAGCTGCCTGATAGTTGGGCTGCTGCACGGGTGCCTGATAAACAGGTGCTTCCGGTGCAGGCTGTGCCGACTTCAGGAAGGTACCGCAGTTCGGGCAAGCATTTGCATCTTCGGGAACCTGAGTTCCGCAATTCGGACAGAACATGATTTTTTCTCCTTTTCATTAAAATTTTTTATTGCATCAACGGCTCTGACGGAGCGGAAGACTCCGACATTGCCGGGGAGCACAAAAATTCGCGTATCACGCGGTCATAGCGTTCGGGATTGTTCACCCGGACACGGGAATGTGCGCCGACATCAAACCATTCCAGCCGCTTTTCCGCACGGCAGGCGTCATAAAGCTGCTGTGCCTTTTCCGGCAGAGAAAAGCGGTCTTCACGGCTGTGAATCATCAGAATCGGCTTTTGCAGCCTGCCGATGCGCTTTTTCGGACCGTCCGTTACCACATTTGCGTGGGAAATCAGGCGGATAAAGAGCATGACTTCCGCCACAAAGGGGAAGAGCGGATGCTTATCTTCGATCATATGATTTTTGAACGATTCGCAGAAGGTGGTGTACATACCGTCTGCCACCATGCCGCAAAGGCAGTCCGGACAGTTTTTATCCGTCAGGGCAAACAGCGATGCAGACGAGCCGATGCAGATACCGTGCAAAACCACCTGTGTATTGCCGAAGCGTTCGGAAAGCATCCGGCTCCACGCCTGCAAATCGCGGTATTCGCGGAAGCCGAGCGAGCTGACCTTGCCCTCGGAAAGACCGTGGGCGCGGTTGTCGATGACCAGCACATTGCACCCTGCCTGACGGTACGGCTCTGCAAAATAGTAGGAATACAGCAGCGATTCCATCCGTCCCGGCACGATGATGACCGCACGCTTGCCGCCGAAATCAAAGTATTCGCCGGCAAGCTTCAAGCCGTCTGAGGTAACGGAAACCGCCTGCTTATGCGCCTTCCATGTTTCATTCCATGCAAGACCCTCGTTGAACATTCCCATGTATTCCTCATCCTCGGGAATGCTGCACGAGCGGTCCCATTTTTCTTTCTTTGTGCGAACGAGCAGAACGGTATAGATTCCGCCGGACATGAGCATCGTCGGCAGCAGGAAAAACACGACGATCGCGGCAACGGCAATCCAAATCCAGAAGCTAACAGTCATAGCCGCACCTCAAAGCACGCCGAGCATCCAATGATAGATGCTCTGACCGCCGTCGATCACATTGACCTCCAGCATCGGATACAGCTCGGAAAGCTTTTCGGTCAGCAGCGATTGCGCCTCCTCCGAGCTTTCTGCGCCGCGGAAAATCACGCAGGATTCTTTTTCGTCCATATCGGGGATTTTTTTCAGCCCCTCCGTCAGCACATCCAGCCAATCGGTGCTGACGCAGACCAGCTCGCCGTTCAGAAGCGCGATCTGATCACCGGCGCGGCAGCTGATTTCATGGCAGGAATAGTCACGCGATGCCGTGGTGGAAAACAGCGTTTCAATGCTGGTGCTGCCCTCACGCATCTGGCGCAGACGGTATTCGATATCCTCGCTGTTCGGAACATCCATGGCAACAGCGAAGTAGCCCTCGACCATGCTTTCGGTCGGGAGAACGGTGATATTTTCCGCCCCGTAGAGGGAAACTGCCTGCTGCGCCGCGAGAATGATGTTTTTATTGTTCGGAAGCACAACGACGCGGTCGGCATTGGTCTTGCGGAACACGTCAATAAATTCCTGCGAAGAGGTATTCATCGTTGCGCCGCCGTCAATGACAAAATCACAGCCCAGCTCGGAAAACAGCTCCTGCATACCGTCACCGTTGACAACGGCGATCACGCAAAGCGGCTTATGCTCCGTCTGCGCAGAGACCTGACGGTGCATATGCTCATTGTGCTGCAGCTGCATATTATCCAGCTTGAAGGTGAGAAATTCGCCGTACTCCTGGCTCAGCGCCATGACCTTTGCCGGACGGAGCGTATGGATATGTACCTTGATGCGTCTGCCCTCCTGCACGGCGGCGATGGAGCTGCCGTAGAGCTTCAGATCTTCAATGTAGCGTGCAAGCACAAAACGCTGCGTATAGCGGTCGGACTTCATCAGCTGCAGGATGAACTCCATGCAGTAGCCTTCCTCGAAAACGGAATTTTCGTTAAACAGCATCGGTGACGGCGCCTGCACCTCCGGAAGCGGCTTGGCTTCCGCGCCGGCATTCGGTGTCAGAATTTCGCCGTAAAGATATTTCAGCATACCCTCGATAATCAGGATAAAGCCCAATGCGCCGCTGTCTACCACACCTGCCTCCTTGAGCGCAGGCAGCATCTCCGGCGTGTAGGAAAGCGTTTTGCGCATTTCCGCCAGATACATGGACAAAAGCTGTTCAATGGTCGTCGAGCGGTCCACCTGCTGACGGATATGCTCGATACCCTCACGCGCCACGGTCAGGATCGTGCCCTCCGCAGGCTGGACAACTGCCGCATAGGCAACCTTATAGCCGCGGATGAACGCATTGCGAAGCTCGCCCGGATTGACATAGCCGCAATGGGTCAGCTCCAGAAAAATTCCCTTGAAAATCTGCGACAGGATGACGCCGGAATTGCCTCTGGCGCCGAGCAGCATTCCGTTGCTCAGCTGCTTGAGATAGGCGCCCATCTCCGGACGCGCCTTTGCATGGCGCAGAGCGTTTTCCAGCGTCCTGCACATATTCGTGCCGGTATCGCCGTCAGCGACCGGAAACACATTCAGCGCATTCACTTTTTCTTCTTCGGCCTGCAGATTGGCAAGACCGTTGAGAATCATCTTCTCAAACAGCAGACCGTCAATTCTTCTTGTTTTCATAAAAATCGCTCCGAGCGGATTATTTTTTGGTGTTTTCTCTGCCGAGCTGCTTCAGGCTCTTCGGAAGCAGCGGCATCAGCAGTGCGGCAACCAGCGTTCCAAGTGCGCAGACAGCCGTCATATAAATGACCGTATCGCTGTCCTTCAGCGCAGTCAGCACAACGCTTGCGCCGATACCGGTGGCAACGCCGGAGAACAGACCCTGCACGGCAAAATACATTGCAGAATTGGAAACGCCGGTCTTTGCCTCCTCCTGCGCCGCAAGCTCGGACGGAATGGAATAGGCAACGGCAAACAGTGCGCCGACTGCCAGCGAGCAGACCAGTCCGCAGACGATGGAAATTACCGTCTTTGCAGTGCCTGCCGGCAGATAGGAAATGCCGAAAATGGAAAGCATACCGACCGTAAACGCCAGAAGCGCATAGGTGAAGGAAACGCCGAAGCCCCATTTGCGCTGAATTTTATTATAAAGCATCAGCGTCAGCGGCACGGGTGCAAACGAGCCGAGCATGACGAAAATCATGTTCAGACCTGCCTTGGAGAAATATTCGTTGATACCGCTGAGGAAGAGCTGCACGCCGAAGGTCATGAACGCATAGACGACCATCCACAAAATAAAGGTCTTGTTGCGGAAGGTGCAGCGCAGAGATTTGATAATGCCGACAGATTCCGTCTTTTCGCCCTTTTTGTTCAGCGTGGACGGCTCCTTGATCATAAACATCGGGATCATCATCGTCAGCGACAGCGGCAGCACGATCAGAGCAGCCGTGCGTACATTCATGCCGTTGAGCATGGCGCGGACACCGACATAGCCTAAAATAAAGTAGATAATATCGCAGACGGATTTGACATTGGAAATAAACGAACGCTCACGCTCGGTTTCCACGATTTCCGTAAATGTCGCGTAATAAGTCACCATCGTCAGCGTGTAGAAGCTGTAGAAGATGCAGAGCATAACACCGTAATAGATGGTATTGAGCAGCGTCATGCCGTCATTCGGAACGATGAGGAACAGCAGGTATGCCGCGACCATCGGCACAAAGCCGAGCATCAGCGACGGGCGTCTTCTGCCCCAACGGGATTTGAGGTTATCCGTCAGGGAAGCCATCGGCACGTCGATAATGCCGTCAACGATCTTTGCAACCAGTCCGAAAATCGCCCAGACTGCGGCAATGACCAGATCCTTCTGCGCGAAGGTCTGATTTTTAATGGCATCCGCGCCGAAGCCGGAGGAGATGAGGGCGCTGCAAAGATATGAGCCCATCATCAGATTGAGCATATTCACGCCCATGCCGGAAACGGCATAGAGCAGCATCTGTCGTTTGTTCTGTAGTTTCTTCATTGTTTTTATCCTTCTGCTGTCAGTTTTTCAAAAAGCGCCCGTTCCTCGGTAAGCTCTTTGGAGATCGGCTTGCCCACATAATATGCCGCCATCAGTCCCGGACCGATATTGATGCCGCACGCCGGGAATACATCGTTGACATATACCGCCTTCGGGTGGAATTTTTCCTCGATCATCTTCTGATACTCCAAAGCCTGCGGCAGACGGTTGGTCTGCGCAATGAAAATGATCTGCTCCTCGGGATTTTCGATCGTCGCCTCCATATACGAAAGCAGAACGGAATAAGCTGTCTTTGCGCCCTTGACCTTGCCCAGCACGGTGGTCAGACCGTTATCGTCAAATTCTCCGATCGGTTTGACACCGGCAAGCGTTCCGAAAAATGCCTTCGGCTGTGAGATGCGTCCCTTTTTCGCAACAAAGGACAGATCGTCCAGCCAGCCTGCCTGATGGAAGCGATTTTTATTTTCCTCCAGCCACTGTGCGGTTTCGGAAAGCGATTTTCCCTCGTCACGGAGCTTTGCCGCCCGGATCGCCATCAGACCGAAGCCCGGTCCAAAGCGCATGGAATCGACACAGCAGATCTCCGCCGCCGGATATTTTGCAAGCACTTCCTCGCGTGCCTGACAGGCAAAATTGTATGCGCCGCTGATGCCGCCGGAAATCGTCATCAGAAGCACGCCGATATTCTTTGCCGCATACGGCTCCATCGCCGCGGCAAATTCGGCAATATTCGCCGGAGAGGTCGCAAAAGCGTTGGGATTCTTTTTCAGCGCAGCGTAAAAATCCTCACGGCTGAACATTTCCCATTTCAAAAAGGAGGGAATCTCTGTTTTATCGGGAAGTATGATGTGCCCCGGAATGACACCGATATCATATTCCTTCTGAAAAGAATCGTTCAGGTCGCAGGTTGCATCTGCAAGAATGACAAAAGATTTCATAGACATTTCCTTCTTTCTGCTTATTGCAAAGCGTGTTTTCTGACAAAGGCGCGTACACGCTCTTTGACCGGTTCGCCGCCCTTTACAAGGCTGAGCGTATGCTGTGCGCCCTCGACAACGATCCGTTCCTTTTCCGAAGCGCAGGCGGCATAGCACCGTTCGCCCTGCTCGATGGGGACGGAAACATCTGCCGTTCCGTGCAGGAAAAGCGCCGGAACCGTCGTCCGCGAAAGGCTGTCACAGGCGGAGGTTTTCAGATCGGCGTGCAGGAAAATCCTTGCACACAGCGCGATCACCGGCACCATCACCCGTCCGGGCAGGTGCCACTTTTCGCAGTCGCTCACCATCTGCTCATAGGGAGAAGCAAAGCCGCAGTCGAGAATCATGGCGCGGACTTTTTCCGAGCGGATTTTGTCGGAAGCGATCGCAATCGCCGCCGCGCCCATCGACACACCGCACAGCAGAATATTTTCCGCGCCGGTATGCGTTTGCGCCCACGAAATCCATTCAAGTAAATCTTCGCTTTCGAGCAGTCCTAAGGAGCTGCGCTTTCCGCCGCTGCTTCCATGCGCACGCTCGCGCACCAGAAGCAGGTCGCAGCCCATGCTCCTCAGCTCTCTGCCGAGAATGCAGAAGCTTGTCAGGGGCGTTGAGCGAAAGCCGTGCATACAGATGGCAAGCGTGTCCGCGCCGCTGTCATACCAGTCGGCATCCAGCCGGACACCGTCACGGCTTTGCAGGCTGACGGCTTTTTTATCCTGCGCCTTTAATTCCTGCGCGGCTTCGCGCATTTCGGGAAGATAGGGCGCAAAATACGAATTTTTCGGGTCAATTTCGTCCGGATCAAGTCCGTTTTTCCTTGAAAATACCACAAAGAACGCCGATATTGCCGGACCGGCAATAAATACCGCATACAGCAAAATCAGGACGGAGAGAATGTACACTAAAATCATAGGGTCTCGTTTCCGTTTCTAAAGGCTTCGCCGAAAAGCAGCCGCGGCACGCCGTCACACAGCAAATACCATCGGGCGTTTTGCAGATGCGCTCCGCAGACCGACACGCACAGAGGATACTTTGCCAGCAGCTTCGTGCAGGTCTGCGCGGCAGAGGGGTCAATTTCTTCGCCGCTCTGTATGCCGCATTTGAACAGGCTTTGCTTTTTTGTTAAAAGCTGCACGGATGCTTCCGGCTCCCTGCAAGAGTCAAAATTTTCCACATCCACGCCGACACTGCCGTTGGAAACGGCAACCGCTACCGCACCGTGCGTATGTGCCAGAGAAAACTGCAGACGGTCACACGTCCACTTGCCGCTGTTTGCTCTGCGAAAACGCAGCTCGGAAAACGGATAGCCGAACGAACGGTCGATCGCAGTTTCCAGCAGCTTCCACGCGGCATATCGCTGCAGGCGGAGCTCTGCATCCGGCGCAGACCGGATGTATTTTTCGCGCACCGGCGGATAGGTCTGCCCGATCTGCTCCGATGCGGAAAGCGGCATGAGATAGACATCTAAAATCGGACGGTTGTTCCAGCGCTGACGTGCGTCAGCCTCCTGCGTGCAAAGGCTGATGCCGTAGGCACATTCATAGACAAAATGCTCGCAGTTGTTATGCAGCAGATGGTAGCCGCCCTCACCCAGTCGGGAGCGTGCAAGCCTTACCGTTTTTTCCGCGCTGTGCTTTTTCAGCCGTTCCTTCAGCTCCGGCTTTGCGACCTCCACGGTCTGTCCGCAGGAAAAAACGTCAATATCCGTCGCGCATACGGTAATTTCCGCCCCGTCTGCACGGTATTTCGGCAGCGGCGGCAGTCCGAACTGGATGACCTCATCCTCCGAAACAAAGATTCCGTAATGGCAGATCGCTCCCAGATGGACGCGGATCATATCGCCCTTTTTTGCCTGCGCCGGATACCACTTCACCGCAGCTTGCCCTCGATATAATCAACGACGTCGCCCAGCGTGGTAAAGTCCGTCATACCGACATTGTCAAAGCGAATGTTGAAGGTCTCCTCGATGGCGATGACCAGATAGAGCATACTGACGGAATTCAGACCGAAATCCGTCATCAGGTCGGAAGATTCGTCGCAGTTCTGAATACGCTCGCTTCCGAGCTGATCCGCCGAAAGGAGGATGCCCTTGAGTTGTTCAATTATTTCTGTTCTGCTCATTTGCATTTCTGATATCTCACAATCTTCATACTCGGTGTTCTTGCAAAGTCGCTGTCACGAATGACGATGCGGCTGACCCGTGCATAGGACGGCAGGGTCTGATTGACCTTCTGCAGAGCGTCCAGCATGACTTTTTCGGGATTTTCGCCCAGTGCCGGAAGCTCCGTTGCACGCGGCACGATCTCCAGCGCCAGAATATGCGCACCGTTTTCCGCAGCATCCTCGAACACCTGAGAATCCTGCACGAACGGCAGCTCGTTAAATTGCTTTTCCAGCTCCGCCGGAGAGATGTTTTCGCCGCTCGGAAGCACGATAACCTCCTTGATGCGACCCGTGATATACAGGAAGCCGTCCTCATCGAAGCGAACCAAATCGCCCGTGCGGAACCAGCCGTCTTCAAACGAAGGCTCCTCCGGCTCCGCTACATAGCCCTGCATGATGTTGCTTCCCTTGAGCCACAGCTCGCCGTCTTCCACGCGAAGCTCCTGATTCGGATAGGGAATGCCGACAGAATCCGGTTTTTCCGCACTTTCGGGGTTGCCCGAAACCAGATTTGCCGATTCCGTCAGACCGTAGCCCGGGAACAGCGTAATGCCGAATTTCTGATACTCGCCGATCAGGTAGGGCGCGACTGCTGCCGCACCGCAGATGATATATTTCATGTCCGCGCCGAGCATATTACGACCGAACTTTTTTGACAAAGTAAGCGCCATCTCCGCCAGCGCCGGTACGATAACCAGAATGGTCGGGCGGAACGCCGCAATGTCACGGAACATATCCTTATTATTGCGGCAGATGAACAGCGTGCTTCCGGTATAGAGGGAGGTCATGAGATTTCGGATCAGACCGAAAACGTGCGACAGCGGCAGCACTAAAAGGTAGCGCTGACCGAACACATCATGGTAGCCGTAGCAGCCGTTGACCGTACCCTGCATGACCGCCTCATTCGAAAGCAGAGCGCCCTTGCTCTTTCCCGTTGTGCCGCCTGTGAACATGATCACGCAGGGATCTTCCTTTCGGCAGGCACGCATGGGGGTCTGTATGCCGGAAACGGCATCGGATGCGATGAGCTGCACCTGCGGCGCACGAATGGAAACGATCGCCGTCTTTTCCTGCATTTCCGGCTGATAGACCAAAGCGTCCAGACCGTACTTCATGCAGCAGCCAAACACGGTCTTGTCATCGAGCTGTACCGGCAGAATCATCGCCGTCAGGCCCGACGTAACAACGGCAAGATACGCCTTGACAAAGGCATAGGAATTGGAAACAAGAATGCCGACACGGCGTGCATCCTTCCCCAAAAGCGTGCGGAAGTCGGCTGCATCGCGCTCTAATTCGGCAAAGGTATATGTTTCGCCTGCATCCGCAACGGCAGCGCTGTCCGGATACTCACGCAGGCAGTTTTCCCACATTTCGCTGACCGTACCGAATTCCCGAATCCGGTCAAAAATCTCGGGATCGGTATATTTTCTGAAAACTTCACTTGACTTGCTTTTCATCTCTGTACCCCTTTCAGTTACTCATATCTTTCAGTTTATTTTCGATATCGTGCAGCGCTTTCGCCAGCTCCTCCACCTGCGCGAAGGACGGACGCGCCCCATAACGCTCGGTAATATCCACGCTCTCGCCGATGACCAGCACCAGACGTTCATACCAATGCGCCTGCTTGCGGACATACACCGGAACGATCGGCACGCCGCTGCGCATTGCCATAAGCACCATGCCGGATTTGAACGACGCAACGGCGCCGCTGGTGTCTTCGTTGACGTGTCCCTCCGGAAACATGGAAACGATTTCTCCCGCCTTCAGATGCTCCGTGATCTGACGGAAGGAATCCACGCTGAAATTTTCGCGGTCAATGGGAATGCAGAGAAAATGCTCAAACATCCACCGCGCCTTGCTGCGGAAAAACTCCGCCATGCAGATGAAATGATGCCGCCGGTACCAGATGGCGATCATCAGATAGATCGGGTCGAGAAATCCGATATGGTTGCCGATGAGCAGCGCACCGCCGCGCAGTTTTTTCCTTGCCCGTTCGTTTTCATAGACGAATTTGGGGCGAAAGACAAGCAATCCCGGCAGTGCCGCCGTTATCTTCACGAAATCATAAAACCAATATTGCAAGGAAAACAGCTTATTTTGTTTTTTCCCATTCATCCAGTTTCTTCCCCAATTCCATGATCCGTGTCCGCATCGCCTGCGTAACACGGTCAATATTCTCCTTATCGCTGCACTCTTCCTTTGTCAGCAGTGACACATCCATCGGCGTACCGATGATGACCGCCGCACGCCTGAAGCTCCAGTACCGTCCGTTCGTATAGACCGGAATGACCGGAACACCGGCGGAAAGCGCCAGATACGCCGCGCTCGACTTAAACGGCAGCGGACGTTCCTCATCCGGAAGCGGCAGACGGCTTTCCGGAAAAATGCCGACAACGCCGCCCTTTTGCAGAATCTGCTCGGACTTCGCAATGAAGCTGAAATTATGCGCATCCCGATCGACATAGATGCCGCCCAGCGCGCGCAAAAGCAGTCCCAGCGGTTTTTTTCGGAACAGGACCTCCGCCATCTGAAAGCGCAGCGTCCGCGAAAGGAATACGAACAGCCATATGACATAGTCAAACACCGCCGTGTGATTGGAAATCAAAATCGCAGGACCGTGGATGCGGCGATTTTGCACCGATGCATCCTCATAGAGGACCTTCGTGCGGAAAAGCAGCTTCTGCGGAAGCCATCCCGTTATTTTTACAAATGCGTTCCAGAATTTAATGTGCATGGTCATATGCCGCCTCAATGTATTGACACAATTCCCGTACCGTTGCAAGGCTCTTTTCGCCGACGGTCGGGAAGGAAATGCCGTATTCCTCCTGCATCTGGGAAATCATGGCAAGATAGTCCAGACTGGTGCCGCCGCAGTCGCGGAAGAAATCGGCATCGTCCGCAATGTCCTGCGCAGGGCAGCCTGTTGCCGCAGCAAACATTGCACGAATCTGCGCTGCCAGTGCGCTGCCGTCACAGGAAAATGCCGCCGCACAGCGTTCTTCGGTAAGCTCCGTCAGTCTGCCTGCCGCATAATCCTGCGCCAGTCTGCGCCGATTGAGCTTAAATTCCTGCGGCTGCATCAGCTCGTCGGCGATCAGGGCAATTTTCCCGATCTGTCCCTCCAGATGCAGCTCGCGCACACGCTGACTGACCGTCTGCCGAAGCTGCGAAAGCTTCTGCGATGAAACGATCCGCTGCGCCGAAACAAGCAGGACCGGCTTTGTGCCGTTTTCCTCCCGAACACCGATCAGACAGGCCCCCCGGACATCCGGCAGGTCAAAGCGCGACTCGATGCGGCTCGGATTCAGGTTTTCGCCCGATGGCGAAATGACAATATCATCGCGTCTGCCGAGAATGCGGTAGTGTCCGTTTTCACATTCGGCAAGGTCGCGCGTGGAAAACCAGCCGTCACGCAGATGCTTTTCGCCGTTTTCCAGAATGTACTTAGCAGAGGTCTTTGCGCATATCTGCAGCTCTCCCTCAGAAGACAGCCGATACTGCACGGACGAAAGCGGCTGCCCGACGAAGCAGGCGTTGCGCAGTTTTTTCTTCGGGCTGAGCTCCACGGACGTGATGCCGATTTCGCTCATGCCATAGCCGTTGACGATGTCATAGCCGATGGCGTTGAAAAATGTCAGCACCTCGGAAGAAATTTCGCTGCCGCCGGAGATCATAAAGCAGATGCTGTCGCCGAACATCTGCTCCCGGATTTCACGGAAGGCAATACGGGAAAAGAGCTTTCCCAGCACGGGCACGTCCCCGATTTTTCCGGCGATACGCATACCCTTTTCGAATTTCTGAACGGTTTTTTCGTCGCGCTCCCTGATTTTTTTCATTGCCTGCTCGTATACGCGCTGCCAGAACAGCGGTACGGCAAAAATATGGGTGACGCGGTGACGGCGGACGGTGTTGAGAATCGTCTGCGGTGCAAGATCGTTCAGTTGGACGAAGGTGCGCGAGAAAAATGCGAACCAGATATACATCGCCGTCAGACCGAACACATGATAAAACGGCAGGAACGTGAGCTGCTTGAGCTGACCGTCACAGTGCTTTTTCATCTGCCTGCAGCAGCGGATGATCTCGGCGCTGTCATGAATCTGCCAGTAAAATTCCTCCGCGCCGTAAGCACAGAGCTTCAGACTGCCGCTTGTTCCGGAGGACATCACTAAAATTTCCGTTCCGGTCTGTGCAGGCGAAAGCGGTTTTTCCGCGCAGAGAATTTCCTTTGCAGACAGCGTTTTTACTGAAAACACCGCGCCGTCGGAAATGACTGCCTGCGCATTGCTTTCGGAAAGTGCCTGGCAAAGCGTTTTTTCATCCAGACGCAGATTCATCAGCAGCGGACACCATCCGCACAGGATGATTGCCCAGAACAGCTCGATCCACGACAGGCTGTTTTCCATATGCAGTCCGATGATCGCATTTTCCGCCACGTCCGGAAGCATCGCTTTTAAGGATGCCGCCCGTAAAAGGATTTCACGCTCTGCCTCGCCGTAGGTCGTGCGGATGATGCGATAGCCCTCGCTGCGCTCATAGAAAATATTGTCCTTTTCGGAAAACATCAGCGCAAAGAGCGACCGGAAGCTATGCTCCATATTCTCAAAACGGTGCAGCTTTGCCTCAACAAAGGAATCGATTGTCGAAAAGCCGCCGAGATTGTTATATTTCATGCCATTTTCCATTCCTGAAGCAGTGGTTGAAAAACAGATGCACTCATCCATTTTCTCGTATACATCATATACGATTTATGCCCTAATTGCAATACCGAATCCCCCTTTTTTCGACCTGTATCGCCCGATTTTGCAAGCCAATTTCAGGCAGAATTTCACCTTACGATTCCTTACCAATATATTCACGAGCAAAAAAAGAATGCGGCAAAACGCCCCTTCGTCCACAGCGGTTTTTACCGCAAGGACAAAATCGGCCGTTTTGCCGCAAATCATTTGTCTTCAAGTGAATTTCTCCTGTCATTCTGAGGGAGCGCAGCGACCGAAGAATCTTTGCTTCCTCGATACCGGAAAGATTCTTCGCATTGTTGCAACTAAGCTTTTTTGTTCGTTTGCTGACGCAAGCTCCAAAAAAGCAAGTTGCTGCCACTCCTTGTTGCTACCTTGCCTCCGCCACAACGCGGCTACGCCATGCGTTATCCGTCGCAACATAGTTGCTCCGGATTGTCCGCGACAGTCCACCGGACTGTCGGCGCTTTGCGCTTCAGCGGTCGCAACCGTCCTGCTCAGAATGACATAAAAGTACGTCCTGTCGTACCTGTCATTGCGAGCCGGTTGTAAAACCGGCGTGGCAATCTTTCACTTTCAATCATTGCATCACCTATTCGATACGGAAAGATTCCCACGACCAGTCTGCGGACTGGTCTCGGAATGACAGACGAAAAACTATTTTCGCATAATTTCGACAGTATCATTCTTTCTCGTCAGTCTGCCAGCAATGCTTCCAGCTGCTCTTTTTTTCGGTAGCCGACAGCACGCTCGGCAAGCTTCCCGTCCTTGAAAATCAGGACCGTCGGGATGCTGTCAATGCCGAATCGAATGGCAAGCTCGGGCTGCTCGTCCACATTGACCTTGCCGACCTTGACCCTGCCCTCTGCGGCAATCGCCTCGATCTCCGGCGCGATCATACGGCACGGTCCGCACCATGTCGCCCAGAAGTCCACCAGCACGGTCTGCTTGGACAAAAGCACCTCTGTTTCAAAATTTTCCGCTGTCAAAACAATTTCCATATCCATACTCCTTCGTCATTTTCCGGGGTTGTGATTTTTCGGTTCCTATGTTATACTTTGCTATATTTTACTCGATTTATCCGATGTTTGCAAGGGGTGAGCGCACAATGAAACGGAAAGCCCTGAAAGCCGCTTTTCCGCATACCGTACCGATTCTGACCGGCTTCTGGGTTTTGGGGCTGGCATACGGCATTTATATGAATGTTTCCGGCTTCAGCTTCTGATATCCGATGCTGATGAGCCTGACGATTTTCGGCGGCTCGCTGGAATTTGTTGCCGTGTCCATGCTCTTAGCGCCGTTTGCACCCCTGCAGACGCTCATTATGACCTTGATGATTCAGGCGCGGCACCTGTTTTACGGTATCGCGATGCTGGATAAATACAAGGGCACCGGCTGGAAGAAATTTTACCTGATTTTCGGTATGTGTGACGAAAGCTTCTCCATCAACTGCACGGCGCAGATTCCGGCGGATGTCGACCGGGGCTGGTTTATGTTCTTCGTCACGGCGCTCAATCAGTTCTACTGGGTTTCGGCAGCAACGGTCGGCGGACTGGTCGGGTCGCTGCTCAGCTTCGACACCACCGGTCTGGAATTTGTGATGACGGCAATGTTCGTTGTGATTTTCTCAGAGCAATGGCTGAAAGAAAAAAAGCACTACACCGCCCTGATCGGTCTTGCCTCCGCAATCGCCTGCCGTTTGGGCTTCGGCGCGGATAATTTCATGATTCCCACCATGCTTTGCATTCTGGTCTTTCTGACCGTTCTGCGTAAGCCGATTGAGAGATCGGGGGGATTGACATGAGCGTGACCGAACAGATCATCACCATCGCACTTTGCGTGCTCGGAACGGTCATCACCCGATTTTTGCCGTTCCTTGTCTTTTCGTCAAAAAAGCCGACACCGAAATACATACAGTACCTCGGCAAGGCGCTGCCAGCGGCGATTTTCGCCATGCTCGTTGTCTACTGCCTGAAAAATGTCAGCATCCTCGGCGGCAGCCACGGCATTCCGGAGCTGATCGCCATCGCCCTGACCGTCGCGCTGCATTGCTGGAAACGGCAGATGCTGCTCTCCGTTGCCGGAGGAACGGTCTGCTATATGCTGCTCATCCAGTTAGTTTTCGTCTGATTATTTCTGTTTATAATATAGCATACAGTGGCAGAATCCCTCGTAGTTTTCATCTGCGATCTGCTCACGAAACTCTTTGCACATACATTTGTTATCCTCTGTCCGCTCACGGCGGCAGGGGCAGTATCCGCCGGTCTGCTTCAGTCCTTCCTTGACCACAGCAACGATCTCGGCATCCGGATTCAGGGTAATTTTCATCCGCTTCACCTCTTTCCGTTCCTATTATACCACACTTCCTCCGCGCCGCAATGGATATATTTTCTGTTTCATCCGGCAAGAAAACGGGAAGAATGATATGCCGGAAAGCCTTGAAAACAAAGGATTCTACCGGCAGTAGAGTTAAAATCTACCGCCGGTATATCCGTTTTCTCGATTCGGAGGGTGTATTTTGCGGCATGATATGGTAGCATGATGGCAACAAATCCACAGCAAAGGAGTTTTACAATGGTTCCGTTTCTTCTGACAACTGATTCCGGCTGCGATCTGCCGGCTGAATACTGCAATAATAACGATGTGACCGTTTTGCATATGTCCTATTCTCTTGACGGCGTGCGCTGCACCGATACGATGCACGTGGAAGAGCTTTCCGAATTTTTCCGGAAAATGGGGCAGGGTGCGCAGGTGCATACCAGCGCGGTCAACATTGACGAATATCTCTGCTTCTGGCGCCCGATGCTGCAGCAAAAGCTGCCCATCGTCCACATCGCCATGGGCAGCGGCATTTCCAGCTCCTATCAGAACGCCTGCCTTGCACGCGAAACGCTGCTGGAGGAAAATCCCGATGCGGAAATTCGCGTTATTGATTCTCTCAGCGCCTGCATGGGCTACGGTATTCAGGTCATGCACGCCGCCGAGCTGAGAAACAGCGGCATGAGCGCAGAGGATGCCGAAAAGGATCTTCTGCAGTTCCGTCACTGCGTGCATCCGTACTATACGACCGCCGACCTGCAATATCTCTACCGCGGCGGACGTGTCAGCCGTACCGGTATGGTCATCGCCCACACGCTCAACATCCGCCCCATTATGAATCTGTCCGCAGACGGCAAGCTGCAGGTGGCGGATAAGTGCCGCGGCGTGAAAAAGACCTATGAGCGCATCTGCGACTTCATCGAGAAAACCGTGGAGCATCCGCAGGAGCAGACGCTCTATGTCCTGCACGCCGATGCCATTCAGACCGCGCAGGAATATGCCGCCGCGATCATGGCTCGCATTCCGTTCCGGGATGTCGCCTATTCCTATATCGGCACGACCATCGGCGCGCATACCGGTCCCGGTCTGGTCGCCGCGTTCTATTGCGGAAAGCCGCGCAAGGATTAAAAATAATTAACCGCAGGGCAGGGGCTTGCTCCTGCCGATTGCGGTAATTTCCGATATTGTCATCCTGAGCGAAGTGAAGGATCTTCACATTCCCGAAACCAACAGATTCTTCGTCGCACTCCGTGCTCCTCAGAATGACACGGATCGGAAGTATAAGATTCCCAAGCTCGCCTTGCTCTCTCGGAATGACGAAGAAGAGAGTGACTTCATTCCTGTCATTGCGAGCCGGTTGAAAAACCGGCGTGGGTGCGCTGCCGTTAGCGACGCAGGAGCTTTACGGCCGCGGCCTACAATCCCTTTTTCTGTGTCATTGCGAGGTCGCGCAGCGACCGTGGCAATCTTTCCCTGTCAGTCTTCGGACATTTTCCGAAATTCGATACGGACAGATTCCCACGGCTGACTTCGTCAGCCTCGGAATGACAAAAAAGAGCAGAGGGGCATCTCCGCCTTTTCAATATGAACAAAAAACAGGACTGCAAATGCCGCGAAGGCAAAAACAGTCCTGTTTTTCTATAGCTTTGTATAATCCAGCCGGATGATTTTCGGCGGCGTATCAAATTTTGCCTGTTTCCGGCAGCAGGCATAGCAAAAGCCGTCCTCCGGCGGCAGCTCGAAAAAAGCATACCGCTCTGCATCGACTGTTTGCTCCAGCCGGATTTTTTCACCGTCGGGATAGACAGTAAATTGATCCAGCGGCAGCGAAAACCCCTTCCCTGTCGCCTTCATAAAGCTTTCCTTCAGCGTCCAGATACGGCAAAACATCCGTTTCTGTGCTTCCTCACTGCCCTGATCGGCAATGATTTCATACTCCTTCGCGCTGAAAAACCGCTTTGCCAGACGAACATCCGCCGCGCTGATCTGCTCCACATCGCAGCCGACCGCGGTGTCTGAAATCACACACATGACCTTTGTTTTTGAATGGGAAAGATTGAATTGCAGCGCCGGAAGGTCCGGAAAATACGGTTTCCCGTTTTCTCCGCAGGCAACCGGCGGCATCTGCTTCTGACCGAGATCGTTCAGCGCCTTGCACAGCGCAGCTCCAGCGCCGAGTGACAGCCGTTTATCCCGCGGCAGACGCATTGCATCAATTTTTTTCCGACGGTACAGCGGCATAAGCGCATAAAGGCGTTCAAACAGCGCAGAATCCTCCAACGCCGTCGTATCCGCAATATAAATTCCGGTGCTCATTTACTCCATGACATAGGGTAATTGCTCGACCGCCTGGAAAATGCTTTGTCCGAATGCAAGCGCAATCAGCGCACACACCACAAAAACGGCAGCGGCAACGATCAGCGCGCACCAGAAAGAACGGGCATAGTTTCTGCGTGCAATATAATTGGATTTGCAGGAGTGGATGATGAGGAAAATAAAACCGACGATCGGAATACTGTAAAGGAGGCTGTGTCCGAAATAGGACCATGCGCTCATCGGACGGTATTCCGGATGGGCGGCAAGGAAGCTGCCCGGGTCATTTGACGGTGCGGCAGGAACAGGCTGATAGGGTCGGGCAGGCTGATAGGTCTGCGGTCCCGGAGCAGGCTGTGCTTTCTGTGCCTGATTGGGCGTACCGCAGCTCGGGCAGAATTTTCCGCCGTCCGGATATTCTGCTCCGCATTGTCTACAAATCATAAGTCTTCCCCTCTCTTTTCCCCTGCATGAATGCAAGGATAATGCATTTTCTTTTATTATATTATCATATCAGGGAGAAAGCAAGTATTCCGCGGATTTCTGTCACCCGTTTTTCGAAAAAGGTACAACATACGTTTTCACCGCAGACGATTTTCGTTCCGCATCCTCCGACGGCTACACGGTAAAATCGTCTATTTTCTGCGCCGTCTGCGCCAGAATCGCTGACGGATCGTTGCCGATGATATCCAGCCCCTCGGCGGTGAAGTCCTCCACGGTTTCAATGCCGTAAAGGTTCTTTGCCAGCGCACGGATGTAGTCGATGCCGTAATTTTTGATGCACGGACCGCCGCTCGTCATTACAACGAACATTCGTTTTGCCCTGCAAAGTCCAATGACTTTTCCGTTTTCTCCATAACGGAAGGTCACGCCGCAGACCGAAACATTTTCCAGATAGCATTTCAGCAGCGCCGGAATGGACAGATCCCAGAACGGCGCCGCAATGACGATCTCATCTGCAGCAGCAAACTGCCTTGCAAGGTGCAGAATCGGCGCATCTAAATTTCCCTCTGCCAGTGCCGCATCGCGCTCAATCAGCCGCTGCTTATCCAGCGGCTGACATTCGATCTCGTTTAGGCAAATCTCCGTCACATTTCCATCCAACTTGGAAAGCAAATGCTCCGCAAGCGCTTTTGTGCGCGACTGCTCGCGCACGCAGGCGTTGATATAAAGAATTTCACGCATGAATACCATCCCTTTTCATTTTTGTCGGCTGTCTGCGTTGATAAACCTATGGTTTGCCGGGTCGTAATATCGGCTTTGGAGGTAATAGAATCCCGTTTCTGTTTAGTGATAGTACCTGCAAACTCAAATAACAGAGCGGCTTTGTGGCAGTCAAAGAGGGCACTTAGCGTAAACAAAGCAAACTATTTCATCCACCAAACCTGCTGGGTTTGGCGCGTTTCAGGAGGCAGGCTACCCTACCTCCTGAAAATGAGATGCCCCGTCATGTCATCTGAGGATTAACTTGATACAGAAACTTGTGTTAAGCAAAAGAGTATTGCGGCAGGAGCGTACTATCAATATAGCGTTCTGCAAAACCACGAATTTGGTAAGCAATATAATAAATCGTGTTGGATTTGTTATCAGTTAACGCATATTGACGACAGCGACCAGCATAGTATACATACGCTGGTAAAGTATAGTTTTTCGTATTGGAATCTCCACATAAAGAAGACAGCCGTTGTACTTCTTTGGAATAGTCTTGCGGTTGATAGTTACACTTCAAATAGCATACTATTTCATTATCAAACAGCAATGGCAAGAGCGAATATTCACGCTTATACAGATAATCCCAATTATCAGCTTGAGAAATGAGGTCTTCGTCTGGGAACACAGCGTATGGATCATCGCAGATCCAACCGGCTAATTCTTCGTTTCGGTAATTGTCCAAATCAGTAGTAGGCAGTTCATTTCGACTTGATGCAAACAATACGGCGCGTACGGTTAGGTATACAATTGGCAGAAGTGCAATCGCGATAAGACCAACAACAATGACCCTTTTTACGGTGATAGGCTTCTGCATACTTGCTTTTTCTTTCGTTTTGATCAGCTCCCTTTTGTCACACATACTCATTTTACCATTTCTTTTATCGGACCACGAGAACGCCTCGTCTCAAAATAATACATTTTGACTATCGCTTTGCCCATTTTAGAGGTGTTAGCATTCCATAGATAGTCGTAAACCTTCATTCTGGCCCAGCTTTCGTCATTGTTTACATATATATCTTTACCATGTTCCATTAAGTACGATCCTACTTGATTAATTGCATCATTAACAACAGAAGAATTAATTGTAACTGGCAGCGAAGCGTCTGTATATGCTGTTGTCATAGATACGCTGGGCGGGTATTCCGTGCAAAGCTTTTCCCCAACATAGTATAACACAGCATGTGCGTATACTTCTTTTGCTATTCTTTCTGAATCCATGCCGCAAAACAGCCAATTTTTACCGTACTTGCTTTCTATTTCATAGGCATAGTATAGGCAATAATATGGGTTAAGAAAATCCTCGCTAACAGCTACACTAAATCCATCTTCGTTATTTTCATCGTAATCAGTAGGATGGTTCTCAATGCATACTCTGCCAGAGAAATCAATGAAAGCAATGGGATTATTGTTGCAATACACGAACATATTGCATCCGACAAAGCCTTGCCCCGTAGATGCAAGGCTATCTGCATTGATAAAGCGGTGGATGACCGGGTCGTAATAACGGCTCTGGAGGTAATACCATCCCGTTTCGGTGTCGTAATAGTAGCTGTGAAGCCGGAATTAGGACGGTTTTGCGGCGAAATAGAGCGGCTTGCAAGATATGCGAGTTTCTCGCTTCGCAGCATTTCGATAGTCGAACTTTTCACCGCTTAGGAGGCAGGTTGCCCTGCCTCCTACCAAAATGTTAATCGGATTGACGCAAGTTTTCAATACTCTTGTTGCATATTGTGTCAAGAAACCCGTCCCCTTGACATTCCCAACACAAGGAACCAACTATGTGTTGCTTTTGTTACTGTAGAGTGCTCATTAAGGTGCAGCTCTCTGAATACGATAAACTCTCCATCCGCACAGCAGTATAATAATCGCTAGTGCGGCACAGCACAAAAAGATTTCCCATAATACTGCTGAACGAAAAATCGAAATAGCTACATATACCTCCAAAAATAGTGGTCCAACCGCATATAGTATCGTTCTGCGTTGCGCCTCCGTTTTGGCCGTTCGAAGTCTGTCCAAATCCTTTATGACCACACCAGGAATATCAACATACTGTATTAGCCAAGGCCCTACGCATCCAATGCATGTCCCATCCTTAAATGTTTCTATATTCGGTCTAATTGCAAGGCCGTAGGGCTTTGGATTGCACTTTTGTACTGTGACATAACTCTCATTACACTTTACTACCAAATATCCTTCGGTTTGAAACTGTATTAACCTGTTTTTCAGTTCTTCTGCGCTGTATTTATTACATTTCCATCGAAAAACCACAAACATCCCCCCTAATCTAACTGTAAATAGGTATATATGGATTCACTTGAATAATCAATCAAGAATGTATTTCCATTTTGCACATCCTGATACACCGTCAATGTTAGAGAAAAGCTTTCATAAGTCCTTATGCCAAACGATGTCCCCTCATCATGATATCCGTAGCACTTTATTATATATGCATTGTATTTGCCATCTGGTATTTCGTCAGTAATTTTACATACATTAGTATAGTACGAAATAATAGGTAATGCAATGCCAGCTAATGATGTCAATGGCTTATTAATAATACAAAGTCCAACGCTCGCTGCCGTTTCTAATAGCTTTCGATTACTACCCTCAGTGCTGTTCAATTTTCCACTGTATTCTACGCACCAACGCCTTACACCTATCCCCGAAGCTGTTAGTCTGTTTATGTGATATCTCGCATCGTCATCAGGAAGTGCGGTATTGTTGTAAAACTTAGGAGCACGACCACCGCCATCCGTCACCATGAGGTTAATATTCGGCACATTACCTTTGGGGTCAGAACCCATGACCGGATTATTTAGACAATATGCAAACATATTGCAGGAAACGGCATCGGTAGGATTCGTTGTGGGGAAGCAATCCGCGTTGATGAACCTATGGTTTACCGGATCATAATATCGGCTCTGGAGGTAATAGAACCCCGTCTCGGTGTCGTAGTAGTAGCTCTGCAAGCACTTTTGTGCGCGACTGCTCGCGTACACAGGCGTTGATATAAAGAATTTCATGCATGAATATCATCCCTTTTCCGTTTTCTCAAAGTATACCACAGATTGTATCTCTATATTGTATATAACATAAAATCACTGCATTGATCATCGGAAACGAAAAATGCCGAGATAATTTTCAATGAGTGTTCGACCTGCATAGGAAGCAAAATGACTGCTACAACAGATGTAAAATTCAGAACTGATACTGGTATGGGAAAGCATAAACAACATAATCCGCAACGGCTGATGCCGTAATTGTATCAGGCATCGAGAAAGAGGACATTTCAAAGCCCACTTTTTCCCCTGCGGCAAGATCGTCCATTAGAATCGTGAACATCTGTCCAATACAGGAACCGGCTTCATCATACAAAAATGCTACGATGTAAACCATGCTTTGTGTTTCATCGGTGCAATTTTCAACTCGTCCGAGCATTTCGAGATCGCCATAGCTCCCGTTACTGATTTCCGTATCGGAAACAGAAAGGCGAATCAAATCTACTTTCGCCTCTTTCGCATCCACGCGCGGGATAACAGTCAATTCACCGTCAACGTCTTTGTCGAATGTTGTTTCCTCATACATATAGCCTTTTTCACCGGGAGCAAGAACATTCGGATAAGTTGAAACAAGAGACTGACTTGCAATCAATTTTCCTTCCGAATCTTCGAGGTCGTAAGAGCCGCTTCCCAAATACAACGGCTCAGACCCCGTGTTTGTGATTTCAACGATCGTTTGCACCCAAGAAGTTCCGATACTGTCCTTCCATAAGGCAACACTGGAATCTGTTATCTCGTATGCAACAGCTGATTCTAAAGCAGGTTCAGTAGTAACTTCCTCCGTGATGTTGACTTCGGATGCTGATTCAGTATTATTGGCTCCAAC